>Ga0136617_10000757_pt1 | contig 28000 bp, 25 predicted proteins | sample AntDrymUQ3222106_2_FD_129672 | JGI IMG/M metagenome (GOLD analysis project Ga0136617, IMG submission 129672) | Polar desert sand microbial communities from Dry Valleys, Antarctica - metaG UQ322 (21.06) | ecosystem: Environmental > Terrestrial > Soil > Desert | place: Antarctica: Dry Valley...
GACGAGCGCCGCCTCGTCGCCAGGGTGCCGGAACTGCTCGAGCAGTCCGCATAAGCGAGTGAGCATCGAGCGCAGCGAGGCGCGGAGCGAGTTGACGGCTAAGCGAGTGAGCATCGAGCGCAGCAAGGCGCGGAACGAGATAGACAACCGGCGAGTGAGCATCGAGCGCAGCAAGGCGCGGAGCGAGGTAGACGGCTAGTGGCGATTGACGACCCCGATAGGGCCGAGGCCTCCGGCCAGATCGGGCGGTCCACCCGGGCGATGGCGGTGGGCACGATCACCTCTCGCGGCACCGGGTTCCTGCGCAGCCTGGCCCTGGTCTACGTGCTCGGCCTGCAACTCGTGCCGGCCGCCTACAACGCCGCGAACACGCTGCCGAACATGGTTTACGAGTTGTTGCTCGGCGGGATCCTCACCAGCGTCTTCGTTCCGCTGATCGTCAAGGCACAGCGCCGGGACTCCGACGGTGGGGACGCCTACATCCAGCGATTGCTCAGCCTGACCGTCGTAGTCCTGGCCGCCGCCACCGCACTCGCGGTGCTCGCAGCCCCCCTGCTGGTGAGCCTGCAGGGCTTCGAGTCCGGGGCCCAGCGCGACCTGGCCGTCACGCTGGCCCGGCTGCTGCTGCCCGAGATCCTCTTCTACGGGATCGCCGCGTCGCTCGCGGCCGTCCTCAACAGCCGGGGCCACTTCGGCACCCCCATGTGGGCGCCCGTCCTCAACAACGTCGTGGTAATCGCCACCTGTGCGGTGTTCGTGGCGCTGCCCGGACCGGCCCGGCTCACGCCGGAAAGCATCACGACCACCCAGGTGCTGATCCTCGGTATCGGCACGACCCTGGGGATCGTGGCGCAGGCGGCCATCCTGTGGCCCGTGCTGCGCCGGGTGGGCTTCCGGTGGCGGTGGCGCTTCGACATCCGCAATGCCCGGCTCAGCGAGATGGCACCGGTGGCCGGCTGGATGATCGCCTACGTCGCGATCAGCCAGGTCGGGGTGATCGTGATGCAGCGGCTCGCGGTGCTCGTGGAGCGGGCCCACCCCGACGTTCCCGGGCTCGGCGTGCTGGTCAACGCCCAGCTGTTGTTCATGCTCCCGCACGGGATCGTCGCCGTGTCCCTCATCACCGCGCTGCTGCCCCGGATGAGCCGGGCCGCCGTCGACGGCCGCCCGCATGACGTTGCCCATGACCTGGCCCTGGGCACCCGTCTCGTGTCGGTCGCGCTGCTGCCGGTCACCGCCGCCTTCATCGCTCTCGGGCCGGCGATCGGCATCCTGCTCTACTCGTACGGACGCAGCTCGACCGACGACGGCCGCGACGTGGGACTGGCGCTGGCGGCCGGGGCGCTCGGCCTCCTGCCGTTTGCTGTCAGCCAGATGCAGATCTTTGCCTTCTACGCCCTGCGCGACACGCGTACGCCGGCGCTGGTCAACCTCGCGGTAGTCGGGGCCAAGGTCGCCGTCGACCTGGTCCTGTACGCCACCTTGCCGCCGGAGTACGTGATCCAGGGACTCATGTGGGGCAACACCGTCTCCTACGTCGTGGCGGTGGCAGTCACCGGGGTGCTGCTGTCCCGCCGGCTGGGCGGGCTCGAGGCCAGGCGCGTGCTGCGCACTGTCGTACGGCTGACCGTGGCGGCCGTCGTCGGGGGGCTGCTTGCCTACGCCGTCGCTCTCGGCCTCGCCGACCGGCTCGGCAACGACGTGCTGGCCGCGGGGGCCGTCTTGATCGTCGGATCCGCGCTCGGCGGGCTCGCCTTCCTTGCCGTGGCAACCCGTTTGCATGTCGCGGAGGTCGGCCAGGTCGTCGGCCAGGTGCGTGGTCGCCTGAGCCGCTAACTGCTGCCCGCTAGCCGTACGGGTCTGCACGCTCAAGCCCGCACCCGGCACGGCCGACAAGCACAGAGTGAAGATGTGGCGCGCCGCTGATCGCGGCGGCATCGTGCTGGGCTGGCTGGCCAAAGTGGCCGTCGGTCTGTCGGTGCTGGGCGTCGTCGGCTTCGACGGCATCTCGCTGCTCCAAGCGCGGGTGAGCGCCGCCGACACGGCGGACCATGCGGCGGTGGCCGCCCGGGATGCCTATCAGCAGACCAAGAACGTGGAGATCGCCTACGCGGCAGCCCAGAGCACGGCCCAGGATGCGGGTGCCAACGTGCCGGTCAAGGGGATGTTCATCGAGCCCGACGGCTCTGTGCGGGTGACAGTCGAGCGGACTGCGCCGACCTTCATGCTCCGCCACGTCGGCAAGCTCAAGAACGCCGCACACGTCACCGGGCACGGCCAAGCCCCCCCAGTGGCATGAGCTCACGGCCCGTTCGCCTCGGTTCCGTGCTGCTCGCCGCTGCCCTGGCCGCGGCCACAGCAGTCACGCTAGCCCCGCCAACGGGAGCGGCCCCCTCAGCGCCCGCCACCGTAGCGCCTGCCGCGGTAGCGCCCGGCCGCGCCGATCCGGCCGCCCTCGCCGCCGACCTGCGAGCCAAGGTCGACAAACTCGAGCTCGCCGTCGGGATCGCCAGGGAGGACCACACCAATTCACAAGCCGAGCTCGCGACTGTGATGACCCGGCACCGGCTCGCCCAACGCGAACTGGCTGCCGCCAAGGCGAGCTCGGCTGCCGGCACAGACATCTCCGACAACCGGGTGCGGGCCATCTACATGACCGGTGGCAAGGCCGGACTGATCTCGGGTGTCCTCGGCGCCCAGGACCTGGGCGACCTGCAGGCGCGGCTGCACATCATGGACGACATCCTCAGCGCCGACCACGCTCGGGTTGCGGCCGATGCCAAGGTGAGCAGCAAGGCGGCGGCCATCGAGGCACAGCTGGGGAAGCTGACCGCGCAGAAGCTCGTCTTGCAGAACACGTCGCAGGCAGCGGCGGAGCGGGTCGAGGCGGCGCTCAATGCCACGAAGAAGCTGCTGGCCGCGGCGGACGCCACCGTGCTGCGCCTGGCCGAGCAGAAGCGCGCGGCAGCCACCGCAGCAGCCGCCCGGACCTTCGCCGCGCAGCTGAGCGCGGCCAGGGCAGGGACCACCCTCGCCGGCCTCGGCTCGACGGTCGCACCGAGCGTCCGAGCCGCCGCCGCCATCGCCGCGGCCCGTACCCGCCTCGGCCTCCCGTACGTCTGGGGGGCTACCGGCCCGAGCACCTTCGACTGCTCCGGGCTGACCGGCTGGGCCTACCGGCAGGCCGGGCTGACGCTGCCCCGGACCTCACGGCAGCAGTGGTACGCCGGCCCGCAGGTCGCACTCGCCGGGCTCGCGCCTGGCGACCTGGTCTTCTGGGGCACCAATCCAGCCGTGCCCGGGTCTATTTACCACGTCGCGCTCTACATAGGCGGTGGCCTGATGATCACTGCGCCGCAGCCGGGCGACGTCGTGAAAGTTCAGGCCGTGTACGCCAACAGGTACTTCGGCGCCGTGCGCCCCGCCGCCTAGGATCAGCCCCGGCATCAGAATCGGCGCGGCTAGGCACCGCCAATTGCGTGAGGAGATTACTCTGAGTGGGTATGCGTGCGACGTGATGGCCGATCCGGGAGGGCACGTGGCGATTGACGCCGACACCGACCCGGACCAAGGCACGCTGTTCGCTGGGCGCTACCGGCTTAAGGATCCGTTGTCGCGTACGTCAGGAGACCCGGCCCGGGAGCGGCACTGGCGCGGATTCGACGAGGTTCTCACCCGCCGAGTCATGATCACAGTCCTGCAGACCAGCGGTGAGGATGCCGACAAGCTGCTCGCCGCTGCGGTCGCCAACGGCAGGGTGGCGCATCCAGGTGTCGCCAGCGTTTTCGACGCGGCAATCGTCGACGGCTGCACGTACGTGGTGAGTGAGTGGGTTGAGGGCACCAGCCTGACCACGGTGCTGCGCGAGGGACCGATGCCCCCGGCGCAGGCTGCCACCGTGGTACGAGGAGCGGCCGAGGCGGTCGCCGCAGTGCATGCCCAGGGGCTGATCCACGGCAACCTGCACCCCGACAACGTCGTCCTCACCACCGACGGCGGGGTCAAGCTCACCGATCTGCGTACCAACGGCGGCGGCGAGCGTTTTGCCGACATCTGCTGCCTCGGTGGGTTGTTGTACGCCGCACTCACCGGCAAGTGGCCCAGCGACATCGTTGGCAGTGCCGTTGCCGGCCTGCCCGACGCGCCGTACGACGACGATCGGCTCTGCGCCCCACGCCAGGTGCGCGCCGGCGTGCCTGGCCACCTTTCCGACCTGGCCATGCGGGCCATGGGCCCGGAGTCCGGCCTGACAGCGACCAACCTGGCCCACAGCCTCGATCACCACGCCTCGGAGCCGGCCCCCGGCCCCCTGCCGGTCGTGGAGGACGTGGCTGATGTGCCCAGGCGCGGATCGCTACGGCGGATCGTGCTTCCGGCCGTCGTCCTGGTGCTCATCGCCATGGCCGGGCTGATCCTCGGTGCGCAGCTCGGAGCCGTCCCTGACCTTGAGGGATACCGGCCATTCGACTTCGGCACCGACGCCAAGGCATCCCCCTCGCCCACCCCGGCGGCAGCTACGCCGCTGACGATCAGTGCGGCGCGGATCATCGATCCCGATGGCGACGGTACGGAGCTCGACGGCGCCGAGCTGGTCAAGGATGGCAATCCGGCCACCGCCTGGCGCACCGACGACTACAAGAGTGCGCCGTTCGGCCGGCTCAAGAAGGGCATGGGCGTCCAGCTGGACCTCGGCAGAGCGCAGGGCGTGCGGCAGGTCACCGTGACCGTGCAGGACGTCGGTGGTGTGGTTGAGTTGCGTTCGGGTGACACCGCCAGCGATTCCCCGGATGACTACCGCGTCGTCACGACGAAGAGCCCGACCGCTACCACGTTCACCTTCACCATCACGCCCACCACGTCTCGTTACTGGCTGATCTGGTTCACCTCGCTGCCGCAGAACGATCGAGGCTATGGCGTCGGCGTCGCCGAAGTGCTCGTGAACTAACCCGTTAGGCTCCGGATCGTGGACGGGGCCCCCGAGGGTGTGGTCACCGGCGCGCCAGCAGCGGACTCCGATCTCGAGTTGGTGCGCGCACATGCCGCCGGGGATCCCGAGGCTTTCGGTGAGCTGGTACGGCGTCACCGCGACCGGCTCTGGGCAGTGGCACTTCGTACGCTGGGCGACCGCGAGGAGGCTGCTGATGCCCTGCAGGATGCCTTCATCTCGGCATTCCGGGCGGCCGCTGGATTCCGTGGCGATTCGGCGGTGACGACCTGGCTGCACCGGATCGTCGTCAACGCCTGCCTCGACCGGGTACGCCGCCGGGCGGCCCGGCCGGTGGCGCCGCTTCCCGAGACCGGGCCGGACGAGCCGGCCGAGCCGCGCGATGCGATGGGCGAACGCGACATCAGACTGGCGATCGACGGGGCCCTCGCACGGTTGCCTATCGAGCAGCGGTCGGCGATCGTCCTGGTCGACATCCACGGCTATTCAGTCGCCGAGACGGCGGTCATCCTCGACATTGCCGAAGGCACGGTGAAGAGCCGCTGCGCCCGTGGCCGGGGTCGCCTTGCCGTACTGCTGGCCGGGATACGGAACCCTGACCCGCCCTCGGACGTCGAAAAGCCAGGCGTCGAAAGCTAGGCGTCGATAACACGAGACGTCGCACTCAAACCAGCGGAGGGAGGGTACGTGAACGAGCCGGCAGCCGACCATCCCGGCATCGACGCCCTCTGCGATCTCGACGCAGGCCTGCTGGCCGGCACGCCCGGCGAGGCTGACATTCAGGCTCATGTCGCGGGCTGCGCCTCCTGTGCGGATTTCATCGCGTTGCTGGCCACGACGCGCGAGCAACTGGCCGCCCTCCCCGCCGTACCCATGCCGCCTGACGTGGCCGAACGGATCGATGCCGCACTGGCCAGCGAGGCGACCAGTGACCAATCGGCCAATGACGAGTCGGCACCGGCGACGGTCGCCGGCGTGACGCCGCTGGGCTCAGCACGCTCCCGCCGACCACGCTGGGTACGCGGAGCGAGCGCGGTGGCCGCGGGCATCGCCCTGCTCGTTGCGGGTGCTGTCGGCGTCGACGCCCTCACCGCCGGCAACGAGAAGTCCGGCACCGTCTCCGGCGCTGCCGAGGGCAACTCCGCGCCGAACGACAGAGCGCAACGCGATACGGGCAGCGCGCGGAACTACACCTCCGCCACGCTGGCCGACGGCGTGCGGGCGCTGGTGGGCGATCGCAATATCGCCGCTCGCCCGCCACAACCCAAGTCAGCGTCCCCACCGCTGCCTCTAGGCGCGCAGCCGGACGCGGTCGGCCCACCAGACCTGAGGCGGCTTCGCTCGCCGGCGCAGTTGGCCTCGTGCGTTGCTGAACTGACCGGCAGAGCGGGGGTGAGACCCCTCGCGATCGACTACGCCACCTACGACGGCGAGCCGGCCGTCATCATCGTGCTGCCCGACGCCGACCCCGCTGTTGTGCAGGCCTGGGTGGTGGGCCCCGGCTGTTCGACGGGCAACCCTGACCTCCGGCATCGCGAGGTGGTGCCGCGCACCGGTTAGGGCCGGTTTGCAGCGGTTGGCACCGGACTGCTCTCGGGAATCTCCCGTCCTACGATGATGTTCTGTCATCGCAAGGGTCAAACCGCCGGAAGGACCATCGGGTTCGTGAGCAACGACGACGTGCGCAAGGTCATCATCATCGGATCGGGGCCGGCCGGATACACCGCTGCCCTCTACTCCGCGCGAGCCGCACTGAATCCGCTGATGATCGAGGGGGTGGCCTCGGGCGGTGCCCTGATGAACACCACCGATGTCGAGAACTACCCCGGCTTCCCTGAGGGCATCATGGGGCCGGAGTTGATGGACTACATGCGCAAGCAGGCAGAACGCTTCGGCACCGAGTTCATCACCGACGATGTCACGGCCGTCGACCTGGTCGGCCCCCGAAAGGTCGTACAGGTTGGCTACGATACCTACTACGCGGACACGGTTATCCTTGCCACCGGTTCCGCCTACCGCCATCTCGGCATCCCTGGTGAAGATCTGCTCGCTGGGCACGGGCTGTCCTACTGCGCCACCTGTGATGGATTCTTCTTCCGTGATCAGGACATCGCGGTCGTCGGCGGCGGCGACTCCGCCATGGAGGAGGCCACCTTCCTCACCCGCTTCGCGAGGTCCGTGACCGTGATTCATCGCCGCGACACCCTCCGTGCCTCCAAGATCATGCAGGAGCGCGCGTTCGCCAACGACAAGATCCGCTTCCTGTTCGACACCGAGCCGGTCGAGATCCTCGGTGACAGCAAGGTCAGCGGACTCCTCGTCCGCAACGTCCGCACCGGCGAGGAGTCGGTGCTCGACGTGACTGGCGTGTTTGTCGCGATCGGTCACATTCCGCGCAGCGAACTCTTCGTCCACCAGGTCCACCTCGACGCCGAGGGCTACGTACTCGTCGACCATCCGTCGACCCGGACCAACCTGCCGGGCGTCTTCGCCAGCGGCGACCTGGTCGACCACATCTACCGGCAGGCGGTGACCGCGGCCGGTACGGGAACAGCAGCGGCGCTCGACGCCGAGCGCTACCTCACAGATCTCGAATCACCCGCGCCGGTCACCGCCGGCTCCGTCTGAGCAAGGGGAGATACCGTGGATAAGACCGCAGCAGCAAGTATCACCAAGACAGTGACTGACGCCTCGTGGACAGCAGATGTGCTCGAGAGCGAGACGGTTGTGTTGGTGGACTTCTGGGCCGAATGGTGCGGGCCGTGTCGCAAGGTAGCGCCAGTGCTCGATGAGATCGCCGCTGAGCTCGGCGACAAGGTGATCATCGCCAAGCTCAACATCGACGAAAACCCCGTCGTCGCCCGCAACTACGGGATCATGTCGATCCCCACACTGACCGTGTTCAAGGGTGGCAAGTCGGTGGCCTCCGTCCTCGGGGTCCAGCCCAAGGGCAGCATCCTGAAGATGCTCGACTCGATCGTCTAAGGGCTAGCCCTGTAGGCTTTCGACGCGTGTTCCGGCGGCCGGTCTTGCTTCCGCGAGCCCGGTCGCTGCCATTCCACCCGGTTCGTATGTCGAGTTCGCTAGAGCGCAGAATACGACCGACACCTGAGACCGTGAGGGACGACGAATGCAGCTGATTCGCCGCGGCGACTCAGGCCCGGCAGCTGCCGAGGTCCGCGCCGCGCTGGTGGCATTGGAACTGCTGCCACCGCAGCCGGGTTGGGCCGACGCCTTCGACACCGACTGTGAGCTCGCCCTACGCGAGTTCCAGCAGCGTCGTGGGCTGATCGTCGACGGGTTGGTCGGCCCCGACACCTATCGCGCGCTGATGGCCGCCCGCTGGCGACTCGGCGACCGGGTGCTCTTGCGCAGCTTGAGCGCCCCGATGGTCGGCGATGACGTCGTGGCCTTGCAGGAGCGGCTACTCGAGCTGGGCTACGACGCCGGGCGCCCAGACGGCATCTTCGGAGTCCGTACCGAGCGCGCGCTGCTGGGCTTCCAGCGGGAGTGCGGCGTCTCCCTCGACGGGACCTGCGGGCCGGCCACGCTGCGCGCGCTGCACCAACTCGGCCGCAAGGTCACCGGGGGCCGTCCCCAGTTCCTGCGCGAGAGCGAGGTATTGCACTACCGGGGGCCGGCCCTGCTCGGTAAACGTGTTGTCGTCGATCCCGGTCATGGCGGCGATGATCCAGGCTACGTCGTCGGCGACCTCGTCGAGGCCGATCTCGTCTGGGACCTGGCCGCGCGGCTCGAGGGCCGACTGGTCGCGGCTGGCGTACGTGCTGACCTCACCCGCGGACGTGACTCCACAGCTACCGACCTCGAGCGGGCCGACTTCGCCAACGCCAGCGGCGCCGACGTGCTGTTGTCGCTACACATTGACGCCAACGGCAATCCCGAGGCACGGGGCGTTTCTACGTACCACTTCGGCACGGGCAACGGCGTCTCGTCCACGGTCGGAGAGCAACTGGCTGGGCTGGCGCTGCGCGAAGTCGTTGCCCGCACCGGCATGCTGAACTGCCGCTCGCACGGCAAGACGTGGGAGATGTTGCGGCTGACCCGCATGCCGGCGGTCCGCGTGGAGCTCGGCTATCTCAGCTCACCGGAAGACCGGCAGCGGCTGGCCGACCCCGGATTCCGCGATGTGGTCGCAGAGGGACTGCTGGCCGCCGTCCAGCGGCTCTACCTGAGCAAAGAGGTCGATCCACCGACCGGGACCTGGCGCATCCCAGTCGCCGGCTGATCCCGCCCTGCCACGGATACCCGGCCCCACCCTTGGCGGCGATCAAGGAGCAATGGTCGCCTCCCAAGATCCACTCACGATCATTTCTCCTTGAACGAGGCTGTCGCGCGACGCGACCAGCAAAGACGATCATGGCGTTCGCCTCGGACAAAACGGGCAGAACACCCGGGTACGGAAGGCAAACGTCATGATCGCGCCCCGTCGGCGGATCTTCGTGCGACAGGCTCGATTGGATCAAAGACCCGCGCTGATCGAAAGGCCACCCCAGTGACAGTTGGACCGACCAGTGAACTCACCGCCTTGATCCTCGACTTCGGCGGCGTGCTCACCACCAACGTGTTCGGCGCCTTACGCGACTTCGCCCGAGGCGCAGCCCTCCCACCCGAGTCCCTGGTCGACCTGGCCACCACCAACCCCGACGGGACTCGGCTGTGGCATGCCCTGGAACTCGGCGACATCGATCAGGCAGAGTTCGAGCATGACATGGCCATGCTCCTCGGTGTCCAGCCAGAGGGGTTGCTGCGGCGGCTGGCCGACCTGCTGCATCGACCCCTACGCACCCTGGCAGCTCGACACCCGCGTCGACATCGTGATCCGGTCCGACCAGGTCCGGATGAGGAAACCCGAACCTGGAATCTTCCAACTCACCATTCAGCAAACTCGGCGTCCCCGCCACCGAGTGCGTGTTCGTCGACGACATCGCCGCCTACCTCGACACCCCGGCAGCATTAGGCGTCACGACCATCCACCACACCAACCCCGACACAAACTATCGCTCGCCTCACCGACTTGTTCACCACCCCAGTCAAGCCGGTCGACCGATGATCCTGGGCTCATGCTCATCGGTGGTGGGGCCGCTGCGGAGGCCGAATCGCCGCTGCGCGTTCAGTCGAACCTCGCCGTTTGCGGCGATGCAGGTCCGGTCTGAGGTGGCCGCCCGGCCGTCCCGGCTGTCAGCCGTTCCCGGAGGCCCAGGGCGCCCATCAGGTCGCCCAACCGCTCAGATCGGCCGCAGCGCCTTCTCGGGCGACATCGAGCCGAGCAGCCGCTCCAGCGCCACCTCGACGTCCTCCCGCCACGAGGCCGCGGTCTTCAGTTCCAGCCTCAGCCTCGGATATCTCGGGTGCGGGCGCACCGTCTTGAAACCGACCGCAAGCAGGTGGTCGGCAGGGATCACACACGCCGGGCCCTCCCACTGCAAGTCACCGAACGCCTCGATGGCGCGGATGCCGCGCCGGATCAGATCCTTCGCGATCCCCTGCACCATCATGCGTCCGAGCCCGCCCCCGGCGAAGTCCGGAAGCACGTACGCAGTCACTAGCAGTACGGCGTCGGCGCTGACCGGGCTGGACGGAAAGGCGACGGATCGCGGCACGTACGCCGGTGGTGCGAACATCGCGTAACCGGCCGCAACTCCGTCCACGTAAACGATCTTGCCGCAGCTGCCCCACTCGAGCAGGGTGGTGGAGACCCAGGACTCTTTCTCCAGGGCCGGCTCGCCGGCCGCCAGCTCGCTGCGCGTCTCGCCCTGCTCGGTGCTCGCTCGCCGCACCGCCTCCGCCCGCTCGCGGCCCAGCGGATCAAGCTCCCAGAAAACGCATTTGCGGCATCGCGGCGGGAGGTCCTCAAGGGTGTCGAGGGTGACATTGACCAGCCGACGAGACACTCGGTGCAACCCTTCGGATTGATCGATGCCGCCCGATTGTTACCGCTCGGTAATATTGGCCCCTGCGGAGCCAGCAAACTCCGTTTGATCGTAGATCCCCGCGCCCAGCCGAAAACCAGGCCCCCCGTTGATCGCTAACAGCTAGTCTACAGTGACGCCCCGTTCCCACGCCCGGAGGTTTACTCGCGTGAGCGGTACGACGCACGACAACTTTGCCCGCAGCTATGCGACCCGGGCCAGCGGCATGACGGCGTCGGAGATCCGGGCGCTGTTCTCGGTGGCCAGCCGTCCCGAAGTCGTCTCGTTGGCTGGTGGAATGCCGTACACCGCAGCCCTTCCGATGGACTCCGTCGCCGCCATGCTCAGCGATCTGGTGACCGATCGCGGCGCCATGGCACTGCAGTACGCCACGGCGCAAGGCGATCCCGTACTGCGCGAATTGATCTGCACGATCATGGCATTGGAGGGCATCGACGCCTCTCCCGATGATGTGGTCGTCACCGTCGGTTCCCAGCAGGGGCTCGACCTCATCAGCCGGATCTTCCTCGATCCTGGCGACATCGTGATCGCCGAAGGACCGTCGTACGTCGGCGCGCTGGCCGTCTTCGCCGCTGCCGAGGCCGAAGTGATCCACGTGAACATGGACGGCGATGGCCTGGTGCCCGAGGCGCTAGCCGAGACTTTCGACCGGCTAGCCAGGACCGGCCGGCCGGCCAAGCTGCTTTACACAGTGCCGACTTTTCAGAATCCCGCCGGAGTCACCTTGGCACCACGCCGGCGGCTGGAGATCCTCGACATCGCCGCGCGCCATAACGTCATCGTGATCGAGGACAACCCCTACGGCCTGCTCGGCTTCACCCCGCCGCCGGTAACAGCCCTGCGCGGATATGACGCACCAGGCGTGATCTACCTCGGCACCTTCTCCAAGACCATCGCCCCCGGCTTCCGGGTGGGCTGGGTGCTCGCGCCGTCAGCCGTCCGCGACAAGTTGGTCCTCGCCAACGAGGCGTCGGTGCTGTGCCCACCTACGTTCAGTCAGTTGGCTGTCCGCACCTACCTCGAGACGCAGCCCTGGCAGGACCAGATCAAGGCCTTCGTCGAGATCTACCACGAGCGGCGCGATGCCATGCTCACCGGCCTGCACGACCTGCTGCCGCCGGGCTGCGGCTGGGGGGTGCCCGAGGGTGGGTTCTACGTCTGGCTCACCCTCCCAGCCGGCCTGGACGCCAAGGCCATGCTGCCCAGAGCCATCGCCGAGCGGGTGGCGTACGTGCCAGGCAGCGCCTTCTACGCCGACAGCGGCGGATCTGGCGCGCTGCGGCTGTCGTACTGCTATCCGCCGCCCGACCGAATCAGAGAGGGCATCCGGCGACTGGCCGGCGTCCTCGAGGTCGAGCTCGACCTCCTCGCGACCTTCGGCCCCTCGGCGATCCATGATGCCGGTGGGGAGCGCCTGCTTGGCGCTGTCCGCGCCGACTCACCCGGACCGGAGCTGGTATGAGTTCCCCCCGAGTCGTCGTCCTGGCTGGCGGCCTGAGCTACGAACGTCAGGTATCGCTACGGTCCGGCCGTCGGGTAGTCGAAGCGCTTCGGCACGCCGGAGTCGAGACTGTGCAACTCGACGCCGACGACCAGCTGCTGACCCGGCTGACCGAGATTGCCCCCGATGCGGTGTTCGTGGCGCTGCACGGCAGCGCTGGTGAAGACGGTGCCCTGCGTGACGTGCTCGATCTGCTCGGCTTGCCTTTCGTCGGCAGCATCGCGTCGGCCTGCCGGCTGGCGTGGGACAAGCCGTGCGCCAAGTCGGCCCTGCAGACTGCCGGCATTCTCACGCCGCCCAGCGTGGCGCTGCCACACAGCACGTTCCGTGAGCTCGGTGCCGCTGCGGTGCTTGAGCGGCTGGTAGAACGGCTCGGGCTGCCGCTGATGGTCAAGCCCACTCAGGGTGGCTCCGCGTTGGGTGCGCACGCGGTGGAGCGGGCAGAAGACCTCCCTGCCGCGATGGTGGGTTGTTTCGGCTATGGCAACACCGCGCTGGTGGAGCGGCTCATTCGCGGCACGGAGGTCGCGGTCAGCGTCGTCGAGACCGGCACCGGCACACAGGCGCTACCTGCGGTCGAGGTGGTTGCCGTCGATGGCGTCAACGACTATCGGGCTCGCTACACCGCTGGCATGTCGACCTGGCACGCCCCGGCACGGGTGCCCGATGACGTCGCCGAGGAGTTGTCCAAGGTCGCACTGCGGGTGCACGAGGTGCTGGGACTGCGCGATTTGTCGCGGATCGACGCCATTGTCGATGACGAAGGACACATCTACGTTCTCGAGGCAAATGTCGCCCCGGGGATGACCGAGACCAGCCTGCTCCCGCTGGCCGTCGAGGCCGCGAGGCTTGACCTGGGGAAGCTGTGCCGCGAGCTTGTGGAGCAGGCGGCTGAGCGGGGAGCCTCGACACCCTCGGCCGCATCGAGCCGCCGGCTACGCCCCAGCCCGTCGCCGTTCAGCGCAGCCCCCGCGCCGATGCCGGTAGCCGAATCAGATCCAGCTTCAGACACTGAGGCGGAGCCGGGTGCTGGCCCGGAGTCAGTGCCCAGCCCCCATCTCGCTCCGCTCGACGCTCACTCGACGAGTCCGTCGCCGGGGCCTAGTCCCTCGTCAGAGCCGAGTCCGCGCCCGGAGCCATAAGCTCGACGATGCGCTCGAGGTCGTCGACCGAGCCGAACTCCACGACGATCTTTCCTTTGCGCCGGCCGAGTTCGACCTTGACCCGCGTGTCGAAACGGTCACCGAGCCGCTCGGACAACTCGACCAGCCCGGGAGCGTGCATCCGCTGACCGCGCGGGGCGCGGGGCGTTGTCGGCGTGGGCGCCGACGCGGTGGTGCGGGTCGCCACGAGCTCCTCTGTCGCTCGTACGGAAAGACCCTCGGCGACGATGCATGCAGCGAGTTCCTCTTGTGCCGCAAGGGTTTTCAGCGCTAGCAGCGCCCGGGCGTGCCCCGCCGACAGCACCCCAGCGGCTACTCGCCGCTGAACGCTGGGCGGCAACTGCATGAGCCGCATGGTGTTCGTGACGTGTGACCGGCTCCGGCCGACTCTGTGCGCCAGTTGATCGTGCGTGGCGCCGAATTCCCGGAGCAGCTGCTCGTAGGCGGCGGCTTCCTCGAGCGGGTTGAGGTCAGCTCGGTGCAGGTTCTCCAAAAGGGCATCGCGCAGCATCGCGTCGTCGCGGGTCTCCTTGACGATGGCCGGCACCGTGCTGAGGCCGGCCTCACGGCAGGCGCGCCACCGGCGCTCGCCCATGACCAGCTCATAGCGGCCCGGCGTCGTCTCTCGGACCACGACCGGTTGAAGGACACCCACCTCGCGGATAGAAGCGATCAACTCGCCGAGCGCCCCCTCGTCGAAGGCACTTCGAGGCTGCTTGGGGTTAGGAGCGATGTCATGTATGGACAGCTCGCGATAGCGGGCGGCCGCAACCGGCCTGGTGTCCGTAGCTGGCTCTCCGTCAGCCGCAGAGCCCGAGCCGTGCGGGATGAGGGCGCCGAGCCCCTTGCCTAAGCCACCACGTCGCACTGTCACCCGTCACCACCTTCGACTGTGTTCGCACCGTTAACAGCACCGCGGACCGCGATCTCCCGAGCCACCTCGAGATAGCTCGTGGCTCCTCGCGACCCGGGGTCGTAGGTCATGACCGATTGACCGTACCCCGGTGCCTCGGACACCTTGACGCTGCGTGGTACCAGCGTCTCGATCACGAGGTCCCCGAAATGCTGGCGTACCTCAGCGGCCACCTGATCGGCGAGCTTCGTCCGGCCGTCATACATCGTGAGCAAGATGGTGCTGACCCGCAGCCGGGGATTCAGGTGGGCCCGGACCAGGTCGACGTTGCGGATCAACTGGCCGAGCCCCTCCAGGGCGTAGTACTCGCACTGAATCGGGATCAGCACTTCTTCCGCGGCAACCAGAGCGTTGACGGTCAGCAGCCCGAGCGAGGGCGGGCAGTCGATGAGCACGTAGTCGACCTCGGTCTCGTACGCCTCGATGGCTCTGCCCAGCCGCGACTCGCGGGCGACCACCGACACAAGTTCGATCTCAGCGCCGGCCAGATCGATGGTGGCCGGAGCGCACCAGAGATTCGGGACTTCCTCGACCGGGGTCGCGATCTCGTCGAGCGCTGCGCTGTCGATGAGAACATCGTAAATGGACGCGACGCCTGAGGGGTGGTCGACGCCGAGGCCGGTGGATGCGTTGCCTTGAGGGTCCAGGTCGATGGCCAGGACCCGGGAGCCGTGCAGTGCCAGCGCCACGGCAAGATTCACCGTGGTCGTCGTCTTGCCCACCCCGCCCTTCTGATTCGCAACGCAGATCACTCGGCGCCGCGGGGGGCGCGGGAACACACTGCTGCCTGCAGGGTTGAGGACGGAGACCGCTCGATGGGCCTCAGCCTCGATCGGCAGAACCGCAGCGGGGGAGGCGTTCCCGCCGAGGTCACTCGTTTCACGGGAAACATCCACTTCGCTCAAGACATGGCGAATCCGACGCTGACTCGGATCGTCCTCCGGCATACCGGATGAGACGTCGTGGTCGGCGGCCTGCTGGTTGCCGGAGTTCGGTGTCAGGTGCCCGTCCTGTGATTCACGTGAAACAAGTGTCGCTGGCCAACCAAGGTTGCTCGCATCTGGTTGTACCGATACGGCCTCGGGTGGCCAGCCAAGCAGGCTCTGCGACGACGGATCGGGTTGAACGGCTGTCATCTCACGCTCCGACGAGTCGCCCGCTGCGAGCTTCGCACGATCTCGACGACAGTAGTAGCCGGATCCAGGAAGCCGCCTCCGCACCAGCGAATCTGTGGATGGCTGCCGCCCGCGTGGTGCACAGCAGCGCGGCAGCTGTCGAGTTCAGCCTGCGCGGACCGGCCCTTGATGGCGAGCAGGCGGCCACCGGGCTCAACGAGCGGGAGGCACCACTGCACCAGACGATCCAGGGGCGCCACCGCCCGGGCGGTGACAACCTGCGCCCGCGCATCCAGGTAGTTCACCACCCGCCTGGACGGCTGGCCAGCGGGCCGGTCGGCTGCCGGGCCACGAGCCCACCCCCGACGATCCTCCGCGCGCCCACGAAAGACATCGACACCAGCAAGGTCGAGCTCCTGTATCACCTCGACGAGGAACGTCGCCCGCCGGGCCATCGGCTCGAGCAGGGTGATCGTCAGGTCGGGGCGGGCAAGCGCAAGCGCGATCCCGGGCAGGCCCGCGCCGGATCCGACGTCGAGCACCCAGTCATCTTGGGCGATCAACTCGGCGACGACCGCGCAGTTCAGTAGGTGCCGATCCCACAGCCGGGGCACCTCACGGGGACCGAGCAACCCCCGCTCGACGCCGGTGGAGGCCAGCAGATCCGCGTATCGAACCGCCAGATCCAATCGACTGCCGAAAATCTTGGTCGCCGTATTCGGCGGCGCTGGGGGGACCGGCTTCGCCTGGTCGGCAGGGGATACCTCAGGCGCTGGCTCCGGCACCACTTCTGACGTCAGCCACCCGATCAAGACGCCGGTAAGACGACGACTCGACGGTCTGGCTCCTCACCTTCGGACTCGCTACTCACGCCGTCGATGTCGGCGATGGCGTCATGCACGACCTTGCGCTCAAAGGGATTCATCGTCTCCATGGCGACCGAATCACCGTGCGACTTCACCCTCTCAGCGGCGTTCTTGGCGATCGCGACGAGTTCCTGCCTGCGGCGCAGGCGGTAGCCGCCGATGTCAAGCATGAGACGCGAACGCATCCCCGTCTTATTCAGCACCGCGAGCCTGGTCAACTCCTGCAGGGCGTCGAGTGTCGACCCGCGCGGGCCGATCAGCGGGGTCAGCGTCTCACCGACGATCGCGACCGAGGCGCGGTCGCCTTCGACGTCCATATCGATGTCGCCATCGAAGTCGATGATGTCGAGGAAGTGCTCGAGATAGTCGCCGGCGATGTCGCCTTCCTGCACCAGCAAGGCGGCGGTATCGGTGCGGGTCGCGGTCACCTGATCACCCACTGGCGCTGCTGCGCTGGCTGGCGCGGCTTCGGCTGTGGTCGTCTCAGATTCGGAGGAGGAAGAGGTCACGCGGTCAGCTCCAAAAGCGGTGTCGTCGAGTGTGCCGGTGGGGGCGTTAGCGCCGGCCGCCCTTACGGTTCTTGGGCTTGTTCGTCGGGGGGCGAGCGCCGGGTTTCCCCGACGTGCCGTTAGGCGAAGAGCCGGTCACGGTCGCGGCTGGCTCGATGCTGCCGTCGGTCGGACCCGGTCCCTCGCCGTTGGGCGATTGGGTGGTCGCCGGCTCCGATGCCGTCGACTCGGTTGGTGCCGCCGCCTTGGCCGGCGCGGCCTTGGCCGACTTCTTCGCCGCCGCCGTGCCGGTGCCCTTAGCCGTGGTAGCAGCGTCAGTGGCGGCGCCCGCCTTTCCCGCTGTATTTGCCTTGCCGGTGGCGCCGGCCTTGCCCGCAGCGCTGCCAGCGCCAGCCGCCCTGGCGGTACCGCTCGCCTTGGTCGCCGTCTTGCTCGGCTTCTGTCCGGGCTTGGGGGCCACGGCCTTGGGCTCGGCTCCCGGCTTCCTGGCGTCAGCGGCGGGTGCTCCGATGATCGGCATCTTGCGTAGGACGTAGAACTGCTGCCCCATCGACCAGACGTTGGTGGTGCACCAGTACAGCACCACACCGAGGGGGAACAGCGCCCCGGAGATCAACAGTGAAGCGGGGATCCCGTACAGCATGAGCCGCTGGATCATCAACTGCTGGGGATCCATCGGCGTGCCGGCGGCCTGCTGCTTGGCGATCATTTGGCGCTGAGTGATGTAGGTCGTGGCGACCATGATGGCGATGAGCACGGCGCCGACGATTTTTACGGTGGTCCCGGAGGCGCCAAGTTGGGCCAGGGTGTCCTGTGACGACGTGAGATGTGCCGAGATGGGCGCGCCGAAAATCTTCGCTCTGGCTGCGCTCTCGAACTCCGGGGTCGTCCATCCGTACAGCGTCGTGATCCGGTCTCGGGTCGGGTCCAGCCGCTTGAGCACGTGGTAGAGCGAAAGGAACACCGGTGCTTGCAGGAAGATCGGCAGGCACCCGGCAACCGGGTTGGCGCCGTTTTCCTTATACAGCGCCATCATTTCGCGCTGCAGCGTCTCCTTGTCGCCCTTGTGCTTAGTCTGCAGCGCCTTCATCTTGGGCTGCAGTTCCTGCATCTTGCGCTGCGACTTGATCTGCTTGACGAACAGCGGGAACAGGATCAGCCGGATGGTGATGACCAGGAAGATGATCGACAGGACCCAGGACACGTCGGCGTCGAAGCCAAACACTGCCCCCCACGCGTCATGCCAGCGCAGCAGCAGCCACGAGATGGCGTAGTAAAGATAGTCCAGGCTCACCGAGCAACTCCTGAAGGCGGGGACGCAGACAGTACGGACGCGGGCACCGGAGAGTTCCGCCGGGACGGCGGGACCGGGTCATACCCTCCCGGATGAAACGGATGGCAGCGCAACACTCGCCATACCGTCAGCAGCAATCCGATCAACGCCCCATGCGTGCGTAGTGCCGTGACCGCATAGCTACTGCACGTCGGTGCGAACCGGCAGCGAGCCGGGAAGGCAGGGCTGACCCACCGACGGTACGCCACGACCAGGGCGACCAGGAATCTGGCCAGCGGCCGTGGTCGGGGTGTCATCGGTGCGCCCCGAGCAGACGGTCCAAAGCGGCGTCGAGGTCGCGGCCCAGGTGACCGTAATCTGCGGTCGCCGCAGCCGACCGGGCCCGGACGACCACCCGATCACCCGGCGCGAGCTGGTCGAGCCGGTCGGCCATGAGATGCCGGAGGCGACGGGTCACGAGATGGCGGGTCACCGAGCCTCCTACGCCGCGCCCTACAGCGAAGCCGACCCGAGGTGGCAGGGCTGCATCGGTCTCAGCGGGATCGGCACCGGCCCGCGTCAGCGACATGACCAGTGTGCTCCGCGTCGTCCGCCGCCCACTGCGGACGGTGGCTGAGAAGTCCCGTCGGCGCCGGAGCCGAGCGGCCGCGGGCAGCACGACAGGTCCCGCCTACGCCGAGAGTCGCTTGCGACCTTTGAGCCGCCGAGCCGCCACGATGGTCCGGCCGGCCCGGGTGCGCATGCGCAGCCGAAAACCGTGTGTTCGCGCACGACGGCGGTTGTTCGGCTGGAAAGTGCGCTTGCTCACGGCTCTAGTCTCCGAAGGTAGGACGAGTGGGATCGAGTAAAGAACTGGCACGGACCAGTGAGGCCACCAGAACGGAGGCCATAGGCCAATCAACAGTACGGTCGGCACCGTCCAGGGTCAAACAGGCCGACAACGACATGCCGTCGCCGCAGAAAATTCGTGGGTGCGGGTTGTGGACAACCGCTTGTCGTGGCGTGTGGCACGCTGTTAGCTTTGTCGTTCTGCCGGTCCTTCCCTTCTCGCCCGACCGGCGGCCTCGTGATCTACAGCTTGTCAACAAGCAGTGCGCTGGGAGGCGCGTGGCCGCGGTGCTGATACGGCGGGATGTCCGTACCAGTCCACAGTGATGATGCACAGGGTGTGGACAGCGATGTGGATACACCGCCCCGACCCAGAAAGGGAGCGGACGTGTCTGACGAGTCTGACGAGCGTGCTGACCTCGGTGCTGTGTGGAGTCGGACTCTGGAGAGCCTCACCGACAACGCCGTGAGTGGGCAACAGCGGGCGTTCATGCGCCTGACTCGCCCGCTGGGTCTGGTCGAGGACACCCTGCTGCTGGCCGCACCGAACGACTTCGCCAAGGATGTCCTGGAGACCAGGCTCCGGCCGCTGATCACCCGAGCGCTCTCGAGCCAGCTGGGTCGCGACATCCAGTTGGCCATCACTGTCCAGCCGGGTGACAACGGTGCGGTGGCGGACGACACCGCCGAATATGCCGCTAGTCACAACCTTGGCACCGAACTCGACCCGCCACACATCGATAATTTCCGGCCCGAGCGGCGGCAGAACCACCGCGGGACCGAGCATGCGCGCCTGAATCCCAAGTACGTGTTCGAGACCTTCGTCATCGGATCGAGCAACCGCTTCGCTCACGCCGCGGCTGTTGCCGTGGCTGAGGCGCCGGCGAAGGCGTACAACCCGCTGTTCATCTATGGCGAATCCGGGCTGGGCAAGACCCACCTGCTGCATGCCATCGGGCACTACGCCCGCAGCCTGTTCACCGGGCTTCGAGTGCGCTACGTGAGCTCGGAAGAGTTCACCAACGACTTCATCAACTCGCTGCGTGATGACAAGGCGTCGGTGTTCCAACGCCGGTATCGCGATGTCGATGTCCTCCTGGTCGACGACATCCAGTTCCTGGAGAACAAAGAGCGCACCCAGGAAGAGTTTTTCCACACCTTCAACACACTGCACAACGCCAACAAGCAGATCGTGATCTCCTCTGACCGGCCGCCCAAGCAGCTGTCCACACTCGAGGATCGCCTCCGCACCAGGTTCGAGTGGGGGCTGATCACCGACATTCAGCCGCCCGACCTCGAGACCCGGATCGCGATCCTGCGCAAGAAGGCTGTCCAGGAGCGGCTGGCCGCTCCACCTGAGGTACTCGAGTTCATCGCGAGCAAGATTCAGAGCAACATTCGCGAGCTCGAGGGCGCGCTGATTCGGGTCACTGCCTTCGCCAGCCTCAATCGGCAAACCGTCGATTTGGCGTTGGCTGAAGTCGTGCTGAAGGATCTGATTCCCGATTCCGGCAGCCCAGATATCACCGCCGCCACGATCATGGCTGCGACTGCGGAGTACTTCACGATGTCGCTCGATGACTTGTGTGGAAGTTCGCGCAGCCGAGTCCTGGTCAACGCCCGGCAGATCGCCATGTACTTGTGCCGGGAGCTCACCGATCTGTCACTGCCCAAGATTGGGCAGACATTCGGCGGTCGCGACCACACCACAGTGATGCACGCCGATCGCAAGATTCGGTCGTTGATGGCAGAGCGCCGATCCATCTACAACCAGGTCACGGAACTCACGAACCGCATCAAGCAGCGGACCCGATAATGCCTGTCGTCAGCTTAATCCACAGCCTTAGTACACAGCTTGGGGACATACCTGTTGAAATGTCGGTTCCAGGTGGTGACAACCGCGTGGAAGCGGCGGGTGTCCACTGGCAACCGGTCACTGTCACAGCCTTGCCGCACACTTGTTGCACAGCCACGCGGACCCGCTGACCTGCGGCGACGTAGGTTGTCCACATCGCCCACAAGACCTAGTACGACGAAGCTTGAACTTTAACCAAGAGATCGATCCACAGCAGTCAAGAACAGCCCAACCTGGGGATAAGGCAGCGCGAAACGGAGGGACGAAGATGAAGTTCCGGGTCGAGCGCGAGGCGCTGGCCGACGCCGTGGCATGGACTGCCCGAAGCCTTCCGACACGTCCCCCGGTTCCTGTTCTAGCCGGCGTCTTGCTTGAGGTCGAGGGTCATCAATTGTCGGTGTCCGGCTTCGACTACGAGGTCTCGACCCAGGTCGTCATCGAGGTCGACGCAGCGGTGGCGGGCCGGGCGTTGGTCAGTGGCCGGTTGCTCGCTGAGATCACCCGCGCTCTGCCGGCCCATCCCGTGCAGATCACCGTCGCCGGTTCTCGCGCAGAGCTGACCTGTGGTTCGGCCCGGTTCACGTTGCCGGTGATGCCGGTCGAGGACTATCCGTCGCTGCCGGCGATGCCGAGCACGGCCGGTGCGCTGGAGAGTGATGTCTTTGCCTCGGCGGTGAGTCAGGTGGCCGTGGCCGCCGGACGTGATGACACCTTGCCTGTGCTCACCGGAGTGCGGTTCGAGATTGCCGGTGAGCGGATCACGATGGCGGCCACCGACCGCTACCGCCTGGCCGTGCGCGAGCTCGACTGGCGACCCAGCCGCCCTGACCTGACCGCGACCGCTCTCGTGCCAGCGCGCACTCTGTCCGAGACGGCCAAGAGCATGGCTTCCGGCGCTGAAGTGACGCTGGCGCTGGCCACCGGCGGCACCGGCGAAGGGATGATCGGTTTTGCCGGCGCCGCTAAGCGCGCGACGACCCGGCTCCTCGACGGTGAGTTTCCCAAATACCGCTCCCTGCTCCCGGCCGAGCACTCAGCTATCGCCCTGGTGCCAACCGGGACATTGGTCGAGGCCGTCAAGCGGGTCGCCCTCGTCGCGGAGCGAAACACGCCGGTCCGGCTGCGGTTCAGTGCCGATGAGCTGGTCCTGGAGGCCGGCGGCGCCGACGAGGCTCAGGCCTCAGAATCCCTCGAAGCGGGTTTCGACGGTGACGAGCTCACCATCGCATTCAATCCGACGTTCCTGCTAGACGGCCTCAACGCGATCGACTCCGACACGACACGGCTGGCCTTCACCGCTGCGACCAAGCCTGCGGTCATCACCGGCAAGGAGGGTGGCACCGACTACCGCTACCTGCTGATGCCCGTCCGGCTGTCCGGCTGACATCATCACGCGTCGATCGCTCCATGTTTGATTGCTGGAAGCACGGACAGGCTGATATCACAGTGGTTTGCCCAAACGGCGCATTGACGGCAGGAGGCGGCACGTGGAGATCGGCCTGATCGGGGTCGGCAAGATGGGCGGCAACATGCGCGAGCGGCTGCGTGCCGCCGGGCACACCGTGGTGGGCTTCGACCGGTCACCCGAACTCCGCGATGTGGAGAGCCTGGGCGAGATGGTTGAGGCCCTGACCGCACCGCGTGTGGTGTGGGTCATGGTTCCGGCCGGAGGGCCAACCCGCGCCACGATTACCCAACTGCACGACCTCCTGGAGGCCGGCGACGTCGTCGTCGACGGCGGCAACAGCAAGTACACCGATGACCGCGAGCACGCGGCATTGCTGACCGAGCGCGGCATCGGCTTCGTCGACTGCGGGGTGAGCGGCGGGGTCTGGGGACGCACCGAGGGCTACGGGCTCATGTGTGGTGGCGACGACCGACACGTCGCGCAGGTGCAGCCCTTCTTCGACGTACTCAAGCCCGACGGTGACTACGGCTTCGTGCACGCCGGCCCCATCGGCGCCGGCCACTTCGCCAAAATGGTGCACAACGGCATCGAGTACGGCCTGATGCAGGCGTACGCCGAAGGCTACGAGTTACTCGCCGCCAGCCATGTCGTGACCGACGTTCCCGCGGTGCTGCGGAGCTGGCGGCAGGGCACGGTCGTCCGATCATGGCTGCTCGATCTGCTGATCCGGGCGCTCGACGTCGACGACGACCTCTCTGAGCTGCGCGGTTTTGCCGAGGATTCCGGCGAGGGCCGATGGACCGTCCAGGCCGCTATCGACCACGCGGTCCCGCTGCCAGTGATCACCGCGGCGCTGTTCGCGCGATTCACCTCCCGGCAGGAGGACTCACCGGCCATGAAGGTGGTGGCCGCGCTCCGTAACCAGTTCGGCGGCCATGCCGTCACGTCGAGCAAGGGGTCCACCGAAAAGGACATCGAGAGTGGCCAGCCCAGTGAGGGGCTCGAGCCGGCCACTGGCGCTGGACGCGAGCAGCCCGCTGGGGTCCGCAGCGATCACCCTGGGCACCCCGATGGCGCTGGGCGGTCCGATGGCATCAAGCCCAACGACACCCATCAACCTGCCAACCCCGACGGCACCGGCTGACGTGTACGTCCGGCACTTGTCGCTCGTCGACTTCCGCAGCTATCCCCAGGTGGAAGTAGCATTCGATGCCGGGACTACTGTCCTCATCGGACCCAATGGCGCCGGCAAGACCAATCTCGTCGAGGCAATCAGCTATGTCGCCACCCTCGGCAGCCACCGGGTCGCCACCGATGCCCCCCTCGTCCGGCATGGCGCCGAGCTGGCGGTGGTTCGTACCGCAGTGGTACGTGATAGCCGGGAGTTGCTCGTCGAGGTCGAGATCTGTCCCGGCCGCGCCAACCGCGCTCGCCTCGGTCGGTCGCCGGTGTCGAGACCCCGCGAAGTTCTCGGCGCCCTGCGCATCGTGCTCTTTGCTCCCGAGGACCTCGCGCTGGTCAAGGGCGATCCCAGTGAGCGCAGGCGCTTCCTCGACGACCTGCTGGTGGCCCGTTCACCGCGCTATGCCGGTGTGCGCGCCGACTACGACCGGGTGCTCAAGCAGCGCAATGCCCTGCTGAAGACCGCCGGCGCAGCACGCCGGGCCGGAGCCAGCGGTGACCTGCGAACCCTTGATGCCTGGGACGGCCACCTCGTCCACCATGGTGCGGAATTGCTGGCCGGCCGGTTGGAGCTCGTCGAGTTGCTGCGCCCGCTGGTCGACAAGGCCTACGGGGCGGTGTCGCAGGGCGCCGGGTCGGCGAGCATCGACTACCGGGCATCGTTGCCTGACCCATTGGGGGGGACGGACCGGGGTGCGGAGCGCGACACCCTCGCGACCGCGCTGCAGGCCGAGCTCGAGCGGCGCCGCGGAGAAGAGGTCGATCGCGGGGTCTCCTTGGTGGGCCCGCATCGCGACGATCTGGTGCTGTCACTCGGTCCGCTGCCGGCCCGCGGCTTCGCCAGCCACGGCGAAGCTTGGTCGTACGCGCTGGCCTTACGGCTGGCGTCCTACGACTTGCTGCGCGCCGATGGCGGTGAGCCGGTCCTCGTGCTCGACGACGTCTTTGCCGAGCTCGATTCCGGTCGGCGGCATCGTCTTGCCGAGTTGGTTGGCGGTGCCGAGCAGTTGGTGATCACGGCCGCCGTTCCCGCGGACGTCCCGTCGGCGCTGACCGGCGTACGGTTCGACGTCACGGACGGTGAGGTGCGACGTGTTTGACGAGACCGACCGGCCCCCCACGTCCGAGCCTGACGACGCTTCACGTGAAACCATCGAATCGGCTGGAGCAGATGGGCCGTCCGGAGATCAGCGGCGCGGGCCCGACGTGGCACGGGCCGCACTCAACGCAGCGCGAGCCGCGGCCCGTGGGCGCCGTACCGCTGCCCGCGAATCAGCCCCGGCCCGCCGGTCTGGCCTGACCGGCTCCGGGCCCGACGCAGGCGACCCGCAACCCTTTGGTGCATTGATCAATCGCCTCGTCGCCGACCGCGGCTGGCAGAAAAATGCGGCCGAGGCGCGGGTGATGGGTAGCTGGGACACCCTCGTCGGCGTCGACATCGCCGGGCACTGCCAGCCGCGGTCGCTGCGCGCCGGAGAGTTGGTCGTGGAGGCGGAGTCGACGGCTTGGGCGACCCAGCTGCGCCTGCTCGCTGCGGGCATTCTTGACACGCTCGCTCGCGAGCTGGGGACCGGCGTGGTGACCAAGATCCGGGTACACGGCCCGGCCGCCCCCAGTTGGCGTAAGGGCCCGCGCCATGTCAGCGGGCGCGGACCGCGCGACACGTACGGCTGAGCGTCCCGTGACCGATCGGGGGATACCTTCCCGCGTGGGGGGATGCTGCTAGGTAGCCATTCGCGTACGAGATGCGTCCCCAGGCCGCATCAATAGCGGTTTCTGTCGCACCGCACCACTATGATTGACACGACACCCGCGCGTGCGAGGCCGTCAGAGCCCTTAACGGGCATGCGGCCGTGCAAGGTCAGAGTCGACCGACGCGCCTTGGCCTAGATCCCCGTCCCGGGCGGGAGAGAGCAGCGTCGTGGCCCCGAAAGCTCAGCCCAACGACTACAGCGCAAGTTCTATCACCGTTCTCGAGGGATTGGAGGCGGTCCGCAAGCGCCCCAGCATGTACATCGGCTCAACCGGGGAGCGCGGCTTGCACCATCTCGTCTACGAGGTCGTAGACAACGCCGTGGACGAGGCGTTGGCCGGCCACTGCGACCGCATCGAAGTCACCATCCTGGCCGACGGCGGGGTCCGGGTCATCGACAACGGCCGTGGTATCCCCGTCGACAAGCATCCGATTGAGAAGCGGCCGGCCGTCGAGGTCGTCCTGACCACCCTGCATGCTGGCGGCAAGTTCGACGGCAAGTCCTACGCCGTGTCCGGCGGGCTGCACGGCGTCGGCCTCTCGGTCGTCAACGCGCTGTCGAAGCGGCTTGAGGTGATCATCAAGCGCAACGGCTACGTGTGGACCCAGCCGTACGTGATGAGCCGGATCGCCGCTCCGCTCAAGCGGGTGCAGCCGACCAAAGAGACCGGGACGACCATCACGTTCTGGGCCGATGACACGATTTTCGAAACCGTCTCGTACTCCTTCGAGACGCTCTCGCGCCGCCTGCAGGAGATGGCCTTCCTCAATCGTGGCCTGAAGATCTCGCTGCGTGACGAACGCGACGAGGTGCCCACCGAGGTCACCTGGATGTACAAGGGCGGGATCGAAGACTTCGTCCGCCACCTCAACGCCACCAAGGATCCGCTGCACCGGTCGGTCATCGGCTTCGGCGTAGACGGCGACGGGATGGCAGTCGAGGTGGCTATGCAGTGGAACTCCACCTACGCCGAGTCGGTTTACACCTTCGCCAACACCATCAATACCCACGAGGGCGGCACCCATGAGGAGGGTTTCCGGGCCGCCCTGACGACTGTTGTCAACAACTATGCCCTCGATAAGAAGCTGCTCAAGGACAAGGACGACCGGCTCACCGGCGACGACATCCGCGAGGGACTGGCGGCGATCGTGTCGATCAAGCTGGCCAACCCGCAGTTCGAGGGCCAGACCAAGACCAAGCTGGGCAACACCGAGGCCAAGGGCTTCGTGCAGAAGGCCTGCAACGACTGGCTGCGCGACTGGTTCGAGCGCAATCCCAGCGAAGGCAAGATCATCGTCAACAAGGCCAGCGCGGCGGCCCGCGCTCGCAAGGCCGCACACGACGCCCGCAAGCTGGCCCGACGCAAGGGCCTGCTCGACGTCGGCTCGCTGCCCGGCAAGCTGGCCGACTGCCGATCGACCGACCCCAGCAAGAGCGAGGTCTACGTCGTCGAGGGTGACAGCGCCGGCGGCAGTGCCAAGTCCTGCCGGGACTCGATGTTCCAAGCGATCCTCCCGATTCGAGGCAAGATCATCAATGTCGAGAAGGCCCGCATCGACCGGGTGCTGAAGAACAACGAGGTCCAGGCGCTGATCACCGCGCTGGGCACCGGCATCCACGACGAGTTCGACATGACCAGGCTGCGCTATCACAAGATCGTGCTCATGGCCGACGCCGACGTCGACGGCCAGCACATCCGCACCTTGCTGTTGACCCTGCTCTTCCGGTTCATGCGCCCCCTGATCGAGGCCGGCCACGTCTATCTCGCACAGCCGCCGCTTTTCAAGATCAAGTGGCAGAAGTCCGAGCCGTCGTACGCCTACTCCGAGCGCGAGCGCGACGGCCTGATCGAAACCGGGCTGGCTACCGGCCGCAAGCTTCCCAAGGAAGACGCGATCGCGCGTTACAAGGGCCTCGGCGAGATGAACGCCAAGGAGCTGTGGGAGACGACCATGGATCCGGCCAACCGCGTGCTGCTGCAAGTCACTCTCGACGATGCCGCAACCGCAGACGAGCTGTTCAGCGTGTTGATGGGCGAGGATGTCGAGGCTCGCCGCTCATTCATCATCCGTAACGCCAAGGACGTCCGCTTCCTCGACATCTAACTTATTCCAAAGTGGACTGAAAGGCGCCCGGAACATTGACTGACATCACAACGACTGACGGCAGCGGTCACGACCGCACCGAGCCGGTCGACATCCAGATCGAGATGCAGCGCAGCTATATCGACTACGCGATGTCGGTGATCGTGGGCCGGGCGCTGCCCGACGTTCGCGACGGTCTGAAGCCCGTACACCGCAAGATCCTGTACGGCATGTACGACTCGGGCTTCCGGCCGGAACGCAACTACGTCAAGTGTGGCCGCGTCGTCGGCGACGTGATGGGCAACTACCACCCGCACGGTGACTCCCCGCTCTACGACGCCCTCGTACGCATGGCCCAGCCGTGGTCGCTGCGCTACCCGATGATCGACCCGCAGGGCAACTTCGGCTCGCCCGGCAACGATCCGGCCGCCGCCTACCGCTACACCGAGTGCCGCCTGGCGCCGCTGGCGATGGAGATGCTGCGCGACATCGACCAGGAGACCGTCGACTTCGTCCCCAACTACGCCGGCAACACCGTCGAGCCGGTCATCCTGCCCAGCCGGATCCCCAACCTGCTGGTCAACGGCAGCGAGGGCATCGCGGTCGGCATGGCCACCCGGATCCCGCCGCAC
>Ga0136617_10000758_pt1 | contig 27996 bp, 26 predicted proteins | sample AntDrymUQ3222106_2_FD_129672 | JGI IMG/M metagenome (GOLD analysis project Ga0136617, IMG submission 129672) | Polar desert sand microbial communities from Dry Valleys, Antarctica - metaG UQ322 (21.06) | ecosystem: Environmental > Terrestrial > Soil > Desert | place: Antarctica: Dry Valley...
ACGCTCATCTTCTCGGCCAACCAGGGCCTCCTGGCGGCCAAGGCCGGCGCCTCGTTGCTTTCGCCCTTCGTGGGCCGGCTCGACGACATCAGCCAGGACGGCATGGAGGTCATCCGTGAGCTGGTGGGCATCGTCGAGCTGCACGACCTTGACTCGGAGGTGCTCGCGGCGTCCCTGCGCCATCCCCGCCACGTGACCGACTGCGCTCTGGCCGGTGCCCATGTGGCGACGCTTCCCTTCAAGGTCCTCCAGCAGATGGTCAAGCACCCGCTGACGGACAAGGGCATCAAGACCTTTCGCGATGACTGGGACAAGGCCCGCCAGGTCGTCGCGGAGAAGACCGGCGAGGAAGCAGGAGTCGGGGGAGGCGGGCCCACGCACTGAGCCCATCGCGCGAAACGGGCCGCGCGGTATCCCGGTGGCCGCGCGGTACCCCCGGCAGAAGATCCCCTGACCTTAGAGCTGTAGCGCTACCCACGGCGACCACGCCAGAGTGCTCCTAACGCGGACCGAGTGCCCGCGCCTCGCCTGCCCTTGGGCAGGCCGATAGGAGATCTACGCGTGACGGTCGCACCTCGCTTCTTGCTCGCCCGCCGCTATCGGTTCGGGGCCGTCGAACTCTCGCCGGCAGCTGTCGTCTGAGCACCACCATGCTGGAACGTCTCGTCCGCCGCCGCTCCGATGCACAGGCCGCACTGCCGCCCGACGCACCCGTGATCCTGCTTATCTATGACGACCAGGATGAAGCCATCCTGCTCGCCGACATGCTGGCGCGGGTGCCCGGCGCTGCTTACCGCCTGGAGTGCGTGACGACCCCTGAGGCCGGTCTGGAGCGGCTCGGGCGAGGCCACTACGCGGTGGCACTGCTCGATGTGCGGCTGGGCAGGGCGAGCGGCCTGGACGTGCTCCGCCAGGCCATCGCGGGGGGTTGCCGTGTGCCCATCGTGATGCTCACCGGCGAGCGGGACCCGGCGGTCGACAGGGCCGCGCTGGAGCTCGGCGCCGTCGACTACCTGGCCAAGGGCAGGACCGACCCTGCGGAGTTCGAACGGACCCTGCGCTATGCCATCGCACACGGGCAGGCGGTCGAGGCAGTCCGCCGCAGCGAGCAGCGGATCGCGGTGATCGAAGAGATCGGCCGTCTGGTGGGTGAACGCGGCCTGGGCACCGAGGTCCTTGAGCAGGTCGTGGGCCTGCTGGCCGCTCGACTCGGTTTCGGCCACCTGGCCATCTACCTGGCCGATGGCGATGGCTTCCGGCTCGGGGCACAAGAGGGGTACGTAGCGGCGGTCGCGAGGATCGAGGTCACAGGCACACTGTCCCAGGTGCTGCGTACTCGCCGACCCACCTTCATCCCGAACCTGACCGTCGAGCCGGACGTGCGTGGCGGCGGCGAGCCGGGGATGGAGCTGTGTCTGCCGCTCAGCCTGGGCCCTGACGTCCTGGGGCTGCTGCTCGTGGGATCGTCGGATGACGCGCCCATCGGAGAGTCCGAGCACGGGACGCTGATATCCGTCGCCGATCGTTTGGCAGCGGCACTCGTCCTGGCACAGGACCGGCTGGAGGTGTCCGCGCGGGTCCGGCGATTCCGACGACTTTCGCGCTTCGCGTCCGTCTTGAACGACGCGAGCGACGCACGGATGCTCGACCAGCCAGTGGCCAAGGCGGCGGCAGAGGTCGTGTCGGCGGAAGTGGCCATCCTCTCGGTCCGTGAGCTTTCCAGCGAGCGTTTCCTGGTGCGCTCCACCCACGGCCCCGACCTTCCGCCGGTTGGGTCCGAGCTTGACCCGTGGGCGCCTGCCCGGCGGGCCATGGAGACGGGTCGGGTCGAGTTCGAGCGGCTGGGCAGCTGGTGGTGCGCCGCGGTGCCACTGGTCCGCCACGGACGTGTCATCGGGCTGTTGCTGTTCGAACGGGAGGATCGACCGTTCGACCCGTTGGAGTGCGAGGCGTTCCCGCTCATGGCTGACCAGATCGCGTTGACCGTGGCCAGTCAGCTGCTGGAGGCGGGAGAGACCCTAGCCGCCGTCCGCGACCACACCACAGGTCTCTTCACGGAGGCATACGCGAGCGCTGCTCTGACCCAGCTGCTCTCATCTCGACGACGCCTCCCGGTGGCGGACCGGCCGCCGTTCTCCGTCCTGCTCTTCGGTATCGATGCCAACGATGTGGAGACACCCGCGGATCCGGCCGCTGTGGAAGGCGCCTTGGGCGCCCTGTCGACCATCGTGCTCGACAGGTTGCGGGCGAGCGACCTCGTGTGGCGCAGCGGTCAGCGCATCGCTGCCGTCCTGCCCGATGCGTCGCGCGATCAAGCAGCCGCGGGCGCCGAGCAGATCATCGGGCGGTTCATGCTTGGTTCGGCGAGTGCTTCGCCCACGATCACCGCGTCCGCGGGTTGCGCCGCGCTCGATGAGGAAGGTGACCAACCCCTGGCGACCGCCGAGGCAGCCTTGATGATGGCCCGCCGCGCGGGCTGCTCGACCGTCGTCCAAGCCTGAGCGGTCCCAGCGGATCCGCTCTTGACCTGCCGGAAGGGGGTGCTATCATCCGGTCAGCCCCCGATCGACCCGGCCCAGCGAGCCGACCCGGCACGCGCGCGTCGACTCTCCTCCCATCGGAGACCACGGTCGGTAGTTCCCAGAGATCGCGGCAGGTCAGCCCTGGCCCGCTTTCCAGCGTGCCGATCCATCCGTCCATGCCCGGCACAGCCGAAGGACCATCACAAGAAACATGAACATCAACGAGCTCAAGAACAAGAACATCAATGAACTGGTCCGGATCGGTGGCGATCTGGAGGTCGCGGACGCGCGTGACATGCGCAAGGATGACCTGGTCGAGCGGATCCTCCAGCGCCAGGTCGAGCGCGGTGGTCAGGTGTACGCCACAGGCATCCTGGACATCGTGGACGAGGGTTTCGGCTTCATGCGCCGTCGGGGCCTGATGCCCAGCGTCGATGACATCTACGTCTCGTCCAGCCAGGTGCGACGGTTCGGCCTGCGCGCGGGCGACCGCGTCGGGGGTGTCACGCGCTCGCCCAAGGACGGCGAGAAGTACTGGGGCTTGCTCCGGGTCGAATCCGTCAACGGCGTCGATCCCGACACAGCCAAGCGGCGCCCGCACTTCGAGACGCTGACACCGATCCATCCCATCGAGCTGATCAACCTCGAGACGGACCCCAAGAACCTCAGCCAGCGCCTGGTGAACCTGGTCAACCCCATCGGCAAGGGCCAGCGCGCGCTCATCGTCTCGCCGCCCAAGGCCGGCAAGACGATGTTGCTCAAGAACATCGCCAACGGCATCACCACCAACTACCCGGAGATCCTGCTCATGGTGGCGCTCATCGGTGAGCGCCCCGAAGAGGTCACGGACATGCGCCGGTCGGTCATGGGTGAGGTCATCAGCTCCACCTTCGACGAACCCACCGAGAACCACACGCATGTCGCGGAGATGGCCCTGGAGATCGCCAAGCGCCAGACAGAGACCGGTCGCGACGTGGTCATCCTGCTCGACTCCATCACGCGCCTGGCGCGTGCCTACAACCTGGCACTGCCGCCGTCCGGCCGGACCCTGACCGGCGGCATGGACCCCATCGCGCTATATCCGCCCAAGCGCTTCTTCGGTGCCGCCCGGAAGATCGAAGAAGGTGGCTCGCTCACGATCATCGGCACCTGCCTGGTCGACACAGGCTCCCGCATGGACGACGTCATCTACGAGGAGTTCAAGGGCACCGGCAACTCGGAGCTGATCCTCGACCGCAAGCTCGCGGAGAAGCGCGTCTTCCCGGCCATCGATGTGCAGCGATCCGGCACTCGACGTGAGGAGCTCCTGCTGGAAGAAGGCACCCTGAAGATGGTCTGGACGATGCGCCGGATGCTCAGCGCGGTGGGATCCACCGAGGGCATCGAGCTGCTGCTCAACCGCCTGGCCAAGAGCGAATCCAACGCTCACTTCCTGGCCACACTCACCAAGCAGGCCGCCGCCGAGTCCTGAATCGACCGCCGGTAAGTGGCAGCCAAGCCGGGTGTGCCACCATTGTCGCCAACGCCATGCGATGAACGCCATGCCCCGTCCGACCCAGCAGATCTTCCAGGAGATGCCCCCGGTGGAGATCCGTCCTTTCCCGACGCAGCCGCAGCGTGACTGCGGGTGGTCGGCCGGCACGCTGACACCGGCGACCCGCCGAAGATGAGCAGCCTGCGGCGTGGCCTGGTGTTGGTGCGTGCGGTCGTGCTCGCCGGGTGGACCGATGTGCGGCAGGCGGATGAGGTGGCCGCGCCTCAGCCTGCGCCTCACCACTCGGCTTCGGGCGCGCCCAGAGCACCCAGTGACGGCTCGTTGGCCGCGCCGATGCGTCACGGCATGACGGTCGCCGTGCTCGCTGCGGTGCTGGCGGTGGCACCGGTCTCGGCACAGGCGCCGGAACGGAACGGATCGATCATGGCACCCGCCCCCGGGATCCGCGGGGAAGCGCGAAGCTGGCCGCGAGCGATGTCCGGGCAGCTGCCCTCGTCGAGTGCGCAGAAGGGCCCCGTCGGGTCGATTCCGGATGGTGGCGCGGCGCGTATCGACGGCGCTTTCGATGCACGCGGCGTGCTGCGCTCGATGGACCTGTCCGGCGCGACGGGACCGAAGCGCACCTACGAGGTGTCCCTCTACCGGGCGAAGGCCGGCGATTCGGCCTGGAGCGTCGCTCGGGACTTCGGCATCAGCACCATGACCGTCTGGTGGGCCAATCGGATCGATGCCTGGGAGCGCCTGCGGGTCGGCCAGCTTCTGCGCATCCTGCCCATCAGCGGCATCGAGCACGTGGTACGTGACGGGGACACGCTGGACTCCATCGCCCGTGCCTACCATGCCGATGCCGGCACCATCGCCGAGTACAACGGCCTGAACGGGGCGGTGGTGATCCTCGGGCAGCGGATCATCGTGCCCCATGGGCGCGGCGGTCGCTACGTGGCCCTGGACGGTATGAGCCCCTCGTCGTCGATCCCGCGACTCCAGCCGGGCCAGGCGGGCCGGGCGCCGGTGGACAACGTCGCGGTGGCCACCCCGTTGCTGGCGCCCGCGCCCAGCAGCCCCACCGGAGTCAAGGCCAGCGGGGGAGTGGCCTGGCCCATCGACCCCGACTCCTCGGCGGGGCCCGGTGGACCGGTCACCGAGCCATACGTCCCAGCTTGGGACTGGGGCCCGTTCCCCGGCGAGACGGACGGCGGATCGCTACCGCCCGGCGTATCGCTCCCTACCGGACCCAACGACGGTTTCGACAGCTTCGAACGGATGGGCTCGGTCGGGGAGGGTCCCGGCGTATGGCTTCCGAGCGGCCGCGACGGCGGCGTTGACAGCTTCGAACGGATGGGCTTGGTCGGTGAGCGTCATGGGGTATGGATTCCCACAGGATCCAACGACGGCTTCGACGGCTTCGACGGCTTCGACAGCTTGGAGCGGATGAGCTTGGTTGGTGAGCGTCCCGGCGCAGCTCCTGCCCAAGCGGCCGGTGAAGCGCCCCGTGAGGGCGACCAACCGCTGCGGCGGACCAAGATGGATCGCTCTACCGCCGTGCCGCCCACCGTGATCCCTCCCGACGCCCCCGTGCCGCGTGGGCACGGCGCTCGTGATCTCGACTGGCCGGTCGGCGGGCCGGCAGCGGGCCCCCCGCAGGGGACGATCCTGACCATCGATGACGACCGCTTGACGCTCACCGAAGCCGACATCCGGCGGCAGCGATCGCTTCTCTGGCCCGTCTACCGTGGCGGCCGCCTGACCCAGGGCTTCCACGCGGAGCACGCTGGCATCGATATCGCGGACCTGCGCGGCACGCCCCTGCTGGCAGCGCAGTCCGGCCGTGTCGTGTTCGCTGGTTGGCGTGACGAGCGTGCCGGGCGGGCCATCTATCTGAGGCACGGACCCCTCTTGCTCACCGGTTATGCGCACATGTGGAGAGTGGCCGTGGAGGCCGGCGACTGGGTCGAGCGCGGCCAGGTCATCGGATACATGGGCTCCACCGGTTATTCCACCGGTTCCCACGTCCACTTCACCGTCACGGCCGGTCCTATCCCCAACTATCGACCACACGTGCGTGATCCGCTGCTCTATCTGCGCCGTCCCTGACCGCCGCTGATGTTCTTCGACCACGTCTCGTTGACGGTCACGGCCGGCGGCGGCGGGGATGGGGCGGCCACCTTTCGACGTGAGGCCCATGTGCCCCGTGGCGGACCGGATGGAGGGGATGGCGGGCGCGGCGGATCGGTGCACCTGGTGGTGGATCCTGGCCATACCACCTTGGGCGACTACCGTTTCAAGCATCACTTCCGTGCGCCCGGCGGCGGGAAGGGAGAGCGTTCGCGAAGGCACGGCAAGGCGGGACGCGATCTGGCGCTCTCGGTCCCGCCCGGCACGGTGGTCTTCGATGGCGATTCAAGCGACCTGCTGGCCGATCTGGTCGCCACCGGGCAGCGCTTGATGGTGGCGCGCGGTGGGCGGGGCGGCTTGGGCAACACGCACTTCGCCACCTCGACCCACCAGACGCCGCGACATGCCCAGAAGGGCGAGCCCGGCGAGGAGCGGCGCATCCGTCTCGATCTGCGCCTGATCGCTGACGTCGGGCTGGTGGGCCTGCCCAACGCCGGGAAGAGCACCCTGCTGGGCGCCATGACGCGAGCGGATCCGCGCATCGCCGACTACCCCTTCACCACGCTGGAGCCCAACCTCGGGGTCCTGGATCTGGAGGCGCGGGACGCGGAGGACGAACGCCGGCCGACCATCGCCGACCTGCCCGGCCTCATCGAGGGCGCCAGTGGCGGGGCGGGCCTTGGCCACGCCTTCCTGCGCCACGTCCAGCGGACGCGCGTGCTCGGCCATGTGGTGGACCTGGGCGCACGTGATCCGGAGTACGACTTCGGGATCATCCGGGAGGAGCTGCGGCTGCACGACGCACTGCTCCTGGAGAAGCCCACCCTGATCATCGCCAACAAGCTTGACCTGCCCGGCGCGGATGAGCGGCTGGCCGGCTTCCGGGCTGCCCGTGACGCGGACGGGCTGGAGACCGTGGCCGTCTCGGCACGCGACGGGATCGGCCTCGACCAGCTGATCGATGCCCTGGGCCGGTTGTTGCCGGACGCGGCCACGCTGGCTCGTCCGGGCGAGCCAGCGGGCGTCGTGGTGCATCGTTTCGAGGCGACCGATGAAGGTTTCGCCGTGGAAAAGGCTGCCGACGGTTTCCGTGTTCGCGGCCGGCGCATCGAGCGCCTCGCCGCACAGACCGACTTCGCCCGCGAGGAGTCAGCCGAGCGCTTCCAGCGGGATCTGGCGCGCATGGGGGTGGAGAAGGAACTCCTCCATGCCGGCGTGGAGCCGGGAGACACGGTCCGTATCGGTATCGCTGAGCTCGAGTGGGACGGCCTTCCGTGGGGTTGACGCGTCGATGAGCCGGGCGTGACGCCGGAAGCGGCCCCGGCGCTCGGGCAGGGGACCTGGGGCATCCTGGGCGGCACGTTCGACCCGATCCACCTGGCCCACCTGGCCATCGCCGAACAGAGTCGCGACGCGCTCGGGCTGAGCGGCGTCCTGTTCCTGCCCGCCGGCTTGCCACCGCACAAGACCGACCGCGTCATCACACCTTCAAGGCACCGCCTGGCGATGGTCGAGGCGGCCATCGGGGACAATCCGACCTTCCATCTCAGCCGCATGGAGGTGGATCGAGACGGACCCAGCTTCGCCGTGGATACGCTGGAGTCACTCCAGGCGGACATCCCCGAGGCTGCTCGACGTCTGATCTGGATCCTATCCGCGGAGGCCCTACGGGGATTCGTCACTTGGCGCCGGCCGGAACGCATCTTGGAGCTGTGTCGCCTGGCGGTGGTGCCGCGTCTCGGCTACCGCAGCCCGGGTCGCAGCTGGCTGGCCGAGCACTTCCCCGACCAGGAAGACCGGATCATCTTCCTGGACGGGCCGGAGCTGGGCGACTCAGCCTCGCGGATCCGGCAGCTCGTGGGGGAGGGGCGGTCGATCCGCTATCTCGTGCCGGATGCGGTCGCACGCTACATCAACGACCATCATCTGTACCCGCCGGAGCTGTGGGCGAAGAACCGAGGAGGCACGTGACCGACGAACCGACCGCCATGGCTACCGGGACAGCCGCACCGACATCAGCCGACCGCACGCCGGGCCTCCCCGCCCGCGATCGGCGGGCGCCTGAGCGGGCAGACGAGGACCGGGAGCCCAGTGAGAAGGAAGGCATGCAGGCTAGGGAGGCGCTGGAGCTGGCGCATCGCATCGTGGAGCTGGCCGCCGACCGCAAGGCCGCCGACATCGTCCTGCTTTCGGTGGCCGAGATGACCACGCTGACCGACTACTTCGTGATCTGCTCGGGCGGCTCGGATCGTCAGCTGGGCGCCATCGCCGACGGCATCGTAGAGGGTACGAAGGCGGAAGGACAGCGGCCCATCGGGCGCGAGGGCGCCGCCAACGCCCACTGGCTGCTGATCGACTATGGCGCCGTCATCGTCCACGTCATGGCCTGGCCGGAGCGTGACTTCTACGCTCTGGAGAAGCTCTGGTCTGAGGCTCCGCTCCTTCTGCGGATCCAGTAGGCCCTCACGACCCATCGGCGCGGCCGGTCCAGTACCTCCGGGTCATGGGGACCCACCCGGCCCTCGTCCTAGCATCCGGGTGATGACCGGTCCATCCGGTCGCGAGTCCGACCACGAGGGACCGTACCGACGATGACCTGGCTACGTGACCACTGCCCCGGCTGCAGCCAGCGGCTCGTCGAGTCGCGCTTCGACACCACGTTCCGCATGCCCGATCGGACGGAGCGGCTCTGTTTCAGCGTCCCGGCGGCTCTCTGCGCGAAGTGCCATCAGCTCTACCTGGACCCCGAGGTCATCACGGAGCTTGACGTGGCCGACGGTCGGTGCGTGTTCGCCATCGAGTCCGACTCGGTCCTTCGGGAGCGCGCCGGGACCCGGTGATCGTCGATCAGCTGGCTGGAGACAGTGACTCCGCGAGCCACTGCTGGAGATGCAACGAGGTGCGGGGCTCCGACGCCTGACGGGTAGAACCATCGACGGCGATGCCCTTCGAGGCCAGATCGAGATCGAGGAGCCCGTCCATCGCGCGCTCCAGCCCGGCCACGCTCCATCGCCGCGCCTGCTCCTCCAGCTTCTGCGCACGGAATGGCTGGACCTTCATCTCGCGTACCAGTGCCCCGCCGCGGATGCCCTCATCGACGTGCTCGCGCACGATGACCAGCTCGCGCAGCCGCCGATGCAGCTGCGCCACCAGGACCTGGACGGGCACGGCGTCCGCCAGGAGCCGTTCCGCCAGCGTGGCTGCGTCGCGCACGTGTCGGCTGCCGACCGCGTCCAGGAATGCCCAGGCAGAGCCCGGGACGGCCTCCGGCACGAGGTCCGCGATGTCTTCTCGGGTGATCGTGCCGCCCGGTCGAAAGAGGGCGAGCTTCAGAAGCTCCCCATCCACCAGCTGCGTCTGGCGGCGACGGTCCACGTCCGATTCGCGCACATAGGCGCCCACGCGCTCACTGAGCAGTCGCGCCGCACCCTGGCCCATGCCGATGTCGAGCTCCCGCGCCCGGGTCACGATCCAGGCCTCCATCCGTTCGCGGGTGGGAACGGGGAACTCGCCCACCACGCCGCCGGCCGCCGTCACCGCGTCACGCACGATGGCGGCGGCGGCGCTGGGCCGGCCGCCGGAGCTCGATGCCTCGCACAGGCACAGCCCGTTGCCGGGAGGCACGCCCGCGATGAGCGCAAGCAGGCGCGCTCGAGCATCGGCCTCACGCACCAGGGCCTCCGGCTGGCGAACGACGACAAGGGTCCCGCCACCGAAGAGTGGCGCCGTCGCGAGTCGCTGCTCGATCTCCGACAGCAGCCGCTCCCGGCGACGCCCGGCAGAGGCACCGGCATCCTCGGTGGCGCCGTCCTCGCCACCGGTGCGCCAGACCGCGAGCGGCACCCCTTCGCCGCCCAGCGAGACTGCGAAGTCCCTTACGGCGCGCTCGACGCCGTAGGCATCCTGGCCATGGAAGTAGGCCACCGGGACCGTCTCGCTCAAGGCTCCACCTTCTCGGCGCTCACGCGCTGCCGGGTCACGCTGACCCATGGCAGGCGGCGTACCTGGTCGGCGGTGATCCCCGCTGCCGAGCACACCTCTCGTTCCAGGCGGTCGGCACGGGGTCGGACACGAGCGACATCGGGATATCGCTGAGCCCAGCGTTGGAACCGACGGTCGAGCGACTCGAGCCGCTGTCCTGCCCGCTTGTCGGCATAGGCCACGATCCGTTCCTCACGGCTGGCGAAGGCCGCCCAGCGCCGATAGCGCGATTCATCGCTCAGGCGCGTCACGGGGTGGTTGGCTACCGGTCGAGACAGCTCCTCGTAGCCCTGCTCGGTGAGCCAGCGCCCCCCGGCATCCCCGTGGCCGAGCGGCTTCAGGGGATGGTCGGCCGGCAGCATCTTGTCCATGTCGTGGAGGAGCGCCGCGCTCTCCACGATCCGGCGGTCCACGTCGATGCCTCGAGCCCGGATGCGGCTGGCAAGGAAGGCGGCGATCTCTGCCACCGCCGATGAGTGCGCCACGAGCCATTCGGGCGGATCCAGGGCGTCCAGGAGGGCGACGGCTTCGAGCCGTGATGGGATGGCCATGCGACCGATCGTAGCAAGGCAGCTCCGCACGGGACGGCGCTGCGGTCGCGGGGTCCGCGTAGGGAAGCGTGGGCAGCCGGTCGTTCGGGGCAGTTTCGAAGGGGCGGCCCAGTGGTGGTCGGGGCGCCTCCGCCGAGGTGACCGTGACGATGGGCGCGGGGATGGCGCAGAGCAAAGGGCGAGGCACGGGCCAGGGCGCAGCCCCCGGGGGGCTGCTCGCGACGAGCGGCGGGGCCGATGCCGTCGATCCGCTGCTCACGACGCGCGGTGGCCGCGGCTCGGCCGCCGCCACTCGACCACCCGTGGTCAAGAGCCGCAGATCGCGGCCGTCGGTCGAGACCTCGATCGTCCCGTCGAGGTCCGTACGTGCCACTCGGGCGCCCGCCGAGCCGAGCCGCTCGATGGTGTCCGGAGCGGGATGCCCGTAAGGATTGTCCGCACCGGCGCTGACGAGCGCGACTCGCGGCTGGAGAGCGGCGAGGAACGCGGCGGTCGTCGCCGAGCGGCTGCCGTGGTGCGCCACCTTGAGCACGTCGACGGGGCCGCTGGCGGCCAGGCCGTCATGGAGGAGCTGCGGATCGATCTCCTGCTCCATATCACCGGTCAGCAGCATCCGACGAGCGCCGTAGCGTATGTCCAGCACCACCGAGACGTTGTTGATGCCCGAACCTTCATCCGGCGGCCGAAGCGGCACCTCGCCGGGACGTGGCCAGAGGACGCGGATGGCGACACCGTCCAGGCTCAACGAGTCACCCGCCGCGAGCAGCACACGACGTGTCGACGATCCAGCCAGGGCATGCCGGAACGCGCGATCCCCGGGTCCTGCCCCGACCATGCCCGGATCGGCCACCACCGGCACGCGGTAGCGTTCCAAGAGCAGCGGCAGGCCGGCTGCGTGGTCCTCGTGCGGATGCGTCAGGACCGCGAGGTCCAGACGTCGGTCCCAGGCCGGGATGCGTTCGTCAAGGAGAGCCAGGAGTCGATCGGGATCGGGGCCTCCATCGACCAGCATGCGCGCGCCGCGTGGGCCCTCCACGAGCACGGCGTCGCCCTGCCCCACGTCCAGGACCGTGACCCGCAGGCGACCATCCGCGCGGCTACCCGCCAGGGAGCCGGCCAAGAGCAGGAGTGCCACGCCGGCCGCCGCCAGGATCAGCGTGCCTCGACCTGCGGGACCACTCTCACGGCCACGGCGTCGATCGGTCCCATCGACGGTCCTGCTTGCCCTGGTGGGTGAGCGTGTACCGCGCGCCATGTTGCGGAGAGCCGCCCAGCGCCTCCGTCCCTGAGCCGTTCCCAGCAGCAGCAACGACAGCGCGGTGATCAGGGCCGCCATGAGTCCGGCCGGCTCCGGCAACTCCAGGCTCGCGAACGGAAGGGTCGAGGCGACCCGGCCTACGGCGATCATGGTGCCCAGCAGGAGCGACGCTGCCAGCACCACCGGCGCCATGAGCAGCCCGGGCAGGCCCAACGCCATCAGCATGCCGGCGAGCATGCCCAGCAGGGAGGCCAGCATCACGGGCGCCACGATGGGGGCCACCACCAGGTTGGCCAGGGGCGACACGAGGGAGACTCGCCCGAAGTGCAGGAGCACCAGCGGCAGCGTGGCCGCCTGAGCAGCAAGCGAGACACCGAGCGACTCGACCAGCCAGCCGGGCAGGCGCCGCGGCAGGCGATCGCGCAGCCATCCGGCCAGGGGCGTGCCCCAGGCCAGCAAGCCGGCAGTGGCCGCGACCGAGAGTCGAAACCCCACGTCTTCCACGATGGCAGGGTCCGCTGCGATCATGCCGAAGGCGGCCAGTCCCAATGCGGGCGCCGCGCTTCCCCGCCTGCCTGACTCTCGAGCGAGGAGACAGATGGCACCCATGACCGCGGCGCGCACCACGCTGGGCGAGGCGCCTGCCAGCATGGTGTAGGTCCCGATGGCGACCAGCACCAGGATGGTCCGGCGCCTGCGCGGCAGCCAGCGCAGCAGGGCCACCATGACCGCCCCCACCAGGGCGATGTTCCAGCCGCTGATGGCCACGACATGGCTGAGGCCGGAGGTGGCGAACTCGGCCGCCACGGTGCGGTCCACCTGATCGCGCAACCCGATGAGGATGCCCGCGGCGAGTCCCGCCTGTGGTGCGGGCAGCGCTCTTGCCAGGTGGTCCCCGCCGGCTCTGCGGAGGTTCTCCAACTCGGCCAGGGGGCCGGATGATGGCAGGCTCTCGACCGCCCTCGGCCGTACGGTCGCGACGGCCCCGCTGCGGGCCAGGAACTCCCCGAATCCCTCGTCCTGTGGAGCGGGCTCGAGCCGAGCCGTGAAGGTGATCCGGTCGGTGGGCACGTACGGTGGATAACGCGGCAGCCAGCCATAGACGCGCCAGGTCGTGCCACTCCCGTCGGATGCGGCAAGCATGGCTCGTTGCATGCCACCGGCCGTGGAACCGACCGTGAGCACCTCCGCCTGCCACGGCCGTTCATCGAAGGGAGGCGGCTCCGGAGGGCTCGAGTGATCCATGGACGCGCCCAAGGCGAGGCGCGCCAGGATGATGGCGCCACCGATCATCAACGCCGCGACAGCGGTGGAAGGCAGCCTCCTGCAAGGCGGCCGCCGAAGACCGCCGATGACCATGGCGGCGACGGCAAGCAGCAGGCAAGTGGCCAGCGCCGCGACAAGGCCGGCCCAGCCCGGCAGGAACGGAGCGCAGATCGCGGCGGCGATGCCACCGACCGCCAGCCAGCCCGCGCGGGGCATCACCGGTCTCCCTCAGCCGCCCACCGTGACAAGCTCGCGGATACCCTCGTAGGTCGCCGGTCCCACGACGCTTCGGGTGCGCAGGTCCTCCACGCTCGTGAACGGGGCCGTGTCGCGCGCCGCGATGATCGCCGCGGCTGTGACCGGCCCGATGCCGGGCAGCGTGTCGAGCAGGGCACTGTCCGCGAGGTTGAGGTCGATGAGGGCACCGCCGGCCACAGCGCCGGGCGTTGGCACGGCTGGCGTGACCGTTCCCGGACCCGTGACGACACCCTGCGTGACGGGGCCGACCGTGACCGGAGTCGCACCACGAGCTGGCACGAGGATCTTGACGCCGTCGGTGAGCGGTTCTGCCAGGTTGAGTGCCGCAGCGGCGGCAACCGCGTCTACCTGTGGCGAGAAGCCACCCGCGCCGGCGATGGCGTCACCGACACGCGTGCCGGGTGTCAGGCGCTGCAAGCCCGGAAGCATCACGGCGCCCTCGACATCCACGACGATGTCGGCGGCAGGCGAAGGGGACGACGACGCCGCTGGCGGTACTGCGATGGCCGCTCCTCCGAGCACCTCCGGTCCCGCGCTGGCCACGGGGACGACGACCTCCGAGCCGCCGATGACCACCTCCGCCGGCTGGGATGCCCAGGCGACGGCAGCCACGCCCAGCAAGCCGACGGCGCCCGCCAGGAGCAGGACGAAGGCCGCGATGCGGTAGCCGGCGGCTACGCCATCCCTGGGCGGAGCTGATCCTTGGCCTGCCGGCGTCTCGACGGAGCGTGGGGCGCCGGTCGGGTGCTCGCCGAAGGTCCGCCACTCGGCTGGAAGGGGGTCCATGGTGTGACTCCAGGAGCGGGCGGGCAGCGGCGGAGCTGGGAGCGGCGGTCGACGGCGGAGAGGCGGACGGCGGCGGAGAGACGAGCGGGCGCGACCGACGCGCCATGGCAGTGGGGAACGTCCGCCGAGGCCCGGGGCACTTCGGACGTTTCGGCGGACGTTGGCGAGAAGATTAGGTATTGGCCCTTATCTGGGGCTTATCCACGGACCCCCCGGGCGATCACCCGTGCGCTTCGACCATCCCGCGCACTTCGATCGCCAGCCGGGTCATCGATTCCTCATCGTAGGGCGAGGGAAAGCCACAGATGAAGTGCCGGTACCCGATCTCCAGGAAGGGCGCGAGCTGCTCAGCCACGTCCTCCGGCGTGCCTACCGGCTGGTCCTTCCAGGCGTCGGCCCGGCCGTTGCGCTCCGCGATCTCGCGCTGGACCCGTTCTGCTTCCTGCCGGGAGTCTCGGATCACGACGGTGCCCATGCCCACGGTGCGCTCGATCTCGGCCTGGTCGCGGCCCACCGACTCGCAGTGCTCACGCAGGATCTGCTCCTTGCGCCGGACGTTCTCCAACCCGCCACCCACGTTGCAGGCGTCGCCGTAGCGAGCCACCAGCCGCAGCGTCACCTTCTCGCCGCCGCCGCCGATGAGGATGGGCAGCCGGGGCTGGAGGGGCGGTGGGTCGTTGCGCACTGCCTTCGCGGTATATCGAGGCCCTTCCGCGGTAGGCTCCTCACCGTGAAGCATCCCTCGCATGACGGGCAGCGCCTCGGCCAGCCATCGGAGCCGCTCGGGCGGCCCCGATCCGTACTCGATGCCGTAGGCCTCGTGCTCTGTCTCGAACCACGCTGCGCCGATGCCCAACACGGCGCGGCCGCCGCTGATGTGGTCCAGGGTGGTGACCATCTTGGCCACCAGCGCCGGGTTCCGGAAGGTGTTGGCACCGACCATCAGACCAAGGGTCGCGCGTTCCGTGGCCATGGCCACGGCGGCCATCGCCAGGTACCCCTCGAGGATGGGCCCATCATCGGAGCCGACGATGGGATAGAGATGATCCCAGGTCCAGATGGAGTCGTAGCCCAGCGAGTCGGCCCGCTGTTGGGCAGCCAGGAAGGCCGGCCAGTCGGTGTACTGGTTCCAGCAGTTGGCGCCGAGCTTGATGGTCTGGGTAGGCATCGTCATCTCCGTGCTTGGTTCGGGCTGGGAGAGCCTAGCCCAAGCGCGGTACGGAACGAGAAAAGGCCCGCTTCGGTCGAAGCGGGCCTGGTACGTGCGGTCGGATCAGCGCCGGGCCAGTCGAGCTGCGGCACGGCCCAGACGCAGCCGCGGGGCACTGCCGGGATGGGGACGTGCGTTGTAGCCGGCGCGCCCGGGCCGAAGCCGAGCATCGGCCTCCCGCTGCCGCTCAGCCATGATGTCGTGCGCCAGTCGCTCATAGAGTTGCCACATCAGATAGGACCTCCACCGCTGCGCGTGCGGGGCGAGTCGCCCAGCCCGTCACGCGAGTCGGTACCGAAACGGATAGCTGCCAGCTCAAAGGCGGCGATGACGGCCAGGACCGCTATCGAAAACGTCAGGATCTCCATGGCCGATGCCTCCGTGAGAGCTAACTGGTGTCTTCTGCACCAACGGTTACTATCATGGCACCCGTCTAGTAACCTGTCAATAGGACAATAGTGGTTACCCGATGACTGTCTCGAGCCCTGTTCCCGACGCGACATCCGTCGCACTCCGCCATGCCTCCCACGGTGAGCACGGTCATCAGGCGACGCTCGCGGATGGGCTGGACTTCGTCAACACCCTGGAGCACGAACGCGGGCGACTGGTCGAGCACCTGCCCACCATGGCGACTGCGCTCGACTGGCTCCGGGAGCACGATCTGCTGCATGACGAGGCGCACGACGAGCTGGTGGAGCGGTTCGGCGACGATGAGGAAGGTTCAGGGCGGGCCCTGGCCCGTGTCCATCGTGTCCGCGCCGCGATGCGTGAGCTGGCGGACGCCAGCGTGGAGCGCCGCCCGCCCGAGGGTCCCGCCCTCGATCGCGTCAACCGGATCCTGCGCACCCCCTACGGCTACTACCTGGTGCCCTCGCCAGACGGGGTCTCGCTGGATCATCGCCATGACGGCGATCCGGTGGAAGGTGCCCTGGCTAGGCTGGCGGAGAGCGTCGCCCGGGAGGTCAGCCAGGGTCATCCCGAACGGCTGCGCATCTGCGCCAACGACGAGTGTCGCTGGGTCTTCCATGACACCTCGCCGACCGGCCGCCGCAAGTGGTGCGACATGACGACCTGCGGCAATCGAGCCAAGGCGGCGCGCCACCGCGAACGTCAGCGCGCCGCAGGCGAGATCACGGAGGACGCCGCGACCGACTGATCCGCGGCGATCGGGGCGTGGCTCTACGTCATGCCGCGCGGATCCGCGTACTGGTACGAGACGTCACGATGAACGAACGGCTGCACCTTCGCCGCAGCGTTCTCCAGTCCAACGAAGCAGCGCGCGGGCGGTTCAGACGCATACCAAGCCCTGGATCCGCCGCCTCACGCTGAAGGCGGCCCGCCAACCGATGCCCGAAGACCCTGACCTGCGGCCAGAGCGTCGAAGAGCCGTGCGAGCCCTCATGATGGGCCAGCCTTGTTCGGTCATCGTGACGAGTCGGCAGGCTCATGGCCATCGGAATCGACGGTCTCGAACCGCGCCGTGAGCCTTACCGAACGACGATGTTCACCAGGCGCCCCGGCACGTGGATGATGCGCACGACCTCCTTGCCCTCCAGGTTCGCGCGCACCTTCTTCCTGCCCATCACCGCCCCTTCGATGTCGGCTTGGGAGAGACCAACGGGCAGTGATACTCGATCGCGCAGCTTGCCGTCGATCTGGACCGGGAGCTCCACGGTGTCTTCCGTGACGAGTGCCGGATCCCAGGCCGGCCATCGCTCGGCATGCACCGAGCGCCACCCTTCGCCAGCCTCGGCGAGGCGGCGGCTCCACAGCTCCTCGGCGATATGTGGCGCCAGAGGTGCCAGCATCAGCAGCGTGAGATGGATCGACTGGTCCCACTCGGCCGACCCGGCAACGGCCGTGCCTCGCGCTCGCATGAGGCCGTTGGTCAGCTCCATGAGCTTGGCGATGAGCGCGTTGAAGCGGTATCCCTCGTAGAGCTCCGTGACATCGCGGAGCGTCCGATGGGCCAGGCGCAGCAGCTCCCGCCCGGCTGCCTGCGCATCGGGATCCGCGCCCGCCCCAGCCTGCCCGCCCGCCTCGGTCTCGCTCGCCTCCGTGCCGTGCGGATCGAGCACCACCGTCCAGACACGGCTCAGGAAGCGATGCACGCCGCCGATGCCGGTTGCGCTCCAGGGCGCGTCGGCTTCCCAGGGCTTCATGAACATCAGGAACAGCCGGACGGTGTCGGCCCCGAAGCGTTGGACCAGCTCATCGGGATCCTGGACGTTGCCGCGGCTCTTGCTCATCCGCTCGCCGTCCTGGCCCAGGATCTGTCCCTGGTTGAAGAGGCGTCGGAACGGCTCCCGCTCGCCGATCAGGCCCAGGTCGGCCAGCGCCTTGGTGAAGAACCGGCTGTAGAGCAGGTGCATCACCGCGTGCTCCGCGCCACCGGTGTACTGATCGACCGGGCACCACCGATCGACCAGCTCCCGATCGAGCGGTCCATCGTCCTTGTGCGGAGAGAGGTAGCGCCACCAGTACCAGGAGGAGTCCACGAACGTGTCCAGCGTGTCCGTCTCGCGGCGAGCCGGTCCGCTGCAGCTGGGACAGGTGGTGCGCAGGAAGCGCTCGTCGGACTCCAGCGCGTTTCCGCCCTGCGGCCGCAGCTCGAAGTCCTCCGGCAGCAGCACCGGCAGCTGGTCCGCTGGTACCGGCACCACTCCGCAGGAAGGGTCAGCCTGGCAGTAGACGACCGGGATGGGCGTCCCCCAGGCGCGCTGGCGGGAGACCAGCCAGTCCCGCAGGCGGTAGGTCACCGACCCCTTGCCCTTCCCCGCCGACCCCAGCGCCTCGGTGATGGCTCGAGCGCCTTCCGGGGCGGTCATGCCGCTGAAGGGACCGCAGTCGACCAGCACCTCGTGGGGCGTGTGCTCGAGGTAGGCCTCCTTGAACGGCGCGTCTTCTTGCCCTCGCGGCGCGATCACCCGCCGGATGGGCAGGCCGAAACGGTCGGCGAAGGCGAAGTCGCGCGCATCGTGCGCAGGCACGGCCATGATGGCGCCGGTGCCATAACCCAGCAGCACGTAGTCGGCGATCCAGATAGGGACGCGCTCGCCGCTGATGGGGTTGACGGCCTGGGCGCCCAGCGGCACGCCGGTCTTCTCGCGATCCGTGGCGAGCCGGTCGATCTCCGACTTACGCCGGCTCTCGAAAAGGTACTCCTCCACGTCGTCGCGCTGGGCAGGATGCGTCAGCGTGTCGACCAGCGGGTGCTCCGGCGCCAGGACCAGGAAGGTCGCGCCGAACAGCGTGTCAGGTCGGGTGGTGAAGACGCGGATCTCGGCGCCGCCCCGCTGGCTCGCGTCCGGCGCCACCGTGAAGGTGACCTCCGCCCCCTCGGAGCGGCCTATCCAGTTGGTCTGCATCGCGCGGATGGGCTCCGGCCAGTCCAGGTCGGGATACTCCAGCAGCTCGTCGGCATAGGCCGTGGTGCGGAAGAACCACTGCTCCAGATCGCGCTTCACGACCGGAGTCCCGCAGCGCCAGCAGCGACGCTCCGCCCCCTCGACCTGCTCGCGGGCCAGCACGACCAGGTCCTTGGGGCACCAGTCGACCGGCGCCATGGCTCGGTAGGCGAGGCCCTTCTCCAGGAACTTGAGGAAGAACCACTGGTTCCAGCGGTAGAACTCGGGCGTGGCGGTGATCAGCTCGGCGTCCCAGTCGAAGGTCGCACCCATGGAGCGCAGCTGGCCGCGCATCCGCTCGATGTTGGCCTGGGTCCAGGTGGCGGGATGGACGCCGCCTTTCGTCGCCGCGTTCTCGGCGGGCAGCCCGAACGCGTCGAAGCCGATGGGGAAGAACACGTTGAAGCCGTTCATCCGCCGGTAGCGCGCGACGGCGTCCGTGGGCACCTTGATGGACCAGTGCCCGATGTGCAGGTCGCCCGACGGGTAGGGGTACATCGTGAGCAGGTAGTACTTGGGCCGCGTGTCGTCGCGCAGATCGGTCAGATGCATGCCCAGCTCATCCCAGCGAGCCTGCCAGCGCGGCTCGATCGTGGAGGGGTCGTAGCGTTCCCGTCGGGGGTGCGCCGGAGCCGTAGAGGTGTTCGCTTCAGAGGTCATGGCACGAGTCTCGTCGTAACGGGGCAGGGGACCGTCGCGCTTCGGCCGCGCGGCGCGCTCAGGCGCCGGCGACCCGCATAAGGTCCAGGAGACCCGGAGGTGGTGGAGCGACGGGGGCTCGAACCCCGGACCTTCTGCATGCCATGCAGATGCTCTCCCAACTGAGCTACCGCCCCAAGCGAGGCGAATCCTACCGCATCGACCCGTCGACCCGACCTTGAGCGCTGCTGCGGGCGAACCCCCACCCTCGTCGATTCCCCGATTGACGATGTAGCTTCCAGAAGCTACCTTTGGTCCATGCACGCCGTCGGGCTGAAGGTACTGAAGAACAGGCTGAGTGAGTACGTTCGCCTGGCCGCGTCGGGTGAGACGATCCTGGTCACCGATCGCGAACGCGTGGTGGCCGAGCTGGTACCTCCCCGAGCGGGTCGCGAGCCACGGGTCAGCGACGCGATGCTGGCCGAGACCGTCCGCAAGGGATGGCTGACGCCCGCTCTGGGTGCACCCGATGCGTCGCTGCCCAGGCGCCCCGTGACCACCCTCGATGACCTCATCACGGAGCTCGAGGGAGATCGCGCGGATCGATGATCTACATCGACAGCTCGGTGGTCCTTGCCCAGTTGCTCGCCGAGGACCATCATCCCGACCCGTCGTTCTGGCAGGCTGGCCGCCCGTTAGTATCCAGCCGCCTGCTCGAATACGAGGTCTGGAACCGGATCAACGCCAGACGGTTAGCGCCGAGCCATGCTGACGACGTTCGCATGCTGCTCGCCAGGCTGGCTTTCCTGGAGCTCGCTCCAGCCATCCTGGCGCGAGCACTGGAGCCCTTCCCCATCCCGGTCCGGACCCTCGACGCGCTCCATCTGGCATCGATCGACTTCTTGCGTGGCATCGGCCAGCGTCCGACGCTCGCCACGTATGACCGCAGGCTGTCAGAGGCGGCCACAGCGCTCGACATCCCGCTCGCCACGCTCTGACTGGGTCACGAGAGCCGGCTGGATCAGGGGTCGATCGGGCTTACGATGCTTCCATGGTGATCGACCTGAACGCGGACGTGGGCGAGAGCTATGGCGTGTGGGTGATGGGCGCCGATGCCGATCTGATGCCGTTCATCACGTCGGCGAATGTGGCCTGCGGTGCGCACGCTGGCGACCCGCTCACCATGTCGCGGACCGTGACACTGGCCCGACAGCACGGCGTGGCGGTGGGCGCGCATCCCGGCTATCCCGACCGCGACGGCTTCGGGCGGCGTGACCTGGCCATGTCCGCAGAGGAGCTGGAGGCGAGCCTGTTGGCGCAGGTCGGCGCGCTGTGGGCCATCGCCAGGGCTGCCGGCGTCGAGCTGGGACACCTGAAGCCGCATGGGGCGCTGTACAACCGTGCCGCCGCCGATCGGGTCCTCGCCGCTTGCGTGGCAGGGGCTATCGCTCGCTTGCCGGCAGAGCTGACCTTGGTGGGTCTGGCCGGTTCGGCGCTGATCGAGGCGGGAGTCGCGGCGGGGCTGCCGGTCGCCTCCGAGGCGTTCGCGGATAGAGCGTACGAGCCGGACGGTTCGCTTCGGCCGCGGTCGCTGCCCGGCGCCGTCCATACCGACCCGGCGGTCGCCGCAGCGCAGGCCGTCTCCATCGCGCGTGACGGCCGCGTGATCGTCCACGACGGTTCCACGGTGGAGGTCCGTGCCGACACGATCTGTCTTCACGGCGACACACCGGGCGCGGCCGCCATCGCCAAGGCCGTTCGCGAGGCGCTGGAAGCGGCCGGCATCGTCGTCCGACCGCTTGCGCGTGGCTGACTGGCTTCGCGTCGAGCCGTTCGGCGACGCCGCGGTCCTGATCACCTTCGGCGACACGATCGATCCCATGGTGAGCCGCCGGTTGCAAGTCATCGCGAGGAACCTGGCTGCCATCCCGCAGGACCGCAGGGACTTCGTCTGGTCGCAGCCCATCCCGGGCTACGCCTCGCTGCTCATCCCCTTCGACCCCTGTGGGATCGCCGCGGACGATGCGGCGCATCACTTCGAAGAGCTGATCGACGAGCTCGACATCGACAGCGTGCCGGAAGGCCGGTCTCGCGTGGTCGAGATCACGGTGCGCTACGGCGGGGAGGACGGGCCTGACCTGGCGGAGGTCGCGGAGCGCACGGGCCTGACGCCGGACCAGGTGGTCGAGGCCCATGCTGCGGTCGACTACACCTGCTACTTCCTGGGTTTCGCGCCCGGCTTCGGATACCTGGGCGTCCTGGCACCGGAGCTGGAGCTGCCGCGGCGAGCCGAACCGAGAACACGCGTGCCGGCCGGCAGCGTGGCCATCGTCGGTCGCCAGACCGCCGTCTATCCCAGCGCGACACCGGGCGGCTGGCATCTCATCGGGCGGACCGAGGCGGTCTTGTGGGACGTGCAGCGCGAGCCGGCGTCCCTGCTCGCGCCCGGCGACCGCGTGCGCTTCGTGCCCGACGGCGGCTGAAGGTGCTGGAGGTCATCGGCGCGGGAGTCCTGTCGACCATCCAGGATCGCGGACGAGACGCGCCGCGCTTGGGCGTGCCGCGCGGCGGAGCCTGCGACCGGACGGCGCTGTCTGCGCTGCAGCTGCTGGTCGAGGGATCAGCCGCGGTCGAGATGACCCTGCTGGGAGCGACCTTCGCGGTCCGCGAGACCTGCGTGATCGGCCTGGCCGGCGCGGACTTCGGCGGAGAGCACGTCGAGGAAGGACGACCGGTGCGCCCGGGCACCACCGCGCTGGCGCGTGAGGGCGTCACCTTGCGGTTCGGCGCGGCTCTCGATGGCGCACGCGCCTATCTCTCCCTTGCCGGAGGCATCGATGTGCCGGAGGTCCTGGGCTCACGCTCGACCTGCCTGGCCGGAGGCTTCGGTGGCCTCGATGGTCGACCGCTCCGGGAGGGGGACGTCCTCCGGGCGCTCGCGCCCGAGCGACTCGATCTGGCCGGCCGGCGCTGGCCCGGCGCGGCGTCGGGGGCGTTGCCGGAGCCGGACGTCTCGCCGGTCCGGGTCGTGCTGGGACCGCACGTGTCGGACATCGCGCCGCGCGCCCTCGACGGGTTGCTGGGGACCGACTGGACGGTCGACCCACGATCGGACCGGATGGGGCTGCGGCTCGACGAGGCGCCCGTCTTCGGCGTCGCGACGGGAGAGCTGCTGTCCCTGCCGATGGTGGAGGGCGCCGTGCAGCTGCCGCCGAGTGGCACCCCGATCGTGCTCCTGGCCGATCACCAGACGGTCGGCGGCTACCCGGTTCCGCTGGTCGTCACGTCCGTGGATCTGCCGCGACTGGCTCAGCTGCGACCGGGCGATCGAGTGCGCTTCGAGGGCGTCACGCTCGACGAGGCCTTCCGGCTGGGCGTCGTCGAGAGACAGGCATGGCGCGATCTCGCAGACGCGTTCTCACGATCGCTCGGTGAAACGCCGGCATGAGCTCGTCGCACCCTTATACCGTTCGGCGCTCGGCGCGGGCGAGGCACGTCCGCCTTACGGTCACGCGGGACGGCGAGGCGATCGTGGTCCTGCCCATGCGCGCCCCGGAACGCTCCGCGGCGCTCTTCGTGGAGCGAAACACGGCGTGGCTGGACCGGCAGTTGGCACGCATCCAGGCCGGCCGGGAGCGCGAAGCGGCGCGTCCCTCCCTGGCCGCGGGCCGTCGGATCAGCGTTCATGGGCGAGACCGGATCGCGATGGCAGCCAGCGCACAGGAACGTGACCGACTGGAGCGCTCATTGCGGCGAGAGGCCCGACGTGTGCTGGAGGAGCGGGTCGCGGCACTGGCGCCGCTGGTCGGTGTCATGCCAGCGCGCCTTACCGTGCGTGCCCAGCGCGCCCGATGGGGCAGTGCCTCGCGGAGTGGCTCCCTCTCGTTGAACTGGCGACTGATATTGGCGCCGCCGCCAGTGCTCGACTACGTCGTGATACACGAGCTGGCGCACCTCGCGGAGCCGGGTCACACGCCGCGCTTCTGGGCGCTCGTGCGTCGGCACGCCCCGGAAGCAGATGCTGCCCGCACCTGGCTGCGCGAGCACCACGCGGAGCTGCTCTCCGCGCTCGACTGAGCGATCGCCTGGCCGGTGGTGCCCGACGTTTCGACCTCACCGCCGCTGAGCGTGGACGACTGTGGCGCGGGCCCCGAGGGGCGTGCGTGAGGAGCGTTGGGTCGCCCCGAAACATGCCTGGGCGAGCTCCTTGTTCGTTTATCGTGACGATCAGCACCGATAGTGAGTCCGCCGCCCGTTCCCAGGGCGGGCGCCACCACCTACGCGCACCGCCACCCACGCCGACGCCGCCCGCTACGCTTCGTCGGTGCCCCCCGTCCTCGCCGCAGTGCTCGTCTTCGCCACGACGGGCGCCATCCTCGTCCTGGAGATCCTGGCCGGACGGTTGCTGGCACCGTACGTGGGAGTCACGCTCGAGACTTACACCAGCATCATCGGGACCGTGCTGGCCGGCATCAGCCTGGGCACGTGGCTGGGTGGGCGAGCGGCGGACCGTACGGATCCACGTCGACTGCTCGGGCCGCTGCTCGTGGCGGGCGGTGCGCTGGCCCTGTTGATCGTGCCCGCGATCTCGCTGGTGGCGGCCCTGCGACCCGGCTCGGGCCCCGCAGCGATCGTGCTGTTCTCTGCGGCCGCCTTCTTCGCGCCTGCCGCGGTGCTATCGGCAGTAACGCCCACGATGGTGAAGCTGCAGCTGCACGACCTGTCGGAGACGGGTCACGTCGTTGGTCGCCTCTCGGCGATCAGCACGGCGGGGGCCATCGCCGGCACCTTCCTGACCGGCTTCGTGCTGGTCTCGGCGCTACCCTCACGGCCCATCGTGATCGCCGTGGGTGGGGCGCTCATCGCCGCTGGCGTCGTGATCTGGGTCACGGTCGGTCGCGGCCGCGGAGCCGGCCTCCCGCTCATCGCGCTGGCCTCGCTCGTGGTCGGCGCCGGCTGGTCCGCGGCGGCGCCACAGCCGTGCGAGCGCGAGAGCACCTACTTCTGCGTGCGCGTGGAGACCGACCCTGTGCGGGAGAGCGGCCGGACCCTCTATCTGGACACGCTGCGTCACTCCTACGTCGACCTGGCGGATCCGACGCACCTCGAGTTCTCCTACGCCCGGATCGTGGGCGACGTCGTGGCCGCCATGGCACCCGAGGCGCAGCCTCTCTCAGCGCTGCACATCGGCGGCGGCGGCTTCACGCTACCGCGCTACCTGGCGGCCACGCGCCCGGGCTCCACCAGCCTTGTCCTGGAGCTCGACCCCACGGTCCTCGCCGTGGCGCGGGAGGAGCTGGGCCTGGCGACGTCAGGCGACCTCCGTGTGCGCGTGGGCGACGCTCGCCTGGCGCTCGGCGCTCTGCCTGACGACGCCTACGACCTGGTCGTGGGCGATGCGTTCGGGGGTCTGGCCGTGCCCTGGCACCTCACCACGCGGGAGTTCGTGGCGGAGGTCGGCCGGGTCCTGCGACCGGGTGGCCTGTACGTCATCAATGTCATCGACTACCCACCGCTGGCCTTCGCGCGCGCGGAGGCGGCTACGCTTCGCGTCGTGTTCCCGCACGTTGCCGTCATCGCCCCCGAGTCCCGGGTCGCGGGACGCTCGGGCGGGAACATCGTGCTGGTGGCGTCAGATTCGCCGATCCCTGCTGGAGCCATCCTCGAAGCGAACCGGCTGCGCCTCGGTGACGACGAGGTGGTCTGGGAAGGAGACGATCTGGACGCGTTCATCGGCGAGGCGGCGGTCCTCACCGACGACTTCGCACCGGTCGACCAGCTCCTGTCGCCACGCTAGGATGTGGGTCGCCGTCACGATAGCCCGGAGGTCGACTCGAATGACCGACGCGATCCGCCCCGGCATCGATTCCGCAGAGCTCGCGCAGGAGAGAGAACGCTGGGAGGAGATCTGCGACCTGATCAAGTCCCTGACGAACGAGCAGGTGGAGCGCCCGGGATACTTTCCCGATGGCTGGTCGGTGAAGGACATGCTGGGTCACATCGGCACCTGGATGGCGGAGGCGGGCATGGTCCTGGAGCAGATCCGATCCGGGACGTACCGCGCTGAGGAGATCGATGTCGACGCGCTGAACGCCCGCTTCCTGGAGGCGATGCGCGACATGCCCATGGCTGTGGTGAGAGCCCAGGCATCGGCCTCACGGGCGCGCATGTTGCGGCAGTGGGCGTCGCTGCCGGAGCGCACGCCGGAGGCGGAGCAATGGGTACGCAAGTCCGGACCGGAGCACTACGACGAGCACCTGCCCCGCCTCCGCGAGTGGGTCGCAAAGCTCGAGGCTCCGGCATAGTCGATCCATCCGTCAGCGCTCGTCGCACTGTGTGACTCAGGCGGGTCGGACGTCGGCGCAGCGGCTGATTGACGTCTCATGGCGACAGGACTCCGGCTGCGACCAGGATGGCGCCATACTCCGCACATGACCCGTTCCTTGGGGCGTCGCCTTGTGCTGACGACTGCAAGCCTGGTGGCCCTGGTACTGGCTCATCACGTCACCTACCTGCTGGCCCATGGCCCGGGCGGTTACGACAGTGCCATGTCCGCCACTGGCCATGATGGGTACTGGTCAGCGTGGAGAGGTGCCGTGGCGGTCGCTGGCGGGATGCTCATCGCCGTGGCCGGCTGGCAACTCCATCGGTTGGCCCGTCTGGGCCGCGGTCGGCGGTCTGGGCTGTTGGCCGACGGCCGGCTGCGCGACTATCTCGGCTCGGTGGGCTACTGGTGGCCGCGCCTGCTGATCGGTGTGACCCTGCTTTTCCTGCTCCAGGAGAACGCCGAGCACCTGCGCGTCGGCGCCGGACTGCCTGGTCTGGGTGTACTTGGCCTGCGCGAGTACGGGCCGGCGATGCCGGTGATCGCGGCGCTGACGCTCTCGGTATCGGCCGCTCTGGGACTCGTCGAGTGGTGCCGTCGTAGCCTCCTCGCCCGACTCCAGGCCGGCTCGTCCGCGCCTCACGCTCCAGGGGTCGGGCGATCCACGGGCACCGCGGACCGCCAGCTCATCTCACTTCTCCTCGCCCAGCGCAGCTGCGGGCGCGCCCCGCCGCCGCCGGCCTAGCCCGGCGGGTAGTCGCTGGTCGACGCCGCGTGCGTCGCAGGTCCGCGTCGACTCCTCGGGCACCAGGTATCGGGCCACGAGCGATGTGGTCCTGTTCGCTGCGGGCAGCATCGCCGACTGCCCGCGCCGATCGCTCGCCGCGACCCATCAGAACGGAGACCAAACCACCGATGCGCACGCGCCTCCTATCCACCCTCTCGATCCTCTTGCTGGCGGCCTGCGGCGGCACTCTCGAGGGCACTGCTCCCATCGGCACTGCACTTCCGTCGCCGTCACCGGTCGCTGCGTCTGGAGGACCAGTCATCCTTCCCCTGATCGTCTCGTCCGAACTGGCCAAGGGGCCGACTCGCTTCCTCTTCAGCCTGACCGACGCCCAGAACGAGCTCATCGCGGCGCCGGACGTGGACGTCGCACTGGAGTTCTACGACACTGACCGCGACCCCGATGCCGTGGTCTTCGACGAGGAGGCCGACTTCATCTGGGCTCTGGAGGGCGAACGAGGCCTGTACGTGGCCAACGTCGACTTCCCCGAAGCCGGTCGCTGGGGCACCCGTTTCACCGCCACTTTCCCCGATGGCAGGACCGAGACGGTTCGAGCCGACTACGACGTCCTCGAGGACACCCGCACTCCATCGATCGGCGAGGAAGTCCCCTCCGTCGAGACCCCTACCGCTGCGTCAACGGGCGACGACCTCCGTGCCCTAAGCACCGACCCTGATCCAGAGCCGCGGTTCTACCGGACGTCGGTGGATGACGCCCTGGCCGCCAACGAGCCCTTCGTGCTCGTCTTCGCGACCCCGGCCTTCTGCCAGACACGCACCTGTGGCCCGACCCTGGAGACCATCAAGGAGGTTGCAGCCGAATACCCCGATCTCACCTTCATCAACGTCGAGCCGTTCGTCATGGAAGTGCGCGACGGCAGCCTGCAACCGGTGCTCTCTGCCGAGGGACAGTTGCGACAAGCGCCTTGGACCGCGGCTTGGCAGCTGGTCAGCGAGCCGTTCGTGGCGGTCGTGGACGGGAGCGGACTCATGCAGGCGAAGTTCGAGGGCGTGCTGGGGGCGGACGAGCTGCGAGACGCGTTGCAGGCGCTCTGATGGGTTCCGCACATCGCATCGTCGGCCGTGCGCGAGTGGCGTCCGCGATCGCGCTTGCCCTCGTGGTACTGGGTGCCTGCGAAGCCGCGGTAAGCACCGCCACCGGCATAGTGGTGGATGTCGAGGGCACGACGGTGACGGACATCCAGGCTTTCACCCTCCGCACCCAACCGGGGCAGGACGTGCGCTTCGAGGTCGGCCGGCTGGAGATGGTCGACGGAGCCTTCCCAGCCTCGCACCTGCGCGAGCACATGGCGCTGGCGAGCGCGGTGGTAGTGGACTATCGGCCCGACGGCGAACGGCTGGTGGCCTTCCGTCTCAGCGACGCCCCATGACGGAGC
>Ga0136617_10000760_pt1 | contig 27987 bp, 29 predicted proteins | sample AntDrymUQ3222106_2_FD_129672 | JGI IMG/M metagenome (GOLD analysis project Ga0136617, IMG submission 129672) | Polar desert sand microbial communities from Dry Valleys, Antarctica - metaG UQ322 (21.06) | ecosystem: Environmental > Terrestrial > Soil > Desert | place: Antarctica: Dry Valley...
CGCCGCGACCACGACTCCAACTGCTCACGCTCAGCCTCGCTGAGCTCAATCGACACAACCGGAAACGATGACATGACACCAGCATCCCCGCCCGCACACGAATTAACGCGTCAGGACACTAGGTCGGCGGCAGCGTCCCCTCGACGCGAGTCCTGCCGCCGGCCGCGTCGACCTCCACCTTCCAGATCGGCGCCTCCGCCTTGACGCGGTCTATCAGCGCGCGGGCGGCGTTGAACGCCTCGCCGCGGTGGGGCGCGGCGGCGGCGACGATCACGCTCGGCTCCCCCAGCGCCACGGTGCCGGTGCGGTGCTCGAGTGCGACCGCGCTGCAGCCGTAGGCCGCCGCGACCTCCTCGCCGATCGTCCGCAGCCGCTCCTCGGCCATCTCGGCGTAGGCCTCGTAGTCGAGCTCGGGGACCTCGCGCGTGACGCCCTCGAACAGCGCGATCGCCCCCGCGGCCGGGTCGCGCACGGCCGCGGCCAGCGCCGACAGGTCCAGCGGCTCGCCCGTGACCCGCACCGCCCGCACGACGCCCGCGCCGCCGCTGACGGGTGGCACCAGCGCGACCTCGTCCCCCGTGCGCACGACATCCCGCTCGTCGGCGTACTCGCGGTTGATCGCCACCACGCACGAGCGCGGCGCGACGTCCATCGCCGCGAGCAGATCGGCGACGCTCGCGCCGTCGGGGAGCTCGACCTCCACGCGGTCGCTCCCGGCCCGCTCGCGCAGGCCGGCGAAGAGTCGGACGCTGACAATCACGCGGACAGCCTAGGCGCAACAATGGCCTGGACCAGTCTGAGGCAGGAGGAGAGATGACCGACACCGCCGTCGAGCCCGCGACCACCGAGGTCGAGCAGTGGCTCTCGCGCTTCGAGGAGGCGCTCGCCGCGGGTGACAGCGCGGCCGCTGCCGAGCTGTTCCTCGACGACAGCTACTGGCGCGACCTCGTCGCGTTCACCTGGAACTTCAAGACCGTCGAGGGGCCGGCCGGCGTCAAGGACATGCTCGACCACGCGCTTGCGCACACGCGGCCGCGCGGCTGGGCGACGATCGAGCCGCCCGCGACCGCCGAGGGCGTGACGGAGGCGTGGATCGCGTTCGAGACCGAGATCGGCCGCGGCGCGGGCCACCTGCGGCTCAAGGATGGCAAGGCGTGGACGCTCCTCACGACCCTCGACGAGCTCAAGGGCCACGAGCAGACGACCGGTCCGGGCCGCCCCATGGGCGCCGAGCACGGCGCCAACCCGGAGCGCCAGACCTGGCTCGAGCAGCGCGAGCGGGAGGCGAAGGAGCTCGGCTACGAGACGCAGCCGGAGGTCGTGATCGTCGGCGGCGGCCAGGGCGGCATCGGGCTCGCCGCGCGCCTGCGCCAGCTGCGCGTGCCGACGATCGTCGTCGAGCGCAACGAGCGCCCCGGCGACTCCTGGCGCAAGCGCTACAAGGGGCTGTGCCTGCACGACCCGGTCTGGTACGACCACATGCCGTACATCAAGTTCCCCGAGAACTGGCCGGTGTTCTCGCCGAAGGACAAGATCGGCGACTGGCTCGAGATGTACACGCGGGTGATGGAGCTCAACTACTGGAGCTCAACCGAGGCCAAGAGCGCGAGGTACGACGAGGCGGCCGGCGAGTGGGTCGTCGTCGTCGAGCGCGAAGGCGCCGAGATCACGCTGCGCCCGAAGCAGCTCGTGCTGGCCACCGGGATGTCCGGCCGGCCGTACACGCCGGAGATCCCCGGGCAGGACGTCTTCAAGGGCGAGCAGCACCACTCTGCCCAGCACCCGGGGGCCGACGCCTACGCGGGCAAGACCGCGGTCGTCATCGGCTCCAACAACTCCTCACACGACATCTGCGCGGCGCTGTGGGAGGCGGGCGCCGACGTGACGATGGTGCAGCGCTCGTCCACCCACATCGTGCGCTCCGACAGCCTCATGGACGTCGGGCTCGGCGCGCTGTACTCCGAGGAGGCGGTCGCCGCGGGCGTGACGACGGAGAAGGCCGACACGATTTTCGCCTCGCTGCCCTACCGGATCATGCACGAGTTCCAGATCCCGCTCTACAACGAGATGCGCGAGCGGGACGCGGACTTCTACGACCGCTTGGAGCAGGCGGGCTTCGAGCTCGACTTCGGCGACGACGACTCGGGCCTGTTCATGAAGTACCTGCGCCGCGGCTCGGGCTACTACATCGACGTCGGCGCCTCCGACCTCGTCGCCGACGGCAGCATCAAGCTCCAGCGCGGGATCGTGGAGCGCCTGACCGAGCACGGCGTCGTGATGGAAGACGGCACGGAGCTGCCCGCCGACCTCGTCGTCTACGCCACGGGCTATGGGCCGATGAACGGCTGGGCCGCCGAGCTGATCTCCCAGGACGTGGCCGACAAGGTGGGCAAGGTCTGGGGGCTCGGCTCGGACACGAGGAAGGATCCCGGGCCGTGGGAGGGCGAGCAGCGCAACATGTGGAAGCCGACCCGGCAGGAGGCGCTGTGGTTCCACGGCGGCAACCTGCACCAGTCGCGCTACTACTCGCTCTACCTCGCGCTCCAGCTCAAGGCGCGCAGCGAGGGCATCGACACGCCGGTCTACGGGCTGCAGGAGGTTCACCACCTCAGCTGACGCCTACACTGGGGGTGGATGGAGGGACCTGCGCTCACACACCTCGACGCCGCCGGCCGGGCGAGCATGGTCGACGTCGGCGAGAAGCGCGCCACCGTGCGCTGGGCCCGCGCCCGCGCCGTCGTGCGGATGTCGCCCGCGGCGGCCGCCCGCGTCGTCGCCGGCGACAACCCGAAGGGCGATGTCGTCGCGGTCGCGCGGATCGCCGCGATCCAGGCCGCCAAGCGCACCGACGAGCTGATCCCCCTCTGCCATCAGCTCCCGCTCGCCGTCGTCGACCCGCAGATCGCGATCGACGCCGAAGCGGGGACGGTGACACTCGTGGTCGAGACGCGCACCACGCACCAGACCGGAGTCGAGATGGAGGCGATGGTGGCCTGCTCGGTGGGCGCGCTGACCGTCTACGACATGGTCAAGGGCATCGAGCCGGGCGTGGTCGTCGAGCGCATCGAGTTGCTCGACAAGACCGGCGGCACATCGGACTTCCACCGCGCATGAAGCCGCTGATCGACGGCCACGGGCGTCCGATCGGGGACGTGCGGATCTCGGTCACCGACCGCTGCAACTTCCGCTGCCAGTACTGCATGCCCGCGGAGGGCCTGCCGTGGCTGCAGCGCGAGTCGCTGCTCTCCTACGAGGAGATCGCACGGCTGGTGGCGCTGCTGAGCTCCATGGGCGTCCACGACGTCCGGCTGACCGGCGGCGAGCCGCTCGTGCGCAAGGAGCTGTGGCGGCTGGTGGAGATGCTCTCCGGGCTCGAGGACGTCCGCGACCTCTCGCTGACCACCAACGGCTACCTGCTCGAGCGCCAGGTTGGCGACCTCGTGCGCGCCGGCCTCAAGCGCATCAACGTCTCGCTCGACTCGCTCGCGCCCGATCGCTTCTTCCAGCTCACCCGCCGCGACTCGCTCGCGCAGGTGCTCGAAGGGCTCGAGGCCGCCGAGGCCCATCCCGAGCTGCGCCCGATCAAGGTCAACGTCGTCGCGCTCAAGGACTTCACCGAGGACGAGGTCGTGCGCTTCGCCGACTTCGCGCGCCGCACGCCCTACGTCGTGCGCTTCATCGAGTTCATGCCGCTCGACGCCGACCGCTCGTGGAGCGCCGACAAGGTGCTGCCCAACGAGGAGATCCGGCGCCTGATCAACGAGGTCTATCCGCTCGAGGCCGTGGGCCGCGACCGTCACGGCACGTCGCGGCGCTGGCGCTTCGCCGACGGGCAGGGCGAGATCGGCTTCATCTCCCCCGTCTCCGAGCCGTTCTGCGGCGACTGCAACCGCATCCGCCTGACGGCCGAGGGGATGCTGCGGACGTGCCTGTTCTCGCTCAACGAGACCGACCTGCGCGAGCCGATGCGGGCGGGCGCGAGCGACGCCGAGCTCGAGCAACTCGTGCGCGACGCGGTCTGGCGCAAGGAGCTCAAGCACCACATCGGCGACGAGGGCTTCGTTCAGCCGGCGCGCTCGATGTCGCGAATCGGCGGGTGATCGACCTCCCGGAGGCCGCGGCGCTGGTGCTGGCGGCCGCGGCGCCGCTCGAGACCGAGCGGGTCCCGCTGATCGAGGCGGCCGGACGGGTCGCCGCCGAGGCGGGTCGCAGCGCGGTCGACCTGCCGCCTTTCGACCGCTCGGCGATGGACGGCTACGCCGTGCGCGCCGCCGACACCGACGGCGGGGCGCTGCGGCTCGCCGGCGAGGTGGCCGCGGGCGAGACCGCGACCGCGACACTCGCCCCTGGCACGGCAATGGGTATCAACACCGGAGCGGCGATCCCGCCGGGCGCGGACGCGGTGCTGCAGTCGGAGCTGGCCGAGGTCGCGGACGGCAGCGTGCGGCCGACCGAGCCGATCCCTGCCGGCCGGCATATCAGGGTGCGCGGCGAGGACGTCCACGCGGGCGACCTGATTGCGCCGGCCGGGGAGCCGGTCACGCTCGCTCGGGTGAGCTCGCTCGCGGCCGCCGGGGTCGCCGAGCTCGTGGTGCACCGCCGCGCGCGGCTGCACATCCTCGTCACCGGCTCGGAGCTGCTGCCGCTCGGCGCGCCCCCCGAGCCGGGCAAGATCCACGAGTCCAACGGCCTGATGGTGCGGCTGCTGGCCGAGCGGGCGGGCGCCGAGGTAATCGACCACGGTGTGATCGGCGACGACTTCGAGTCAACCCGCGCGTCGATTGAGACCGGCTTGGCGGGCGACGTACTCGTGGTCTCCGGCGGCGTCTCGGTCGGCCCCCACGACCACGTCAAGCCCGCCTTCGAGGCGTGCGGCGTCGAGGAGGTGTTCTGGCGCGTGCGGGTGAAGCCCGGCAAGCCCTTGTGGTTCGGCCGCCGCGGGGACACGCTCGTGTTCGGCCTGCCCGGCAACCCGCTCTCGAGCATCGTCGGCTTCCTCGCCTTCATCGAGCCCGCCCTGCGCCGCCTGCACGGCGAGCGCGACCCCGCCATGCGGACCGTCCGCGCGCGCCTGACCGAGGCCGCCGGCCCGTCCGACGGCCGCACCACGTTCCTCACCTCGCGCCTGAGCACCGGCATCGACGGAGTGCTCGAGGCGACCCCGACCGCCAACCAGGGCTCGCATCTCACCGGCGCGCTCGGCCAGTCGGACGGCTTCGCGATCGCCCCGCACGGCTCCGGCCCGCTGCCCGCCGGCGCGCTGATCGATGCCGTGCGCTTCGCTTAACGACCGCTCAGCTCTTCCTTCCTCCGGCCAGCTGCTCCGGCGTGTACTCGTCGTGCCTGCGCGTCCATGAGCCGGTGGGATCCTGTGGGACGCCCTCGGGGGCGTCCTGCCACTCTTCCTGGCGCCCGAAGGGCGTGATGTCCAGCAGCGCCCAGACGCTGCTGAGCTCCTCGGCCGCCCGGGAGGTCGTGTAATAGCTGCGGTGGATCTGGTCGCCGTCGCGCAGGAACACGTTGATGCCGAACCACTGGTCGACCTCGAAGTCGGCCGAGAAGTCGTCGGCGGTCGTGTACCAGGGCCACTCGGCCCAGCCCATGCGGGCCCGGTAGGTGCGGATCACGTCCTGCGAGCCGGCCGACACGAAGACCAGCGTCGTGTCGCGCGCGTTGAGGTGGGTGAGGTTCGGCAGGTTGTCGGCGAACATGGTGCAGCCGGGGCAGCCGTTCTCAGGATAGTCGGTGATGGTCATTCCCGGGTCCAGGAAGAAGCGGTAGACGATCAGCTGTCGACGCCCCTCGAACAGGTCGAGGAGGCTGACCTCGCCCTCGGGCCCCTCGAAGCGGTATGCCTTCTCCACCCGGACCATGGGCAGGCGGCGCCGTTCGGCGGCCAGGGCGTCGCGCGCACGGGTCAGTTCCTTCTCTTTGACCAGCAGCGCCTCGCGCTGGGAGTTCCACTCCGGATCGGACACGACAGCGGTCGGGATGGTCATCGGTCTCCTCGTCGGCTCGGATGGGCGGCGGTCATGCTAGATCCGCACCGAGCCGTCGTCCTCGACCGTCCAGTGGGGGTTGTGGGCGACCTCCCACGGGTGGCCGTCCGGGTCGACGAAGACGCCGGAGTAGCCGCCCCAGAACGTCGGGGCGCCGGGTCGGCCGATGGTTGCGCCGGCCGCCTCGGCCTCCGCCAGCGCCGCGTCGACCTCCTCGGGCGAGCGGACGTTGTAGGCGAGCGTGACGCCGCCGAAGCCGCCGCGGTCGGTGACGGTCGAGTCCTCCGCCAGCTGCGTGCGGTCCCACACCGCCAGCGCGATGCCGCCGAGCTGGAAGAACGCGACGTCGAGCGACGGGTCGGTGTTGCATGTCCAACCCAGGGCCTCGTAGAAGGCGCGCGCCGCGGGCACGTCGGCGACGCCGAGGGTGATGAGGGAGAGACGTTGGTCCATCAGCGGCCGAACCGGCGCCTGACCCGCTCCCACAGGACGGAGAAGAAGAGCCCGATCCCGCCGATCGGCTTGGCCGCCTCGGGCTGAGGCGGCGGGGCCGGCCGGGCGGCAGTGGGGCCGGCGGTCGTCTCCGCCGTCGCGGCCCCCGCGCTGGCGGCGGCCGCGTCGGCGTCCATGTCCTGCTCCTCGCCCGTGGCGGCGGCGACGGCCTCGGGCGCCGCCTCGCCGCGGGAGACCTCCTCCCCGCTCGGCGCCGTCGGCGCGTCGGTGAGGCGCGACTGCAGGCAGGTCGAGAAGTCGCGCAGGAGGCGGTTGGAGATGTCCTGCATCATGCCGCCACGGCCGAAGCTCGCGAGCCGCCCGGTGATCGAGAAGTCCGTCACCGCGTGGACGGTGGTGGCGCCGTCGTGCTCGGTGAGCGTGTTGACGATCGTCGCCGAGGCGCCGCCGTGGCCGCGCTTGTCGGTCCCGCGCGCCTTCAGCGTCGCGGTGTGGGTGCCCTCGTCGGCGCTCTCGATCTTGATCGTGCCGCGGTACGCGGCGGTGGTCGGGCCGAGCTTGACCTGGAAGGTGCCGTGATAGGTGCCGTCCTCGTCGTGCTCGGTGATCGCCGCGCCGGGGAGGCACGGCGCCACGCGCTCGAGATCATTGAGGGCGGCCCACACCTGGTCGATCGGCGCGGCCACCTCGAAGGACTGCTCGAGCTTCATGACTGGACCTCCTGGAGGCGTTCTGGCGTGTCGATGTCGGTCGGGTCGCAGAGCCGGCCACACTCCCACGGCCGCACGTGCGGCCCGACGAGCAGCTTGCGGGCGCCCATGTCGCCGTCGAGCTCTGAGACGCGGTCGAGCAGGCGGCGCTCGAGCAGCACGGGATGGCCGGGCCGGCCGTCGTAGGTGGCCCGCACCGCGAGGTGGCGCCCGCGCTGGTCGAGCACGCCCGCGATCACCTGCGGCGTGATGAACGGCTGGTCGGCGAGCGTGACGACTGCCGCCTCGACCTCGCCCAGCGCGGCCACCCCCGCTTGCAGCGAGGCCGACTGGCCGTCGGCCCAGTCGGCGCAGACGATGACGTCGGCGCCGCGCAGGTCGGCCTCCTCGCAGATGCGGTGGGCGTGCGCGCCGAGCACGATCACGACGGGGTCGATTGCCGGCACGGCGAGCATCGCCTCCAGCGCGTGCTCGATCAGCGCCCGCCCGTCGAGCCGGGCGAGCTGCTTGGGCCCGCCGAAGCGCCGCCCCTCGCCCGCGGCGAGGATGATCCCGCCGATCTCCGGCACCTCCTCGGCGGCGCGCGGCGGGCGGGTCACGCGGGCACGCCCTCCTCCATCAGCGCCGCCAGCGCCTCGAGCGAGGCGATCGAGTTGCCCGGCAGCAGGCGGTCGACGTGCGGCATCGCCGCCAGCATGCCACGCGTGAGCGGCGCGTAGCGAGGATCGGCGGCGAGCGGGTTGAGCCACACGACCCGGTGCGCGCAGCGCTGCAGCCGTGCCATCTCCTCGGCGAGCAGGTCGGGGTCGCCGCGGTCCCAGCCGTCGGACAGCACGACGACGAGCGCGCCGCGGCCGATGCGGCGGCCGTGCACGCGGTTGAGCTCGGCGAGCGCCTCGCCGATGCGGGTGCCGCCCGACCAGTCCTGGACCGCGTCGGCGGCACGGCGCAGCGCGCGGTCGGGGTCGCGGCCCGACAGCTCGCGCGTCACGCGCGTCAGCCGCGTCCCGAACACGAACGCCTCGACCCGCGCGCGCGCTGCGACCGCCGCCTGTAGGTACTGCAGCAGCATCCGTGCGTAGGGCGCCATCGAGCCCGAGACGTCGCACACGAGCACGAGCCGGCGCGGGCGCTCGGCCGGCGCGCGGTAGCGGCGCTCGACGAACTCGCCGCCGTGGCGCAGCGACAGCCGCACGGTGGCGCGCAGGTCGTGCACCTCGCGGCGGCGGCGGGTCGGGCGGGTGCGGCGCGACATCCGGCGCGGCCCGCGACGCGCGAGCTGGGCCAGCAGCCGCCGCGCCGCGGCGCGCTCGCGGTCGCTGTAGAGCGCGAAGTCGCGCTCGCGCAGCAGCTCCTCGTCGCTCCACGCCGACGGCACCGGCGTGAGGTCGAGCTCGGCCACCTCGCTCGCGGCGGGCACGCCGACGCGTGGCAGCGCCATCCGCTCGATCTGGCCGAGCGCCGCGAGCGGGTCGTCCGTCCCCTCGGCCTCCGGGTCGGCGAAGGCGAGCGCGAACGCGTCGGCGAAGATCGCGATGTCCGCGTGCGAGGAGCAGAGCGCGGCGCGCAGGGCGAAGAACGCCTCCTCGCGGTCGGCCGCGTCGACCGCGGCGAGCGCGCGGTGCGCCGCCAGCAGCTCCCCCACCCCGACCCGGGCGCCCGCCGCGCGCATCAACCCCGCGAGCAGCGACAACGCGGGCGTCGGAGTGACCTCAGGCACCGCGCAGCACCCCGCTCTCGCGGACGCGCTCGATGTCCTCCCGCACCTTCAGGGCCACGCCGAGGGTGTCCTCGAGCGGCTCATCGGGACCGAGCGCCAGCAGCGCCCGCGCCCACGTGATCGTCTCCCCCACCCCGGGCAGCTTGTAGAGCTCCTCCCCGCGCAGCCGCGCCACCGCGTCGCAGACCCGCAGCGCGATCGCCTCGGGCACGTCGGGCAGCCGCGCGCGCACGATCTCGGCCTCGCGCTCGCGGTCGGGGTAGTCGATCCAGTGGTACAGGCAGCGGCGCTTCAAGGCGTCGTGCAGCTCGCGGGTGCGGTTCGAGGTCAGCACCACCAGCGGCCGTTCCTGCGCCCGCACGGTTCCGAGCTCGGGGATCGAGATCGCGAAGTCGGAGAGGAACTCGAGCAGGAAGGCCTCGAACTCGTCGTCGGCGCGATCGATCTCGTCGATCAGCAGCACCGAGGGCCCGTCGTGCTCGAGCGCCTGCAGCAGCGGCCGCCGCAGGAGGAACTCGCGGCCGAACAGCTCGTGCGCCTCGGCGCCCGCCTCGGCCGCGCGGATCGCGAGCAGCTGGCGCGAGTAGTCCCAGTCGTAGACCGCGTGGTGGAGGTCGATGCCCTCGTGGCACTGGAGGCGGATCAGCTCGGCGCCCGTGGCGGCCGCCAGCGCCCGCGCGACCTCGGTCTTCCCCACCCCCGCCTCGCCCTCGAGCAGCAGCGGCTGCTCGAGGGTGGCGGCCAGGTAGACGGCCGTCGCCAGCCCCCGGTCGGCGAGGTAGCCCTCGCCGGCCAGCGACCGCGTGACGTCGTCGGCGTTGCCGAACGCGTGGGCTACGCCGCCGCCTCCTCGAGCGCGCGCCGGCACAGCACGCGCGCCAGGTGGCGCTTGTAGTCGGGTGACGCGTTGAGGTCGCCGGGCGGCTCGGTGCCCTCGGCCGCCTGCTCGGCGGCCGCCGCGATGCTGGAGGCGTCGAGCGCCCCGCCGCGCAGCGCCGCCTCCGCCGCGGTCGCCCGCAGCGGCACGTTGCCCATGTGGGTGAGGCCGATCCGCACGTCCTCGCAGGAGCCGTCGCCGGCCTTCTTGACGAGTGCGCACACGGCCACCATCGACCAGTCCTCCTGGCGGCGGTTGAACTTCTGGTAGCCCCAGCCGTAGCCGTCGAGCGCCGGCCAGTTGATCGACGTGAGCACCTCGCCCTCGCCGACCGCGGTCGTGAGGTAGTCCTCGAACAGGTCGGCGGCCGCGACCTCTCGCTCGCCACTGCCTCGGCCAGAGGCCTCGTCACCGCTTCGCTCGGCGCCGCGGATCACGACCGAGCCCTCGGAGGCGAGCAGGATCGCGAGCTGGTCGGAGGCCGGGTCGCCGTGCGCGAGCGAGCCCCCGATCGTCCCGCGGGCGCGGACCTGCGGGTCGGCGATCGTGCTCGCGACCTTCGCTACGAGCCCGAGGTCGGCCTCGCGCGCCATCGCGGCGTGCGTGGTCATGGCGCCGATCGTCCATCCGCCATTGGCCCGCTCGAGGTCCGTCAGCCCCGGCACCTTGCGCAGGTCGACGAGCAGCGTCGGCGCCGCCAGCCGCAGCTTCATCAGCGGCAGCAGCGAGTGGCCGCCGGCGAGCAGCTTCGCGTCCTCGCCGCCGTCCTTGAGCGCGGCGAGCGCCTCGTCGAGCGTGTCGGGCGCGACGTAGTCGAACTCGGCGGGGATCACAGCGAACCTCCCTCATCCGGGCCGGTCGGTCCGGAGCCGGCGCTGCCGTCTCCGTGCAGGCCGAAGGTGCCGCCCTGCGGGCCAGGGTCGGGCGGGACGGCGTTGCCCTTGGCCTCCTGGATCTTCGCCCACACGTTCTGCGGGCTCAGCGGCATGTCGATGTAGGTGACGCCCAGCGGCCGCAGCGCGTCGATGACCGCGTTGACGATCGCCGGGGTGGCCGCGATCGTCCCGGCCTCCCCCACGCCCTTGACGCCGAGCGAGTTGACCGGCGACGGGGTCTCCGTGCGATCGGTCTCGAAACTCGGCACGTCGGCGGCGCTGGGCAGCGCGTAGTCGACGAAGGTGCCCGTCACGAGCTGGCCCTCGTCGTCGTAGTGGATGCGCTCGAAGAGCGCCTGCCCGATGCCGTGCACGACGCCGCCGTGGATCTGGCCCTCGATCAGCTTCGGGTTGATGGCCGGCCCGCAGTCGTCGACGCAGACGTAGCGGGTGATCTCGATCTTGCCCGTCTCCGCGTCCACGTCGACCATGCACGCGTGCGCGCCGAACGGGAACACGAAGTTCTCGGGGTCGTAGAACGTCGTCTCCTCGAGCCCCGGCTCCATGCCCTCGGGCAGGTTCTCCGGGATATAGGCCGCGCCCGCGACCTCCGCCAGCGACATGCCCTTGTCAGGCGAGCCCTTGACGGAGAACTTCCCGTCGGCGAGCTCCATGTCCTCGGGCGCCGCCTCGAGCTGGTGCGCGGCGATCTTCATCGCCTTCTCGACCACCTTCGCCGTCGAGCGCGCGATCGACTCACCGCCGACGGCCAGCGAGCGCGAGCCGTAGGTGCCGAGGCCGAACGGGCCGGTGCCCGTGTCGCCGTGCTGGACGTCGACCTGGTCGGGCGTGGTGCCCAGGCGGTCGGCGACGATCTGGGCGAACGAGGTGTCCAGGCCCTGCCCGTGCGGCGCGGTGCCGCTGTAGACGGTCACGCCGCCCGACGCGTGCACGCGCACGATCGAGGACTCATAAAAGCCTGCCTGCAGGCCGACGCCGCTCGGCCCGACCACGCGCGAGGGCGCGAGACCGCAGATCTCCATCCAGGTGGAGAAGCCGATCCCGCGGTACGTGCCCTTGCTTCGCAGCTCCGCCTGCTCCGAGCGGAACGCGTCGACGTCGACGTGCGTGAGCAGCTTGTCGAGCGAGCCCTCGTAGTCGCCCGAGTCGTAGACGAGGCCGAGCGCGATCTCGGCCGGGAAGTCCTCCTTCGGGATGAAGTTCTTGCGCCGCAGCTCCAGCGGGTCCATCTCCAGCTCCGCCGCGAGCTGCTCGATCATCACCTCGATCAGGTGGGTCGCCTCGGGCCGGCCGGCGCCGCGGGTGGCGTCGGTGGCCATCTTGTTGGTGAAGACCCCGACCGCCTTGAAGTTGAGGTTCGGGATCTTGTAGCAGCCGCTGATCACGAACCCCGTGAAGCACGCGATGAACGGGGTCAGCAGCGTGTAGAACGCGCCGAGGTCGGAGATCGCCGTGCAGTCGAGGCCGGTGATCGTGCCGTCGCGCTTGGCGCCGACCTTGACGTAGTCGATCTGGTCGCGGCCGTGGATCGTCGAGCTCATGTGCTCCGAGCGCGTCTCGGTCCACTTGACGGGCCGGCCCAGCTTCTTCGACGCCCACGCCGCGAGGATCTCTTCCGGGTAGTGGGAGATCTTCACGCCGAAGCCGCCGCCGACGTCCGGCGCGATCACGCGGATGCGGTCTTCGGACATCTCGAACTCGCCGGCCATGAAGAGCCGGATCAGATGCGGGTTCTGGCTCGTGAGGTGGACCGTGAGCGAGCCGCCCCGATAGTCGCAGAGGCAGACCCGCGGCTCGATCGGCGCCCCCGCGGTGCGGTGGTTGACGATCCGCCGCTCGACGATGACGTCGGCCTCGGCCCAGGCTGCGTCCATGTCGCCGCCGCCGATCACCCACTCGTGCGTCTTGTTGGTGCCGAACTCGGGATGCACGAGCTCGGAGCCGTCCTCGAGCGCCTTCTCCGGGTCGATGACCACGGGCAGCGGCTCGTACTCGACGAGCACCTGCTCGGCGGCGTCGACGACGCCGTACTTGTCGCTGCCGAGGACGATCGCGACGCCCTGGCCGACGTACTTGACCTCGCCCTTGGCGAGCGGCCAGTGCTCGGGTGTGTGCAGCTCGACGCCGGGCGGCACCCACGCCATCGGCAGGCCCGAGGCGATGTCGAGGTCCTCAGCCGTGAAGACCCCGTACACGCCGGGGTACTCCTGCGCGCCGGTGGCGTCGATCGAGACGATCTTCGCGTGCGCCTCGGAGGACCGCACGACGTGCATGTAGAGCATGCCGGAGACGATCATGTCGTCCACGTAGTTGCCCCGGCCGGTGATCATGCGGGGGTCCTCCTTGCGGCGGATCCCCTGCCCGACCCAGTTTCCATTGGTCTCGACGGCGCTCACAGCTTGACCTCCTGCCCGCTCGTCGCCTTCGCGGCGGACAGCACGGCCTTGACGATGTTGTGGTAGCCGGTACAGCGGCAGAGGTTGCCCGCGAGCGCCTCGCGGACCTCGTGCTCGCTGGGATCCGGATTCTTGGCGATCAGGTCGGCGCCGGCCATGATCATCCCGGGGGTGCAGTACCCGCACTGGAGACCGTGGTGCTCCCAGAACGCCTCCTGCATCGGATGCAGGTCGCCCTCCGAGCCCATGCCCTCGATGGTGGTGACCGCCGCGCCGTCGGCCTGCACGGTGAGGACGGTGCAGCTCTTGACCGCATCGCCGTCGAGGTGCACGGTGCACGCCCCGCAGTTGGACGTGTCGCAGCCGACGTGCGTGCCGGTCAGGCCAAGCGAGTCACGCAGGAAGTGGACGAGCAGCTGCCGCGGCTCCACCTCGCCGGCGTGGCGCTGGCCGTTCACGGTCACCGTGATCGGAAGACGGCTTGCCATGGATGTCTCCTCCCCCTCAATGGGAACGTCACTCTCTCTCCTGGGAAACCTAGTCCTCGCGCGGTGCGCGTGCCACCCCGGCCGCGAGTGGACATGGAACCGCTCGCTCACGGCGCTGCAGCGGGTTGGTACTCAGCGGTTCGGGGCCCGTACAGGACACGGGGTGAACCCACCTCGCCACAATGTCATCACCGACCCATGAGAGGACCGCACATGAACGAGGACGAGAAGCGCCCCGAGGACCAGGAGGACGCGCCCGGGTCGAGCGACACCCTTCCGGCCGCGCCCGAAGATGACGACGACTCCCCCGCCGGCGACACCGACCAGCACTCAGACGCAGCCGCCTGAGCCGCCGCCTCCGGGTGGGCTCCCACCCACCCGGGGCCGGCTGCGCGGGCTCGGGTCCGTGCTGGGCATCGTCGTCTCGATCGTCGCGCTCGCGGGCGTGGTGTGGTGGGCGCTGCGCCAGGACCCGCCGCGGCTGCCGCACGGCGCCGCGCAGATCGGCGCGCTGGTCGGCGCGATCGCGCTCTACGGCGTCAACACGCTTGTGCGCTCGGAGCGCTGGCACCGGCTCTTGCTCGACGACGGCGGCCGGCCGGCACGCGCGGACTCCTACGCCCTGACGACGATCGGCTACGCGGTCAACAACGTCCTGCCGGCGCGCGCCGGCGACGCCGTGCGGGTCGTGCTGATGGCGCCGCGCGCGGCGGCCTCGCGGCGCACCGTCCTCGGCACGATCGTGGCCGAGCGGCTGCTCGACGTCGCCGTGATCCTCGTGCTCTTCCTCGTCGTCGGATACGCGGTGCTCGGCGAGGTCGGCGCCGACTCGGTCGAGTGGATCGCGCTCGTCACCGCCGCGGTGATCGCCGCGGTCGTCCTCGCGATCGTGCTGGTGCGTCGCAACGAGCGGATCCACGCCTTCGTCGCGCCGATGCTCTCCTCCACCGCGCGGCTGCTGAGCGGCCATGGCGCGCTGCTCGTCGCGATCACGTTCTTGGTCTGGATCATCGAGGCGCTGACGTGGATCCTGGTGGGCGCCTCGGTCGGCTTCGGCATGAGCTTCCTCGAGGGCCTCTACCTGGTGGCGCTGGCGAGCGTGTTCGCACTGATCCCGTCCGGCCCGGGCTACGCAGGCACTCAGGATGCGGCCGCCGTCATCGGCATCAAGGCGATCGGAGGCACGGGCGCGACCGCCGTGTCCTACCTCGTGATGCTGCGCTTCGTCCTGCTCGTCCCGATCACCGCGATCGGCTTCCTGCTGCTCGTGACCCGCTACGGCGGGCTCGCACGGGCCCGCGCGGGGCGCGCGTGAGGCGGCGCCCTGGCCCGGAGGTGATCGCCTACGCCGTGCTCGTGGCGGTGGCGCTCGGCCTGCGCCTCTACGACCTCGGCGACCGGCCCTTCCACCACGACGAGAGCCAGGACGCGTACTTCTCCTGGATCCTCTTCACCGAGGGCGACTACGCGTACAACCCGTTGCTGCACGGGCCGCTGCGCTTCTACCTGACGGCGAGCATGTACTCGCTGTTCGGCGACTCGGACTTCACCGCCCGCTTGGCGCCGGCGCTGATGGGCACCGCGATGGTCGCGATGCCGTACTTCCTGCGCCGCCAGCTCGGCCACGTCGCCGCCTTCACGGCCGCGGTCCTGTTCGCAATCGGCCCGTCCTACCTGTACTTCTCGCGCTTCGCCCGGGAGGACATCTACTTCGCGGCGATCAGCTTCGCGCTGCTGGTGGTCGTGTTCCGCTTCCTCGACGAGCCGCGGCGCTGGCACCCGGCGCTGATCGGGGCGCTGATCGCCTGCGGCTTCGCGACGAAGGAGACGATGTACATCGCCGGCTTCGTCGCCTTCACGTTCTTCGCGATCCTGCTCGTGCGCGAGGGTCGCGGCGGGCCGACGCGCACCGCCCTGCGCTCGGTCGGCTGGGAGGCGTACGTGTGGGGGCTGGCGGCCTTCGCGGCGACCTTCACGCTGCTGTTCACGGTCTTCTTGACCAATCCCGCGGGGCTGTGGGACGGGCTCTACGAGAGCCTCAACTACTGGCTCGGTCAGCACGAGGTCGGCCGCGGCGGCGAGAAGCCCTACTTCTATGTGGCGGTGCTGTTCGGCGAGGAGTGGCCGGTGCTGCTCCTGGGCGCGGTCGGGGCCGTGGTGGCGTTCCGTCAGCCGACCGTGCTGCGCGCGTTCCTGGTCTGGGGCTTCGCGCTGTCGCTGGCGATCTACTCCTGGGCGGGCGAGAAGTTCGCGTGGCTGGCCCTGCACCCGCTGCTGCCGCTGATCCTGCTCGCCGGCCTCGGCGTCCAGGCGCTGTGGGAGGCGCGCGGGACGCGGCTCGGGCGCGTGGGCATCGCGCTCGCCGCCGTGGTGGCGCTGTTCGTGCCGGTCGCGTCGTGGTGGGCAAACGTTGAGCTCCGCGCCAACCCACGCTCGCTGCTGGTCTCCACCCAGTCCTCCGAGGAGGTCAAGCGGGTCGCCGACGAGGTGCGCGCAGTGGCGCGCGAGAAGCCCAAGCTCTCGGTCACGGTCGACTCGGCCGACGGCGCGACGTTCCCCTGGGCCTGGTACTTCCGCGACCTCGCGGTCGGCTATGTCGACCTCACGACCGCCTCGGCCCCCCCGGACTCGGACGTGATCGTGATGACCGAACCGAGCTCGCTGCGGCTCGCGCAGACCCTCACGGCCTACCGCGGGCGGCGCTTCCCCTTCCGCGTCTGGTGGGTGCGCGACTATGCCAAGGGCACGCCGGGCGCGTGGCTGAACTGGCTGGTCGAGCGCAAGGTGTGGAACGAGACGGGTGGGCTGCCGGAGTGGCTCTACGTGCGGCGTGGCGTCTGAGCCGTGAGGCGGTTGCGGTTTCGCCGGCGAACGTCAACGGCGGCTGGGTGGGAGTGGGTTTCGGCCGGATCGGTCGGATTCCGGCCGGGTGTGGTGTGTTCATCGCAACTATTCACATGAAGTGATCACACCCCCCTGATTTCGGGCCCGCCGCCCCCTCCGGGCTTCTCCCTCAATGAGCAGTTCGCCGTTCCCGCCGCCGCGCTCACCCCAACCGCCACACTGTCGTCCCCTCCCGATCGAACACGCGGCGCGCCAACACAGCCCACTTTGAGAGACCGGCGTCGCCGTAGTCGGCGCGCTCGATCGGCCCGACCACCACGTAGCGCACGTCGTAGCGCTCGAGCAGCGCCCGCGCCACGGCGAGGTCCGGGGTCGTGTAGAGCCGGTCGACGTCGGCGCGGCGCGTCCCCGGATCGTGCCCCCACTGAACCTCGTGCCCGGGCCAGCCCATCACCGTCGGCCGCCCGGAGAAGGTCGAGATGCGGCCGTGGCCGAAGGCCGAGTAGTCGTCGCCGACGGACTCGAGCACGACCGCGCCCCGCGGCGCGTGGTCGCGCAGCCAGGCGATCGCCGGCGGATCGCCGGGCGCCACCTTCTCCAGCCAGCGCAGCCCGCCGAGGTGGGGCGCCTGTGAGAAGCCCTCCTTGCGCGCGTACGTGCCCGCCACCGGGTAGACGGCGACGAGCGCGAGCCCGGCCAGCAGCGGCACCCCCCACGCGAGCGGCGCGAACCGCGCGCGCCGGCCCAGCCACGCCCAGCTCCACACGATCACGGCGGCACCCGCGATCGCGAACAGCAGCCACGCCTGGTAGCCGAGCTTGAAGACCGTGTTCATGCGGTAGAGGGCGCTGCCGTCGAAGGAGTCCCTGACGTAGACCACCTCCGGGATCAGGAGACACAGCAGCGCGCCGCCGATCAGCACCCAGACGAAGCGCTCGACCGCCGGCGCGCGGGCGAGCAGCGCGGCGTGGGCGGCCGTGCCCACGAGCACGACGAGCGCGCCGACCGCGACGAGGTCGGCGGCGGCCAGCAGCGAGCCGGCGAAGAGCGCGGCTGCCGCCGTCCAGCCCGCGGTCCGCCATGGGTGCCGCGAGCGCGCGAGCCGCACCGCGTAGGCCGTCGCGACGAGGTAGGCGAACAACCCGTAGAGGGCCGCGTGGTCGCTCGCCCAGCTGGTGAAGGACGCGCGCTCGGTGACGCGGCCGAGGCCATCGGTGGCGGCCTCGTAGGTGAGCAGGAACGGGAGCACGGCGACGATCGCGAGCAGGAGTGCCGCGAGCGTCCAGCTGAGGGTGCGAACGCGCTCGCGCAGGGTGGGTCGGGATGCATTCCCGCTCACGCGCACCAAGCCCCCGAGCAGCACGATCCCGGCGACGACCGGGAACGACCACGCGTTGATCGCGTACAGCGTCCCGATCGCGATCGCGGCCACGCCGAGCTCGAGCGCAGCGGGCCCGCGCGGGGGCGGCGCCGGGCCGGCCAGCGCGAGCTGCAGCCCGAACGCGAGCGCGAGCAGCGAGAACGGGATCGCCATCACGTGCCCGTGCAGATCGGCGAGCGTGAACGAGAAGGCCGGGAACTCGTTAATCGTGCCCTCGATCACCCGCGAGGCACCGAACCAGTCGTAGGTGCGCAGCGGCCTTCCCTCGTTCACCAGCTCGAGCCCCGAGCCGATCGTGCCCGCGAGCATGCACAGCGCGACCCCCCAGAGGCCGCCGCCCACGCGCTCGACCAGGGCGACGGCGAGCCCGAACGCCGCCACGACCGAGAACGCGAAGAAGGTGGCGACGGCGAGGTTGTAGCCGACGTCGGGCGCGACCCCCGACAGCGTCAGGAGTCCTGCCGCCATCAGGTGGCCGAGGTAGTAGTAGTTGAGGTCCTCGCCCGCCATCCAAGGGTCGTGGGGCGGGAACGAACTCGCGTTGCCGGCGGCATTGATGAACGCCATGTCCATCGGCTTCTCGGTCAGCCAGACGTCAGGCGAGTAGGCGACGAGCAGCGCCATCCCGGCGAAGGCGAGCAGGCCGAGCGCCTCCGACCACAGCAGGCAGCGACGCGTCAGCGGCTCCCGCAGCGGCGGCCGCCAGCGCCACAGCGCGAGCGCGCCCGCCGCCACGAGCAGCCCGGCCGCGCCGATCCAGGCGCCGAGCCCCGGCCGCAGCAGCCCGAGCGAGCCGGCCATCCAGACGAGCCAGGTCGCGAGCAGCAGCCCGAGCGGCTTGGCGAAGGCGACACCGCGCCCGGGCAGACGCGCGAACGCGACCGCCGCCAGCGGTGTCGCCGCCAGCCCCAGTACCTCGATCAGCACGAAGAAGCGCAGCGCGGCGGTCATTCCTTGCGCGAGACACTAATGTCGCGTCCCGATGGCCACCTTCGATCGCATCGCCGAACTGCCCCTGACGATCGACGGCTACGGGCTCGAGGGCCGCGAACGCCGCATCTCGGAGGAGTTCGAGCGCGTCACCACCACCTTCCACCTCGAGGGCGCCGGCGAGGAGGGCCTCGGCGAGGACGTCACCTACAGCCCCGAGGACCAGCGCGCCCAGCAGCAGCGCGGCCCCGACCTGCCGCTGGCGGGCACGTGGACGTTCGCGGCCTTCTGCGAGCACATCGGCGGGCTCGACCTCTTCCCCGCCGGCGAGCCGGGGATGCCGGCCTTCCGCTACTACCGCCGCTGGGCGATCGAGAGCGCCGCGCTCGACCTCGGCCTGCGCCAGACCGGCCAGTCGCTGGCGCAGGCGCTCGGCCGCGAGGAGTCGCCGATCCACTTCGTCGCGTCGCTGCGGATCGGCAGCCCGCCGGACTTCGACGTCGTCGGCCGGCGGCTCGAGGAATACCCCTGGCTGCAGTTCAAGCTCGACGGCACGCCGGACTGGGACCAGGCGCTGATCGACCGGCTCGCGGCCACCGGAGCGGTCGCGTCGATCGACTTCAAGGGCGCCTACAAGGGCACGCCCGTCGACGTCGATACCGACCCCGCGTTCTACCAGCGCATCGCCGAGACGCTGCCGAACGCCTGGCTCGAGGACCCGGACCTCACCGACCCCGAGGCGGACGCCGTGCTCGAGCCCCACCGCCACCGCATCACCTGGGACGCGCCCATCCACTCGATCGCGGACATCGAGAACCTGGCCTTTGCGCCGCGCACGATCAACGTGAAGCCGTCGCGGTTCGGATCCACCCAGGAGCTGTTCGCGGCCTACGACTACTGCACCGAGCGGGGGATCGAGATCTACGGCGGCGGCCAGTCCGAGCTCGGCGTCGGCCGCGGGCAGATCCAGTACCTGGCCTCGGTGTTCCATCCCGGCGGCGTCAACGACATCGCGCCGGCGGGGTACGACTGGGCCGAGTTCCCGAAGGGGCTGCCCGCGAGCCCGCTCGCCCCCGACCACGAGCCCACCGGCTTTCGCCGGCGGACGTAGAATCAGTCGCGATGCCGCCGAAGCAACGCCAGGTCAAGATGGAGAGCAAGTCTGCGATGGCGGCCATGCAGAAGCTCGAGACGCGCTCGGACGAGGAGCTCGAGGGCGAGACCCGCTTCCGCGCCGCGGCGCAGGCGATCCTCGGCGCCCGCGCCGCCGAGCGGATGGACGCCAAGCGCTCGCGCGAGCACTTCCGCGCCGCGATCGCCGCCGCCCGCCCCCAGGAGCGCCTGCAGCTGCGGCGGATGGCCGAGGCCTCGCTGGCGCTCGCCGAGCGCCGTCCGAAGGACCTCAAGGCCGCGGCCGAGAAGCTCGGCCAGACGCCGCCCACCAACCGGCAGCTGCTCGCGCTGCGCTTCATGGGCCTGGTCGCCCCGCCCCCGGGCGCGCCGGTGTGGCTGCGCGTGCGCGGGATCCTGCTCATCCTCTTCCTCGTCATCGCGCTGCTGGCGATCGGCTGGGCGATCATCCAGGTCGTCTCGCTGCCGTTCGGCGGCGTCGGCGCAGGCGTCGGGATCTTCTGGGGCTTCCTGCTCGTCTGTGTGGTGCTCGGCGTGCTCTTCTTCGTCGGCCGGCGCCGCCAGAAACGCGCCCGCGACAAGCAGGCCGAGCAGCGCGCCGAGGCCGTCGCCGGCGGCCGCCGCCGGTAGCTCAGACCTGACCCTCACAGCCGGGCCGCCTGCCACGTTGTAGAGAAGTGAGCGCGGTTGCCCTCCCCCCCTTCTGGTCGCTGATCGAGCGCCACGGCGACGAGCTGCTCGCCCACGCCCGCCGGATGACCGACGAGCAGACCGCCGAGGACGTGCTCCAGGACGCGCTGCTGCGGGCGCTGCGCGCCTATCCGCGCCTGCGCCACGCCGACCACCTGCGCGCATGGCTCTACCGCGTGACCACGACGACGGCGCTCGATGTCCACCGCACGCGGCGCCGTGAGGTCGTCACCGACGAGCCGCCAGTCCCGGCCGTCGAGGCCGAGTACGACGACGGGGCCTTCGAGTCCCTGATCGCCCCGCTGGCCGCGACCGCGCGGAACGCGCTGCGCCTGCGCTTCGTCGAGGACCTCGACTACGACCGCATCGCGGTTGAGCTGGGCACCTCCCCCGAGGCCGCCCGCCAGCGCGTATCCACCGCCGTCCGAACCCTGCGAGAGAGGGTCACCACATGACTCCCCTGTCCGATGCCTTCCTCGACCGGCTCGCCTCCGCCGCCGTCCGCGAGGGCCTCGCCGATGCCGTCTACACCACCCTGTCGACCCCGATCGGCCCGCTCGTGCTGGTGCAGGGCTCCCGCGGAGTCCTGCGGATCGCGTTCGAGGGCGAGCCGCTCGATCGCACGCTCGCCCGCGTGGCGACCGGTGTGGGGCCGCGGATCGTGCAGTCCGACCGCGAGCTCGCCGCCACCCGCGACACGCTCTCGCGCTACCTCGAGGGGGACGACGACCGCCTCGACCTGCCGGTCGACCTCTCACTCGTCCGCGGACCGTTCCGTCGCGCCGTGCTCGAGACGCTGCACGACGAAGTTCACCGCGGCGAGGTCGTCACCTACGGCGCGCTCGCGCGCCAGGCCGGCAACCCCCGCGCCGTGCGCGCGGTCGGCACCGCGTGCGCCACCAACCCGATCCCGATCGTCGTTCCCTGCCACCGCGTGCTGCCGGCCTCCGGCCGCCTCGGCGCCTACGGCGGCGGGCCCGAGCGCAAGCGCGTGCTGCTGGCGCTCGAGGGCGTCAGGACTCGGTGATGCGGATCCGGCGGATCACCACGGGGTCGGTCGGGGCCTCGTCCGGGCCGACGGCGACGACGCCGATCCTGTCGACGACCTCCTGGCCCTTGGTGATCGTGCCGAGCAGCGCGTAGTCGGGCGGCAGGCCCGCGTCCTCGCCCGTCACCACGAAGAACTGGCTCCCGGACGTGCCCACCGGGTCCGTGGCGGTCTTGGCCATCGCGACGACGCCCTTGGAATAGGTGAGGTCCTTGGGCGGCGTCTCGGTCACGGAGTAGCCCGGGCCGCCGCCGCCGGTGCCCTCCGGGTCGCCGCCCTGGATCACGAACCCGGGGACGATGCGGTGGAAGCCCAGGCCGTCGTAGAAGCGCTTGCTCACCAGCGACGCGAACGAGCCGCCGGTCTTCGGTGCGCGCCTGGGGTCGAGCGTGATCTCGAACTCGCCGCAGTTCGTGAGCACGCGGGCGACGTAGGTCGTGCCCGCCTTGAGCTCCTGCGTGGGCTTCGGGAGGTCGCCCGGGCCGCTCGGCTTGGGTGCGGCCACCTTCTCGCAGCCCGCTTCGGGGACGGGCTCGGCCGTCTCGGTCGCGGCCGGTGTGGACGCGGCGTTCTCCTCGTCGTCGCCGCACGCGACGAGCATCAGGGCGCACGCGAGCAGCAGCGCGACCGGCAGGGGGAGCCTGGACATCCGGGCCGATGATAATGAGGCCGCGTGCCGCTCTCCGCCATCGCCCGTCGTTACGACCACTTCCTGATCGATCTCGACGGGTGCCTGTGGATCGGCGACGAGCCGACCGACCGCGCGGCAGGCGCCCTCGCAGCCCTGCGCGAGGCGCGCAAGGGGATCGTCTTCATGACCAACGACGTCCGCCGCACGCCGGAGGAGTTCGTGCGCAAGTTGTGGCGCCTCGGCTTCCAGGCCTCGCTCGCCGAGGTCGTGACCGCGGGCGCGGCCGCGCAGTTCGCGCTCGCCGGGCGCTACGACGGCGGCGCGGCGTTCGTCATCGGCTCGAAGGCGCTCGTCGACCACGTCGCCACGGCCGGCCTGCGGATCGTCAACCACACGGAGTTCGCGACGCGCGCCGACGTCGTGGTGGTCGCCGACCACGATCGCTTCGACTACGCCGAGCTGCGGACCGCGACCCAGGCCGTGCTGCGCGGCGCCGCGCTGATCGGCCTGACGCGCGACCCGACCTTCCCGATGCCCGATGGCCCCTGGCCGGGCAGCGGAGCGGTGCTCGCAGCGGTCGAGGCCGCCTGTTCCCGGACCGCCGACGAGGTCGTCGGCAAGCCGGAGCCGCGCATGTACGACACCGCCCGCGACCGCCTCGGCGAAGGCAGCATCCTCGCGGTCGGCGACCGCGTCGACGTCGACGTCGCGGGCGGGCGCCGGGCCGGGCTGGACACCGCGCTCGTGCTGACGGGCGTGAGCGAGGCCGCGGACCCGAAGGCCACGGGCGGCCCGACGTTCGTCGCGGACTCGCTTGGGACGCTGGTTTTGACGACAACTGCGCATTGAGGAGAGGGTCAGGGGTGGCGGTAGCCTCCGGACGCGCGGATTGTCAGGGCGCAGACGGCATTTCGTTCCGCTCGACCGGGCCGAACCTCCGCGGGGAACGTTCTGCCGCTCCCACCGGCACAACGTTCCCCATCGGTCCCGGGAGGTCGCCGAGAGGAACGTTATGCCGGTTGAGCGGCCCGCCGCCTCCCTCCCATCCATCCTCACTTGCGCAGTTCAGCCGTTCACGAACCACGACAAACCCATGCGCCGCCGCCGCCACCAAACCCACCACAAGCACTCCTCTAAGAAGGGCTACCGCCGCCTCCTCGACAAGCTGGCCGCGCACGAGGACGTCCACCGCGTCGCGACCGGGCGGGTGAAGCCGCGGATGGGCACGGGGCGCCCGGTCGCCACGATCTCCAAGATCCGCGAGATCGAGTCGGGGCTCTCCATCACGATCAACACCGAGGGCGCGGTCGTCGACGCCTACGTCGTCACCTCCGATCCCGCCGGGGTCGCGGCCTGGCTGCGCGCCGAGGGCCTTGCGCTCTGATGCGCCCCGTCTGCCTGATCGTCAACCCCAGCGCGGGCGGCGGGCGCGCCGCGCGGCTGCTGCCGGCGGTCGAGGCGTCGCTGCGCGGCCACGGCATCGCCTTCCGCGTCGAGCGCACGCACTCGATCGAGCACGCGCGCGAGCTCGCCCGCGCGACCCTCGCGCAGGGCGAGGTCGCCGCCGCGATGGGCGGCGACGGCCTGATCAGCGCGGTGGCGGGCGAGCTGCGCCATACCGACGGCGTGCTCGCGGTGCTGCCGGGCGGGCGCGGCAACGACTTCGCGCGCAAGCTCGGGCTCGGTGGCGACCCGGTCGCGGCCTGCGACGTGCTCGCCGAGGGGCGCGAGCAGCGCATCGATGTCGCCGACATCGACGGCCGCGCCTACCTCGGGATCGCGAGCTCGGGGCTGGACTCGGACGCCGGCGACCTCGCCAACGCCACGCGCCTGAAGCTGGGCCGGCTCGTCTACGTCTACGCGACGCTGCGCGCCGTGCGAGCGTGGCGGCCGGCGCGCTGGGAGGTCGTGATCGACGGCGAGGCGCGCTTGTTCACGGGCTATTCGGTCGCGGTCGCCAACTCGGGCGTGTTCGGCGGCGGCATGCACCTCGCTCCCGAGGCGAAGCTCGACGACGGCCTGCTTGACGTGGTGATGATCGGCGACGTGCCCAAGCGCAGCTACCTGGCGGCGCTGCCGAAGGTCTTCACGGGCACCCACGTCCGCGAGCCCGGGGTCGAGATGTGCCAGGCCCGCGAGGTCGCCTTCCACGCCGACCGCCCCTTCAACGTGCAGGCCGACGGCGACCCGATCGCCGATCTGCCCGCCACGGTGCGCGTCCAGCCGGGCGCGCTCAGGATCATCACGCCGTGAGCCTGCTCGCGCCCAAGCTGGCCGCCGCGAAGGCCGTCGGCGCACTCGCCCGCCGCGCCGGCCGCGGCGGCGGGACCTCGCTGCCGGGCAAGCTGCTCACGCGCCTGGAGCCGCACGCCATCGGGCTGCTGGCCGCGCGCCTGGAGCACGGCAGCGTCGTGATCTCCGCCACCAACGGCAAGACCACCACGGCCGCGATGGTGGCATCGATCCTCGAGCGCACCGGCTCCCGCCTCGTCCACAATCGCGCCGGCGCGAACATGGCGGGCGGGGTCGCCTCCGCCCTGGCCGCCGCCTCGCGCCGCGGTGGGCGCGCGCTCGATGGCGACCGCGGGCTGTTCGAGGTCGACGAGTTCTGGCTCGGGCCAGTCGTCGAGGAGCTGCAGCCGCGCGCGCTCTTGCTCGCCAACCTGTTCCGCGACCAGCTCGACCGCTACGGCGAGCTCGACACGATCGCCGACCGCTGGGCCGCCGTCGTCGAGCGGTTGCCGGCGGGGACCCAGCTCGTGCTCAACGCCGACGACCCGCTCGTCGCCGACCTCGGCCGCACGACGGCGGCGCTGTACTTCGGCGTGGAGGACCGCAGCGTCGCCCACGCGGAGCTCCAGCATGCCTCGGACTCCAAGCACTGCCGCAACTGCGGGCATGCCTACGTCTACGACGCCGCCTATATGGGCCACCTCGGCGACTATCACTGCCCGCACTGCGGCAACCGCCGGCCCGACCCGGCCGTGGCGGCCGAGTCAGTGCAGCTGCGCGGGATCCGCTCGGCGGCCTTCACGCTGCGCACGCCGCAGGGCTCCACCCGCGTCGAGCTGCCGCTGCCCGGGCTCTACAACGTCTACAACGCGCTCGGCGCCGCCGCGCTGTGCCTGTCGCTCGGCGTCGAGCTGCCGACGATCGCGGCCGGCCTCGGCGCCGTCGAGCCCGCCTTCGGCCGCGCCGAGACGATCGACCTCGACGGCCGCCCGACCTCGATCCTGCTGGTCAAGAACCCCGCGGGCGCGAACGAGGTCCTGCGCACGCTCGCGCTCGAGGGCGGTGAGCTCGACCTGTTCGGCGTCCTCAACGACGGCATCGCCGACGGCCGCGACGTCTCCTGGGTGTGGGACGCCGACTGGGAGACGCTGGCGCCGCACGTCGCGCGCATGACCTGCTCTGGCACGCGGGCGGCGGAGCTCGCGCTGCGCGTGAAGTACGCGGGCGTCCCCGTCGAGCGCCTGCACGTCGTCGAGGGGCTCACAAACGGGCTCGACCACGCACTCCAGGGCGGCCGCGGTCCGCTCTACGCCCTCCCCACCTACACGGCGCTGCTCGAGCTGCGCGCGCTGCTGTCCGACCGCGGGCACGCGCGGGAGTACTGGCGATGAGCGACGTGATCTGGCACGACATCGAGTGCGGCGGCTACGCGGCCGACCTGCCGCTGTGGCGCGAGCTGGCGCGGGTCGAGGCCGGGCCGGTGCTCGACGTCGGCGCCGGTGCGGGCCGCGTGGCACTCGAGCTCGCACGGCACGGTCACGACGTGACCGCGCTGGACCGCGACACGGAGCTGCTCGGCGAGCTCGCCGCCCGCGCCCGCGCCGACCGGGTCGAGGTCCGCACCGAGCTCGCCGACGCCGCCGGCTTCGAGCTCCCCGGGGCGCCGTTCGGCCTGATCGTGGTGCCGATGCAGACGATCCAGCTGCTGCCCGGGCGCGCCGCCCGCGCGGCGTTCCTCGCCTCCGCCCGCGAGCACCTTGCCTCCGGCGGGCTCCTCGCGCTCGCGCTGTCGGAGGTGCTGGAGGCGTTCGAGGTCGACCCCGCCGCACCGCTGCCGCCCGACCGCGGGGAGCGCGACGGCTGGCGCTACCTCTCCTTTCCGGTCGCGATCCGCCCGCGCGGCGACGTCGTGGTGCTGGAGCGCGTGCGCCAGGCGATCGCTCCGGACGGCAGCGCCAGCACTTCCGGCGACACGATCGAGCTCACCAGCCTGAGCGCCCCCGAGCTGGAGGCCGAGGGCGCCGCCGCCGGGCTGCGCCCCGAGCCGCGAGCCTCCATCGGCGAGACCGACGCCCACCTCGGCTCGACCGTGGTGATGCTGCGTGGCTGACGGCGTCCTGCGGGTCTGCGCGCTGTATCCGGACCTGATGAACATCTACGCCGACCGCGGCAACCTGCTCCTGCTCGAGCGCCGCTGTGAATGGCGGGGGATCGGCTTCGAGTTGCAGGGCGCCGGCCTCGGCGACGAGATCGACCCCGACGCGCACGACCTCTTCTACCTCGGCGGTGGTCAGGACCGTGACCAGCGGCTGTGCGCGCTCGACCTCGCCACCGTCAAGCGCGACGCGCTGCATGCGGCCGCCGAGCGCGGGCGCGTCATCTTCGCGGTCTGCGGCGGCTATCAGCTGCTCGGCCACGCCTACGAGCTGGGCGGAGAGCGTCTCCCGGGCGTCGGCCTCGTGGACCTCGAGACCGTGCGCGAGGACGGGCCGCGGCTGATCGGCAACGTGGCGATCGAAATTGACCTGGGCGACGGCCCGCAGGTGCTCGCCGGCTTCGAGAACCACGGCGGGCGGACGCGGCTGGGCAGCGCGGCAACGCCGCTGGGCCGCGTGTTGCGGGGTCACGGCAACAACGGCGAGGACGGTCGCGAGGGCGTCCGCGGCGGCGCGCACGGCACGGTCGTGGGGACCTATCTCCACGGTCCGTTGCTTCCGAAGAACGCGTGGTTCGCCGACTGGCTCGCCGCGACGGCGCTGGGCCTCGCTTCGGGCGGTCTGGCGCCGCTCGACGACACACTCGAGGACGACGCACACAACGGCGCAAGGCGTGTTGCCGGATTGTGAATCTGTATAGGGTTCCCCGACCTCGGTCAGGGGGCCTCTTGCCATGAACTCCACCACCGCCCAGCACGAGGGGCCGTCGCCTAGCGCGGAGGCCGCCTCGCTCGAGTTCCGGGAAGCCACCAAGCGCTATCCCGGCACCGAGAAGATCGCCGTCGACTCGCTGTCGCTCGAGGTTCCCGCGGGCGAGATCTGCGTGCTCGTCGGGCCCTCGGGCTGCGGCAAGACCACCGCCATGCGGATGGTCAACCGCATGATCGAGATCTCCGACGGCGACATCCTCGTCGGCGGCAAGAGCGTGCGCGACCGCGCGCCCGCCGAGCTGCGGCGCGAGATCGGCTACGTGATCCAGCACATCGGCCTGTTCCCGCACAAGACGATCGGCGACAACATCGCCACCGTGCCCTCGCTGCTCGGCTGGGACAAGAAGCGCACCGCGGCGCGCGTCGAGGAGCTGCTGGAGCTGATCGGCCTCACGGGCGACTTCCGCGATCGCTACCCGGCCCAGCTCTCCGGCGGCCAGCGCCAGCGCGTCGGCGTCGCCCGCGCCCTGGCGGCCGACCCGCCGCTGATGCTGATGGACGAGCCGTTCGGCGCCATCGACCCGATCAACCGCGAGCGCCTGCAGAACGAGTTCCTGCGCCTGCAGGCCGAGCTGCGCAAGACGATCGTCTTCGTCACCCACGACATCGACGAGGCGATCAAGATGGGCGACAAG
>Ga0136617_10000761_pt1 | contig 27968 bp, 24 predicted proteins | sample AntDrymUQ3222106_2_FD_129672 | JGI IMG/M metagenome (GOLD analysis project Ga0136617, IMG submission 129672) | Polar desert sand microbial communities from Dry Valleys, Antarctica - metaG UQ322 (21.06) | ecosystem: Environmental > Terrestrial > Soil > Desert | place: Antarctica: Dry Valley...
GAAACGTAGCGCTCAAAGCGCTGCCAACTTCTCCTTGCGCAACTCCGTGTCACCGGCATAGGCTCGGTCGAGGAATGTACCTCGCTGGCTGGCCTCGTGCTCAAGCGCAGCTTGATAGAGCTGATCGATCATTTGCCAACGCTCAGGCGTCATTAATCTTTCCTCCACTCAACTCTCGATAGAGCCAAGCCTGGGCCAGGCTCCATTCACGCATCACCGTGCGAGCTGAAACCTTCAACACCTCGGCCGTCTCGTCCACGGTGAGCCCACCAAAAAAGCGCAGTTCAACGATCTGGGTTTTTCGCTTGTCAAAGGCGGCCAGGCTTTGCAACGCCTCGTCGAGAGCAATGAGGTCCTCGCCTCGCTCTGGTGACACGTCCGCTGCCTCTGATATGGAGACTCGGCACGCCTCGCCTCCCCGCTTGGCATAGTGCCGAGAGCGGGCGACGTCAACCAGGATACGGCGCATCATCTGAGCAGCCACGGCGAAAAAGTGCGCCCGGTTTTGCCACCGAACATTTTTCCAGTCAATGAGACGCACGTAAGCCTCATCGATCAATTCCGTTGTTTGCAGAGTGTGGCCCGGGCGTTCGCCTCTCATGTAGTGGCTGGCCAACCGATGCAGTTCTTCATGGACCATGGGAGCCAACTTATCAAGAGCTTCCTGGTTGCCATCACTCCAAGCCTGGAGCAGTTGAGTGAGTTCCTGAGGCGAGGCCTTGGTCATTGAAACACCGATCCGGCGGGTAGGCTGTAGTGTACACGCCGCGAATTATACCACCCTGATTGGCGTGAGTCCCTGCTTAATTGCACCTCGGGAAAAGGTTCCGACTTGATATAGTCGAAATGGTCCTTGAACCGAATTTCTGACTCTCAATCCCATCCCGCAGTCATTCTCACTTCACTTGGCAGTTTTCCGAGGTCGTTCGCGCCTTACTTAGTGGTGCAACAGTAGGACGACCGCCAATACCTTGGTTTCCTAAAAGGTAAGTGCCGCTGACTGCGATGAACTCAACACTTCGAATAATGAGGGTGGGAACACGAGACGTTGCAGCGCGACAAGTCGCCGACGAAGTTACAAGCAAGCACGAGCGGACGAACAATCAGTGGAAGGAGTTAAGATCATGAAAAAGAATCTGCGAAGAGCATTCGCGTTGGTAATGGTCTTGGGAATCATGATGGCGTTGGCTGCTGTCTGGGAAGCGACTCGCGTGCGAGCGCACGAAGGTAATGGCGAAAACTCGGTGCGGACTGCTTCTCCGAGTTCAATTACCAGCGACGCGATCGTGGTCCAATGGAACGAAATCGCCGTCACGACAATTGGCGCCCAACCGCCGTTTCCGTCGACTCGGTACATGGCGACCGTGCAAGTTGCGGTGTTTGAGGCGGTGAACGCAATCACTGGCGATTACGAGCCGTATCTCGGTACGATCAGCGCTCCTCCGGGAGCATCGACGGAAGCCGCTGCGGTCGCCGCAGCCCATGGCGTGCTGAAAGCCTTCTTCCCGGCGCAAGGCGCAACCCTGGACCAACAACGGGTCGACTCGCTCGCGACGATCCCAGACGGACAGGCCAAGAACGACGGCATCGCGGTAGGCGAAACGGCAGCAGCCGCGATGGTCGCGAATCGGGCAAACGACGGTTCCGCACCTCCGCAGTTCCACACTCCGCCGAACTCCGATCCCTATGAGTGGCAGACCACGGCTGGCTGTCCCGCTGGAGGCGGCGTCTTCAAGCATTGGCCAAATGTAAAGCCTTTCGGGGTCGAAAGCTCATCTCAGTTTCGCGCAGACCCTCCACCGAAGCTCACCGGCGGTAAATATGCACGTGACTACAACGAGGTGCAGGCCGTCGGCGAGATCAATAGCATCCTGCGGCCACAGGATCGCGCGGATGTCGCACGGCTCTACGCCGCACAACCACCTCATTACGGCTGGAATTCCGTGCTACGTCAGATTGCGAGCACTCGCCACGACGACATCACCCGTACGGCACGCATCGCAGCGGTGATGAACATGTCACTGAGTGACGCCCACATCACCGTGTTCGAGAGCAAATATTTCTACAGAACCTGGCGTCCCGTGACCGCAATCCCGCGAGGTGACGAAGATGGCAACCCGCGGACGGTGCCAACTCCGTTCACTCCCTACATTCTCACGCCCTGCTTCCCGGGCTATCCCTCGGCACATGGGGCCGGAGGCGGCGCGGCGCTCGCGGTTCTGGAGAGAGCCTACGGTCCTCGTCATTTGATCACCATGTCGCATCCCAATGCGCCGGGGATCGTGATCCACTACACCAATCTCAGGGAGATCATCGATGATGTCTCCGACGCTCGCGTGTTTGGCGGGATTCACTTCCGCTATGATCAGGATGCCGGCGAGCGGCAAGGAAGGGAGGTTGGTCGGTACAATAACCGCAATAGTTTCCGCCGAGTGGACGACGACGAAGATGACGATTCGGATCCGTTCCGGTGATCACTTCACATAATAATCTTAGGCGTCTTGAGCCACTTCCCGCGGCGGATAAAGGTTACGGCACTGAACCGATAATCATCAGCATGCCTCGTGAGCCGACAGAAGTCGGCAAGGGCAGGTAGCTGTCCGATTTCCTGCCGCTGCAATTCTTCCTTCGAGTATGGATGGATGCCAAGGGATATCGACAGGAGTGAAGGTGCGTGAGAACCAACTGCCGTCTTGATGTGGACCATCATTCAGAGATTAATTCGCAGGCGATCAAGTTGGGCTCAAAGGCGAGCGAATGTAAGATTCTGACGCGCCCCAAAAGAGCACGTCGCATTTTCGGTAGGTCTGTAAACACAACAAGAGGCGACACTTACGAGCGTCGCCTCTACCACTGAGCCAAGCGGGCGTACATCCTTTGAGGATCAATATTTTACAGCATTAGTGGACCAGTAAATCAGAGGAGATTTGCGCTTTAAACGTCACCATCTTAAATCATCTCTGCCCGCTTGCGCCAGTTATAGAGCAGACAGCGATTCAGGTAAGTTCACCGCACCGATCCATAGCAAGACTCAACTGGATTGAGCGGTCTGGCGATTTACAAGGAGGTGATGATCTGGCAGTTCACTGAGGCTAGAGGTGAGTACTAGCGTGGCCGGCCGCGACTTCTCGTTCACAGCTGTCCCAGCTCTGATGGCCGGACAACGATCACAGTCGTGATGCACCTACGGTCCTGGCATTGCTGGGATGTCAGATTTTTGTGCAAAGCCCGCTAAAGCTATCTTGGAGGCTCCTTATCGGAAACCCTTAATCAGGACAATGTCTCTCGTCGCGGAAAAGCGGTATGCGGCAATCTTGCCATCGCGCGAGACGGCAAAACTGTTTAGGAATTCTGATTTGAAATTAGTTAATTGTTTTGGCGCGCTGGCGTCAATAGGTTGACTCCAAACATTTAGGATCCCGGATCCGGTATCCAGGTACGCGATAGGTTGAACGGTACGAGGAAGATCAATCGTCTTTACAGGCTCGCCACCCTCGGAAGGAATCATCTCCAACTTGGGTTGGTTGCTTACCTGTTCATCAAGATAAAAATACGAGATCAGCTTGCCATCAGGCGATATCAATGGGAGTTGGGAAGGATGACTAGTCAATTGCACTGGAGCTCCGCCATCAATTTCCACCTTCCAAATGGCCGGTGTACCCGAGCGCATCGACATGAAAATCACAAACCGACCATCAGGAGAACAAACCGGAGACTCGTCCACATAACTGCCATCGGTCAGTTGTGTCAGGTTGTTACCGTCGGCATCAATTCGCCAGATGTTCCGACTGCCAGATCGATTGGATTGGAAAACGACATAGCGACCATCGGAAGAAACCGATGGCTGATGATCGATGAAAGCGTCGGCTGTCAACTGCTTGCTTTCTGAGCCGTCGCGATTAACCATCCAAATGTCCCAATTCTCTCCAGTGCGACTCGCGTAAACTATTTTCCCATCCGGCGTCCATGCGACCGTCTCAGGAAGATTGGTTTTGAGAATCTGTCGCCCGTGACTTTCATCCTCATTTGGAGCAGTGATCCAAATACTACTGGAGTTCACCTGTTGGATCGTCGCGATAGTGCCTAAATCCGACGTCAACCCCAGGCTAACTTCTCCATAACCGTTCAAGTCGTTCGTTATCCGTCGCGCCTGGCCGCTGGAATATGGAAGAAACCAAATCTGGGTGCCGATAGATGAGGACTCAGGCTGAGCAGTCATGATCAAGCCGCTGCCGTCTGGGAGCCAGATTACTCGACCAACGCGGGCCCATTTTTCAGAACCGATGGGTCTCGGGTCTCCACCTTCGACCGGAACTTCCACGACGCTCGAGTATCCGGCGTCCGTTCCATTGAACATGCCGCAGGCGATTCGCTTTCCGTCTGGTGACCATGACGGTCCGGAAGTAGAGAAGCCGTTCGGTTGTTTGCGCACGGCAATAGTCCTGGGTTGTCCGCTGCCGTCGGTATTTGCCAATATCAGCGACATGTCTTCCTGATTTCTTGCGCACGAAAGCGAATTGCTCGCCGTTACGAGAGAACGCAATAGCACTGAAGACGCGGTCAAGCACTTTTGCCGGACTGCCACCCAGGACAGGAATGCGATAGAGCGTAGGTACAAACTTGTTTCTTTCCAACATGGCGACGTAGTAAATCAATTCGCCGTCAGGCGAGAAGGTTGTGGCCAGGTAACCACCGTTTTCCGGCGGAACGATGCGCACCAGGCTGTTCGTCGATACTTGCCTGAGCCACAAGCTGGCTCGCTGTTTCGCGTCGTTCGCAGCGCAAACTACGTACTTGCCATCAGGCGAAATCGCGACTTGACCGTTTATGTCCTCGCCATTGACTTTCCCGCCCGTCGTTAGCGCCGTCATCTTTGACGGACCGAACTCTTTAGGTTGAGTGAACAGCTTGTACAGTCCGAAGCCAATCGCACTAGCAACGAAAAAGCCGACCACGAGCACCGCGATAGACGCCTTCTTATGTTGCTTTATCCGGGCAGCCACGAATTCAAAGCTTGAGAGGGCTCGCGTGTCGACGAGATTTCCTGAGCCCGCTGTTGATCTTCCGGCTTCTTGCAGCGTGGTCTCTTTCGCTGCGAGTGAGACCACATTCGAATTTGTCGCCGGCGCGCGTGATGACTGTGGCGACAGTGAACGATTGAGATCAGACGGCGACGTTGGCAAGGCACCGGACTCGATCCGCTGCTTCAATCGTCTCAACTTGCCGAGCATTTCTTTCGCGGTCTGACAGCGCTCTTCAGTATCTTTAGTCAACGCCTCAGCGATAATCCATTCGAGCGCTTCTGGTACTTCGGGGGCGAAGTGAGTTATCGGCAACGGCTCACTGTCGGTAATCGCAACAATGATGTGGCTCTTTGACGCGCCCTCGAATGGCCCACGCGCGGTGATCATTTCATAGAGAACGACGCCGAGACTCCAAACATCCGAGCGTGCATCAACCTCACGTCCAGCGGCCTGTTCCGGCGACATGTAAGCAACCGTTCCGAGAACGACGCCCGGCTCGGTTTTGACGAGGGCAATCGTTGTTGCTTCGAGTCCCGTTGATGAGTCTTGCCTTTCGGTCAGCTTCGCCAGGCCGAAGTCCAGTACCTTCACGATGCCATCCGAGCGCACCATGATGTTCTGGCTTGATGTCGCGATGAACAATACCGGCAGCGTGCGCGGCAACGAGTGCCGAGGCAATTTGCGTCGCAATATCCAGTACTTCGATCAGCTTGAGCCGCTGACGCATGTGCTGTCGCAGTGTGACGCCATCGACGAACTCAGTAGCAATAAAAGTAGCTTCATCGGCACGGCCAATTTCATAGACCGTAAGAATGTTTGGGTGATTAAGCGCCGAGGCGGCCTTCGCTTGTTGGATGAAACGCTTCAGCCGGGTTTGATGAGCAGCGACTTCGCCTGAGAGGAATTTTAAAGCGACTGGCCGACCGAGCTCAGTGTCATGCGCCCGGTATACCTCACCCATTCCTCCCGCACCAATTTTACTAATGATGCGATAGTGGGTCAGGGTAGCTCCGGGGGATAGTTCTGCCACGCGTGCCTTTTACGTCACTGAAGCGCATTGGCGCAAGAACAAAAAGGAGCGGCGGTATCACATATTCCCGTACAGGCAGCTGGACGATCAACGCCGGGCGCAAAACGGCAACATTGACGACGGCGACGTTGACGACATCCATCGGTATCGCGGTTGGTACAGCGATTCGCCGTTTGTGATTGACACCATTGCGGACATCAAAGACCTCACCCCGAATCGCCCGCTCATCGGGCAGGAGATGTCCACCGGCTATCCAAACCTCGACACGGGGCTGCCGGTTTTGCGTTACACGCGAGATTTGGTGACCCCGCAAGCATGGGTGGGGCAAGACGCTTATCCCGGCAGCGATCCGGCGGTCTTTCTCGAACACAATCGTGCCGTGACCAAGCGCTGGGCGGAGCAGGTGCGCTTTCAACGCGGGGATCGCACCGCAGGTTTTATGTTGTTCTCGGCCGAGTGTTGGTTTGCGCACAGCTATGACGCCCGCCTCGCCTCGCCCTATCCGGTTTATCAAGCGATGCGCGATGCGTGGTCGCCGGTCGGCTTGGCGTGGGAGACAGCGCGCCGCCGTTTCTACGCCGGCGAAGAGATCAATACCGCTGTCTTCATCACAAACGATGACGAGCGATTCCGCGATCTTAGCGAGTTGACGCTGCGGGCCTCGTTTGTTGACGAACGAACGAAGAAAGAGATGGCCGCAACCGAGGTTGGAACGATCGAAGAACTTCCTTACTACGCGACGATTCGTCAGCCGTTGCGCATTCGCGTACCGGAGACGAAAGCGGCGCGTCTGTCCATGAATCTTATCCTTCGACTCACGGACGGCAAAGGAGAAGTTAGCCGGACACTCGATAGAGTCGAAGTTTTTACTCGTCCCACTCAACCCACCGTACCGATGGTTAACAGTCGAGCTGCAACTCTTTCGCTCGGCCAGGCGCTGCGGCAGTTCATCAACGGAGCGCGAATTTTTCAACAGGTCATAGATGGCATGCCGTCAAACCTGGAAGCCTCTCGCTCTGTCCTACTGGTCGGAGCCGCAGCAGTGCCGAAGGATTTGGGCCCGGGCGGGCGCGTGCGGCAACTAGTCGAACAGGGTGCGACGGCAATTCTGTTTTCGCCGGGCAAGAGCGCCGTGGACTTGTTTCCGAACGACGTGTTCAGCGTGAAGAATGTGTCGGGGGAGTACGCCGATTACGCGCCTTCCGCCGGCACAAAGTTGACGGAAGGGTTGCGTGCGATGGATATCAAATGGTGGGGAAGAAAGGATGATTGGCGCGTCTTCGTCGCCAGCAGCGCGCATCGCTTGAAGCCCGGTGGCGCGGCGCGCGAACTCATCAGGTTCATTCCCTCACACAGTTACATCCCCGCGGAGCGAGTGCCGGAGCAGTACCTGGCGGTGCTGTTCGAGATTCCCATCGGCCTTGGCCGGGTGTGGGTGTGCGACCTCGATCTGGAAGAATCCGTTGCGGTTGATCCGGCAGCGCGTTTGCTGGCAATCAATCTAATGCGAGCCGCCGCAGATTCTTCGTCAACAAAGAATCTGCCTCTGGTGCCGTCGCATCAAGAGAGTCTGGCAGGCAGGCGCAAATCAACTGTGAAGTAAAAGATAAATGCTGCGTTCAATTCTAACTTCTTTAGTTCTCATTCTTAGTTGGCAAACAGTCAGAGCGCAGGAATTTATTCCGCTTTGGGACAAGGACCAAATACCTAACTCCAGGGGCATTGAGCTCGAAGATAAAATTGAGAACGAGCGCATTCATCAGGTCGGCACTCCAGGAATGTACGCCTTTTTCCCTTCCTGGCAGCAAAACAAAGGCGCAGCGGTCGTAATCTGTCCAGGCGGCGGATATGCACATCTCGCCTACGTTATCGGCGGAACACAGTTAGCCAAATGGTTTAACTCAATGGGCGTGAGCGCGTTCGTGTTGAAGTATCGCTTGCCAGACTCGCCTGACATTAAGGAAAGACAAATTGCACCCTTGCAGGATGCTCAACGAGCAGTGCGAATTATTCGTTCAAATGCCAAAAAATGGCGCATCAAGCCGGACAAAATTGGTGTCTTGGGAACTTCGGCGGGCGCTCATCTGGCTGCAGATCTCGGCACTTCAACGGAAGACGCCGCAAAAATCAATGACGAACTCGACAAATTTTCGTTCGCCCCAAATTTTATGATTCTTGTTTCGCCCGTTATCACGATGGGCTCACACGCGCACGCGGGGAGCAAAAGAAATCTTCTTGGCGCAAATCCATCGAAGCAGTTGATTGAAAAATATTCGTTGGAGAGACAGGTTACGCCTGCTACTCCGCCGGCGTTTGTGGTTCACGCATTTGACGATAAAGCGGTAAACGTTCGCAACAGCCTGATGTTTTACGAAGCATTATTGGACAGAAAAATCTCGGCTAGCCTGCATATTTTTCCAAATGGCGGACACGCCATCGCGCTGCGCAATAATCCCGGCTCAACTGAAACCTGGACGAAGCTATGCGAAATGTGGCTGGTTGAAATGGGCTTCATTCCGCTGGTCAGTAAGTAGCCGGGTTGATGATTAATAAGCGGTCCCATGAAACTATGATGAGGAGGCTCTGCCAGTGCTCCCGCCCCGAGCTCCCGAGACCGGGAACCATGAGAACGGTCGCCCGCATCCTGATGACTCCCGCGTTCGTGGCCTACGACACTTGCTGCAGGAACGATCGGTCCTCGCTCACGATGCACCCGGAGCTTTCCACGCGCGCGAGACACTCCGCTGCACCCGGGTCCCTGGAGAGCGCATCCCGGTATTTTTCATACGAGGCCAGATCTGGAAACGCGATCAGGGCCAGCGCTTCGTTAGTCCGCCCGGCGAACCTCGTGGGCAGGAAATATCCGGTCAGGTCTCCCCCGCATCGCCGTATGGGCTCAGCCAGGGTGCGGGCGTAGGTTTCGAAGTCGCGGTACTTGTTGTGATCGATCTGATAGCGGATGCAGAGAGTAAGCATTGGGTTTCCTTTCATTGATCCCATCAAGGTTGGGAGTCTACGGCGAAGGCTCATCAGGATGTTTCAGCGGCAGCTGAAACATGCTTGCCGACGCAGACGTATACTGCCGGGCATGAACTCTACATATCCCATCGCCGCCGTCGCCGAACTGATTGGCGAGCCGGCGCGCGCTGCCATCCTCGTCGCGTTGGCGGACGGCCGGGCCTTGCCGGCGGGCGAGTTGGCCAGGGCCGCCGGAGTTTCCGCGCAATCCGCGAGCGGCCACCTCTCCAAGCTAGTCAGTGGCGGACTGCTCTCTGTCCAGAGCGAAGGCCGGCATCGCTACTTCCGGATGTCGAGCCCGGAGGTCGGGCACGCGGTCGAGGCGTTGGGTGCGATCTCGACCGTCCCGCTGCGGCCCGGCGTGCCTCGTCCTCGGGAGACGATGGCGCTCTACAACATCCGGTCGTGTTACGACCATCTTGCCGGCCGCGTCGCGGTGGACCTGGCAAGGGCACTGGAGACGTCCGGAGTGATTCGGCTGCGCGACGAGCTTGACTACGAGCTTGGCCCGGACGGCCAGGCATGGTTCGAACGTCTGGGTGTGGACACGAACGCCTTGCGCGGTTCGCGCCGTATTTTCGCTCGGCGCTGCCTGGATTGGACGGAGCGCAAACCACACCTGGCCGGAGCACTCGGGGCAGCCCTCTTCTCGCGGCTAGTGGACCTGGGATGGGTAGCGCCGCTCCCGAAGACGCGTGCGCTGCGCATTACACATCGCGGAGTGCGTGAGCTGGAAGGCCGGTTCGGGATCGTGGCTCACGTCTGACCGACCGCCTCGCGAGCGGTTGAGACAGACTAAAAGGCCCGGCCTGGTTCACTGTCGATGCTTCGATCGTCCTTCCCAGTCCGCGGCGCTCGGTGCTATAGGTCACTGGCCCGCGCGGCGCACAGCCAGTCATTATGCGGTCAGGTTACGCGGCGTACGTAATGAGGTCTCACCTTCTTGTCGACCTACCTGAGATCTGTGTTATCGCGGCTCAGATGAAGTTCCCATTCACATCGCTGTTGAATAGGCATGCCATGCCTACCCTTCAACGATTCTTCAAGACCAGGCAGGCTAATGTGGCTGCTATCAGGCAGGAGGTATCGGATGCAAACTCAGGCAGAAAAAGGGAAGGTCTTTCGCGCACTCCATGAACGTGACAGCGCATTTATCATCCCCAATCCCTATGACGCTGGCACGGCGCGACTGCTTGCGACCATGGGCTTTGAGGCCCTGGCGACTACGAGCGCCGGATATGCGTTTTCCATCGGGCAGCGGGACAACACGATTGGCCGAGAGAAGATGATGATGCATGTGGGTGCTATCGTGTCAGCCACCGACTTGCCCGTAAGCGCTGATCTGGAGAACGGGTTTGGGGATGATCCCGAAACGGTCGCGGAAACTATCCGGCTGGCCGCGGTGGCAGGGCTTGTCGGCGGCTCGATCGAAGATAACACCAATCGTCCGGATGATCCGATCTACGAGCATCAACTGGCGGTTGAGCGAGTCCGTGCTGCGGCGGAAGCGGCGCGCGCGCTTCCCTTTCATTTCATGCTGACGGGACGAGCAGAAAACTACCTTGTCGGTCGGCTAGATATCAAAGACACGATCAAACGACTCCAAGCTTATCAGGAGGCGGGTGCCGATGTTCTCTATGCGCCGGGCCTTACGAGCAAGGATGACGTCGCCGCTGTGGTCCGTTCAGTTGATCGCCCGGTGAACGTTGTGATGGGGCTGCAAGGCATTCAACTGAACCTTGCAGCGCTTTCCGAGATTGGGGTGAAACGCGTCAGCGTTGGAAGTGCGCTCTCCCGCGCTGCCCTCGGTGCTTTTCTTCGAGCTGCCCGGGAAATGCGAGAGCGCGGCACCTTCACTTTCGCGGATGAAGCTGTGAGCTATAGGGAAATCAGCGCCATGTTTTGCGCGTGACCCATACCCCAACCCTTGCGCGTTGCTTTCCGACGCCTCCGTCCAACGTCTCTTCGTGGAAGAATCGATCTACGCTTATAAGAAAAGGCGACGCTTACGAGCGTCGCTCCGCCTATTGCTAAGCCAAGCGGGCGAATCAACAGTTCACACGGATTTGGACCATCGGATTAACTGCAATCTCGCCGCGAATGCGGTCATCTTATCCGATCATCGCGCGAAACAACCACACCCTTGGTCCTTTATTATAGTGCTGCATTGTGCGGCATCAATATTGCGGCTTCTCAAGCGTTGAGAAGGGGACCTAGCATGGGCGATCCTTCATATGAACCACCGTTTCAATTCTCGACTTCTTTGAACCAGGCTATTGAAAGCACTGGATGTCCGCATTGCTAACGTCGGACTGCTCTTTTTATTAACTGACTGACATGATAGAGGTTGCAGCCGCGACGATTTCCAAGGATTTTATACGTATCTATCTGGAGCTTGATGCTACCTTACTTGACCATTCACAAGCCTCACTTCCATTCACCCTGCAGCACAAACGCCGCCCAATAATAGGGCGACTGCCATTGCTTCTGCCGCCACATCTCAATCTGCGCCATGCGCAGCGATGCGGCTGGTGTTTGCTTATCGTTTAGCATCCTGCGGTAGAAACGTTGCATCAGCTCTGCTGTAGCTTTGTCGTTTACATTCCACAGGCTCACCGCGACGCGGCGCGCTCCTGCGTACATAAATCCGCGCATCAGTCCCACTAGTCCTTCGCCTTTGATCTCCTTGCCAAGGCCTGTTTGGCACGCGCTGAGCACCACCAGCTCCGCGGGCAGGTTGAGATTATAGATCTCGTGCGCTCTGAGAAGTCCATCCTGCGGCTTACCTTGCTCGTCCACAAGTGACAGAACGACCGCCGAGAGATCAGGTCGCTCGCTATCCAAATATCCGTGCGTTGCAAAGTGGACGTAGCGATACTTGCTCAACTCACCGCCGGTTGCCGTGGCGCGGTCGGCTTTGAAATCTATCGCCTTCAGGTTTGAGGCGCGCGGTGCGACCGCCAGAATCTGCTCTGCTTCCTGGCGCGTGAAGCGAAGGCGGCGGATTACCAACTTTCCTGAATCATCAGCCAGGTGCTCGATGATCCGTGTGCTGGCGACTCCATCTGTCTGGTCTTGTCTATGTGCGGCGGTTCTTATATTTGATTCAAGCCGTTCGTCGTTGCTTGAAAAGACCGGATCGGCAATTACGGCAACGGCGTTTGCCGCCGGCTTGCGACCCTGGAGGCCTTTTCGCTGCGCGGCTAGTGCGGATGCTGAGGGCAGACTAATGATCTCGTTATCCACAATCAACGGTGTGTCATTTGTCCGTTGTCCGTTGTTCGTTGTTCGCGGTCCGTTGTCCGCGGTTCTACGGTTTGCTACCGACAGCTGATTACGGACTACGAACGGAACCGGCAACGCCCCAAACGGAACGTACTGCAAGGCGCCGTCTGCCACTACTACCAGCCGTTTTGTTCCAAGCTCCGAAGCGAAAGGCCCAACCACCAACTGGCTCAGCTCACGGGTAGCCTCTTGCAACTGTGAATCAGCCTGCGCTATTCGTTGCTGTTTCACGGCGGCATTTTCTCCGGGCTTAGATCGACTGCGGGTGGTTAGTAACTCGTAGACGCGCCTTGCCACTTTCTCAATCTGTTCGCGTTTGGGGAGCACATAGCTTTTTAATGACTTCTGAGCGACCGCCCACATATAACTGCGCTCTTCGCCGAGTGAATATTCAAGCAACAAAGTATCCGGATCCAACTGCTGTTGAATCTCTTTCAAGGTTAGCGGCTGAGGCTGAGTGAGCGCCGCGTAGCCGGGGCTGGTCTTCCGTATTGTCGTCTGCACTTGCTGATACTCGCCTTCGAGAGTGCTGATTTCTTTGTTCAGCGTGGCGATCTCATCCTGGCTCCCCTTTCGAGCGATGAGTTGTATCTGACGTTGCGCCTTGGCGTTGAGCAGTTGAGTGAGATTACGTTCCCGCTCGATCACTGCCGTGTCCACACCCCGCCGTATGTCAACATGCGCCTCGCTTAGGAGCTCCAACAAGCTGCGAGCCCGTCCTCGCTCACTCGCCTGAAACGCTTCCGCATCATGACCCAGCGACGGATTCGCGGAGTGCTGCTGCATCAAGAGATCTATGTAAAACTCGTAGACCTTCGCCATCGAAGCCCGGTAGGAAGCGCGGAGTTGCTGACTGCCAGAACGGGCACGCACCGTTTCGATTAGCGTCAATGATTCTTCAATGTACTTTCGAGCATCGTCAAGATTGCCGGCCATTCGTTTCGCGCGGGCGCTGCCTTCCAACGTGACTGCGGCGTTGTTCAGGTCGCCGATGTTGCGAAAAATGGAAAGCGCCTGGTTAAATTGGTCCAGCGCCTTATCCGGCTGGCTTAGCAGGTTGTAAACGTGACCGAGATTGCTGAGCGAGATCGCCTCTCTACGGATATTCCCTGTCGCGCGTTGGATCTGGAGCGCCTGCTGGTGATACTCCAGGGCTTTGTCTGGCTGACCCACCGCCGAGTAAGCCGTGCCGATTAAATCCATGGTTTCAGCTTCCTGAGCGCGATTTCCTGTTTCACGTTGGATGACTTGTGCCTGATTGTAATAATGGAGCGCCTTTTGAAATTCACCGTACCGACCATGAGCGCTTCCGAAATTACTCAGGGTGTAGGCCTCACCATTCCTGTCGCTCGTGGAACGGCGCAAGAGGAGCGACTGTTGGAGATGGTCTAGCGCTTTTTGCTGCTCTCCAAGCATGTTATAGGCCACTCCAATATTCATTAGTGTATTGGCTTCGCCCCGTTGGTTACCGAGCGCCCTTAAGTGAGGCAGGGCTTGCGAGTAATACTCCAGCGCTTTCTGCCAGTGCGCAATGCCAAAGTAAGTCACGCCAATGTTGTTTAGGGAACTTCCTTCCGCCTGACGATTCCCGCTTTCTCTGGACAAAGTAAGCGCCCGCTTGTAGTGGTCGAGGGCCTTTCCAATATCCCCCAAGACATCATGCATTCCGCCAAGGAAGGTTTCCGTAGCGGCTTCAAGTCTGCGCTCCTTGAGGTTTTGGGCTAACGAGAGCGTTTCATTGAAATAGCGGAGCGCTCTACGAAATTCGTTCAACTGAGCGTAGGCGAAGCCAATGGAAAGAAGTGTAAGAGCCTGACGGTAAGCATTTCCAGAGGCACGGAAGAGTGGCAATGCTTGTTCGTATTTTTCGATCGCCGAGCGTCGTGCCGCAACAGTTTGCTGGGCCCGCAACTTTCGCCCTTCGTTGAAAGCCCGTTCAGCAGCAACATGGGTCTGGTCAGTCGCAGTAGCCTCTCGTGAAGCGATGATCCTTATCTCGTAACGGCCGGTAAGAGCTGTCTTATTAGGTGAGCGAACTTCTATGCGGTAATTTCCAGATAAGCTGGCTACCAGCAAGATCGGCTCCGCGCCCCAGTTGTCATTCGGACTATCAGCATCGGCGATTTTCTGACCGCCCGGGTCAAACAAGTCTACTACCAAGTCGATGCCTTGTTGTTCCACCTGGGCATACAAAAATTGTCCTGCCACCAAAGAAACTTGGTAAGAATGAGTCTCGCCACCTTTCAGTTCGCGCTGTACCGAAGACAGAGGTGGAAGATTGCCTACATCTTGCTGTAATGATTCTTTCGTCGTGGCGTGAGGGCTTGGGATCAGCGTTTGCAAACCCGCGTGCACTGGAGCGTGGCCAATCAAAATCAGCAGGCCGCCGATTAAAACGTCTGCCAGGTGCTTAGCAACGATCGACAGGGGTGCGGACTTCTCATTAGAAGTCCGCCCCAGAAGAGACAAATTGAATCGTATCGAGCGGGTGAAGAGGTTCTCTCTCATGAAACGCCTCCAAGCCCTGAGGGCTTTACTGAACTCAGGCACTGCCGTCGGTGCATGGGGCCTGATTCGCCAGTAATAACCTCAGCTCTCTCCTTCTGAGTGCGCTTTCGTGGATCGTTTGCGCGGTTGAAATGAAACAGCCTCAGCGGCCGGCCGCCGCAGCTTCTTCCTCGCCCGTTCCTGCTTCCCATGTACCGACTTCTTCCTGGGGATCGTCATTGTTTGACCAGTCTCCACTCGCGCTGTCAGCAGAAATCAGGACATTACTAAAACTCCAGTTAAATCCCTGGAAGTTATTGAACGAGAAACCGAGTGGGCTGGTCGTAGTGCAAATGTTGGTAGCCAATGGGTTGTTGTTCGTATCGTAGAAGTCGTAGCAATTGGCAGTAGCTGTGGCCAAAAAGTAGCAACCCTTCAGATCTCTCCCGTTTCTTCCGCCAGTTGTCTTGTCAATCTTTATTTTGTCGCTCATGATCACTCCTCCTTTTTGTGTGATTATTTCTGGATAACACAACTTTACGGCTTGTGCGTAGTGCAAAATACGCGAGCATGAAACTCGCTCTTGGACAACCCGGTCGATGCTCTCCTAACGCTTGTGGAAGAAAGTTGTTCTCCACTTTCAGGCAACACTTTCCTTGCTCTTTGCTCTACCTATTAACTCGAGAACTGGCTGGGAAAAACACCCTCCGGCGAGAGAACGTTGGTATAGCGATTGAGACATCGGATTGGCCGCAGAAAGACTCAGTTTGAAAGTCGACGAGCTGGGCGCGCTCTTAATGGCGGCATCTTATTCCCCAGGCCGCTTAAGGTCAATCGATTGATTTAGGCTTGCCAATTGGCTGTGAAGTCAATTAATTCCTCGGGTCTGTTTGCTTTGCTGAGAATATTGATTATACCCTCACGTCAGCAAAGACCTTTAGCAAGAATCAGGCATCTCAGAAGTTGATACATCTGGAGGAGGTCTGAAATGAAATACTTGATTCAACGAGTGGCGTTCGGGGCCACTGTGATCGCGATCTTATTGACCTCGTTTGGCTCGCGCCGATCACTAAACGGATGGACGCTTGTAGCGATGGCCCAGGAGACTGACGATCCTGTCAAGATCGAAGTCTATACGAGGTTTGTTAACAACCGAAAAACGAATGAAGCGGCAGCCTATCAAGCCGCAAAGGAATATCTGCAGAAGTATCCTAAGGATAGCGATCAGTACACTCAGTATCTGCAGAAGTGGATCGTTATCTACGAACGAGATGAGCGCAAACGCACGCTGCCGCAACTCGTCTACAACGCAAAGAATTTTGCCGGGGCATACAGTGTGGGGAAGCAGATTTTGGCAGATGAGCCCGATTATCTCCCGGCTTTGATTCATCTCGGCTATGCCGGCTACCTGGCCATGACCACAGCAAAGAACGAAGCGTTCAACGCAGACGCTCAGGGGTACGCGAATAAGGCCATTCAATCGATTGAGGCAGGCAAATCCCCGGGAAGCTGGTCGCCATTCAAAGGTAAAGACGACACCCTTGCTCAACTTTATTACACCGTGGGATTTCTTAGCTTGAAGAACGCGCCTGATCGGGCCATCGACCCGTTAATCAGGGCGGCGCACTTTGAAACTGATCTCAAGAAGTCGCCATCAATTTACTACTTTCTCGCAGCAGCTTATGAAAGCGGTCCCTACAAGACAATGGCCGCCGCTTATCAGACGACTTTCGCAGGAAAGGATGAAACGGCGCAGAGCAAATCGGCTCTGGAAAAGTTGAATGTGATCATCGATCGAATGATTGATGCCTATGCACGCGCGGTTGCAGCCGCAGGAAATGACCCTGGCGATGCGCAAACCAAGATCCAGTGGTCGAATAAGCTGGCAGAATTTTACAAGTTTCGACATCAGGGTTCGGATGTTGGCCTGAACGACTTAATCGTAGGTGCTCTTGCCAAGCCTTTACCGCCAAAACCTTTGTGACATAAAGGAAGGATTGTCATACGTAACTCTGCTTCGTTCGAATAGCAACGCCTGAAAACGACCTTCAATATGACTGCTCGTAGTAACGCATTCAGTCGTCCGCCGAAATTTCTCTGCCGGCCAAAAGTCATGATCGACTGCTGACGAGAGGCCGGCTGGCGTTTAGCTTGCGTTAATCCGGGGTCGGCTGTTTGATTGCGACCGGGTCGTTCATGGTGGTGGGAATACAGCCTCAACGCATGGCATCCGCACACTGAGACACCCGATGCGCGGTTATGAATATCTGGTCAAAGACCTTCCCGGGTGAAGAACGGGACAATCATGGGGGACATCAACTACCATAATCGATACTTTGCCCCGACGGTTAACTCGGCGAACGGCGAGGTGAGCGTCGGCACCTTGTTTCATTACCGGCAGCGAGGGCGAGTGGTATGGGCGACCTACGAAGGCGGGGATGTGCAGTTCGGCACGCTCGTCGCGCGTGTGAGCAGTGACGGCACCCTCGACATGCGTTACAGCCACGTCAACCGCGAGGGAGAGTTGATGACCGGGCACTGCCGCTCGACGCCGCAGGTGCTCGCGGACGGGCGGCTGCGGCTGCATGAGCGGTGGCGATGGACGAGCGGCGACGAATCTGAAGGCGAATCCGTGGTCGAAGAAACAAAAAGATGATGCAGCCGGGTACTCGAAAAGGCAGCGCTTCTGTGCCTGAAGGATGGCGCTCGCGGACTATGCCGGGGTCTAGCCATGGAGGCGCTTGAGAATTCCCCCATAGCTGCAATTAGCAGCCACAGAGTTCCGCAACTAGGTCTTAAGGATGTCGGTTTGCGATTTTAAGAGCTTACGCAGCTTCATTCTGGCCTTGTGCAGTTGTGATTTAGAGGTTCCTACTGCGATACCAAGGAATTTAGCAATCTCCTCGTGATCGTGTCCCTCTACATCATGTAACACAAAAACTGTGCGGTAGCCCGGCGGTAACTGAGCTAGAGCTCGATCCAGCGCAATGCGGTCCAAGACGGGCATGGCATTTGGATTCTCTGTGCCACGGACAATCTGGACTGGGGTCTCACCCTCTTCCGTTGTCCGCTCCATCTTTACGCTTCTTTTTCGGAAGTGCATTAACACTTGGTTGACTGTCAGTCGATGCAGCCATGTAGTAAACGCCGAATCGCCTCTAAAGCTTCCAATTTTGCGAAACAGCTGGATGAATGCCTCCTGGGCAAGGTCCTCAGCCTCAGCAGTGTTTTGTGTCATGCGTAGGCACAACGAATAGACACGGCGGTTGTGGCGGTCATACAACTCTTCGAAAGATTGCATGTCACCCAGCCCTGCGGCGCGTGCGAGTGCGTGATCAGATATCGGCTTATTCTCAGCCGTCAGCTGCTCAACTTCCTTATTTGTTGGCCACCTGGGAAGAATCTGCGTGTTGACCATAGTTCTGATTTCTTAGCAATCGCGGTGCCACCCATATGGCTTGAAATTGCTTTAAAACCCCAGGAATTCTCACCCTCTTAAACAAACAATGCGACCAATCAGGCCCTTGGTGAACCAAAAGGTGTCGCTGGCTTTAACAGTTTCGGAGCTCTACGGCATCGCTTCAACTGAAGCTAAAGCGCTCGATAAAAGCTCCCGCAAGTCCATTGCCGTGTAGCAAGATGCTGGGTTGCGTGTTGGGAGTGAGATAGATTTTGAAAGACTCAAGCGGCTTGTAGTCGCGTAACTCATCGCGAGTGCTATCGCTGCGGTGGCTTGCATCTGGAAGGCGGAAGCGAGTCCACCCGGCGCGTGTTCGTTATCACCCCACTGCTCCCAGGCTTCATCTAGGTTTGGGTAGTAGTGATGAGCGAAACCACCGCGTCACCGCGGAGCCGGCATTGGAGTGCATGCTTTGCGGCAGATAGTGAGGGCCCTCCGGAACTGCGGTTGAGAGTTTCTCAAAGCCAACGGCTCGGTAGGTTAAATCGGGCGGGTCGCTTTTTCTTTTTTTTTCCTCGTTTCGCTTCTCACCGCCCTGGTTATTATTCTGGGGTGGCTTCTCTCGTTTTGGTTCTTTTGGCTCAACAACAACCTTGGAATTCGGTTTCGGGGGACGCTTATCGTCCTCTTTCTTTTGCGCGAAGGCGCCGACGGAAAGGAAGCAGGTTATGCCTACCGCCATCAACTTTCGCTTTAAGTTTGTCATGATTGAGAGTCTCCTCATGGCCTATATCAAGCGCTCATGGGAGGGAGAAGAGGTTGCGCCGCTACAACTCGAGCAATATGGGTGCCACAAGGTAAAAGGCCTTACTGGTCCGTTTTGACCAACAAAGTCGAACAGGAAGGCCCCGAATACGCACGGTTTCGAGCGATTTTCGCACCTTATCGTGCAGAAGCGGATTATCTCAACTTGTCTCGGCTTGTTGCTGCAATCCCGCTCGCTGCGGCTTAACGGTCAGTATCACCTCGCGGGTCGCGGATGGGTTTATCCGTCCAATGGTTTGGAATCAAAACCCCACCATCCAATTTCGGTTACCGTCGGACACTAATGCTCAACGTGCCTACGTTTCCACTGACGTCAAAGGCCCGCAGCGATATGGTGTGTTCACCTGGCGCCAAACCTGCAAAATCCAGCGAATACCTCTCATTCCCGCTGTCGGCAATTCCATCATCGGGAAAGATCGGATTCCAGGGCGCGCCGTCGATACTCGCATCAGCTCTTTTGACTTTGCCGGTGGCGTCCTCGACGTCAAACACTGCCAACACTTTCTCGGGCCGTACCTGCGGTTGTCCTACTAGTTTTACTGCCGGCGGTGTGTTGTCAATATCAACCGCTTCGCTCAAACGCTCCCCTGACAAAGCCTGTCCAACCGGATTGTCGGCAGCGTCAGATGCCGTAATCTTGATGATGAAACGGCCATCCGCCAGCGTTGCACCATCGATAGTGAAAAAGTTGTCGCGCAGCTTGTCTCTTAACAAACGAAAGGTGCTTTCATTCAGCGCCCGGTAATAAACCGCATATTCGAGCGTATCGCCATTCCGATCCTCCGCTTGCCATTGAAAGGAGCGAGCACCTCGTTGAAACAAGCGCCGCGGAGGAACCTGCGCCACTGCGCCAAACAACGACGGATCCAGACCAGACGATTCAACGTTTGGATCTATCTGCATTTGAACTACGGACTGCAAACCTATTCCTACCGGCAACGCCGTGATCGAGAGCACCTCAGGCGCTACATTCCTCGGAAGATAAGCAATGCTCACATCCTCCATCCAAGTCGGAATCACTGCCCCGGATGTTGACCGCAACATTGCGCGCCACTGAATAAAGCGCGCGCGCGGGCTGGAGATTTGGTTTCCCTCCGGACTGCGATAAGCGGTGCTCCAGTCGCTCCAGGTGGAATCCGGGCGCTCACCATTTCCCGTCCGAGTTTGCAATTCAACGCTGCCCGCACCGCGCCAGAAGATACGTCCCCAAGTGGCCGTTAATTTGGCGTCGCGCACCGGAGATTCATAGGAGCCGCCCGTGATCAACTCCTGGCCAAAGCGGAGGAGCTTCCCCTGATTGCTTGAAGCCGCGTAGACCTGCCCGCTCCGCACAAGAAAAGAGGAAACCTGTCCCTCAGTCGATTGCAGGAGCAGCGTATCCCTGCCGTCATTGGTGACAGAATAGATGCGCCCTTTATCAGCAGTGCCAATGAGCACGCTCCCGGGCTGTAAAGCCGGGGCGATGGCGAACGCCGTCACCGACGACGAACTCCATACGACATCAGCTGCGCCATCGGGCAGGATGCGGAACACCGCGCTGCGGGCAGTCGAAAGATCAGTGCGGCTTCGTTGTGCTGCACCGGCGACCTGAATCTGCGTACCAGCCTCATCCACTGCCGTAATCGTCACGCTTGTCGTCGGAGTCCCTCCTGAGTCGGAAGGTTGGGGGGGTGGTCCGGGGGCTGCTTGTGGTCGGCTGGTTGAGGCGGCATCGCTGAGCCCAAGCGCATATATTGATCCATCGGCAGCGGGCGCCAGGGCATGAATCTCCCGAAGCTGTGCGTCAAAAAGCGCGAAAGCTTTACCATCAGAGGAAATCCGGAGTACCAATCCGCCCGGGTCGGTTCCGGCAATCAGATCTCCCTGAGCTGTCACGGCCAAAGATATGACGTGAGTCTGATTGGTACTGATCAGTAAGGACGATTCAGGCTTCACACCCGCGCTCGAAACGCGATAAAGCTTGCCATTGTCTCCGGTGCCGATGGCAATAGCGCCGTCGGGGAGAATTGCCAATGACCAGATGTATTTGTCTGGAGGATCGAAATAGACTTCAGCACGACCGTCCGATGCGATGCGATAGACTTTTCCCTCGGGTGAGCTGCCCGCGTAGAGCACGCCGTCGCGACCGATAGCTAGGGCAGTGACATCGAGCTCGGGAGCGTCGTAGAGCAAAGAGCCACGCCCATCGGCTCCCACACGATAGATTTTTCCATCGTGGCCAGTCCCGAGGTAAACAGCACCCTGATCATCGATGGCGCTGGACCAGATAAACGCCTGTTCGGTGTTGAATACTTCCGTGAAGTTTGGCGCCAGCATCAGTACGCCGGTGTCGGTAATAGAAACTCCGCGGGCGTCTCCTCTTAATAGTTCAGCGCGCCCACTCGTTTCCCAGATCACAGGCTGGCCGCCCTGAATGCGGGGACAGAAACTCAATGCGAAGAGTATGAGCGTGGCGATTGAGAAGGCGCGATTGAGGTAATTGGATTGAACCATGATTAAGATTAGTTCCCTATGTATTTTGCATATAACGAACGCGCGGTCTTCATTTCATCAGTGCCACGAATGATTGAGCGCGCGTCCTGAAAAACTGTCACTTCATAATCGCCTGTGCGAAAGCGCAGCAGGTAGTCGTTAAATTTGACCTCTCCGACGCCGCGAAGCCGTTCCGCGAGACTTTTGAAGTCGACCTGCGTGGGCTGAACGGGCGAAATCTGAACCGCGTTTCTGCCACACATAACTGCCGAAAAATCGCCCGCGGCGGCCTCCAAAGTGTCATAGCGTCCCAGGGCGCAGGTCGTACACTCGGCAGCTGGAGGGCCTGGATTAATCTTCCGCCATTCATTTCGCCAGACATCAAACTGCATCAGCGACCGGTGGAGCTGTTCATGGTGGCCGGTCAATAGCTTAAGCGCCTCGCTGACCTGCACGGCAGCAACCACGCTGATGATAGGCATGATCACGCCCGCAGTATCGCAGGTTGGCGCGCTTGCCGCCGGCGGCGCCTCTTCGAAGACGCATCGCAGGCAGGGCGTTTGATGCGGCCGAATGGTCATGGTTACGCCGTAAGATCCTACCGCCGCACCGTAGATCCAGTTGAGCTCATGCTTCACGCAGGCATCATTGATCAAATAACGCGTCGCGAAATTGTCTGTTCCGTCGAGGACAACATCGCAATCCTCTATCAATCGTTCGATGTTTGAATGGTTGACGTCCACGATCTCGGGTTCTGTTTCAATTTCCGAATTGAAGTCGCGGATGTGGTTAGCTGCAGCGATCGCTTTTGGCATGCGCTCGGCCGCATCCCGCTCGGTGAACATAGTTTGTCGCTGGAGATTCGACGCCTCGACAAAATCACGATCGACGATCCGCAGCCGGCCGACGCCGGCGCGAGCCAAAGCCTCGGCGTGCGCCGACCCCAATGCGCCGCAGCCAATAATCAAGGCTCGCGATTCAAGCAGACGGTGCTGGCCTTCTTGGCCGATGCCGCCAAAGAGAATCTGTCGGCTGTAGCGCTCGTTCATAGTTTGAAATCTACCAACTGAGAATCGCAGATCTGAGATCTGGGAAGTTTCTAAGATCTCTGATTTGAGATTTCAGATCTATACTTGAGATCTGAAATAATCTGAGATCTCAGATCTGAGATCTCAGATCTGAAAGTGCCCCCATGGCAGCGTCCCGCATAACTTCCGCAGGTGCTACGGCACCTGTCCACAGTCGAAATTGCTCGCCAGCTTGCGTGACCAGCATCTCCAATCCACTAATCAATTCGCAACCAGCCTCGCGAGCCTCGCGCAGGAATCGCGTTTCCGCTGGATTGTAAACTAGATCATAGGCCAAGCGCGCGCCGCGAAGTTGAGCCGCGGTTGCGGGTGTCTCGGTTTCTTGCGTGCCTGACGTTCCCAAAGGGGTAGCGTTGATTACTATGTCAAATCTCTCAAACAGCGCCGAGCCCAACGGTTTCGACGTGGCCCCAAATCTCTCAGCCAACGGTCGGGCTTTTCTCACATCGCGAGCAAAGATGGTTACCTCTGCGCCCTTCTGTCGCAGACTCCATACAGCGGCACTCGCGGCCCCACCCGCACCGATCACCGCACAGCATGAATCGCGTAAGTCACTAATCCGGGGGATTATCGGGCTCACTAGGGCGTCAGCATCGCTGTTAAACCCGTGCAGTTCGTCGCCCTGAACCACAATCGTATTGACCGCTCCGATTTCCTTAGCGGCGGGATCAATCCAGTCCAGACAACTCATAACCGAAGTCTTGTGCGGCGCCGTCACACTCAAGCCCAGAAAGTTCCAATCGATCTCTCGGGTGCGAGGATGGACCATGCGCTTAATAAAGGAGGAGATCTCGCGAACCTCAAACGGCAGATAAACCCCATCAAACTGCGCAGATTCAAAGGCCGCATTATGGAGGTACGGCGAAACCGAGTGCGTTACCGGCAAACCTGCGAGGCCCATGATGCGGGTCTGCCGATTAATTCCGTCAATCCGATATAGAGTCCTTAATTCCCGTGCACTAATTTGACCCGGAGCTGTGGCGCTTTCATTTTCGAGGGCTCCATAAGTCAGAAAAGCCCCTCGAGATGGGCCCAGAACGCGAGTTGCGAGTCCCGCCGTTCCCATGGCGATGGCAATCATCTCTCGATTTTCGGAACGCGCTCGGTCAAGCAAGTGAAATGCAGCAATGCAGCCAGTGATATCGTCAGCCTGGAACGCGATTTTGAGAATGCGGGCGGGGGTCTGGATCATTCGATCGAAGATTCGATCGAGATCGCCAGGCACTCCCACAAAGTCGTGGTGAGAACAGATAACCCGGGTCCAATCAACTTTCTTCCCATAATCAAAAACCGATGCATTAGTAGCGATGTCAAGTTCGATATCGAGAAACTCGGCTGAAGTGGGGCGATCGAACAACCAAAAAGATAACCTGGATTTTGTATCAAGCTTCCGATGGCCCCCCTGCTCGGCGGGACGAAAAGTCAAAATGGTTGGTCGCGGAGATCGGTCAATGAGGTGTTCACCGTTTTTAAAGCTCTCCCAGATTTGAAATGGATCAAGGCAATCTAGTCTCACCTCAATCAAATCGCCTATCTCGGCCGCCCTGGCGATAGCGCGCTCGGCAGCACCCAGACTTTGCTCGCAGACGGGAACACAAATACGGACTGAATTGCTGGATTTCATCAAATAGAGATCGGCGATGCTCGTCCTTTGACTTCAGGATGGCATTGCCTCCGTCTAATTCTCAAGGGCATTTACTTCGGTGGTTCAGTTGAAGCATCGAGATGTCTGGTAGGCGCTTCGGCCCCGAGGTGGCGTGTTGTGCCTTCAGTCACACTGGGAGGTGGCGGCACAAGTTCGCCAGTGTTACGCCTGGGAAATGAATTGATCCGCGGAGGGGGCTGCATCGCGGGCTGAAAAGGTTGAACTGGCGCGGCACCAGACATCGCGTGTTTCTGTGCTTCCTTCACTCGGATGTATTGAGCCACACCCGTTCCCATCAGAGAGAAGGCCGGGATCAGCATCCAGAACCACCAACCTCTGCCCATTGCCGAAAACGCCAGGGCCATCGATACGAGCAGAAAGGCGATGCCCATAAATGCACTCTTGAAAGCGCCATCAAGGCTGGCCTCTTTGCCATGTCTCTTGAGCTCACGTTTTTCTGAGCGGGAAAGACCCGCCTCATCGGCCCCGGACAATTGCCCGGTTAAAGCCTGCGGCACCAGACTTATGTTGGCTCCGCACACGCGACAAAAACTGGCGCCGTCGAGGTTTTGCCCCGCACACTTTGGACAGAACATGTGTAACCTCCAATTTTCCAGATGCTATTTCGTTGCTGCTTTCGCTCGTTGCCTTAAAACTTCGTAAAGCAAAATCCCCGCGGCTACCGACACGTTAAGCGACCCCAACCGACCAAGCACAGGAATACGAACGAGTGTGTCACAGCGTTCCCTGACTAACCGGTGCAGACCTGCACCTTCGCTTCCGAGAAAGATCGCCGAAGGCAGTGTCCAATCCCAGTCCGTGTAATTTGATGTTCCTTCCGCGGCGGCTCCGACGACCCAGATGTTACGTTCTTTCAACTGCTCTATCAAACGAACCAGGTTCGTAGCGCGAGCTACGGGTACATATTCCACTGCGCCGGCAGCTGCTTTTGCGACGATATCGGTTAGACCTACGGCACGTCGCTCGGGAATAAACACTCCATGCACTCCGGCGCATTCCGCAGTCCGGAGAATCGCTCCAAAGTTTCGCGGATCTTCGATTCCATCCAAACCCAACACCAGCGACGGCTGCTCGGTCCCAACTCTGGCGGCAACCAAATCGAGAAGTTCATCTGCTTCTCGGTATCGGGCGGCACTAGTCCTGGCGATAACCCCCTGGTGCGTCGTTTCCTTTAAGGAGCGATCGAGGCTGATTCGAGGTACGCGATGAACGGGCACATTCGCATTCTTTGCCAGGACCAGCAAGTCTCGCAGACGCTCGTGTCGCGATCCCTCCGCGATCATAATGCTATCAATTGGTCGCTGACCCGCACGGAGCGCCTCGAGCACCGGGATGAGTCCATAGATCTTGTCGCCTCTCTGATCGCCTCCGCCGGCGAACATTGAACGCGAATCGTCATTATGCTGAGCGTCGGGTGGCAGAGCCTCTTCCTGATGGGCCAGCCGGCCCGCGGGTCTCGGTCTCTTATGAGTAGGCTTCATCGTGTTGCCGTCAGACCTGGTTGGTGCTTTTCAAGAAGTAACGAAGCCGGGAATAGCGCGTGAACTGATCCTCATTGCTGCTCTCCGTGACCGCGCCGATGGTGTACTTCCCGGGCCGCTCACGGCGCCAACCGCGCGACTCGGTTTGCTGTCCACATGGCCAAACGATTTCCAGCGCTTGCCAGCTTGAGTTGTATGCATCATCGTATTCAGCCCGCGGCGCCTTGTCGCGAATCAGATTGAGCAGTATAGAAAAGTTTTCGGCGACCAGCAGACTTTTCCCTTTGAGGCCAGAGAAGTCGAAGCCATTAGCGAGAATGCGAAACCTCGCGGCGGGGTCTTCACTGTAAAGATCCACCACAGCCTCGTCACCGAAAAACTGACTCGCGTCCTGGATCTCATTTTTCCCCCTTCCGCCAGTTCGCTCCTGCAACTCGACCCGCTTACGCGACAATCTCCCGATCACTAATAGGACAAGTCGGCTCCAGGGAATTTGAGATTCATCGCGTTTCACAATAAGCTTCGGCGTCAATCCGTTTTCATCGATGCTGACCGAGCGCAGGCGAATTGGAGGTGATTCCCGGAGTTCAAGATCACCATCCGATACGATCGCCGTCTTGAACCCCAGGGCCATCAACCTGCGACCGATCAACTCAGCTTCCTGGCGCGTGTCGGTTCGCGCCAATGGCAGCGGCGTTGGGCTGGAGAGCAACCGGCGTAGGTCGTCAGGGTTTAGTTTGAGAAGATCGGAGGCCTCGCTGAGAGCTTCACTCGGGATTTCTATCGCTTGGAACAGAAGGATGTTGTTATAGCCCAGCGCCCAATGTTCCACTGGCTTGAGACTGGGTTTCAGAAGGGCTACGGTCTTTTCGCTAATTGGAAGCGGCGCGGCACAATAGAGGCAGCTTAGTCTGGTCGGCGGATTCGCCCGCAAACATTCTTCGCAGCGGACCATCTGGTTCGGCGCAAACCCTTGAGGCTCGGTTGGGATCAGGAGCTCATCACCGAAGAATGGGATGTTTTCGTTATCTTTCGGCAACTACTCCTCCAAGACTTTTGATTATACCTCGGGTGCAGGGGTTTCTATCGACGCAGAGTTGCGGAAAAATTTCGACCGGGCCACTGAATCACATCGTGACTAACAAACGAAACTCAAAGGCTCTTCCGCTTTTCGTTATCACACTATTCACCGTCGCGTGTGCCGCTCTGCAACCTCCAAATGCAGTTGGACCAGGACCCGGCGGGCCGCCCTACCCGGTTACCTTGACAGAACAGTCTCAAAGGAGAGCGGCAGCGGAACTTGCATTTAATCGAATCGCACAAAGAAGCGAGCCTGGAATCGTGACCGAGGCTTACCTGGAGCCAGTAACGGCAACCATCAAAGGTTTGCCTTCAGATCCTGGTACTCCGCTTTATCTTCCGAAGGTTGGCAGTAACGTCGAGATGGACGAGGAGGAAACGAGAGAAGCACTCCGCAGGTTCATCAATGACTGGCGCGTTCTCATCGGATCAGATCCCTCCCAACTCTCACTTACAGAGCGGATAGATCGGCCGGACCGGACGAAGATCGCCCTATACGAACAGCGAGCTTTTCGGTACCCCTTGCGTGGCGATTTCGGCAAGCTGCAAATCCACTTCACTGCTGACCGACGCTTGCTGAATCTTACCAGCAGTTGCATACCCGATGCCGAACGTTTGCAGTCGGCGCTGGCCGGTATAACTCCTCGATTGACAGCGGAAGACGCTATCAAACACGTGCGTGACAGGGGCGTCAGATACTCTCTCGGCACTCAACGGACCTTTAACGTCTCCGGAAGTAATGAGATCAGCTCCGAAGAGCTGGTTACCTATGTGCTTTCATCGAAACTCGGGGCCGACTCACTTGAGATACATATTGCCTGGGAAGTAACGGTTAGCAATGCTCCTTTTAAAACCGTCTACATCGACGCCCTTAACGACGAGATAATTGCGGTCCGATAGTGTCTCGGAACTCCCGCCAACCCAGGGAGTGTTTTAGCCTGGAGGTTAGGGTGGCTAACCTATTGGTAGGACGACTCAATACCTAAGTCAGGAGCGGTTCTATGAAAGGGCTGTCAAGGAAAAAGTTTCTCCCAAGCCGCCAAAAGTTCTTGGCAGCTAGCCACTCAACACACCCGAAGCCGTTCAACGCTAATGGCCACGCCTCTTGTTGA
>Ga0136617_10000762_pt1 | contig 27944 bp, 25 predicted proteins | sample AntDrymUQ3222106_2_FD_129672 | JGI IMG/M metagenome (GOLD analysis project Ga0136617, IMG submission 129672) | Polar desert sand microbial communities from Dry Valleys, Antarctica - metaG UQ322 (21.06) | ecosystem: Environmental > Terrestrial > Soil > Desert | place: Antarctica: Dry Valley...
CTTTCGGGCCTTTGAAGTCCCGGTCTACAACCTCGCCCGCCGGATCTGCCGCACTGCCGAAGACGCCGAGGACGTGCTCCAGGAAACCTTTTTCGAGATCTGCCGCAGCATCGGGCGGTATCGGGAGGAAGGGAGCCTCTGGGGTTGGATTCGGACCATCGCCGCCAGCAAGGCGCTCATGCGACTGCGGCGCAACAAATACCGGGAGACCGAGGAGCTGCACGAAGAGGTGGCGACCGGAAACCGGCGAGAGGACGCCCACCTCCGGATGGACCTGGAGGCAGCCCTCGAGCGTCTCTCCGAGACATCCAGAGCGGTGGTCTGGCTGCACGACGTCGAAGGATATACCCACGATGAAATCTCCGGCATGATGGGCAAGACCCCCAGCTTCTCCAAGTCACAGTTGGCCCGGGCTCATGCTCGGCTCCGGCGCTGGCTGGGGGAGGAGGTGGCCTCATGACCCATCTGTCCATGGAGGCGCTGGTGAGCCTTCGCGAGTCCGGGCTGGAGCCGGGCGACACCGCGGCCCGGGATCATCTGGCGACATGTTCCTATTGCCGGGCCGAACTGGAGCGACTCCACCAGCGGGTCGCCCGGCTGAAGGCTCTTCCCGCGCTCCGCCCGGCGCGCGATCGCTGGCCGCAGGTGGCGGCCCGGGTGGAGGCTCAGCGCCGCCACCGGCGCACCCGGATCGGCGGCATGGTGGGGCTGGCCGCGGCCGCGTCCATCGCCGTGGTGGCCGCGATCGGAATGCCCGCCGGTACGGCCAGCGCTGCCGACCCCGCCGCGATCGCGCAGGCCATGGAGCGTTCCCAGGCGCTGGAGACGGCGCTCCACCAGTACAACCCGGAGAGCCGGGTTCTCGATGGGCGGACCGCCCAGATCACCCAGGAGCTGGAAGACCGGATCGCCCGGCTGGACCGGGAGCTGGAGATGGCGGACCTGCTCCCGCGTCAGGAGCCTGACAGCCAGCTGGTTCAGCTTTGGCGGGAGCGGGTCGGTCTCCTCGACGCCCTGGTGGATGTCCACGTCACCCGCGCCAGCAAGGTGGGGCTGTGAGCCCCGGAGATTTTACCATGCGCAATGCACTCGTGATGGCTGCTATCGCCGCCGGTGGGCTGGGACTTACCCCGAACCTGCTCGTCGCCCAGGAGCCCAGGCGTCCAACCGATCCCGAACGCCCCGCCGATCCCGGGCGGATGGAAATGCGTCTCGACCACGGCCCTGACCGGCTCATGCGGATCGTGATGAACCGGCGGGCTCGCCTCGGTATGAAGATTGATTTGCAGGCCCGGGCAACCGACTCGATCGGCGCCTACGTGGATGCGGTCACGCCGGGTGGGCCCGCGGCCCAGGCCGGTATCCGGTCCGGCGACGTGGTCACCAAGCTCGACGGCAACTCGGTGCTCGCGGGCGGAGCCGCGGAAGGGAAAGACGACCGCCGCTCGCTGCCGGGGCTTCGGCTCATCGAGCTCGCCGCCCGGTTCGATGTCAACGACACCGTGGCCGTCGAGCTTCGCCGGGGACGCGAGCGCCGCACCGTATCGGTGGTGACCGAAGGCGAGTCGGGGGTGGTGTTCGAGGGCCGGCCCGGCACCCGTCCGTTCGCCCTGCGCTTCTTCCGCCCCTCCGAGGCCGGGCCCGGCGTCTCTCGCCCCGCCGAGGATGTCGTGAAGCGATTCGACTCGCCCTTTTCCCATGTCGAGTTTCTCTCCGGCGTCCTGGGCGAGCTGGAGCTGGCGCCCCTCAATCCCGAACTGGGCCAGTACTTCGGCGCGGAAGCAGGGGTACTGGTCATCCATGCCCCCAGGGACGCCGGCCTCCAGCTCCAGGGAGGCGACGTGGTGCTCGCCGTGGACGGCCGCAAGCCCCAGGGGCCCTCCCATCTGCTCCGCATCTTGCGGAGCTACGAAAGGGGCGAAACATTCAAGGTTGACATCCTCCGCAAGCGGAAGCGCCAGACGGTAAGCGCCCGGCTTGCCGAGCGGGAGTGAGCTGGAAGGACCCATTGTGCGCCCGCTCACAGATGTCGGTACCGGACATGGGTATATGTTTGGCTCACCTTGGAGGGAACTATGGGCTTCCTGTGGACCTTGATCATCGGGTTGGTCGTCGGGGCGATTGCCAAGTTGCTGATGCCCGGTAAGGATCCGGGCGGATTCATCATCACCATGCTGATCGGTGTGGCGGGCGCGCTGTTGGCGGGCTTCTTGGGGCGGGCGTTGGGCTGGTACTCTGATCCGGCGACGGGTCCGGGGATCATCGCTTCGATCATCGGCGCGATGCTTCTTCTGCTTCTCTACCGGCTGTTCACGGGACGTAGGGGTTCCACAGTTCCCTGACGGTAAAGCAGCACGCAGACGGCGGAACCAAAGCGCAAAACAGTGAACGGTAAGCTGGGTGGATCCCGGGTACCGTTCGCTGTTTTATGGAGTCTAAGCCAATCTCGATCCCATCCCCCGCGTCCGCCCCGGGTGCACCCGCCGGGCCAGCTCCGCGAACATCGGGATATCGAGACTTTGCTCCCCGTCGCTCATGGCCTTGGCGGGATCGGGATGCACCTCCACCATCAACCCGCACGCGCCCGCGGCAAGCGAGCCCATGCTGAGCGGCGTCACCAGCGAGCGCAGACCCGCCGCGTGGCTGGGATCCACGATGACCGGCAGGTGGGTGCGTTCGCGTACCATCACCACGGCGTTCAGGTCCAGCGTATGGCGAGTGGCACGCTCGAAGGTGCGGATGCCCCGCTCGCAGAGAACCACGTTGGGATTCCCCTCCGCCAGGATATACTCGGCCGCCATTAGCCACTCCTCGATGGTGGCTCCCGCTCCGCGTTTGAGCAGCACCGGCTTGCCGCTCCGGCTCACCGCGCGGAGGAGTGTGAAATTTTGCATGTTTCGCGCACCGACTTGCAGCATGTCGGCGAAATGGGCCACCACCGCCACCTCCTCCCAGCTCAATACCTCGGTCACGACCGGAAGACCGGTACGCTCCCGAGCATCGGCCAGGTAGCGCAACCCTTTCACGCCCAGGCCCTGAAAATCGTAGGGTGAGGTCCTCGGTTTGTAGGCGCCTCCCCGCAACATGTCGCCCCCGGCGGCCGCCACCGCCTCCGCCGTTTGCAGGATCATCGCCTCGCTCTCGACCGAGCAGGGCCCCGCGATGAGGACCGGCTCTTCGCCTCCAAAGACGAGGTGACGGACCGAGACCTGGCTGCCTTCAGGGTTGCGCCGCCGGTCCACCAGGGGCACCTCCGGCTTCCTGGTGTGGTGGGCCGGGATCGGCGGTGGCGCCGAGAGGCGCGAGCCCTCGATCCAGGCTTCGTAACTGCCGAGCACCACCACCCGAGCCGCCAGTGCCTCGACCTCCTCCAGCGCCTCCGCCAGGCGGGGATCGGTGGTGGTGCCGTCCACGTCAACGTAGAAGCGGTAGGTCCACGGCGCGGAGCGCTCCGGCCGGGACTGCAGCGCCATCAGGTTTACTCCCCGCACGCCGAAAGCCTGCAGGGTGAGGGCGAGCATGCCGGGCTTGTGGTCAATGAGCACGATGAGCGAGGTCTTGTAGCGCGACGCTCCCTCGGTCCCTTGGGGCAGCGCCGGCGCGTCGGCGCGGGTGAAAGTGAGAAAGCGGGTCTGATTGGTGGGGTCGTCCTCGATCCGCTCCGCCAGGGCAATGAGCCCGTGGGCGTCGGCCGCGTGCAGGGCGGCGATGGCGGCGATCGCGACGTTGCCCTCGTTGGCCACGATCTCCGCGCTGCCCGCGGTGTCCCATGCGCTCACCAGCTCCACGTCCGGCAGGTGCTCCGACAACCAGAGTCGGCACTGGCCCAGCGCCACCGGATGCGAGAGCACCCGGCGGATTCCGCTCACCGACGCGCCCGGCACCGCCATGAGGGTGTGATGCACCGGGTAAAGGATTTCGTGGGTCAGGCGCAGCGTGCCGTCTCCGAACGCCTCCTCCAGCAGGTCGTACGTGGTAGTGACGGAGCCGATGAGGGAGTTCTCGATCGGCAGGCACCCCGCCTCGGCCCGGCCTTCCCGTACCGCCGACACCACGTCCTTTGCCTCGCGGCAGGGCAGGGTGACCAGGTCGGGCCAGCGCCGCCGGGCCGCCGCTTCGCTGAAGGAGCCGAACGTTCCCTGAATCGCTACGCGCATACATGTGCTCCGGCAGTAGAAAAGAAAAAAGCCCCGCCGGCAGTGTCCGGCGGGGCGTCGAGTGGTCCGGTCGGGGCGCTACAGCACGCTGCCGACACCGGACGGGCTACGCGCCGCGCCGGCATTGGTAAAGTAGAAGTACCGCGTGTGCTGGGAGACCATGCACCAAGCTACGGGCCGGCTCGCCGGTTTGTCAAGCAGAGTTATCTTCCGCCGGTGCGCCGCCTCTCGTTCCTTGCCGCGCTGCTGGTTATCGCTCTCAGCTCCCCGAGGGTCGGGGTCGCGCAAGGTCTTCCCGCGTTTTCTCCGATCAATCCGGTCGCCGCCTCCCGCAGCGGTCTGTCCTTTCTGCCCTATCAGGAGCCGAGACCGGGCCGCTGGATGACCACTTTCGAGGTGGACTACGCCAGCACGATCGAGGACAACTATTCCCCACCGGCGGACTATCTGCTCGACTCGGAGCTGCTGCGCCTGCGGCTCGGCCTCCGCCGCGACCTCGATCACAATGCCTTCATCCTGCTGGAATCGGAGCTGGGCGGCGCCTACAGCGGGTTTCTCGACGGCTTTCTAGGATGGTACCACGGCGTGCTCGGCGTGGACATTCCGGAACGCGACCGCCGGCCCACGGACGAGTTTCTCTACAGTGTTGAGCTGCCCGACGGCCCCAACATCAGAGGGCGGCCCAGCGGTCTGTTTCTGGGAGACGTGCGCGTCGGTCTGGGGGTTCGGCTGCGCCCGGGCTGGCAGAGCGTTTTCGCGCTCACCCTGCCCACCGCCTCGGGACCGGCCGGGTACGGGCGCGACGTCGTCTCCTTCAACCTGCTGAATACCCTGCGGGCCCCGCTGAACCCCCGGCTGATCTACGAGGGGAGCCTCGGCCTCGGCGTCACCCCTTCCCAAGGCGACCTGGCTTCGGTCCAGCGAAGCGTGATGGTGGCAGCGAGCTCGGGGTTGCGCTTCAGGTTCTGGGGGAGGCAATCGTTGTACGGCAACCTGTTCTACCACTCCCCCTATTACCGGGGTACCACCCTACCGGCGCTGGATCGCCGGGATCTCTCCCTCGATTTCGGCTGGATTCTTGCGACAAGGCTAGGGTACGAGTGGCGAGTCGGGCTGGCGGAAGACCTGGAGCCGGGTGGGCCGGCGGTGGATTTGATCTTCCGGTTTGGCGGGGCCTTCTGAGACGGTGTTACCCTATGGGCCCCTGGGTTCCACTGCCGAACTGGCCCACCGCTCCGGCAAAGAGGAACTGCTCCATATTCTGGAACAGAAACTCCTTGGCCTTGGGATCCCGTAGGTTGAGCCCGTAGTGGTTGATGAGCTGCTGCTGGGTCTTGAGCCAGTCTTGCCAACAGACTCCGCAGATCTGCTCGAAGGCGCGGCGACCTAAATCATTCTGGAACGGCTGAAAGGCCATCCCCTCCCGTTCCTGGCCGCAGCGGCTGCAATGCACGGTTGCCATGGCGGCAAGATAGACGTGACTCGCGGTGTGATCCAGTCTACGGGCTCGATTTCGATGCGGTGTTATGGTTCATCAGGGAGTGAGTCGCCGCTGCTCCCCTTCCATGCGGCGCAGGGCTCGGGCGCCCTTGGCGGTGCCCAGCGCAACGCCGATCCCGCATACGAAGACGGGCGTGGTTCCGATCATTGGCAGCAGCGCGAGGGGCCAGATCAGCAGAGCTCCCGCCACGCCGGCCAACAACGGGGCCAAGGGCGAATGAACGGCATCAACAAACCGGAGCCGACGACGTACGAAATTGCGAGCCAGCGCAAACCCGCCGAAACCGGCGATGAGGGCGAGTAGAAAGTTGATCATGGCAAAGCTCCGGGAAAGGGATTCACAGGGCATGTTCCAGTACGGCACGCCCACCGGGAAGATTCACGGAGGAAGCCCAACGATGCCAAGACATCCGACCGTGCAGGTGCCGAACATCGGCCCCATGGACCATGCGTGGGACCTGCTGGGAGAGTGGCTGGCGGAGTTCGAGCTGCCGGAGACCGAGTCACCGGTACACGGAAAGGTGATGTTCCGGTCGTGGACCGACGCCGAGCTGCAACTCGATCCGATCGAGGCCGCGATCGCCGGGATTCCCTCGAGCGTGCCGCTCGAGCGCGCCAGCGAGATTCACCTGACCGATGCGGGAGGGGGGGCGCTGCAGTGGGTGCTGCATGCTCCGTCTACCAACTGGTCTCTTCAGGCTACCATGTGGCCGGGTTCGCTGCACCTGTTTGTACACGATGCTGACGACGACGAGGAGCAGATCTACCGCGCCCGAGCAACTCGGGCGCAGGAATACTATCTCCGCAAGTATCCGATAGACACCGACTGAGACGATTCTATCCGGACGCCCGCCCCTCCTCCGGGCGGGCGTTCGTTTTGAGACCCACTCTCACCACCGCACCACCGCGCTCCCCCAGAGAAATCCCGACCCGAACGCCGTGAGCACTACCAGATCTCCCGGTGCGATGCGGCCGGCGCGCAAGCACTCGTCGAGCGCGATGGGGATGGTTGCCGCGGTGGTGTTGCCATACCGCATGATGTTGTTGTAAACCTGGTCGTCGCGCAGCCCCAAGTCGCGCTGCATCAGCTCGGCGATGCGCAGGTTGGCCTGATGAGCGATGAGGAGCGACATGTCGGCCACCTCGTACCCGGCCGACTTCAGCACCGCGCGGATTGATTCCGGCATCCGCGCCACCGCATGGCGGAACACTTCCTTGCCATCCATCTCCAGAAAGTGGCGGCCGGCCTCGAGCTGCTCGGCCGACACCCTGGGGTGGTACATGGAGCCGGGGCTGTCCACCCAGAGCTTTTCGGCGTGCTGCCCATCGGAGTGCAGGTCGAAGCCGAGGATACCCTGGTCCCCGCGGTCGGTCGGGCCCACCACTGCGGCACCGGCGCCATCGGCGAAGATCACCGCGGTGTTCCGACCGCGGGTGGTCAGGTCCATTCCGGTGGACTGCACCTCGGCCCCGACCACCAGAATGTGGCGGTACTGGCCGCTCCGGATCCAGGCATCGGCCACCGAGAGGGAATAGACGAAGCCGCTGCACTGGGTGCGGATGTCGATGGCCGGAATAGTCGCGGCTCCGAGCATTCGCTGGAGGTAGACACCGTTGCCCGGTGCGAAGTGATCCGGGGTGGAGGTGGCGTAGACGATCGCGTCGAGATCTGTCGCCGCCATCCCGGCCATCTCCAGCGCTCGCTCGCTCGCCCGAAAAGCGAGGTCGGCGCCGGTCTCTCCCTCCCGCACCCAGCGGCGCTCCCGGATACCGGTCCGGGTGTGGATCCACTCGTCGCTGGTATCCATGACCAGGGAGAGCTCGTCGTTGGTCACGACCCGGTCGGGCACGGCGAATCCGGTTCCCAGAAACGTGGTGCGAAGCATCGAAGTCCCGGTGTTGGGGGCGGGAGAATTTACTCCCGACTTGGGGGCCGGGCGAGGACCCCGATCGAAGCCACGACCCAGATCCAGACCAACCAGCTCAGCGTCAGAGCCGGGCCCATGCTGCGCCAGCTTTCCCAGACCATTCCAACCGGTGTGAGCCAGGCAGGCCACCAGGCGTCGGCCCGCAACCGGTGCCGCTCCACCACCCGCACGGCGGCAAAGCCGGTCCGGAGCTGCTCCAGCACCGCTGGGCAGGCGCCGTGGCCGCTCTCTCGCCACCGGGACGCACGCACCAGGTTCCAGATCATGCTGGTTGCTCCCCAGCCGTGGTGGTCGCTCACGCCCACCACGAACCGGCCCGTTCGCCGCGCCAGCGCGATCACCGAGTCCCGCCGCTCCCGGCCCATCTCGTTGGCCTTGGGTGCCGCGTTCACTACCTCGAAGCCATCGAGGCCGGCGCCAATCAGGGTGTCGAGACGCCCCCAGTGATTCTGTTCATATTCGGGGATGGAGGCCACCGACAGAGCGCCGTACTCCGACTCGCTGGTGCGAAGTAGATCGAGCAGCCCGTCGAGGTCGCCGCCGTACCGGCTACGATCCACCGGCGCGGTGGCGCCCAGCAGGACGATGTGCGCCCTCCAGGCGCTCACCTCGATTCCGCGGCAGAGATCAGGAGTGTCGGGGGTAGAACGGAACCCCTCCACCGTGTTGTGATCGGTGATGAAGACGGCGTCGAACCCGGCGCGGCGGTGCCACCGCTGGGTGGCGGTGGCATCGTAGCCCCCCATCAGGGTGCCCTCCACGTCGTGGGACACGTTGGTGTGGCTGTGGAAGTCCGCCACTATCTCGTCTGATCCCGCGCCGGCAAGCGCCAGCATCGGCCGGTGCCAGAGGGCGCCGCCGGCCAGAAAGAGCAGGAGCGCTCCCAGGCTGAGCGCCAGCGCCAAGGTCTCGCGCAGCGCAGTCGGCCCAAGCGTACGGTGAATCCTCCGGCGCCGGCGCAGCAGTGCCCGGCCACAGCGCCAGCCGACATAGAGAATCGCCAGACCCAGCAGGAAGCCGCGCAGGCGGCTCATGCTCAGCATGGAGGCTGCGTCCCACAGCGAGAAGAGCGGAGCCAGGAGGAGGTAGAGCCACGGCGTGGCGAGGCGGAGCGACTCCGGAAGTGGCATCCCGGACGGGTCGGACAGCGCTGGGACGGCGGCGAGCCGGGCGGCGAGGACTCCCGCCGTCAGCAGGAGCGGGAGGATGATGGCGGGGCGAACCTGGCGCTGGGCCATGCGCGGCGGGGTTAATGTTGAGACAACAGCCGCGCTCGTGTGGCGCGGCGATCAACCGGACGGATGTGGCGATGAGCGCGTTGGACGATTTTCTCGACGAAGAGTTTCCCCTCGGAGACGGTACCGCCGAAACCGAGGCCCAGGTTCAATGTCCCTACTGCGGAGAGATCAACGACGTGGCGTTGGATCCCGCCGGCGGGACCGTCCAGGACTACGTGGAAGACTGTCAGGTGTGCTGCCGGCCCTGGCGGGTGCTGGTGACCTACCAGCCCGACGGATCGGCGTACGTGCAGGTGGAGGCAGAGGACCTCGATTGAATCGCTCCGGCTACTCGTAGCGGAGCGCTACGATGGGATCCAGCCGGGCCGCGCGCCGGGCCGGCCAGAGCCCGAAAAAGAGTCCCACCAGGGCGCTGAACCCGAACGCGACCATCACCGCCAGCGGCGAGATCAGGGTGTTCCACTGCATCAGTCGCGAGAGGGCCACGGCAGTCCCGGCGCCGAGGAGCACGCCGAGCAGCCCCCCCACCAGGCAGAGCGCGAGCGCCTCGATCAGAAACTGCAGCATGATGTCGTTGCGGGTGGCACCGAGCGCCTTGCGCACGCCGATCTCGCGGGTTCGCTCGGTAACGGACACCAGCATGATGTTCATGATTCCGATCCCACCCACCAGCAAGCTCACCGCGGCGATGCTGGCGAGGAGGGTGGTAAACACCTGGGTGGCCTGTTGCTGAGTGGCCAAGATGTCGCGCTGATTTCGAATGGTAAAGTCGTTTTCGGCGCCGGGCCGGATCCGGTGCTCCCGGCGGAGGATGCGCTCCAGGTCTACCATGCCCTGCTCCAGAGGCACCCCGTCGGCCACCTGCACCGACATCGAGCGCACCCGGTCGGAGCCGAAGACGCGATACTTTGCGGTCTGCAGCGGTATCAGGATCTGCTCGTCGGGGTTGGACCAGCCGGCGCCCGATCCCTTCTCGCTCAGCACTCCGATGATCTCGAACGGAATGCCGCGGACCAGGATGGTCTGATGGATCATCGCCGCGGGGTTCCCTCCCAGCATTCCGGGCAGCGCCGCACCGAGCACGGCGTAGCGCTGCCGGGCCCCGTCGTCCCCCTGCGTGAACATTCGGCCGTAGGGAACGGCGTAGTTCCTCACCTCGACGTAGTTGGCCGTGGTGCCGATGACGCTCACGTTGAGGTTCTGGTTGCCGTACTCGACCTGCAGCTGCTGCTGCATCTCGGGGACGACGGCCTTGAGCAACCGCCCGTCGCGAACCAGCGCGGCGTAGTCGTCGGTGCTGAGAATGGTGCGGTCGGTGGTTCTGATTCCGCCGCGGTTGGCCTGCCCGGCAAAGACGGTGAGCACGTTGGCGCCCAGCGCCTCGATCCGCTCCTCCACCGCCTTCTGGGCGCCACTCCCCAGGGCCACCATCGTGATCACCGCGGCCACGCCGATGATGATGCCGAGCATGGTGAGCATGGAGCGGAGGGTGTTGGCCCGGATGGACTGAAAGGCGACCGAGACCGTCTCGCCGACCAGCATCGCTACTGTACCCTGGTCTGGGAGCGGCCCCCGCTCGGCTGCTGCTGTTGTTGCTGCATGCCGGGCACCCCGCCGCCACCGGTGATGCGGTTGACCCTTTCCTGAGCCTCCTGCTGCGACTGGACCAGGCTCGCGCTGGGGAGGACCAGCACCGAATCGGTGGGCTGCAGCCCGTCCACCACCTCGCTGTAGTCCAGATCGGTGAGCCCGGTGCGGATCCAGACCGGGGTGGGACCACCGGGACGCTTGACGAACACGATGTAGCGGCCGCCGCCGACGCCCCGTCCCTGCCCCGAGGCGGTGGGCAGCGCGGGAGTCGAGCCCTGGCTCGACTGGCCACCCGCGGCTCTGCCCGCGCCATTGGCTCTGCCAGAGCCGCCCGCGCCCTGTCCTGCCGCCACAGTTTGCTGAACCTCCGCCAGGGAGAGTCCCAACACCTCCGCCGCCGAGCCGACGTCGCGGGGGGTGCGGAGCGAGGCGTTGGGAATCGCCAGCACGTCCTGCCGCTCGCCCACGTGGATCTCCACCTCAGCGTTCATTCCCGGCCGAAGCAGACCACCCCGGTTGTCAATCCGGACCAGGACGGGAAACATGGTGACATTCTGCTCGGTCAGCGCCTGGGGCTCGATCTTGAGCACGGTGCCCTCGAAGGGCCGGTTGGGAAAGGCGTCCACCGTGACCGTGGCTTCCTGGCCCGTCTGGATCTTGCCGATGTCGGTCTCGTCCACCAGGGTGCGGACCTGCACCAGGTTGAGGTCGGCCATCTTGAGGAGCACGCTGCCGCCTCCCACGTCGCGAGTGGGGGAGGAGATCACCTGCCCCCGCTCCACCGGCTTCTCGATGATGGTGCCGTTGATCGGCGCCCGCACGTTGGTGTCGTCGAGCTGATCGCGGGCGTTGTCCACCGCCACCCTTGCGCGCACCACCTCCGCCCTGGCGTTGGCAAAGTCGAGCAGCGCCTGCTCGTGCTCCTGCTCGGTGATCGAGCGGGACTGGAAGAGCTCGTCCGCCCGCCGCTTCTGCGAGGTGGCATTGGTGAGCCGCGCCTGCGCCACCTCGAGATCCGCCTCGGCCTGCGCCAGCAGATTGCGGGGATTGCGGGGGTCCACCCGCACCATCAGCGCGCCCCGCTTGACCACCTGCCCGGTCTCGACCGCGAGCTCGAGAATCTCGCCCGAGGCCTTGGACTTGACCTCGACCACGGTGTCCGGCTGCACCGTGCCTGCCGCCTGTGCCGATACGATGATGTCGCGGCGCTCGACCGGCACCGCCTGGTAGGCGGGTGGAGGAGGCTCTTCCTTGCACGCGGGGAGAAGGAGCGAGGCAAGGATGAAGTGTCGGGAGGCCCGCCACGCTGTAGTCCCCGCCCTCACACCCGCCCCCGATCGGTCCCGAAGTCCCGCTCCACCCGCCCGTCCTTGAGGTGCACCTGGCGCCGCGCGTGCGCCGCGATGTCGTGCTCATGGGTGACGAGGACGATGGTCTGTCCCTCGCGGTACAGCGCCTCGAAGAGGGCGAGGATCTCCTCGCTGGTGGCGCTGTCGAGGTTACCGGTGGGCTCGTCGGCGAGCAGAATGCTCGGTTGGTTGACCAGTGCCCGCGCGATCGCCACCCGCTGCCGCTGGCCGCCCGAGAGCTCGTTGGGACGGTGGCTCATCCGGTCACTCAGGCTCACCCGGGCCAGCGCCTCTGCCGCCCGCGTCCGGCGTTCTTTCGATCCCATACCGGCGTAGACCAGCGGCAGCTCGACATTGTGCAGGGCGGTGGCGCGGGGCAGCAGGTTGAAGGTCTGGAAGACGAATCCGATCTCCTGGTTGCGGATCCGCGCCAGCTCATCGTCGCCCAGCTCCGAGACGCGGTGGCCGTTGAGCCAGTACTCGCCTCCGGTGGGGCTGTCGAGGCACCCGATCAGGTTCATGAGGGTGGACTTGCCCGAGCCGGATGGCCCCATGACGGCCACGAACTCGTTCTTGCGGATGGTCAGGTCCACGCCACCGAGCGCGTGCACCACCTCGCCCCCCATGTCGTAGTCGCGCTGCAGATTCCGGGCGACGATGACCGCGTCGCGCGGCACGTCGGTCGGCAGCATGGCCATCCGCTCGGCGGTGTCGCTGAGGGCGCCGGTCACAGGGTACGTCCGATCAGCGCCTCGAGCTGCGCCTTGGCCCGGAGATAGTCAAATCGGGCAACGACCACATTGACCTCCGCCTGATTGAGGGCCTCCTGCGAGGTGAGCACATCCACGATCGTCGAGGCGCCGAGCCGGTAGCGCTCCTGCTGAACTCTGATATCCTCGTCGGCCGCGGCGACGCTGGTGAGCGTAATGTCAATCCGGGCTCGAGCCGCGTCGAGCTCAGCCAGCCGGGTGGTGAGCTCGGCCGCTACGGCCCTCCGCGAATCGTCGGCCCTCGCTTCCGCCACGTCGAGACTGGCCGAGCGCTGGACTACCGCGAGCTCGCGGTCGAACTGATTGAAGAGCGTCCAGTTGAGCGCCAGCCGCACCTGGCGCTGGTTGAGCAGGCTGTAGTCGTCTATGCCGCTGCCATTCCAGGCGGTGTTGGCCGACAGCGTGAGACTGGGCCAGTACGCCGAGCGGGAGGCGCGAAGGCTGGCGCGGGCGGCGGAGGCGCTCGCCGAAGCGCTCTGGATTCGGGGCGCGCGCGCCTCTGCCTCGGCTCTGAGAGTCAGCGTGTCCACCACCGAAGCGACCCGATAGTACGCCGAGTCGTCCACCGCGCGCACCCGGCCGATCTCGCCGACCAACCGCGCGAGGCCGGCCTGAGCCGTTGCAAGGTCGGTCTCCGCACCGATCAGTTCCAGCCGCGTGTTTCCCAGAGTGACGAGAGAGCGGAGCGAATCCGACCGGGTGGCCGATCCGGCCCGCAGCTTGGCCACCGACACCTTGAGCTGCTCCTCGGCGCGGCGGACGCTGGCCTCCCGCACACCGACCAGCTGCTCCGCCGCGAGGGCGTCGAAGAATTGGTTGGTGGTCTCCAGCGCCTGCTGAAAGCGCGCGTCCACCAGGGAGGCATCCGCCGCGTGCTGGCTGGCGCGGGCCGCCCCCACCTCCGCCCCCCGGCGAAACCCGGTGAAGAGATCAAGACTCGCCGAGAGCGAGGTGCTGATGCTGCGGTTGGAGCTGTTGCCGGTGGTGAGCCGGCCGGTGACGGGATCAATGCGTGAAGCGCCCTCGGAGAAGAAGTCGCTGGCCGATGAGCTGGCGGTCACCGTCGGCAGGTACGCTCCCCAGGCACTGCGCCGAAGGGCGTTGGCCGTCCGCACCTCGGTCTCGGCCTCGACCACGAGCGGCTGCACCTGGGCCGACAGCCGGATGGCGTCGGACAGGGTGACGCCGCGCTCCTGGGCTCCGAGCAGCGAGGCGTTGGCGGAGAGCAGCACCAGAGCCAGCAGGGATCGGCGCATTGGTTCCGGAAGTGAGGGCAGGGATCCAGTTGTCGAAAGGTAGTGCCAGGAACGCCGGTCAACAGGGATTCCCGGCCGAGGGGGAGCGTCGCAGGTGACAACCTCCACGCCAACTGCCGACGCCTGTAGTACAACCATTGCCATCCGCCCGTTGGACTGTGCCGTAATCAGAGCCACTATGTCATCCTGAGCAGAGCGAAGGATCTTCTCCGCCACGCTCGAACCATTCCTGGGCAAGATCCTTCCCCGTTCGCTTCGCTCAGGGTCAGGATGACAGCGGGCGGTCCTGTCGAGTGACGCTCATCAGTGTTACCGGTCGGCGCGCCGGCGGAATGCCTCCCGCGCCGCCGCGATCGCAAGCCAGGCGCAGACCACACCGAAGATGTACGAGGTGAGCCTCGGCAGGGTGAAGAACAGGAGCCCCAGCGACACGAAGGTCACGCTGAGCGGAAGGAAGACGGAGCGCCGCGCGTTGCCGGCGAGAGCGCGCAGCGCCAGGGCCGCGCGCCGGCGCACCTCCCGTCGGCTTCTCCGGTGAGCCACGGGCCGCAGGTCGGGAGGCTGGTGGGTCAGGGCAGTCGGCAGTGCGGCGCTGATCCGTCCGGGGGCTCGTACCGGCCGGCGAGTCACCTCGCGGCTGTGGGCGATGTCGAGGCGGAACTGGCGCTCCATCTCCTCGCTGAGTCCGCGATCCTCGATGAGGACGTCGAGCTCGTAGTTGCCGAGCAGGCTGGAGGGGTTGAGGTTGCTGGACCCGACCCGGGTCCAGCGGCCGTCGGCCACGATGGTCTTGGCGTGAAGCATCGGCCCGTCCCATTCGAAGATCCGTATGCCGCTTCGAAGCAGGTCGCGGTATCCGATGCGGGACAGGTTGCGAACCAGCGGCAGATCGCTGGAGCCGGGCACCAGCAGTCGCACGTCCACTCCATCGCGCGCGGCGTCGCGCAACGCCTGGAAGAGGCGGGGCGGCGCCATGAGGTAGGCGTCGGTAATCCAGACCCGCGACGTGCTCCCCACCGCCAGCAGCTCGATGAGGCGGTATACTCGCTCGCGCCCAGGCTCACCGCTCATCACCCGCACCTCCGCGGCGCCCCTCGGTGCGACCCGCCCCGCCACGTCGTCGTCGGGCACCTTGCCGCCGGCGAGCTGCCAGGTCTCCACGAACGCCTGGTCGAGGACCGCCGCCGCCGGTCCGGAAATCTCCACCGCCGTGTCGCGCCAGGGTTGCCCGCCGTTCACCTCCTCACCGGTCCACTCGCACCCGATGCAGAGCCCACCGATGACGGCGCGGGAGCCATCCGCTACGACCAACTTTCGGTGATTGCGGGAGACGTTGCCCACCAGATCGAGCAGCCGGATCGGGTTGAAGGCGCGAACCTCCACTCCCGCATCGCGCAGGAAGCGCCAGAGCTTCCGGGCGGTGGACAGCGACCCGATGCTGTCGTACAACACCCGTACGTGCACGCCGGCACGCGCACGCGCGGCCAGCAGCTCGGCAAAGCGCCAGCCGACGGCGTCGCTCCGGATGATGTAGTTCTCGAAATGAATCCAACGGGAGGCCTGGGCGATGACGTCCAGCATCCGGCGGTAGGCGTCAGGTCCGTCAATCAGCAGGTCCACCTGGTTGCCCGGGATGGGCCGGCCGCCGGCCGCCCGGTTGATGGCGCACGCGATTGACTGCTCGGCGCTGCCGGACGCGATTCCGCTCACGCGGCTCCGAGTCCCAGGACGCGCTCATGCGGCCGGAGCGCCCCGAGCACGAACCCGATGTGCTCGTCGAGCGGCACGCCCAGCTCGGCTGCCCCCTGAATCACGTCCTCCCGGCTCACCCCTCGAGCGAACGCCTTGTCCTTGAGCTTCTTCTTCACGCTGGAGACCTCGAGGTCCTGCAAGCTCCGCGAGGGGCGCACCAGGGCGCAGGCCACCAGGAAGCCGCACAGCTCGTCTACCGCGAACAGCGCCCGGGCCATCGGGGTGTCCCGGGCCACCCCGGAGTAGGTCGCGTGGCCGAGGATGGCGCGCTGCATCGGCTCCGGCAGACCCAACCCGGCCAGGATCCGGACTCCTTCGGCGGGGTGTTCCTCAGTGGGCGAGTGGGCGCTGTTGGGAAAGCGCTCGTAATCGAAGTCGTGCACCAACCCCACCAGCCCCCACCCCTCGGGATCCTCCCCTGCCCGCTCCGCCATGGCCCGCATGGCGATCTCCACCGCATACATGTGCTTCCGCAGCGCGTCGGATGCGGTGTTCTGGTGCATCAGGGCGAGGCCGTGATCGCGGGTGAGGGGCATGGGTCGGTGATGGCTATGGGTCATTGGCTATCAGCTATCAGCTATCAGCTATTCATGTCGAGGTGTATCCGCGCAGCGGTCAGTGACCTGGCCGATAGCCGATAGCTGACAGCCCATAGCCCATAGCCCATAGCCATCCCCTCACTGCTGCGCATACGCCGCCGTCAGCGGTACCCGGCTGCCGAGCTCACCGTCGAGGGCGATCTCGAAGGCGTAGAGGCCGGGGCGGGGGAGGGGGATGTCGAATACCAGCACAGCACCGGCCTCGACGTCCACCACCCCGGCTGGAGGCTCGCCGAACTGGACGGTACCTTCGCCGCCGAGCAGCTCGGTGCCGCTCTCGTCCACGAAGCGGATGCGGATCGTGTGAATCCCGATCTCGGTCCGCCGGCCGCGCACCCGGAGCACCAGGTGCGTGCGAGGGCAGACGGCGGGGAAGTTGGTCAGCCAGACGTGCTGAAAGATGCCGAGCACGCTGAGCTTGCCCTGCTGGTCAATGAGGGCGTAGTCGGCTACGAGGGCGAAATCGAGGTGCAGGTCAGGAGACCCTTATGGATGTGATGACGTCGTTCTGCTCAATGCTGTTGACCACATCCAGGCCGCTGCTCACCTGTCCGAAGACGGTGTGGACCCGATCGAGATGCGGCTGCGGCGTGTGGCAGATGAAGAACTGGCTGCCGCCGGTATCCTTGCCCGCGTGGGCCATTGATAGGGTGCCGGCCACATGCTTGTGGGTGTTCAGGTGGGTCTCGCACTTGATCTTGTAGCCGGGACCGCCGGTGCCCACCCGCGGGTTCCCCTGCTCGCGTGAGAGCGGGTCGCCCCCCTGAACCATGAAGCGGGGGATGACGCGATGAAACCGGGTGCCGTCGTAGAACTCGCTGTTGGCGAGCTTCTCGAAGTTGGCGACGGTGTCGGGGGTCTCGCTGTCGAAGAGGTCAGCGACGATGGTGCCCCTGCTGGTCTCGATAGTTGCGGACTTGGCCACTCCTGCTCCTCGGTATGGGTGTTTCAGCTAATCTAACACGCCCGTGTGGGCTCCAGCCCTGCCTCGACCATGAACAGGCTGCCGCCGGTGAACCTTCCATCGCGCCGCTCGGTCCGAGTGAGGATCAGACGGTCCTTGGCCCGCGTCATTCCGACATAGAGAAGTCTCCGCGCCTCCTGAATCCCGGGCTCGTCTTCCTCTTCGAGGGTGCGGAAGCCGGGGAGCTGGCCGTCTTCCGCGCCGACCACGTAGACCCGCGAGAACTCGAGTCCTTTAGTCGCGTGGAGGGTCAACAGGCTCACCCGGCGATCATCGGTCCTGGAGCCGTCGCTGCGGGACAGCGCCACTTTCTCCAGGAGCAGGTCTATGCTCTCGGTGAGAGTGGGCGCGGCACTCGAGCCGACCAGGGCGCTGAGCCGGGCAACCGAGGCCGGATAGCGCTCTGCCGCGGGCCGATTCCTTCGAATCTGTTCCATCCGCCGAACGCCGCCCAGGCGCTCGATCACCTCCTCGACCGGTGGGGCGCCCGCCGGGCCACACTCTTCGGCGTAGGCCTCGAGGCAGTCACTGTAACGGCCGACGGTCGCCGGGAAGGCGAGCTCGCGGAGCAGCCGTTCCTCAGGAGTGGGCTCCGCGTCAGGATCAATGGCGAGTGCGAGGCCAAGCCAGCCGAGGAGGTGGACCAAGGCGGTTTTGCGCGACAACGCCAGCTTCAGTTCTCCCAGGTGGCGCAGCACTCCCACCAGCGTGCTGGCATCCGAGAGCGCATCATGTGCCTGCCCCGGCGACACTCCGAAGCGGTCAGCCAGGTCTTGGAGCCGGGCGCTGTCGTCAAGCACCGAGCGCGCCAGCGGCAAGGTGTCGAAGAAGATGAGCTCGTCCACTCCGGGCAGCTCGGCCGCCATCCGCCGTAGCACCGGCACATCGAAGAAGTGACCGTTGTGCGCCACCAGCAGGTCGGAACCGACGAACGCGCGGAACTCGGGCCACACTCGGGCGAGCTCATCCTCATGGCAGAAGTCGGCGTCGTAGTAACCGTGAACTTTGCTCGCTCTGGGGCTGATAGGGCGGGCGGCCTTGACCTGCTTCGCAAAGCGTTCGACGATAGTCCGACCGCGCACCCGTACCGCGGCCAGCTGGATGATCTCGCACTCGGCGGCGTCGAGGTCGGTGGTCTCCAGATCGAATGCGACATAGTCCTGCAGCGGATCGGCCAGGTCGCGGCAGTGGAGCAGTTGCAGCGCCTTGAAGACCAGGAGGGGACGCACGCTGCCGGCGCGGAGCACCAGATCACCGGGTACGGCCCGGTCTCCCTGGTGCAGCCGGCGGACCCGGTCTCCCAGCGCGGCCTTCAGCAGGTGCACCAGCGCGATCTCCACCCCGCGATTGGGCTCGACCCACACCGTCCTGCGGCGTTCGGTGGTTTCGGCGAGGCGGGCAGCCAGGTGTGAGGCGCCGGGGAACGTCAGCGGGTCGGAGATGGCGTCCTTCTTCTCCTCCAGCGGGTTACCGTAGCGGCCGATGCGCTGGGAGAGCAGCTCGTCCACCAGCGGGGCCAGGGCGGAGTGGGTGTGACCGAGCGCCTCCAGGTTCTCGACGTGGAAGATGAAGCGCCAGGCCCGGCGGGCGTCGGGGTCGCCCTTCGACGCGCGGGAGAATGCCCGGAGTCCGGAGAGCAGTTCCAGCCGCGGATAATGGGCGTGGACGTGGGCCAAAAGCGCGCCGGGCAGCACCTGGTCCGCGAAAGCCTCGAGAGCGATCGGGTCGTTGGGAGCGCGGATCACCCGGAGCGACTGGATTACGTAGCCGATGACTTCGTCGTCGGTCAGTGCCTGCCCCCGGGCCAACCGGCAGGGGACGCCCGCCTCGACGAGCTGGGTCTCCAGTTCCTGACCGATGCGATGCGCCCGGTAGAGGATGCCGTACTCACCCCAATCGAGCCCCGACTCGGCGCGGTCACGGATCAGGTCGGCAATGAGCCACCCGGCTTCGGCGGCTTCGTCGCTGAAATCATAGGCCGCGACACAGTGCTCCGACTCGCGATCGGCCTCGAGCTGCTTGTCGAAGAGAGCCGGGTTGCGGGAGACCAGCCGCCTGGCGACCTCGAAAATCTGCCGCGAGCAGCGTCGGTTCCGGTCCAGCACGATGGGAACCGGAATCTCGAAGTCGGTTCGAAACCGCTCCAGAATTCCGGGGTCGGCGCCGGTCCAGGAGAAGATGGACTGTTCGTCGTCCCCCACTGCGAAGCAGTTGCGGTGCCCTGAGGTGAGATGGGTCAGGACCTCGTATTGCGCCAGGCTCAGGTCCTGGAACTCGTCCACCAGCACGCAGTCCCAGCGGGAGCGCACCGCCGCCGCCGCGGCAGGGTGACAACGGAGCAGCTCGCCGGCGAGGGCCACCAGATCGTCATAGTCTACCAGATTCCTGGACCGTAGCGCGTCGCGGTAGCTGCGAAAGAGCGTGAGGTCAGCCGGTGTGAGTGGAACATTCTGCAGCCGGTGGCGGCCGAACTGCAGGAGCAGCGGCCCATGGCGCTCGGAGCGGATGCGCAGGCGCCGGAGTACTCGGCGCTGGTAGTCCTCGTCGGCGATGCCGAAGCCCCGCCGCAGCCCGCAGACCGTCGCGTAGTTGCGGAGCAGGTTGAGGCAGAGGGCGTGCAGCGTTCCCCGAAACACCTCGTCGGCGGCGGCACCGATCTCGAGGCGCAGCCGGTCCGCGATCTCGTCGGCGGCCTTGTTGGTGAAGGTGACGGCGCAGATCCGGTCGGGAGCAAAGCCCCACTGACCGATGAGGTATCTGATGCGTCCGATAAGGCAGAATGTCTTCCCGGCACCGGGGCCGGCCACGACGAGCACGGGACCGGGAGAGGCCTCGATGGCTCGGCGTTGCGCGGGGTAGGGGTCGAAGATCATGCGGGGCGTGGGGGTCTCCGTGGGTGACCGGACTCTACTGAGCCAACTTCATCGTAGGGGCGTCAACCCCTCAGGTCAGAGACGGCAGCGACCGCAACGAGTCGAGCGTGAGGCGCCACCCTTCTGCGCTCTCCGCCGGCTGGCTGCAGCTCGCGCCGGTGCACGCGTATCCCCTGGGCCCGCCACCGACCGCCAGCATTCCCCGGAGCGCCGGCGGAAGCGGACGGGTTCCGGCATCCCCCGGGGTGAGCCGCTGTACCACCTTTCGCGGCAGGAAAGTGGAGAGGGCGATCCGGTGCATCTCGTCGGCGGTCTCGTCGCCGGGATCGCCCACGATCACCAGGTGCGTGGCCGGGCTGAGATGCCGGTCCGCCGCGAGCAGATATGCGGCGGCATACAGCCCAAGCTCGCCGGCGCTCCCGGCAAAGGCGTTGACCAGCGCCTCCCCCCGCTCGCGCCACCGGCTGTCACCGGTGAGGTCATGCAGCCTCCCGCACACGATGCCCGCGACTCCGTTGGGGGAGGGAGTCGGGGTGTCCTGCACCGGCTTGGCTCGCGCCGGGAGAAGTCCGAGCTCCGCCGTCCGGTTGCGCGCCGTATCGAAGAGGCCTCCACCTGCGGCATCCCAGTAGTCGCGCCAGACCCGTTCCATCAGGCGCCCGCTCCACTCCTGCCAGCTATGGTCTCCGGTAATCTCGTAGGCATCAAGCGCGGCCGAGGCGGCCTGCACCTGATCGTCCAGCAGCCCGGCCACGCCACCATGCGTGTGGGCCACGGCATCGGCCTCGCCGGCGTCGCGGCGCAGCAGTGAAAGCGTCGCGATCGCGTGGGTGTGGGCCCGGCTATCCCCCAGCGCCACGCCGGCCCGCAACATGGCCGACGCCATCATCGCGTTCCAGTTGGTGTACCTGGTGCGGTCCACGAACGGCGCCGGGCGGCGGGCGCGAGCGGCGCGAAGCTTCTCGCGGGCCGAGCCGAGCAGCGCCAGGACGTGCTCTTCACTGTGGCGGGTGCGGACCGCGATGGCCTGCACCGTGGTGGCGACGTAGAGAACGTTTTTCCCCGGGTTGTGGTGCATCTCGCCCGCGGTGCCTATGTCGTAGTACGCCGAGGCGACCTCCAGCTCCTGCGGGGTGAGCTCGGCCGCTGCTTCGTCTCGGGTCCAGGTGAAGTAGTCGCCATCGTCCTCCAAGCCGACGTCGGCGTCCTGACTGGCGGCGTACCCGCCCTCCGGGTCGGAGGCCACCTCGAGAACCCAGCCGACGATCCCTCGGGCGACCTCGGCGTACTCCTCGGTTCCGAAGAGCGCGTACGCATCCAGGTAGACCGCCAGCAGCTCGGAGTTGTCGTAGGACATCTTCTCGAAGTGGGGAACGATCCACTCCGCGTCCACGCTGTAGCGGTGGAACCCGCCGCCGAGCTGATCGTAGACACCGCCACGGGCCATGCCCTGCAGGGTGCGGTCTATGATGGTGCGCACCTGCTCGGAAGGCTGGTCGTACCAGCGGTGCAACAGGAAGATCATCGCGCCGGGATGGGGAAACTTGGGCTGGCTTCCGAACCCTCCGTGTACCGGATCGAAGACGCGCGCCATCTGGCTGACGGCATCCTCCAGCATGCGGTGCGCGATCTGTCCAGGCGCCGCCTCATCGAGGTGGGCATCGAGCGCCCGCCGGATTGCCCGGGCCTGCGCCTCCACCTGATCCCGGCGGGAGCGGTAGGCGTCCAGAACGCTCGCCAGCACCGTTCGGAACCCGGGCCGACCATGCTGCCCGTCGGGAGGAAAGTAGGTCCCGCCGTAGAACACCTCGCCCGTGGGAGTGAGGAACGCGGTGAGCGGCCAGCCGCCCTGCTGTATCAGCGCCTGCACCGCGCGCTGATAACGCGCGTCCACGTCGGGCCGCTCATCCCGGTCCACCTTGATGCACACAAAGTGCTCGTTGAGGTAGCGGGCCAGCTCCGGATCCTCGTACGACTCGCCGTCCATAACGTGGCACCAGTGACACCAGACCGCGCCGATGTCGAGCAGCACCGGTTTGTCCCCGGTGGCAGCGGCGGCAAAGGCCTGATCTCCCCACGGAAACCAGTTTATGGGCTGATGCGCGGCGGACTTGAGGTAGGCGGAGGAGGCCTCCGCGAGGCGGTTACTGGTCATCGTTGGAAGTTATCGCGGCCGGGCCGCCACGCGGTGACTTTCGACCGGCAGAACGGCACGAGGGCGCACCGGAGTGCGCCCTCGATGAAGCTCACCTTCTGGAGCCCGGCTACTTGTGGCTCAGCGACCAGACGTATGCCGCGACCGCCTTTACCTCTTCATCGCTGATGGAGGAGCCGCCCTTGGGCGGCATGGCGACCTTGGTCTTGGCCGCCTCTTTGGGAATACCCTTGGTGACCGTGGCTACGATCATCTCCAGCGAGCCATCCCCGTGAATCCAGTCCGCATCCGTGAGATTGGGCCCTACGCCCCCCTGAGCATTGGTACCGTGGCAGGCGAAGCAGAGTCCGCTTTTGTGGAAGAGGGTATCGCCCCGGGCTATCGTCTCCGGAGCGGGGGCTGCAGCAGGTGCGGCTGGGGTCTTTCCCTGTGCGGTCGCAGGCCCGGCGCCGAGTAGGGCGGCACAGGTGAGCAGCAGTCCGAGGCGAGTTCGAATTTCCATCGAGCGCTCCGTGCTGTAGGCGGTGACCGGCGTCTATTCCAGACGCCGGGGGAGGAATCGGTCAAGACAGGCCGAAATCAGGGGCCTGCGGCTATCGGCCTGATTTCCACCCTGCGGTTGGCCGCACGTCCGCGTGGCGTGGTGTCCGGCGTGAGCGGCACGGTTGCGCCATAGCCCCGTGCCACCACCTGCTGGAACGGCACTCCCTTGGTGACCAGATAGCTGCGCACCGCGTCGGCTTGCAGCGACGTCAGGTGGAGGTTCTCGGCCGGGCTTCCGGTGTTGTCCACGTGAGCCGAAACCTCCACCCGGACCGTCGAGTCGGCCAGCAGTATGGCGGCCACCGAATCGAGCGCCACGTAGGAGTTGGGAGCCAGTCGCGCCGTTCCGACCCCGAAGCCTACCCCCGGCACCACTCCCGGCCTGATCCGCCCCACTGCCGGGCGAGCAGCCTGCGGACGAGGAGGCTGGCGGCGGGGCGGGGTGACGGCCGTATCGCGCGGGGCCTCAGCGGGCGGCGTGGGAGGTGCCGGCGTCGGCGCCGGGGCCGCGTTGGGGGTGGCCCTTCCCGGATGCTGCCCCGCTACGCACCCGATGGCGTTGACGTCGGCCCCTGCCGCACTGCGCGGGCAGCGGTCGAGGCCGTCGAGCACCCCGTCGCCATCCTCGTCGCCGGGGCAGCCGAGCGCGTCCACCGTGGCGCCGCGGGCGGTTTCGGAGCAGCGGTCTAGGCCGTCAGGAATGGCATCGCCATCGCTATCCCGGGGACAACCGCGTGGGTCCACCAGCACACCGGCCGGGGTATCGGGACAGCGGTCGAGACCGTCCGGGATGTTGTCGGAATCGGAATCGCGTTGGCAACCATTGGTATCCACTGCCGCACCGGCCACCGTGTTGGGGCAGCGGTCCACCCCATTGGCGACCCCGTCGCCGTCGGCGTCGCTGCTGCAGCCGCGTCCATCCACCTGAGCTCCCGGGGGGGTGTCGGCGCAACGGTCGCGATTGTCGAGAATGCCGTCGGCATCGGCGTCCGGAATGGGCTTGCTGCCAAGCATGTAGCTCAGCCCGAGGTTGACGCCGAAGTTGGAGAGTCCGACCGATGCCAGCGGAGGAGGGGGCTGACTCCGGTTGCGGGTGAGCGTCGCCTCGCCCCGCAGCATCAAGACCGGAGTGAGTCCGCCCCGGAAGCCGAGTCCGGTGAGCAGGCCGCGACTGGTGCCGCAGGGGGGATCCTCCGGGGGGTTTGCGCTTACCGGGCAATCGCCATACCCGGTGGAGCCGTAGCCGGCTTTCAGGTAAATCGAGTTGGAAGAGCCGATGAGGATATTGTACAACGCCGAGAGCGCGAGGGTCTTGACGCTGACGCCGTCTTCCGTCGGCTTGAACTGTGAGCTGACTATGGAGCCTTCCACTTCAGCCGAGAAGTTGAGGGGGAGCCAAATTCCGAGCCGGCCGATACCGCCGGTGCCACCTCCCAACTGAGTGGGTTCGTCAAAGGACTGAAACGAACCCCCGGCGCCGACCTCGAAGAGATACTTCCGCTGCTGGGCGGCACCCACGGACACGTACGATAGCAAGACGGCCAGGCAGCCAAGCAGCCGACAGCCCTGGGCCAAGCCACCGGAAAGTCGAAGGTAGGTTCGCATGGGTCAAATAGATACGCCGTACCGCGCTGCCTGACAAGGAGCGCCGTCACAGCCGCGGGCTGCACTTGGCATCTCCCCCAAGCGCCGCTACGATTCGCGGCGCAACGCCCGGCTCCGACTCCTGGAGGCATCATGAAGGTCACGATCGAATATTGCGTCGTTTGAAACTATCAGCCCCGAGCCACCAGTTTGGCGGCTGAGCTGAAGCGTTCCATTCCCGAGGCCGAAGTGCGGTTGATCCAGTCGTCCGGCGGAGTTTTTGAGGTAACGGTCGAGGGTAATCTGGTGTTCTCCAAGAAGGCGCTCCGCCGCCACGCCGATCCGGGTGAAGTGATCGCGCTCGTTCTCGGGGCACGGTGAGAATAGCGATCTGCACCGGGGGCGGCGACGCGCCCGGGCTCAACGCGGTGATCCGGGCGGTGGTGCTCTCGGCCCGCCATCGCGGCTGGCAATCCTACGGGATCCAGCGTGGCTACGAGGGGCTGCTCTCCTTCAACGGCGTGGTGCCGCTCGGCTCGGCCGCGGTTCGGGGGATCACCCACCTGGGCGGCACCATTCTCGGCACCACCAACCGGGGCAATCCGTTCCGCTACGTCATGCGGGACGACCAGGGTGTGGAGTACGAAGTGGACCGCTCCGACGACCTGGTGGCCGCCTTTCAGGCCAGCGGATTCGATGCGCTGGTCTCGATCGGCGGCGATGGAAGCCTGCAGATCTCCCATCAACTCTGGTGCAAGGGGCTGCCCGTGGTGTGCGTGCCCAAGACCATTGACAACGACGTAAGCGGCACCCAACGCTCCTTCGGGTTCGACAGCGCGGTGAGCACCGCGACCGACGCGCTCGACAAGCTGCACTCCACGGCCGAAAGCCACGACCGGGTTATGGTGGTCGAGCTGATGGGGCGCTACGCGGGTTGGATCGCGCTCTACAGCGGGCTGTCCGGCAGCGCGGACGTGATCCTGCTACCCGAAATCCCTTTCGACATGGACAAGATCTGCGAGAAGATCCGGAGCCGGGAGGCAGCCGGACGCCACTTCAGCATTGTGGTCGTAGCCGAGGGAGCCAGGCCGAAGGACGGGACGGTGGAGCTGGTGGAGCGACGTGGGGTCGGCACCGTAGACCGCCTCGGCGGGATCGCGGGTAAGGTGGCCCGTACCATCGAACACCACACCGGAAAAGAAACCCGCACCCTGGTATTGGGTCACCTTCAGCGCGGCGGGTCGCCTACCACATACGACCGGCTGCTCGCGTTGCGCTTCGGGGCGGCGGCGGTCCGTGCCATTGCCGACGGCGCCTTCGGAACGATGGTCGGGCTCAACGGGCCCGACATTACCCGGGTGCCGCTGGAGCAGGTGGTCGGCCGCTCCAAGAACGTTCCTCTCGACTGCGATACGATCGTCACCGCGAGGCAGCTCGGGATCAGCCTGGGGGATTGAGTCGAGTTGTCTGGGAGAAATGCTATCATGCCGAGCAGCGCGTGGCCGAACGGCGCATTGTCATCCCGAGCGGAGCGAGGGATCTTGCCCGAGAGTCCCGGAACCATTCGAGAAGATCCCTCGCTCCGCTCGGGATGACAGGGCGTTGGCCGAGCTGATGCCCGACTATCCCACCACCCCGATCATCCCCGTCGTTGACCACCTGCACGGGCAGGCGATCGTAGATCCCTACCGTTGGCTGGAGGACGGCGAAAGTGCCGAGACCCAAGCCTGGACCGAGCGGCAGAACTCGCTCACCCAGTCGTATCTGGCCGGCGCCACCGGACGGGACGCGATTCGCCGGCGGCTGGATGAGCTGCTGACTATCGGCGCCGTCAGCGTTCCCGCCCCCGCACGAGGCCGCTACTTCTACCAGCGGCGGGAGGGGCGGCAGAACCAGCCGGTGCTCTACGTTCGCGACGGGGTGAACGGAGCCGAGCGGGTCCTCCTCGATCCCAACGGTCTCGACTCGGCCGGCACCACGGCGCTCGACTGGTATTATCCCAGCGACGACGGCCGCCTGCTCGCCTACGGCCTGTCGGAGAACGGCAGCGAGCAGAGTGTCCTTCACCTGCTGGAGGTGGACTCGGGCCGCATCCTGGGAGACCGGATTCCGCACACCCGCGCCGCCGAACTGGCCTGGCTCCCCGATGCCGGCGGATTCTACTACACCCGCTACCCGGCCTCAGGCGAGGTGCCCGCTGGCGAAGAGCACTACCACCGGTCGGTCTTCTTTCACCAACTGGGCGGCAATTCGGCGGCCGATCCGCTGATCTTCCGGCCCGACCGCAAAGAGTACTGGCCCGGCGTGAAGGTCTCGCCTGACGGGCGCTGGCTGCTCATCAGCGTGGCCCGGACCTTCGACCAGACCGACCTGTATATCCAGGACCGGCTCGGGAGCGACCCCCTGGTAGCGGTAGCCCGGGATCTGCCCGCCTCGTTCGAGGGCGAGGTGGCGCACGGCCGACTCTTCCTCCGCACCAATCTCGACGCACCGACCTACCGCCTGTATGCGGCCGATCCCGAGCGGCCCGAGCGCGGCGGCTGGCGGGAGATCGTTCCGCCGCGCCCGGACGCGGTGCTGGATGGGTTCAATGTCGCCGGCCGGTTCCTGGCGCTCAGCTATCTGGAGCGTGCATCCTCCCGGCTCCGACTCACCGGCCTCGACGGAGCTCTCCACCGCGAGGTCACGCTTCCCACTCTCGGCAGTCTCTTCGGGATCGGCGCGGAGTGGGACGGGCACGAGTTGTTCTTCGGCTTCTCGTCCTATACGGTACCGCCGAGCGTGTACCGCATTGATCTGGACACGGGAATCGAGTCGCTTTGGCTTCGGGTGGAGGCGGACGTGGACCCCGCCGGCTTCGAGGTTCGGCAGGTGAGCGTGACCTCCAGGGACAATACGCCGGTGACGATGTTCCTGGTCCACCGTACCGGACTGGAGCGGGATGGAAAGATTCCCACCTACCTTACCGGATACGGTGGTTTCAACATCAGCATGAGCCCGGCCTTTTCCCGTTCGCTGCTGCTCTGGCTCGAGTTGGGCGGCCTGCTGGCGATTCCCAACATTCGGGGTGGAGGCGAGTACGGGGAGGGCTGGCACCAGGAGGGCATGCTGAGCCGAAAGCAGAATAGCTTCGACGACTTTATCGCGGCCGCCGAATGGCTGATTCGAGAGCGCTACACCCAACCGAGCCGCCTGGCCGCGGCCGGCGGCTCCAACGGCGGGCTTCTCATGGGCGCCGTGCTCACCCAGCGGCCGGAGCTCTTCCGCGCCCTGGTGGTGCAGGTGCCTCTGCTCGACATGCTGCGCTACCATCACTTTCTCATCGCACGGCTGTGGATTCCCGAGTACGGCTCGGCCGACGACCCGGAGCAGTTCGGGTGGCTGCGGGCCTATTCGCCTTACCACAACGTGGGGGACGGAGTGGCCTATCCCGCGGTGCTCCTGGCCACCGCCGAAAGCGACAGCCGGGTTGATCCAATGCACGCGCGCAAGATGGCCGCCCGCCTCCAGGCCGCGACTACTTCTCCCCACCCGGTGCTGCTGCGGCTCGAATCCCGAGCCGGCCACGGTGCCGGAAAGCCGCTCTCCAAAGTCCTCGACGAGCTCACCGACACGTGGACGTTTGTGTTTTCGGAGCTGGGGGTGGAGGTTGGGTGAATCTGGTCGAAGGTCGAAGGTCGAAGGTC
>Ga0136617_10000763_pt1 | contig 27911 bp, 26 predicted proteins | sample AntDrymUQ3222106_2_FD_129672 | JGI IMG/M metagenome (GOLD analysis project Ga0136617, IMG submission 129672) | Polar desert sand microbial communities from Dry Valleys, Antarctica - metaG UQ322 (21.06) | ecosystem: Environmental > Terrestrial > Soil > Desert | place: Antarctica: Dry Valley...
GTGAGGTTGGTTATGGCAAGCCGGATTCTTGCAGCAAACGGGCCGCCGCCCGTGGCGACACGCCGAGCGGGGACATACACTTTCGGGTGTAAATAGTCACAAGGCTGGCTGAATAACCCTCCATGGCGACAGCACCGACCCGCTATGGGAGTGGACCTCCCATAGCGAACCGACCTCAAAAAGACCCGTATACAGTAAGCTGGCGTAAAGGGGGTCTCCCGTGTTGGATGATATTGATCACCTTGCTGGACGGCGACACGCCATCGCCCTGGTGCGGGAGCTCATGGCGCGACCCGAACAGCACGGTATGCCACGCAGCCAGGACCACCCCGTGCTCGTCTTCGAGGGTGGACGCGGGAGCGGCAAGTCAGCCCTGCTGACCGGGCTGGGCACCTTGTTGGACCAACGTGTCCCCTATGCATACGTCAACTTCGAGAAGAACCGACACGCCACTGTCCCGGAGGTGCTCTCAGCCCTCGCGTTCGAACTCAGCAAGAGATGTCGGCGCTACGGTGTGCTACGCTTCCCTCGGTTCGCCGTCGGGCGGGTGGTGATGCGTCAGGATCTCGATCTGGACGACCACTCTCGTGCCTGCCAGCAGGTCCGGGCGGCACTGGAGAAAGAGCGCAACCTCGACACCCTGCGGCAGATCCTCGGGGAGACGGCAGGCGATGCGTTGGCGGTCCTGCCGGTGCCCGTACCACCCGTGGTCACCCGGAACGTTCTTCGGCTGACCCTGAACCGGCTGACCGAATGGGCACCCGGCCGACGAATCGCGCTCGGGTCGTTTCACGACTGGTACGGCCACCGGGGACGCGAACGCACCAACGACGCACTCGACGTGCTGGTGGACCTGAACCGCTGGACCCGAAACACCGACGACGAGGACAACCGTCAACGGATCGACGAACTGCTGTGGGACGCGTTCCTGGCCGACCTGTGCGACCAGTTCACCAGTGGTCGCAAGGCCGGCGAGCTGTCGCTGAACTGCGTGGTCCTGCTCGACAACGCCGACACCCGGCTCGGTCAGATGTTCGTGAACGGGTTGGTCCAGGCGCGTCGGCAACGCGCTGCAACTGACCGCGGCACCGTCGATCCGCTCACCGCGGTGGTGGCCAGCCGAGGGGCATTACTGGCTGACGTACCGGGCGAGAACGTCGAGCTCGCTCCGACGAACGGTCAGGTCCGCCGCGGCACTCGGCGCGACGGCGGCACCGGGAGCTGGTGGTACCGGTGCCGTTTGGCGGACCTCACCCAGGATGAGATCGGCAGTATGGTGTCCGCGCTGGCGCTGCGCGAGGGCAACAACCAACGGTTGACGCTGCTGGCCCTCCAGCTGACCGGTGGGCACCCGGCGTCTGTTCGGCTGCTCCTGGACGCCATCGCCGAACACCCGGAGAACCGGGACGAGCTGTCCGTGATACTTGACCAGCTCGAACCTGCAACTCCATCTCAGCTGGCCCGAATGACGGTCGCCGAGCGGATGCGACTGCGCCTGCTCGGCGAGTTCCCCGACGAGGTGCTCGACGATCTGGTCACCTGCGCTGCGGCCCGCGAGCGACACCATGCGGTACAGCTGGCCATGAGCAGCGCACTGCTGGCGTGTAGCCAGGTGACCTACGTGGAGATCATTGATCCGGTGCTGTGGCCGGCAGCCGCAGGGGCAGGCGCGACGATGCGGCGACGGCTCCTGCTGCGCACGCTCGCCAGTCGGGACGGCAGCCACTCCCCCGCATGGTCGACGGTGTTCGGCTGGCTCCGCGCCCACTGCACGACAACAGGCGACGAGGCGGGTGAGCTGTACTACGCGCTCGCCAACGGCGATCTGGTGTTCGTGACGCAACGTCTCCACAGACACCTCGTCTCCGACGAGAGCACCTCCTGGCTGGACGTGCTGGCGTCGGTCACCACAGCCCCACGTCGACCGCAGGAGGGTAATGCCCCCGTCTCTCCGACGGACCAGCTGCGCACCCTGATGCTGGACACGACCGATCTCCCGTCACCACTGGTGACATTGGCCAGGCTCATCGCCGCCCGGTGGATCGCTGATGATCCGTTCAGCGGCAGCCGGCTTCGTGGTCTCCATCTCCAGATCGCCGCCGACTACAACACCGTCGCCGGACAGTCACCGCGCAGTGCCGAGCAGCTACTACTCGCTGCCCGTGACCACCAGAGACGGGCCGAATCATGGAGATGATACCGAAGCTGTGGGGCTTTCCCTACACCGACGACGAGCCACCGCCGGGGAGACAATATGGCCAGCACGTTGCGCGACACCTTCGAACCGCCGGATACGACGGTACGACGACGACGACGCTGGCGGAGTCGAGTGGTACTGGCCATCGTGGTGGTGCTCCTCGGTAGTGCCGCGGTAGTCGTCGGAGACACGTTGGTACGCACCTGCGGACGACTTGGCTCTGGTGTGGCCATGGTCGACGGCGAATGTATCGGTGTGACCGACGGTTCCTACATCTTCCGCCAAGACTACCGCGACGTCGAAAGCAGGATCGCGGAGGAGAACACCTGGGTGGCCGACGAGGTAAACAAACCCGCGGGCAAATCCGCTGTCACCGTCGCACTGTTTCTACCCATGACCGTCGAGGACGACAGCCCGACCAGTCCCGAAGAGGTCCGCAACCAGATGGAAGGCGCGTATACGGCCCAACACCGGCTCAACCGCGAGTCGATCGCCGGCGACCCCAATCCGCTCATACGGTTGGTGTTGGCCAATCAGGGCAACCGCCAGCAGCAGTGGGAACCGGTGGTAGAACAACTCGCGAACATGCGTGACGATCAGGCACCACTCGTCGCTGTCATCGGATTAGGGGTCAGTGTCGAGGAGACGGAAAGAGCTGCAGAACGCCTCGCTGGATACAACATTCCGATGGTCGCCACTCTCGCCACCGCCGATGCGCTGAACTATCAAGTCTACCCCGGCTTCACGCGGGTAGCACCGAGCAATCATGATCAAGTCGAAGCGCTTCGCAGATACCTGGCCCAGAAAGAGCTCAGCTCGGCCATCCTCGTCGAGGACACGAACCAGGATCTCTTCGTGGAGTCCATGAAAGCGAACTTCACCATGCTGTTGGGAGATCTGATCGAGCCCCCCTCCGAGACCTTCATCGGCGCGACAACGCCTACTGAAGCCACCCCAACTATCTTTAGCTCCGCGATATTAAGAATCTGCGCACCGTCGTCACCGAAGTTAGTGCTCTTCGCCGGGCGAAAGATCGACCTGCGCACGTTCGTGACATCGCTCGAGGCGCGACGGTGCTCAGTAGACATGATCACTGTCGTCACCGTCGGCTCAGACACCGGAGCGCTCGGCACCGCTGGCGAGCCCGCCCTGCAAGAGACCGCACTGCGCGAGGCGAACATCGTGGTCGCCGTCGCCGCGACGGCCGATCCGCAACGCTGGGAGGATGGCTTTGCCAACCCACCCGTGGATTTCAGTGACTTCTTCACCTCGTTCCGAGGTCACTTCGACACCGAACATCTCGCCGACGGCGAGGCGATCCTGACCCACGATGCGCTGCTGACTGCCGCTCAGGCCATCCGATTTGCAGCCGCATCGAAACCACCGCTGGATTTTGTTCCCTCATCGGCAGACGTGGGCAGTCAGCTGACAAACCTTAACAAGGATCTTTCCATACCAGGAGCCGGCGGGGTCTTGAGCTTCAGCGCACGCATCACGGACGAGAAGGAGACCGGCAACCCCTGCGGAAAACCGGTTCCGATACTCGAGAGCCCGTCCGGCCCACCGGTAGAACCGGTCTTCATCACATGCTCCGACAACATAACCGGCTGATCCAGACCACAGAGCAGTCATGTCACAGCCACTCGGCTCTATCGATCATGCCGGTCGGCTGGTGTAGTCGTGGGCGCGTTCCGCAGCGTGGACGTCGCCTACCGCTGATCGGGCGATGCCCGCACGTCCGCCCTGGCGACCCCGCCGCCCGGCAGCGACACGAAGCCCGGCTCCTCGCTGCGACACCCCGAACTGCTAGCATTGACGGCACCCTGGGGAGGTGGTCCGCGTGGCCGCAATCAGTGTCCGAAACCTGGACGAGCACGTGAAGGAGCGGCTGCGGGTCAGGGCTGCTCGCCACGGTCGATCGATGGAGTCCGAGATCCGGGCGATCTTGAAAGCAGCCGTCTCCGAACCCGATGACTCTCACGACCTGTTCCAGACGATGCTGGACCGGTTCGGCGAGATCGGCGGAGTCGAGCTCACTCTTCCGCCACGCACGACCCCGGTACGAGCAGCAGACTTCTCCGAATGATCATTATTGACACCAGCGTCGTGTCCGAGCTCATGAAGTCATCCCCTGCCCCAGCCGTTCGGGACTGGGTTCGTGCGCGTCGTCACGGCGAGCTGTACACGACGTCGATCACGCTTGCCGAGATCCGCTACGGCATCGAGCGCCTTCCCCCAGGCCATCGACGAGACCTGCTGAAGACGACCGCCGACGAGGTCTTCGCCGCGTTCGCGGATCAGGTTCTCCCCTTCGACGCCGCGGCGGCCGCACGCTACCCGACGATCGTGACCTGTAGGGACCGCGAAGGCCTACCCATCGACGGATTCGACGCCCAGATCGCGGCCATCTGCCATACCCACGACGCGGCTCTGGGGACGCGAAACCTCAAGGACTTCAAGGCCACTGGGATCGACCTGATTGATCCATGGCATGCGGCCTGAACGCTGCCAGGTCAGGTGGTGTAGTCGTGGAAGCCCCGGCCGGTCTTCTTTCCGAGCAGGCCGGCGTCGACCATGCGCAGCAGCAGCGGCGGCGGGGCGTAGAGCGGCTCCTTGAACTCCGCGTACATCGAGTCGGCCACGGCTTTCGTCGTGTCCAGCCCGATGAGGTCGGTCAGGGCGAGCGGGCCGAGCGGGTGCGCACACCCGAGGACCATTCCACGGTCGATGTCCGCGGCCGACGCAAAACCCGACTCGAGCATCCGGATCGCACCCAGCAGATACGGGATCAGCAACGCGTTCACGATGAAGCCTGCGCGGTCGCAGGACCGGATCACGGTCTTGCCCAGGACGTCGCGGACGAAACCCTCGGCGCGCGTCGCGGTCTCCTCGTCGGTGAGCAGCGACGGGATGAGCTCCACGAGCGTGAGCACCGGCACCGGGTTGAAGAAGTGGATGCCGACGACCCGGTGTGGCCGCTGGGTGGCCATCGCGATCCTCGCGATCGGGATCGACGAGGTGTTGGACGCGAAGATCGCGTCCCGGCCGCTGACGACCTTGTCCAGGGTGCCGAAGATGCCAGCCTTGACCTGCTCGTTCTCGGCGACCGCCTCCAGCACGAGCTCCCGGTCGGCGAAGTCGTCGAGGTCGGTGGTGTAGGTCAGGCAGGCGAGGGCGGCGTCGCAGTCGAACTCGGTGAGCTTGCCGGCACGCAGACCACGCGACAGCGACCCCTCGATGCGCGTACGACCCACCGCGGACGCCGCCGCGTTCACCTCGGCGACGATCACGTCCAGCCCGGCACGAGCACAGACCTCCGCGATACCAGAACCCATCAGACCCGACCCGACGACGCCCACCCGGCTGATCTGGGTCATGGAGACCTCCTCGGTCGTGCCGTCTCGCGGGGTTCGCGGAGTCTCTGGTCATGATCGCGGTACCGGAGCCGCCACGATATCCGACACGGCGCACGAATCGGTGATCGACCGTTGTGCCGACGACACAGCCCTGACCGCTACCCCACCGAGGATGCCAGCACCCCGGGACACCGTCAGATCCACGAGATGGAGGTTGGTCCGTCAGCGCGCTACCGGTCAGCTCGTAGCAGGTGGGATCCACCCGGCTGAGCGCCTCAGCCACCGACGGTGCCTGCCCGCCGAGCTCCCTCCACCGAGGACCGGCACACCACCTCCGTGGACCGGGACACCACCTCAGCGTCACCCTCCCGCTGTCTACCGACCGACGAGGTCGACGAGCGTCACCTGATCCGAGTAACGATTAGGTTGCCCGAGTAACGATCGAGGGCCAGTGCACGAGAAGTTACGCAAGGGCGTACGGCAGAAGGCCACGGGGAGCAAGGCCGGTAACGCCCGGGCGGGCGGTGGGATCGGGTTGGGCGGAGAGGTGCGAGCTGACGAGCACGCACAGTGATGTCTCGGCACGTTCCACACCGCTTGTCCAGCAGCATCCGTTTCCCTGCGTGACGTACTCAATGATCAGCTCCCCCCGACGCCAAACCCCGAATGGAGTCACTTGACATGCGGCAACGCGCTGTGATCACCGGCGGTGCCGGGTTTCTCGGCTCTCATCTAGCCGAGCGTCTGCTCGACGCGGATGTGGACGTCATCTGCATCGACAACTTCCTGACCGGCACGCCCGACAACGTCGCACATCTCCAGGGCAGAGACGGTTTCCGGCTGCTGCGCGGTGACGTCACCGACCATATCTCCGTTCCGGGGCCGGTCGACTACGTACTCCACTTCGCTTCGCCCGCTTCGCCTATCGACTATGCAGAGCTTCCGATCGAGACGCTCAAGGTCGGTTCCATCGGGACGCTCCACACGCTTGGTCTGGCCAAGGACAAGGGGGCGCGGTACCTGCTCGCCTCGACCTCCGAGACCTACGGCGACCCGCTGGTACACCCCCAACCGGAGACGTACTGGGGCAACGTCAATCCGGTGGGTCCGCGAGCATGTTACGACGAGGCCAAACGCTTCGCCGAGGCCATGACGATGTCGTACCGCACACGCCACGGCGTCGACACCGCCATCATGCGGATCTTCAACACCTACGGTCCCCGCATGCGACCCAACGACGGTCGTGCCATCCCGACTTTCGTGCGTCAGGCGCTGGCCGGAGACCCCCTCACCGTCGCGGGTGACGGGAGCCAGACCCGTTCGGTGTGCTACGTCGATGACCTGATCGAGGGAGCGCTCCGGCTGCTCTTCTCGAATCTCGCCGGGCCGGTCAACATCGGCAGCCCACACGAGATGACGATGCTGGAGGTCGCCGAGCTCGTCCGTGAGCTCACGGCGTCCGGGTCGGATATCGAGTTCATCGACCGCCCGCAGGACGACCCGTCGGTGCGTCAACCCGACATCGAGATCGCCCGCACCGAGCTCGGTTGGGAGCCGGCGATTCCGGTGCGAGAGGGTCTGCACCGAACGATCGCGTGGTTCCGGAGCTGTCCGGACATCCGCGGCGGGAGAACGCTTGCGGATCCGCTGTCCACGGCGACCGCGCCCCGAACGTCCACCTCGAGCCCGCGTCCCACGATCGCGGTGGTCGGCACGGGCTACGTCGGTGCGGTCACCTCCGTCTGCCTGGCCTGGCTCGGCCATGAGGTCTGCGGTCTGGACACGGACCCGGTTCAGGCCGGACAGCTCAACCAGGGACAGGCGCCGTTCTACGAGCCCGGGCTTCCCGAGCTGCTGACATCCGCGCTGTCCACCGGCCGGTTGCGCTTCACCGACCAGGCCTCGGAAGCCCTCGCCGAAGCAGAGATCATCTTCCTGTGCGTCGGTACCCCGCCGGGCGCCGAGGGGATGCCGGATCTCCTCCAGCTCGAGGGCGCGGTTCGCTCGCTGGCTCCCTACCTCCGGGCGAACAGTGTGATCGTCAACAAGTCGACGGTGCCGGTCGGCTCGGGCAACTGGACCCGCACGATCATCGAGGAGGCGCTACCGCGGGAACGCCAGTCGTCCTTCGACGTCGTGTCGAATCCCGAGTTCCTCCGCGAGGGCTCGGCAATCGAGGACTTTCTGCACCCGGACCGGATCGTGCTGGGCGGTGACAGCGAAGCCGTCGGGCGGGTGACCGAGTTGTATCGCTCGGTTCTCGACCAGTCGTTCTCCCGGGGCAGACGGAACCAGCGGCCTCAACTGATCACGACGGAGCTCTCCTCAGCCGAGATGATCAAGTACGCGGCGAACGCGTTCCTCGCCACGAAGATCAGCTTTGCGAACGAGATCGCGAACCTGTGCGAGCTGGTCGGTGCCGACGCCCGCCAGGTCCTTCCCGCGATCGGCGCCGACCACCGCATCGGGTCGACGTTCCTCTCCGCGGGGGTCGGCTGGGGTGGGTCCTGCTTCGGTAAGGACGTCGCCGCGCTGGTGGCCACGGGACAGGAGTACGGGTACACACCCACGTTGCTGCGTGCGGCGGTGGAGGTGAACCAGCTCCAGCGCGCCAGCGCGGTCCGCAAGCTACAGCGGGAGCTCCGGGTCCTGAAAGGTCGTCGGATCGCGGTCCTGGGTCTCGCCTTCAAACCCGGTACCGACGACCTGCGCGATGCGCCTGCCCTGGACATCATCCGCCGCCTCCTCGGGGCCGGGAGCATCGTCTCCGCCTACGACCCGGTGGTGAAGAAGCTTCCCGAGGACCTTGCGGCGGTCCGGCTCGCCGCCGACGTGTACGAGGCCGCCGACCGCGCCGATGCCGTGGTCCTGGCCACCGAGTGGCCGGAGTTCCGGGACATCGAAGTCCAGACGCTGCAGCAGGTCATGAAGGGCGATCTCGTGCTGGACGGCCGGAACTTCCTGCCGGAGCCGGCCTTCGCCGGATCGGGCACGCGTCTCGAGGGATTCGGCTGGTGAGGATGCCGTCCACGAGCCCGGAGACGAGAGACAGGAGACCAACGGTGAACCCGGAGGCGAAGCCCCCGCACCTCCTGGCCCAGGTCGACGCCCCCGCCCACATGCCGATGCTCCGCTCGGGTGACTTCGGCGGCAACGCAGCACGATCACCTCTCGCCGTGGTCCCGGAAGCGCGACCGCGTCCTCGAGGAATGCCGCTGGAACGTCGACACCGCGTCCTGCTGCGCATCGCCGACGCGATCGCGCTGTCGCTCGCGGCGATCCTGGGAGCAGCAGTGCTGAGCGTGATCGAGCCGACTCGCGCCGGGGACATCGCGGCGCGCCAGGTCTTGATCACGGCGCTGGCCATGGGCCTGGCCTTTCACCTCCACGGCCTCTACCGGCGACCGGCCTCCCGGCTCCGACCGAGCGGCTGGTGGCGGCCCTGGGTGATCGCACGCTGCCTCCCGACCGCAGTTCTGCTCGTTCTGGGCACGGGGGCGCTGTTGTTCGACGACCGGATGACCCTGACCGCGGCCGTGGCGATGACGGTGCCGGCGGTCGTCCTGACCCCGTTCGGTCGCCGCCTGGTGGTGCGAATGTTCGGCCCCCCGACGGTGACGCGCATCCTCGTCGTCGGCACCGGGCAGGTCGCTGACCGCCTCCACACGCGACTCAGCCGTTGCCCGGACACCTACGTGGTGGGCCACGTCGACGACGACCCCGCGCCCGGCCAACGGGTCCTCGGCGGGCTCGCCGAGCTGCCGGAACTGTGCCGGGAACACACCGTCGACCGGATCATCGTGGCGTTCTCCCGCAATTCCGACCACGAGACACTCGAGCTGCTGAGGCGGCTGGAGGGCCAAGTCCCGATCTCGGTCGTCCCACGGCTGTTCGAACTGCACAGCTGGCGCAGCGAGATCGAGGAGCTGCACGGACTGCCGCTGCTGCACGTGCCGTCCGCGTCCCTCGGCATCGGCACCCGGTGGGCGAAGCGGACGCTCGATCTGACCCTTGCCGTACCCGCTCTTCTCGTGGGCCTTCCGTTCGGGCTCGCGCTGGCGGCCGCCATCAAGCTGGACAGCCCCGGCCCGGTGTTCTTCCGGCAGGAGCGCGTCGGGCGCGCCGGCCGGACGTTCCGCATCGTCAAGTTCCGCACGATGACCGCGGACGCCTGGGACCGGCGCGGTGCGGTGGCAGAACACAACGAGGGGGACGGGCCGCTGTTCAAGATGCAGAACGATCCCCGGGTCACGAGGGTGGGGCGGATGCTGCGGCGGACCAGCATCGACGAGCTCCCGCAGCTGCTCAACGTGGTCCGCGGGGAGATGTCGATGGTCGGCCCCCGACCGCTGCCGACGGAGGAGTCGGACCGGTTGGACGGGGCGGCGCTGACCCGCTTCGACGTGGCACCGGGAGTGACCGGACTGTGGCAGGTGTCAGGTCGCAGCGATCTCAGCTACGCCGACCTCCAGCACCTCGACTCCGTGTACGTCCGGTCGTGGTCGCTGATGTGGGATCTGCGCATCATTCTGGCCACCCCGCGCAGCGTCCTCGGCCGCCGCGGAGCGTACTGATGACCATGGTCGGAGAGGTCGGGGTGGAGGTCGGTCAGCGAGCCGTCGTCATGCACACGATGCTGCTCGACGCCGTCGCGGCGCAGTCGACCGCGCTGCTGGCGGCGCACGGGGTGGCCGCCATCCTGATGAAGGGTCGCGTCACCGCATCGTGGCTGTACCAGGACGGCGTCCGCGACTACGGCGACGTCGACCTGCTCGTCGACCCGGCCCAGCGGGGTCGCGCGGTCGAGGTGCTGGGCACGATCGGGTACACGCACTGGTTGGCGGGCGCGGACCAGGTGGAGTTCGGACCGAACGAGGTGGAGCTGGTCGGCCCGAACCGCACGTGCATCGACCTGCACCACACGCTGCTGGGCGTCGCGGCCACCCCGGCGCGGTGCTGGGAGATCCTCTCGCGGCGGACGGAGACGATGTCCGTGGGCGGCCGGACGGTCACGGTCCTCGACCCGGTGGCCCGCACGATGCACCTCGCCCTGCACGCCGCGCAGAACGGTCCGGTCGACACGAAGGCCGTCGCGGACCTCGAACGTGGGTTGGCGCAGCTGCCGCTCGAGCTGTGGCGGGAGGCCGCGACCCTCGCCCGGTCCGTCGACGCGATCGAGGCGTTCGCCACGGGCCTGCGCGTCGTCGAGCCCGGTCGAGACCTCGCCACCGGGCTGGGGCTGGGTCCACCACGTGACATCGGGTTGGTTCTGCGCAGTTGGTCCGCCCCACCGGAGGCGCTGCAGATCCAGAACTTCGTCCAGGCGGACTCTGTCGGCAGCAGGCTGCGGTTCGTCGGCAGGAAGCTCTGGCCGACGTCGGCGTACATGGTCAGCCGGTTTCCGGCGGCCCGAGGTGGGGGGATACCCCTGCTCACCGCGCGCCTGCGCCGGATGGCCGGCTTGCCGAACAAGCTCGGTGTCGCGCTCTGGACCTGGAACCAGGCGAGACACACCGTGCGTCGTCAGCACGCCGAGGACAGGGCATCGACAGAAGGGAAGGGGCGCTCGTGAGCGTCGCCGTCATCACCGGAGCAGCCGGGCTCATCGGCTCGGAGGCCGCGCTGCATTTCGGCGAGCTCGGGCTCGATATCGTCGGCATCGACAACGACATGCGGCAGGTGTTCTTCGGCCCGGAGGGCTCGACCGACTGGAACCGGCGCCGGGTGGAAAGCCGACTGGGCACGTCCTACACCCATCTGAACATCGACATCCGGGACCGGGACGCGCTGCTGGCCGTGTTCGCGCGCTATGGCAGCGATATCGGACTGGTGGTCCACACCGCGGCGCAGCCGTCGCACGACTGGGCCGCCGACGACCCGTTCACCGATTTCGACGTCAATGCCGTGGGTACCCTGAACGTCCTGCAGGCGACTCGGATCCACAGCGGCACCGCGCCGTTCATCTTCACCTCGACCAATAAGGTATACGGCGACCGCCCGAACAGCCTCCCGCTCCGCGAGCTCGACACCCGCTGGGAACTCGAGCCCGGGCACGACTACGAGAACGGCATCCGCGAAGACATGCCGATCGACGCGTGTCTGCACAGCGTGTTCGGTGCGTCGAAAGTGGCGGCAGATGTGATGGTGCAGGAGTACGGGCGCTACTTCGACCTGCCCACCGCGTGCTTCCGGGGCGGAACGCTGACCGGCCCGCAGCACTCGGCGTCCCAGCTGCACGGTTTTCTCGGATACGTGATGCGCTGCGCCATGACACGCACCCCGTACACCGTGTTCGGCTACAGCGGCAAGCAGGTGCGCGACGCGATCCACTCAAAAGATCTGATCAACGCCTTCGAACGGTTCTGGCGACAGCCCCGAGTAGCCGAGATCTACAACATCGGCGGCGGCCGATTCAGCAACTGCTCGGTGCTGGAGGCGATCACGCTGGCCGGAAAGATCACCGGCGAGGAACTGGCGTGGAGCTACTCGGAGACCAACCGCACTGGTGATCACATCTGGTGGATCAGCGACAACGGACGTTTCGAGCGGCACTATCCGGATTGGACGGTTCGGCACGGCGTGGAGGACATCCTCACCGAGATGTTCGAGGCGAACTCGGACCGGTGGTCGACATGATCGACAACGGCAAGCACAACGTCCTCGGCGTCCTGGTGGACGCCGTGGACTACCCGGCCGCCCAGCGGCGGGTGCTCGACGCCGCCCGCGAGGGCCGTCCCTACGCCGTGAGCGCGCTGGCCGTGCACGGCGTGATGACCGGCGTCCACGACGACGTGCACCGGCACCGGCTCAACGCCCTCGACCTCGTGACCCCGGACGGCCAGCCGGTGCGCTGGGCGCTGAACTGGCTGCACGGCACGAAGCTGACCGATCGCGTGTACGGGCCCGATCTCACCTTGCGCCTCTGCGCCGCGGCAGCCGAGGAGGGGCTACCCGTCTACTTTTACGGCAGCACACCCGAGGTGCTCTCCGCGCTCTGCGAGAACCTGCGGCGACGGTTCCCGGCGATCACGATCGCCGGGGCCGAGCCGTCGCGGTTCCGCAGGCTCTCCGCCGCCGAGCTCGACGAGACAGCCGACCGGATCCGCACCTCCGGCACCCGGATGGTGTTCGCCGGGCTCGGCTGCCCGCGCCAGGAGGTCTTCGCCTACGAGCTGCGCGAGATCGTGCGCATGCCGGTGATCGCCGTCGGGGCCGCCTTCGAGTACCACGCCGGCCTGGTCGACCAGCCGCCGCAATGGATGCAGGACCGTGGGCTGCACTGGGCCTACCGACTCGGCCAGGACCCGAAACGACTCTGGCGACGCTACGTGCTGCTCAATCCCGAGTACCTGGTACGACTGGTCGCTCAGAAGGTACGGCTGTGGAGCCCCGACCCAGGCCGCACGGAGCGCCCGACCGAGGTGATCGGCCATGGGTGAGGCCGGCACCGGTGGTTTCGTCCTGATCGCCGGGCCGGACGGCGCCGGAAAGAGCACCGTCGTCGAGGCGATCGCCGCACGCGGGGCAGTAGCAGGGCTGCGTATCTCCCGGGCACATCATCGACCCGGGTTGATCGCTGGACGGCCCGAGGACGCGGGCCCGGTGACCGACCCGCATTCCCGGCCTCCCCGATCGATCCTCGCCTCGCTGGCCAAGCTCGCGGTGGTGTTCTGCGACCATCTGGCGGGAGGCCACACCCGCTGGCGTGCCCAGCGTCGGGCCGGACTGCTTCTGCTCGAGCGCGGGTGGTTCGACATGGTCGTGGACCCGCGCCGCTACCGGCTGCCCACGGCGCTCGTCCCGCTCATCCGGCTCCTCGGCCGGCTCCTTCCACAACCCGACGTCGTGCTACTGCTCACTGGCGACGCCGAGGCGCTGCATGCCCGCAAGCCCGAGATCGGGATCACCGAAGTGGACCAACAGATCCGTCGATGGCGGGACATCGCGCCAGTCACGGCCCGGCACGTGCTGGAGGTGGACACGGTCCGCACCAGCCCGGAGCAGGCAGCGGACGCCCTGCTCGCGGCGCTGCCCCGGGCCGGACGGCAGTGGCGCAGCGTCCCGCTCACCCCAAGCCGTGTGGCCCTGCGCACAACGGGTGCGGCACGGCCGGCGCTGGCGATCTACCAGCCACAGTCGCTCCGGGCCCGGGCAGGCGCTGCCGTCGCCTACCGCGCGATCACGATCCCAGGCCGTCGCGTACCCGAGCCGCTGCCACACCTCGACGACCTGTGGGAGATGCTCGGCCTTCATCCAGACGGCATTGCCGCCATGCGATCGTCCACTCCCGGGCGGGTGCTGCTGTCCGTGTGCCGCGACGGTCGGATGGACGCCGTGGTGAAGGTCGGCCCGGCCGACGACGCCACGCTGCAGAACGAAGCCGCGATGCTGACCGCGCCGACTCGGCCCGACCTACCCCTGCGCCGACCCCAGGTGATATGGACCGGCGAGTGGCAGGGCCATGTCGTGCTGGTGACACGGGCCGCCCAGCGGTCATGCAAGGCCAGGTGGACACCGCACCAGGTAGTGCCCCTGGCCCAGGCCCTCGCCACCGCTGGTCCGGACGGAGCGCCGGTGACACACGGTGACCTGGCGCCGTGGAACCTCGTCCGGACCGTCGACGGACCCGTCCTGCTCGACTGGGAGTCCGCGCGCTGGGCCGACGAGCCGTTGCACGACCTGGCCCATTTCGTCGTCCAGGCCGGCGCGCTGCTCGGGCGTTACGGCCCGGAGCAGGCAGTCTCCCTGCTGTGCGGAGAGGACTCACCGGGCAGGCAGCTGCTCGCCGCCCGAGGTCGGGACGCCACCGAGGCCCGTCCGCTGCTCGAGTTCTACCTGGCAGGCTCCCAGCCGACAGAGCCGCGCGCTATCCGCTTTCGGCACGAGATGCTGCGGATGGTCACAACATGAAGATCCTGATGAGCGCCTACGCCTGCGGACCAGGGCGCGGCTCGGAGCCCGGGGCTGGCTGGGCGTGGGCCTGCGCCGCAGCACAGGCCCACGACGTGTGGGTGCTGACCCACACGTCGAACCGGGTGTCGATCACCGCTGCACTCGCGCAGAACCACGAGCTGGCGCAGCGGTTACATCCGGTCTACCTCCAGAACGCTCGCTGGGGGAGACTGCTGCGGCGCAGGGGACCGACCCGGTTCCTGTACTACCTGATCTGGCAGCTGACCCGATGCCGGCAGGAGACCCGGCAGCTGCACAGAACCGTCGGATTCGACGTCTGCCATCACCTCACGTACGCCGCCGACTGGATGCCAGCCGGAGTCAGCGCGCTGCGCGGAGTACCCTTCGTCTGGGGCCCGGTCGGTGGGTCGTCCACCACCGGCGGCCCTCGGCTGTGGGCGATGCTCGGACTCCGTGCCTTCGTGACGGAAGCGTTGCGCGCCGGTGTCCTCGGTGCTGCCCGCCTGCTGGTCGGGCGTCCCCTCGCCCGCCAGGCCTCCCTCGTGATCGGCCAGAACGCCGACGTCGCCGCCGCGCTCGCACCTGTGCCCGTCACCGTCGCGCCAAATGTCGCCCTCGACGTTCGCCGCCCCATGAGCTCGCGTCCGGATGCGGGTGACTCGCGAACGGCGGTCTACGCCGGCCGTCTCATCGCCTGGAAAGGCCTGCGTCTCGCTCTCCAGGCTCTCCGCCGCCCCGAGGCGTCTGCCTGGCGGCTGGAGATCTACGGCGACGGACCGCAGCGCACGAATCTCGAAAAGCTGATCAGACGCTGGAAGCTGTCCGGTCGGGTACGGCTCCACGGCTCGCGGCCACGAGCCGACGTGCTCGACGCGCTCGCTGCAGCCGATGCCTACCTCTTCCCGAGCCTGCACGACTCCGCCGGCTGGTCGGTGGCCGAGGCGATGGCGGTCGGCTGCCCGGTGGTCTGCCTCGACGCAGGCGGTCCGCCGACCCTCGTCGGGCCAGGGGACGGCATCGTGGTCTCGCGAGAAGGCGACGTCGTCGGTCGGCTCGCCTGCGCGCTCGAGGATGCGCGGATGCTCCAACCTCGACCGGAACAGTGGTCCGCCAGCCGGCTACCAGGACTGCTCGACGAGCTGTACTCGGGCCTGGTCCCGGTCCGCGGGCGGCAGGAGACCTCGTGACCCTGGCGCTCCGATCATCGCGGATACGTCGGGCGCTGAGCTCGGTGAGCTGGGCGACCACGGATCAGGTCCTCTCCGCGCTGTCCAACTTCGTCATCACCATCGCGGTCGCCCGCGGTCTCGGAATCGAAGGCCTCGGCCGGTTCAGCATCGCGTTCGCGGCGTACCTGGCGGTACTGGGTTTCTCGCGCTCGTTCACCTCCGAGCCGCTGCTGACACGACCGCGACACGAACGGGACCGCGACGTCGAAGCGGCGTCGGTGACGCTCACTCTGCTGTTCGCCGCAGCCGGCGCGCTCGTCGTCGGTGGCGTGGGGCTGGTGCTCGGCCGCGTCGAGCTGCTCGTCGTCTCCGTCGCTCTGCCGGTGACGCTGTTCCAGGACATCCTCCGCTATCACGCGTTCCGGAGGAAGAAGGCCCAGCTCGCGGCTGTGCTGGACGGCGGCTGGCTCCTCGGGTCGGTGATCTCCTGGCCAGTGGTCACGACCTCGTCGTCGGTGAGCGTCGCTGTGCTGTGCTGGGCCGGTGCCGCGCTGGTCGGCATCGGCCTCGCGTGGCGGGCCCTGCGACCCCGCCTGGCCACACCGAGGGCTGCCATGGCCTGGTGGCGGCGAGAAGCCCGGGGCCTGGCAACACCGCTGCTACTGGACAGTATCCTCGTCACGATCTCCATGCAGGCCATGGTGTTCGTACTCGCGTCGGTCGCAGGAGACGCCGCGCTCGGGTTGCTGCGCGCCGGGCAGGTGTACTTCATGACCTCGGCGCTGGTGCTGACCGCGCTCGGGATCCTGGCCGTCCCCCACCTGGCCCAGCGGGGCGCTCCGACGACGACCCGGCTCGCGTTCGGCCTCTCCGGGGGCTTGGCGACGCTCGCGTGCGGGATGTGCGCAGTGATCATCGTGGCGGAGCCGCTCCTGCATGCCGTCCTCTACGCCGACACCATCGACGTGCCGGGCTGGCTCCTCGTCCCGCTCGCGGCCCAGGTCGTCCTGTCCGCAACGGCCGGAGGCCTGGCCATCGTGTGCAAGGTGCGCGACCGCGGTGGCGACATCGCCCGCAGCCGCCTGTCCTCGACCGTGCTCGGCCTGGCCCTGTTCGTCCCGGTGACCATCGCCTTCGGCCTGCCGGGTGCCACGTGGGCGATCGTGATGCAGAGCCTGCTGTACACCGCCGACCTGGCAGTACGCGTCGTTCGGGTCGGTGCTCCCCCGGTGGCCTACGCCAACGATGACAAAGGAGGGTGCAGTTGTGGCTGACCAGGGTCGGTTACGTGTGGCGTTGGTGTTTGGTGGGCTGCTGGCCGACGTGCGCTACCTGGAGGTGATGACGCGCGAGGTCGCGCTGACCGTCTACCGCAGCCGGTGGCAGCCCCAGCACGTCTCGACCTCGATGTCTGCATCACCAGACCTGCGGGTGCGGGACTTCGATCCCGCCGTCCGCTCCCGGCGCGGTCACCTGACCTTCGTTCTCCGCGGGGTGCGTCGGACCCTGGCCAGCAGCGACGGTCCGGATGTCGTGCACGTCCTGTCGGAGCTGTGGGGGCTGCTGTCGGTCCAGGGCGCCTGGGCTCGGGCAAACCCCAGCCCCGCCTGGTCCTCCGTGGATGCGACACGAAGTGGCGCCACGGCGACGTCGCGGAACAGTGGCTCCGTCGCCGGCTCCTGCGGCAGACGCTGCCACGCACCGACGCGTGGGTGGCGGAGAGCGGGAAGGCATTCGACCTCACTGCACGCAACGGCCTGCCCGAGAACACCCTTCGCGCCCGAATCCATACGAATCCCCCGCGATAGCGAGCTGTTCCGCCCGCCGGCACCGGCCGATCGGAAGCGCGCGCGAGCCGCGCTCGGCGTGGCGGACGGCTCGGTCGCAGTCGGGCTACTCGGGCCGTTGGTGCCGAAGAAGGGGCGTGGGGTTGTTCCTCGACGCTGCCGAGTCCTTGCTCGGCGAAGGCTTCCCGAGTCAGTTCTTCATTGCGGGCGACGGGCCATTGCGCGACGAGGTGCACCGTCATGCCTCGTCGCGGGTCGTGTCTCTGGAAAAACTGTCGCATCCGACAGGCGTACTCGAGTTGTTCCGGGCCCTCGACGTCCTGGTCTGCCCCTCGCTGACGACTCCGTCCTAGGAGGAGCAGGGGCCTCGGTCACTTCTCGAGGCCATGATGTGCGGCTGCATGCCGGTGGGCACCCCCACCGGAGCTATCCCCGAGATGCTCGACGGCCACGGCGTCGTCGCCACGTCGACCGAGGCGCACGTGCTCGCCGATGCCATCGCCTGCGGGAGTGCGATGGCGCGCGACGGCACCCGCCGGATGTAGCTCGCGGTGTGGGTCCATGGCCTCTACTCCGCCGACACGATGACCGGCCAGCTCGTCGATCTCTGGCGTGCGGTCACCGATCGGGCGCCCGTTGGCCCCTACCGGAGGTTGGCGAGGTGAGGATCGCGGTCCTGGCCTATTCCGTCGACTACGGCACATTCGCAACCGCCAGGAACCTTGCCGAGAGCCTCGCCAAGGTCGGCGTCGAGGTCGAGGTCCGGTACCTGCGAGGCCCCGCAGCAGGTGACCTCCATGGCTACCCGGACCGGGTGAATCCGATCCGACTGGCCGATCGGGCGCGGACTTGCTGGCCGACCGTGCGCCGATACCTGCGAGAACACCGTTCTGACGCCCTCATCTCGCTAGGATGGAATCTCAATTCCGGCGGCGGTCGTCGCCGTCGCGCTCGCGCGCACCCGGACACCGCTCATCCCGAACGAGCAATCGTTGTCTTACAAGACATGGGTGGAGCACCGGCATCAGCTCAACCTGCAGATACTGGGCCGGCTCGCACAGCTGCTGTACCTGCGGCCCGACGCGATCACAGGGGTCAGCGCGCCCGTCATCGAGGACCTGGAGCACAAGATCGGGGTGACCCGCACCGGGCACCAATGTATGTCGTCCCGAACGCGGTCGACGCGACGGAGATCGGGCTTCTCTCGCTGATCGCCGACGACACCACTGTGACGGCGGTGCACTCGGATTCCGTGTTCGTCAATGTCGCCCGTCATGCGCGGCAGAAGAACCTGTCCCTTCTCCTGAGGACCTCCCGCCGTTACCGGACAAAGGGGGGCGCGCGCAGCGCCGGGCTGCTGGTCCCGCCCGGTGACCAGCGCGCGCTCCCCCTGGCACTGCGCCGGATCGCGACCGACACCACGCTGCGCAGCAGTCTGTCGTCGGCGGGGAGGGAGCGGGCCGCCGACTTCAGCCCGGCAGCCGTCGGCCGGATCTGGCTGGACGTGCTTGCGGGTGCGGGAGTGATCGTGGACAGCAGCGACGGAAGCTTTGAGGGTCAGCGGTGATCGAAAGAATTGCAATGTATTACCCGCGGGCCATGCACGGCGACGGCGGGGTCACCAACTCGCTCTGGCTGTGGGCGGAGTCGCTCCGACGAGCAGGGGTGGCAGTGGAGGTCCTCTACGACCCGCGCTTGCCGATCTTGCGCGAACGCCGGGTACCTGTCGGTGTAGCCACGCGACCGGTGGTCCACTACGGCCGAGGCCGCCTCGCGGTGCCATGGCACCTGGAGCGCGAGCTGGACCCGGCCGCACTGCTGGTCCTGCACAGCGGGTACGTCATGTTCAACCTCGTGGCGGCCAGGGTGGCGACCAGATTCACGATCCCATACGCGGTGATGCCCCATGGTGCTTACGACACCCATGTGCGGGAGAACAGGCGCGCCGTCCGAGTGATCTGGGAAGTCGCCGAGCGGCGGTTGCTAATTCATGCGACGGCTGTTCACATCTTCTCCCGACCGGAGGTGGACCATGTCCACCGGCTGGCACCGGGTGCCGCCACCGTCACCGCACCGACCGCGTTCGAGCTTCCCGACACCGCATGGACGCAGGGGAACAACCGCGGCTACGTCGCTTGGCTGGGTCGCTATGACATCCGGCACAAGGGCCTCGACCGGCTCCTCGACGCGATGGCGCTACTCCCCTCATCGAACAGACCGCTCCTGCAGATGCATGGCCGGGACCACAAGGACTCGCGTTCGGCGGTTCAGCACATGGTCATGGAGCGAGATCTTTCCGAGCACGTTTCAGTGGGCGGGCCGATTGACGGTCGAGACAAGGAAGAACTGCTGTTGGGCGCTGCCGCATACGTCCACCCCGCCCGATGGGAGGCCTACGGAATCGCGCTCGTCGAAAGCTTGGCCTACGGCGTGCCGTGCCTGACCACGACCGATATCAACCTGGGACCGAAGCTGAAAGCCGCTGGTGCAGCCCTCGTCGTGGACGGTGACGTGCACGGCTTAGCCCGGGGTCTTGCTGCCGTCGCCGCAGGTTCGGTGGCATCCTACGGCGCGCGCGGCCGGGATTTCGTTCGGAACCATCTGAGCCATGTCGCAGCTGGCAGGAGGCTACTCCAGAACACAGAGGCGCTCATGCAGATCGAGGTGACATGATGGCTATAGATCAGTCGAGAGTCGCATTCCTGAATGAACTGACGCGTCGCCACGGTAGCTTTCTGGTCTGGAAGCACCTCGATCGCGCCCTGCAGCGACGTGGTGACATTGACGCTGCGGCGCCCGACAGAGAGGTCGCTGCCATCGCAGCCGACGCCGTCTCGATCGCTGCTGACACCCTCCGAGCGTCGCATGTCATCCACTGCGACCACGTCGCGGACAAGCGACTCCAGTTCTTCGTCCAACCAGAGTGCCTACCGCAACTGTTCGAGCTCGATCTCTGCGTGCAACCCAGCCGTGGCCTGGCCCCGTGGGCGAGTCCGCACGCGATGGCTTCGTTCGCCACGGTTCGTCCGGACGGTATCCGTTGCTTGCGACCAGGAGCAGAAGCCATCGTATCGCTCGTCTACCACGGCTTGTCGCCGAGTGGACAAGACCGACTCGTGGGCGACGAGTGGAGGATCGTGGACACCGGGATCGCGACGGACCTGGCCGGTGCGGAGGAAGCGTGCGCGATCCTCCCCCCTCGACCCGCACGCCGACCACTGCGGGAACTGGTCATGGCGCTGGCCGCAGGCCGCTGGGACAGTACCCGGGCGCGGCTGGCCTTCACCGCCTTTGTCGGCAGCACGTTCGCGCACCCCGCCTTCTCCGTCCGTCGCGTACTGTTCCGCGCGGCGCTGGCCTGCGGCCACGAGTGCGTGATGAGTGACCTCGCGCGCCGCCACGGCCGGCGCGTCCCACCGAGCGGCCTCGATCGTCTCCTCGCCGATGCCCGCGCCGGCGGTCACCCGGTCGTGACGCTGTGACCGGGCCGGCTGCTGGGCGACTCCTGACCTGCCACTCGAACGAAGAGGTGAACCCGAAGATGCCGACCGTAAAAACTATCCGTCGAGCTGCACGCATGCCGTTGCTCTACAGGAACTTTCCCGAGGCCTTCCGCAACCGGGCGTTGCCCTATACGGAGTGCGATCAGGAGGTCATCTACCGGCTGCGCAACGGGCTCAACCTGAGCGCCGCCCCCGGGCCGCACGATGTGAAGATCATAAATGAGATCTGGCTCGACCAGGACTACGCCGCACTCGGATTCATTCCCCAGCCCGGCTGGAACATCGTGGACCTCGGTGCGAACAAGGGGTTCTTCTCGTCCTGGGCGCTGACCGAGGCGCCGACCGCCCGCGTCCACTGCTACGAGCCTGACCCACACAACTTCCGGGCGCTCTGCCGCAACATGCGACAGTTCGACGGTACGGTGACGATGCACCAGCGAGCAATCGGTTCGTCAGCCGGGTCCCTGACGCTGTTCCGGCTCGCTGGACGTGGTGGCCAGGGCAGCCTTTTCCGCTCGCGGGCGGAGTCCCGCGGCGAGATCATCGCCGAGGTTACGGTCGAGGTGACGTCGCTGTCCGATCTGCTCGACAACCTCGGCGTCGTGGACCTGCTCAAGGTCGACGTCGAAGGAGCTGAGTACGACATCCTTCTCGACAGCGCACCGGAATGTCTGACGCACGTCGCACGGATCGTCATCGAGGCCGACGAGTTCGACCCGGGCGACCGACGACGAGATATGAACGATCTCCTGAAGCACCTCAGAAAAGTTGGACTCGTGCTGGCGGCCAGGAGACGCACCGTCATGTTCTTCCATCGTAACTAGCATCCAAAAAGTGTCACGTGGGCGGTCCGGACCGTCCTGCGTGCAGTGCTCAAGAAAGGACGAAGGTGCAGCGGAAGCAGGCCACCCCGTCATTCGATGCGCTCGACGGAGCCGTCGACGTCTCGTCAAGACTGGGTCACCGGAGCGCATTGGACGGTCTGCGGGCAGCCGCAGTCGTGTTGGTGATCGGAAATCATGCCGCTGGCAGCCATTTCCCCGGCGGGGGCCTCGGGGTCGACATCTTCTTCGTGCTCAGCGGATTTTTGATCACTTGTCTGCTGTTCGAGGAATGGCATACCACTGGCCGGATCACGATTCGAGACTTCTACATACGGCGAGCCCTACGGCTGCTGCCCGCGCTCCTACTCGTCCTGCTCTTCGTCTTCATCGTCCCACGCCTGCTGTCGGACGTCGGTGACGTCGCGCAGTTCATCAACCTCAGAGACGTCGTGGCCCCGCTCTTGTACGTGAGCAACTGGGTTCTGATGTCCGCTTACGAGGACCCAAGCCTGATGCCGCACGCGTGGTCTCTCGCCGTGGAGGAACAATTCTATCTGATCTGGCCCGTCGTGCTGGTTCTCGGACTCCAGCGGTCGCTCTCGGTGTCCGTACTGATACGGTGGACGAGTGCCCTGATAGTCGTGGCTGGCACCGTGATGGCGATACGCGCCGGTCTCGGCACGCCCTCTGTCGTTCTGTACGCGGGTCCCGAGAGTCGCGGCGGCCTCATGCTGCTGACCGGAGCTGCGCTGGCCTTCTGGTTCGGACGCGCCGACGGACAAGATTCACGCCTGGCACGACTCGCACGGTTCACCTGGATCCCGGCAGCCTTTGCCATCGCCGTCCTGGTGCTCACCGTGACACAGTCCCACCGGTTCCTCTACTACGGTGGGTGGCTCGTGGTGGCGGCACTCGTCGCTACTCTGCTAATCGCGGCCCTCGACGAGACCACCTGGTTGAGCTCGATGCTGTCGATGAGACCGCTGGTCTGGCTCGGCACAGTTTCCTACGGGCTCTATCTGTGGCACGTCCCGATCATCTTGCTGACTGCGAATCTTCTCAAACCGAAAGGGTACGGGTCAGCGGCCGTCGCAGTCGTAGCGGTACCGACATCCATACTGATCGCCAGCTTGTCCTTCTATCTGATAGAACGGCCGATCAATCGCGCAGGACGGCGCTGGCTCGTTCAGCGCCGAGCTCACTGGAGCTCGACCCGCTCTGGTTGAGGGCGGAGCGCAGCCGTGGCGGGAGCGCCGCTCAGCGACCGCCAGCTGACCGACCATACGTAGAAACGACGTCGAGGAGTAGGAAATAAACGCCGAAATGAGGCAACGAACTGATACCGGACGCTCCTATGCCGGCACCACCATGCACGCTGGCCAGGAAACGAATGGAGCGGCTATCGAGTCGATCCGCCACGTAGGCTCCAGGGTCCTCGACGTGGGAGCGGGGTCCGGAGCTTTCTCCCTGCGGCGGCGGGATGTCGGATGGCACCCGACGACCCTCGACGCGAAAGTGAGCGCCGCGCTGGAGGGAATCCGGTTCAGCGAGGCCGACGTCACCACCCTGTCGAGCGCCGTCGGCCGGAAAGCTATCCCGTGCTGGCCGTCATCGAGATGCTGAAGCACCTGCCAAACCCCAGCAAGGTCCTGATAAGTCGGCAGCGAAGGCACACAGAGAACATATTCCGGTGACGATGACGAAAGCAGGTACAGTCGTGGCTGACTCGGGTCGGTTACGTGTAGCACTGGTGCTCGGCGGACTGCCAGCCGATATGCGCTACCTCGAGGTGGCGGCACGCGAGGTCGCGCTGACCGTCTACCACAGCCGATGGCAGCCACCGCACGTCCAGACCTCGACAGCCGCGCCATCCGGCCTGCGGATTCGGGATTTCAATCCTGTTGTCCACTCCCGACGTGGTCACCTGACCTTCGTTCTCCGCGGACTGCGTCAGGCCCTGACCGACGACGGTCCGGACGTCGTGCACGTCCTGTCGGAACCGTGGGGCCTGCTGTCCGTCCAGGCCGCGGCGTGGATTCGGTCGAACCCCAACGCCCGCCTGGTCCTGCACGGGTGCGACACGAAGTGGCACCATGGCGGCGGCGCAGAGCGGTGGCTCCGCCGCCGGCTCTTGCGGCGGACGCTGCCAAGCACCGACGCATGGGTGGCGGAGAGCAGAAAAGCACTCGATCTCGCTGCCCACAACGGCCTATCCGAGACCAGCCTGCACGCCCGGATTCACACGAACGCCCGCGACGGCGAGCTCTTCCGCCCGCCAACATCAGCCGATCGAACGCGTGCGCGAGTCGCACTCGGTGTCGCGGAAGACCAGGTGGCCGTGGGGCTGCTCGGGCGCCTGGTGCCTGAGAAAGGCGTGCGGTTGTTTCTCGACGCCGCCGAATCCTTGCTTCGCGACGGTTTCCCGGGTCGGTTCCTCGTCGCGGGCGACGGGCCACTACGCGACGAGGTGAACCGTCGTACCTCGTCGCAGATGGTGACGCTGGGAATGCTTTCGCATCCGACGGGCGTACTCGAGCTGTTCTCGGCCCTCGACGTTTTGGCCTGCCCCTCGTTGACGACGCCATCCTGGGAGGACCAGGGGCCGCGGTCGCTGCTCGAGGCCATGATGTGCGGCTGCATGCCGGTGGGCACCCCGACCGGAGCCATCCCCGAGATGCTCGATGGTCACGGTGTCATCGCCGCATCGACCGAAGCACACGCTGTCGCCGATGCCATCATCGACGCTGCGGCGATGGCACGTGACGGCATGGGCACGCAGCTGGCAAGCTGGGCCCACGGCCTCTACTCCGCCGACGCAGTCGCCAACCAGCTCATCGATCTCTGGCGGTCGGTCGCTGATCGGCCGGCCGTCAGCCCCGGCCGGAGATGGGCGACGTGAGAGTCGCGATCCTGACGTACTCCATCGGCTACGGCGCCTTCGCGACCGTCGCCCGGAACAGCGCCAAGAGTCTCGCAGAGGTCGATATCCTCTACCTGCAAACCCCCGTGGTAGACATCCTCCGGGACTATCCCGACCGAGCAAACCCGATCCAGTTGGGCGGTCGTGCGCTTACCTGCCGGCGGACTGTAAGCCGGTATCTGCCCGGGCACCGTCTTGACGCCCTCATTACACTCGGAGGGATCCTCAACTTGGCGACGGTAGTCACCGTTGTGTTCGCGCACATGCGGACACCGCTTATCCTGAACGAGCAATCGCCCTTGTCCTACAAGACGCGGGTAGAACATCGGCATCGGTTCAACCTACGCGGCGACCCAAGAAACCCACACGATTGCGACTGCGGATCTTCGCCGTCGCGGGACGAGATCGTGCGCACCAGACGGCATCGCACATTTCGCATCGACTACCCTGACCCTAGACCGAGCAGATCACTACCACCCACCACCGACCCTATCGCCCTGACCCGAACATCGAGGCTGATGTGCGAAAATTCGAAAACCTTACAAGATGATCAATTAAGGCAAGACCCTGATCATCCAGTGATGTAACGGGTAAAGCCCGCGATCCGAAGTAAAGTACAAGGCCTATTTTGATGTCAGCCGATGAGTACACAACCGCCTTGGTCTGGGGGTGAGTGTTCGCAAGCTGGTCTTTCATATGGGGTAGAGTCCACGGCTTGCCGGCCATAGTCCGGCATGAGCCCTCACGAGAATCCCAGATCAAACTGGTAGTGCACCAAACCTCTTGACCTAGAATTTCCTCCGCCGAACAGCCTGGAAAGGACACCCACAGATGATCTCATTTCACGTTACAGAACTCCACATTCCTGCTAGCAGCCCCGCTCTTCCACCCTGTCCGAGATTCGATTTTGTGCGACGCACACGACGAACTCTAGACAAAATCGATCGACCATGGGACCGCCCAATTTTTGAGGCATGCCATCCTCAAGACATCGAGGTAGACGGCTGTCGACACCATGCTCGTCAGCAGTGGCTGGTTCATTCCTGTGAGATATGGTCAATTAGGCCATCTCGCTCCACAGTAGTCAGTAATGTCTGTGCGGGTTGACCGATGACCACAACGAGCAGCGGGGGTACAGATATGTCGTCGCCTACGGGACATAAGTCACCGATGTCGGCAGCCACAGCATCTGGCGCAGCACGGTCTAAAACCGGTCGCCAACCGGTTGCCATTTTCACATGGGGCTTCGGTGGCGGCGCGTTCACTAATCTGGCTGTGGCCCTCGCGCGCGGTATCCTCGGTGCAGATGGCGGGCCTGTCGACTTACTGTATCTGTGGGCGGGGCCGGACGAGTCTGTAGAAGTTCCAGCTGCCGCTCGACTCGTTCCGCTGAATGCCAGCCGCGCCGCCACTGCTCCGCTCGCGTTGCTTCGCTACCTTCGCCGCGAACGGCCGCGCATGCTTATCACAATGCCAACTATCGTGACCTTGCCTGCGCTCCTTGGCTACCGATTTTCGGGCCGACATGTGCGGCAGAAAACTCAATTTATCGTGTACCAGGGCGACACACTCCGGAGCGACATTGCGATAGAGCACGCTGGCAGCCTGCGACTGCGGACTGTGCCGTTCTTAGCCAAACGTCTTTTCCCCTGGGCTGACGCGCTGACGACCTGTTCACCTGGTGTGCTCGAACTACTCAAGCAGGACGATATGCCACTTCCCAACCGGGTGCAAGTGATCGCCAATCCAGTTGACGTCGATGCCTGTCGTCGTAACGCCGCCACACACAGACCATCACACCCATGGATCGCGGACAAGGCCGGGCCGGTCATAACCACGCTCGGCCGGCTCGTGAAACGCAAGAACCACCCGATGATGCTCCGCGCCCTGTCTGATATCCGCCGAACTGGCCTTGACGCTAGACTAGTCATCATTGGTCAAGGACCGGAGCTTGAATCGGCGAGGAATGTCGCGGCGCAACTCGGCGTAACCGCGTCGGTCTCGTTTGCTGGCTTCCTACCCAACCCCCTCGCTGATATCGCTCGGTCTGACTTGTTCGTCATGTCTTCGATTGACGAGGCGTTCTGTTTGGCGCTTGTTGAGGCGATGGCTTGCGGCGTACCTGTCGTGTCGACTGACGCGATAGGTGGAGGCCCCCGGTTCATCCTGACCGGTGAGGGGGGATCAGTCGTACCAGCGACAGAAGACGCTGAGGTGCTCCGTACCGCTCTAGTACCCCATGACAATGATGCCGCGCTCGCCGCTGCACTGTATCGCGTGTTGATAGACGCTGACCTCCGCTCTCGCCTCGCTGCCGCCTCCCGCCGTCGTGCCGACGACTTCAGCCCTGCCGTAATCGGTCGCCAATGGCTAACATTCTTCGATTCGCTCACAGGATGACCTCAAGCTATGATCTAGCGCTGTCTGGAAATAGGGTCCGCATCCGACCCGGTTGAGAGAAATACCCCGTTCGGTTTTGGTAGGCGGCTCGGCGTCGAGACACGGGCCATGCACTGAAAGCAGGACCGATGATATCACGCCAGGTAACCGTACATCGACGGTTTCTAAAAGTTCTGAGCATTACGGGTAGTCCACCTCCAGACAGTGCCACGAGCACGATCGGAGGAGGTGCGGAGAGGGCGGAATTGAGGACGTGGGGATGGGCAGCGCACGCCTTGGCCGTAAGCGTGGCCATCGCCGTCGATCCCACACGCAGGACGTATCATTCCAACCAGAACACCTACTTCCTGCACGGTCTCGCTGGGGCGGATCTCGGAGGACTGCCGGTCGATCCGATCGTAAACAGCGCCGATCCCACACCACTGTTCAGCCAGCTGGTACGACTCATCGCAGAATCCGGTCAGTTGTGGCTCTTCTCCGCGCTGCATCTGGTCACGCTCGCGGTGCTGGTGATGTCGCTGCTCAGCGTGGCGCGACACCTCTACCCGTTTCCGCGGAACTCGTCGCTCGCGCTCGCCGTCCTCATCGCGATCTCAGCAACTCAGCTGTCCCCGCACTTCACCCCGTGGCGAGGTGTGGCAGCACAGTATCTGCTCAACGGTTATCTGCAGCCAGCCTCACTGGGTGTGCTTCTCGTCACCGCTTTCGCGCTGTTTCTGCGTAAGTATTCGGTGATCCCGTAGCCCGGGCGTGCCTGCTCGTGTCTGGCCTTGTCCTGTGGCAGGTGGTGTGACCTGGGGGTTTGACACCGATCCCTGGGGGGTGATCTTGTGGTTGTGTCA
>Ga0136617_10000764_pt1 | contig 27892 bp, 28 predicted proteins | sample AntDrymUQ3222106_2_FD_129672 | JGI IMG/M metagenome (GOLD analysis project Ga0136617, IMG submission 129672) | Polar desert sand microbial communities from Dry Valleys, Antarctica - metaG UQ322 (21.06) | ecosystem: Environmental > Terrestrial > Soil > Desert | place: Antarctica: Dry Valley...
CACGGCCGGCCGATCCCGACCCTCGTCCCCGGCTAACACGGCGGGCATGCCCGCCTGCCGAAAGCCGAAGAACTCACACAAAGGAACCGCCACCCAGGCGCCGACACCCCCTGAAGACGTACGAGGAATAGCTGGTCCATCGGCGTGCTGCGCGACTGCCCGGAGGACCGGGTCCTCGAGGTCGATCGGGATTCTCCCGTCGCATCGCTCGTCCCGGTCGTCTGCGTATAGCTGTCGCCGGTCGTGTCGGTCACCGTGTCGCTGACGTTCTCCGTCAGCTGACTGAGCACGAACACGTGGTGGTGCCCGATCTGCTCTGAGGCGGCCTGCGCGTCACGCGCATTTCCGAGGCGCATGAACCCGACGATCGCGTTCCCGGAGCCGATCCGGCTCGCGCCCTCGTCCGGGATCGTTGACCAGTGGGTCACCAACCCGATCCCGCTCCGCGCGGCAAGCTCGTCGATGCGCTCGAGGTTGCGCACGTCGAGCCGGTCGGCCCCGCAGACGACGAGCGTCCTGCCCCAGCGTCCGCCGCCTTCCAGGTCTCGCAGGGAGCGCACGCACGCGTGAACGAGGAAGGACGCCATGATGGCGTTCTGCAACTCCGATGCACGGCGGTCCAAGGCAAGGACCGTCAGCGGTGCATCGACGGCGTGACCGTGAACGGCTCGGCCGGCCCCGGCCAGGGGCCGAAGCTGGTTGGCGAGAGCGAATGCCCGTCGCGTGATCCCCGCGCCGCGCGTGGTTTCGCCGTAGCGTCGGCGCAGCAGGTCGTACTCGTCGACGGTCAGCGGTGAGTCACCGTCCCCCTGGCCGGGTACCGGCCCCTCGTCGATCAGGACCCGTAGCCCGGCCAGCACGCGGTCCACGGTCAACCGCGTCTTGACGATCTCAACGACGCCCTCGAGGATCTCGGAGTCAGTCGCCCAGTCGGTCCGATCGCCATCTGCGGCGGCGAAGTGGACGACGTTGGCCAGCACGTCCACCAAGGCTTCGGAGGAGAGCTGAGCGGCCTCCTCGAGGTCGTGGAGATCGCGTGGGAGGAAACGCAGCCGGGCGGACGAACCGATAGTCTGCGCGGCCTGCAGCAGATCCTCGGCGGTCGCAGACTCGGTCAGATCGAGGACCGTGACCTGGCCTCCGCAGTCCAGGAGATCGGCGACGAGCGTGGTCGTGACCGCGCGACGGCCAACCAGGGTGCCGCCGACGAGATCGACTCGATCCATGGAGATCGGACACTCGACCGGATGCCACCGGGGCTGCTCCTCGAAGCGCCGAAGAGCCTCTCTCCACGCGTGCTCACGCACCGCGTTCTCTCTGAGCTCGCGTTCTCGCCGGCGCGCGTCTGGCGCGGGCGCCGGGTCAATCGTGTCGGCATCGAGCCGGGATTGCCGGACGCGATACGCGACCGCGGCGAGCACGATCCCCAGGACGAGGCACAGCATCCCGCCGGCGACAGAACCTGCCGCCACCACGATCAATCCGACGAGCACGAGCACACCAGCGCCCACGGAGTAGGCCATTGCCGGCCCGGGAGGCGAACGCTCCACCACCGGTTGCTCATCCGAATGCACCGTCGTCGGCACAGGCCGCGGACCCGGATGTGGAATGGTCTCGGCGAACTCCCAGCCGAGCAGAACCCGCCGCGGCTGCGCGGAGAACGATCGCTTCCTCTGGGGCCGCAGCCCCCGCTCGCCCCCAGCGCCGTCCGGCTGGCGGCGCAGTGCAGACAGGTCCGGCAGCCGCTCGCGTCGCCCGCCGCCTCCCGTGCGCTCCGAACCGCTCACCTCGCGGGTCCCGGAGCCTGCGAGCCCAGCGTTTCCTTGCGGTTGATCTTCCAGCCCGGCTGCAGCCCGAGATAGATCCACAGTCCGGCTCCTGCGAGCACCAGGAGGGCGATGGGGACCGAGAACGACGCGAAGATCAGGAAGAGCGCGAGCAGCAGCGCCGCCCACTTGACGGTATGCCCGAGGGGACGGATCCAGTGCCTCGTAAGCCCGAAGCGCACCTTGTCCGCCAGCTCGCTCAGGCGCTCGACGACCCCTGGATCGATGACGCCCAAGGCTTGCGCCTTCTGGACGAGTTGGTCGCTCTCAGCACCTTGCTGTGGCGTCGTCATGGTCCACATGCCGTTATCCAGCGGAGTCCACGACTCGACGATCGCCTCGCAGTACGCCAGAGCGAGGTAGAACCGAACGGCGTCGGACTCGGGAAGCTCCGAAGCCGCCTGCTCGAGAATCGGAACTGCCTTCTGCGCCCGGCCCGATTGGGCGTAGACGTTGGCGACCCCGACGCGAGAGAACGTGTTCGACGGATCGATCCGCGACGCCATCTGGTAGCTGGCCAGCGCTTCGTCCCACTCTTCGCGATGCTCGTGGGCCTCGAGCCCCAGGTGGTACAGCGGCTCCTCGGGCGCGAGCTCGACCGCCTTGCGGTACTCGTAGATGGCGTCATCCGCACGACCCATCGACAGCTTGCCATCCGCGAGGGCAGCCCACGCCTCCGCAACACCCGGGTGACGCTCGACGGCACGAGATGCCACGTACACGGCGCTGCGCGCGTCCCCCTCGGCGAGATGCTGCTGCGCGACGGCGATCAGGTCATCACCGGCCGCCGGCGGGGAGTCATCCTGCGCCGTTGGCACCGGCCGTGAGCGCAACTCGGCCTCATGCGCCTTGCGCAAGTTTGGATCGAGCAGGATCCGCTTGGCTTCCTTGAGCTGCTTGACGCGGCGTTCGGCCTCCTGACGCAGGGCCATGTCGGCCGCCTCCGTGCGCTTGACCCAAAGTCGCTGCTCCTCGTGGATGCGCCGGCTCACGTCCTCGTCGGACGCAGCGGCCGACAGGTTGAGCAGCGCGAAGTAGTCGACCGGATCGGAAGCCGACGCCATCGCTCACGACACCTCCATCCGCGCGATGCGTTGCATCGAGGATTCGATCTGCGGATCGCTGAGGTTGGCCTCTCGATCGACGGTGAAGGTGCCAAGCGGCTTGTTCGCCGTCAGGTCCACGACGGAGACGCCGATGATCCCGTTGGCGTCGAGGTCGAAGGAGACCTCGACCGGCGCCCCGGCCGGGTACGGAGGCACAGGAATGGTCGAGGTCCCCAGGACGCGGACGTAGTCGAGGTCGATGTCGTCACCCTCGGTGACCTCAACCTCCATCGCCGCCTGCCGATCATCGACCGTCGAGTACACCTGGCTGCGCCGACAGGGGATCGCGGTGTTCTTCGGGATGATGATTGAGTTCTCCATGTTGGGTCCGCCGTCGATCGTCACAACGGTGCCCAGCCCATGAGAGGTGACGTCTTGGACGGCGACATCGTCGACCCGGCGGCTGTCCAGGTCGAGCAGCTCCGCCATGATCGCCGATCCCATGGCGACGATCTCGTCGGGGTTGACGTTGTGCTCCGGGGTTCGCCCGCTCAGGTTCTCCACGAGCCCGCGAACGGCCGGCATGCGCGTCGAACCCCCCACGAGCAGGACACGGTCGATCCCCGACCAATCGACCCGCGCGTCCTCGAGCGTCATCTCGACGTGCATCTGTGTGCGCTCCAGGAGGTCGCGGGTGGTCAGCTCGAACTCCTCGCGGGTGAGCTGGATGCGCTGCGTCACCCCGTCGTGACTCAGCATCACGACGCACTTCGCACTCTGTGACAGCGTTCGCTTCGCCATCTCCGCCTTCTCGCGCAGATCCTCGGCGACGCCCGGCGCCGCGTCGTCGAGCAGGCTCTTGCCGCCTGCCGCCACGAACCGCTCGTTCAGCAAGCCCATCGTGGCGTTATCCCAGTCGAACCCCCCGAGATTGCGGTCGCCGCCGGTCGCGAGGACCTCCAACTCGCCGTCCTGCACCCGCATCACCGTGACGTCGAACGTCCCGCCTCCGAGGTCGTAGACGAGCACGGTGCCGGTCGCCGAGCTGTCGATGCCGAAGGCGAGGGCGGCCGCCGTCGGCTCGTTCAGCACCCGCATGACCTCCAGCCCCGCGATCTGGCCGGCGTCATGGGTGGCCTTGCGCTGCGCGTCGCTGAAGTACGCCGGCACGGTGATCACGGCACGGTCGAACGTATGGCCGGTCATCTCCTCGGCGTCCTCGCGCATCCGCCTCAGGATCAGGGCGGAGATCTCCTCCGGGCCGAACGTCTGCCCTTCACCGGTGACGAACTCCCAATCGGGGTTGCCCATCTGACGCTTGACGAAGCGAACGACATCGTTGGGGGAGACGGTGGCCGACCGCAGCGCCAGCGTGCCGACGATCGGCTCGCCGCCTTGGAACAGGACCACCGACGGCGTGGTTCGTTCGCCCTCGCGGTTCGTGATGATCGCCGGCGCACCGGTCTCCTCCACCGCGGCCATGGCCGAGTAGGTCGTTCCGAGATCGATGCCGAGGATACGCCTCACTGCGCTGGACAGGCCGCCGCCGAAGAGACTAACGTGCAACGTGGCCGCGCCGGGGAAGCATACGGACCTGGTCCGGAGCCGGTCAAGACACGATCTGCATAAGAGTGCGCTGGGAGGAGTAGTCTCGCGCAGTCATGACGGCAGCAAGCGGGGACGGCATCCCATCGGCCACTGAACGGCACACGCGGACGGCGAGCTCCGCGCTCGAAGTGCTTTTTACGCCCGGAGAGCGCTGGGGCTGGGAGTGGCGGGACGTCAATCCATTTTATAGTGCATTTCCTACACCCCCGCCCGCGCCCCCCCAGGCCCCGAAGCGGGACCTCGGCCAGGGCTCCTTCTTGGGCATGACGGGCGAGGAGTGGGGGATCGCCTCGGCGATCTTCTTGGTGCCGCTCATCCTCGCCGGCGCCGTGAGCTCATCCAGTACCGAAGACGTGCTCGGTGTGCTCATGCTGGTGGCTTGGCTAGGTGGGTTCTCCTGGCTCTTCGTGCGCATCAGGGAGCGACTCGGGCGTAATCGCGTGGCTGCCGGGCGCGGCAGCGGCAAATGGGAGGCCGAGTGGCAGGAGATGACGCGTCGCCACCAGGCCGCCGTCGAAGAGTGGCAGGGGCGCGCCGCCGAACATCACGCCCAGGAGCGCACGCGGCTTGAGCAGTTGCCGGAGTGGGGTGCCGTCCGACCCACGACGCCCAGTCGGCGTATCGACGTCTACGGCGGGACTGTGGCCGGGTGGCAAGCGCTCACAACCACGATCGGCACCTCGCTGCTCGGCTCGGGAGAGAGCCTCTTCGTCCTTGATTTCTCGGAGGCTGACGTCGCAGCGATGCTCTTCGCCGCCGCCGAGCAGGCGGGTGTCTCGACCCAGGCGAGCGTTCTGCCGCAGCAGCTCGAGACGCTCGATGTGCTCGCGGGGCTGCAGCCGAGCGCGATCAAGGAGACGCTCGTCGAGGCGCTACACGCAGACCGGCCCGAGGTCGATCGCCGGTCCCGCAGCGTCGATGACCGGATCCTCACGGCGATCTGTGACGTGCTGGCACCAACCATCACGCTCGCGCGCATCCACGTCGCGCTGCAGGTGCTTCTGCGCGAGGAACCGGCAGCCACGAGCGATACTCCCGTGCTCAGCGAGCACGAGCGCAACCGCATCTCCGAGCTCTTCAACATCGAGTACCGCAACGTCATCACGACGGCGCTGGTGCACCTCGACTCGCAGCGCCGCTGCGGCACCTCGGCCGTCAGGCGCGCCCCTCGAACGACACGAACATGCGCTGCGCCGGCGTGGCGATCAGCCGCGACGGTGGCTCGCTGCTCAACGAGCTCCTCGTCGACATCCTCGTGCAGACGACGATCCGCAAGCTGCGCGATCAGGCGCGCGAGCAGCACTCGCCCGTGCTCGTGGTGGTCGCTGCGGACCTGCTCAAGACGCGACACCTCGAGCGGATGGACGACCTCGCGGCCAGCCTGGGAACGAGTGTCATCTACCTCTTCCGTCATCTCCGGGAGGATGTCCTCGACGTGGCCGGCGGCGGGGGAGCGGTCGCGGCTGTCATGCGCCCAGGCGGGCACAAAGAAGCCGAGCAGGCGGCGAACCTCATCGGCCGCGAGCATCGGTTCGAGCTCGCGCAGACGACCCACACTGCCGGCATCTCGGACACGCTGAGCTGGACTGACACGGAGGGCCTCTCGAAGTCATGGGCGACGTTCATCCCGGTCGTGACGGACAGCACGTCGAAGGCCTGGGGCGAGTCGAAGTCGTCCTCGCAGCAGGAGTCGTCCACGAGGCAGCGCGTGCACGAGTACGTGATGGAGCCCGAGGTGCTGCGTGGGCTTCCGCCGACCGCCGTCGTGCTTGTCGAGTTCTCGCCCGATGCCCGGCGCCAGCACGTGCGCCTGGCGGACTGCGATCCGGCGCTCGCGAGCCTGCCGCGGGTGTCTGCGCACCCCTTCTCCGAAACGAGCGCCAACGGGGCCGGCACATGAGCGCAATCGCGATCGACGGCGACGGCGACGGAACGGTGCCGATGGCGCCGCGTCGGGCCGCGGCGATCGGCCTGCTGGCCTACGTGCTTCTCAGCCCGCTGCTCGCACGCAACACGGTCGTGCTCTGCCCGTTTCGCCGGCTCACGGGTCACGCCTGTCCCTTCTGCGGGCTCACCCGCTCAGTGGCCGCGCTACTCGCCGGCGACCTACGGCGCAGCGTCGCATCGCATCCCTTGGGATGGGCCTTGGTCGTGGCGACGCTGGAAGTCTGGCTACGCCCAGCAGAAGCCATGCGCATGATCGCGACGACGAGAGGTGCCCTCTGATGGCGGGAGTCATGCAGACGACCGAGATGTTTCGGGTGTCCAGCCAGGAGGAGCTCGCCCGGACCGTGTCGATCTACGTGAGCCAGGGCTATCGGATCTACGCGCAGAGCCCGACATCTGCCTCGCTCATCAAGCAGAAGCAGATCAACGTGGCCTTGCTTGTCGTCGGGCTGGTCCTCTGCACCCTCCCCGGATTGATCTACCTCGGCTACTTCGCCCTGGTGGAGAAGGATCGTGTGCTGGAGATCCGACTCGTTCCTCCGGCCGGCCCGCCGCCGGCGGCGCCGCCCGCGCCGGAGGTGGAGGCCGCGCCTGCGCCCGGGGCAGGGGTCGTGCCGCCGCAGCTCTCGCCCGACGGAACGCACTGGTGGGACGGCACGCAGTGGCAGCGGCTGTCGAGCTGATCAGGTAGCTCGCGGTCTCGCCCCTGCCCGGCGCCGTCGCGCCGCCGCGCCCGGCTTCAGGTGTCGGGCGCGATCCGCGCTCGCTTCGGCGAGGCGACTTTGACGCCCAGCTGTCTGGCGCTCCGCAACTCCGCCGCTGCCGCGTTGTCGTTAGATGCGAATGCGTCGATTGCTGCTGCTCCTCGTTCTCATCGCCGTTGCGGCTTCGGCGCCCCCGGCTCGAGCGGATGCGACGCAGACCAAGCCGCCACCTCTGCAGGCCGCGCTCGAGGGCTGCCTCACGAGCCCGCTGCCGATCGAGCGCGTCGCGACGTTCGTCGGCTCGATGCCCGCCCGCGCCGGCGCCAGCCGGATGCGCGTTCGCTTCGACCTCGAGCGCCGCCGGCCCGCGGAGCGTCGCTGGCAGCGCATCCGGGCGCCGGGCTTGGGCACCTGGGAGCGGTCGGCTCCTCACGTCGCCGGATTCGTGTTTCGCAAGCGCGTCAACGGGCTGTGGGTGCCGGCGAGCTACCGCGCGCGGGTGCGCTTTCAATGGATCGCAGCCGATGGCGAGATCGTCGAGCGCGCACACGCGCGCACCCCCGCCTGCGCCCAACCCGACCTGCGCCCGAACCTCGTACCGGGTGCGCTGACGGCGATCCTCGATGCCCAGCCGGGGATTGCGATCTACACGCTCGTCGTGCGCAACACAGGCCGCTCGACGGCGAGCGCGTTCGGTGTGCGCGTCGGTACCGGCAGCGCGGAGGTCGGCCCGCTCGACTCCGGCGCGGCCAGCACGGTCATGGTGATCGCGCTGGCCTGCGTCCCGGGCGAGGCGATCGTCGCGCGGGTCGACGCCGACCGCCGTGTCGAGGAGTCGGTCGAGCGCGGCAATGCGGTGCACCGGCGCTGTCCGCTCGTGCTCGGCTGAGCGTCCGGTCACCCCCGGCTCGGTAGACTGGACGCACCATGAAGACCGACATCCATCCCGAGTACGTCGCCTCGCACGTCCGCTGCACGTGTGGCAACGAGTTCATGACGCGCTCGACACAGGGCGAGATCCACGTCGAGATCTGCTCGAACTGCCATCCGTTCTACACGGGCCGTCAGAAGCTCGTCGACACCGGCGGCCGCGTCGATCGCTTTAAGCGCCGCGCCGCCAGGCGCCAGGCCCCCTCGAAGTAACCACCGCCGGTTGATGGCGGCCGCCCGGCGCGGCCGCCGGCGGGAGGTCGCCGCCTGACCGACGCCTACTCGCGCTCGCGGCGGCGGCGCTGTGCCAGCAGAAAGCCGCTGACGCCGGCGACGAGCACGGCGAGCGCCAGCAGCAGGACTGCCCAGCGGCTCGGGTTGCGGGCCAGGCTGAAGATCAGCCCCAGCCCGACGATCGTGGCGCCGGCGACGACGACCGCCGGCCGGCGCACCCATGCCCGCATCCGCTCGAGCGCCTCGTCGAGCTCGGGGTCGCGCTCGTGCTCGACCTCGATCCTGCCCTGGCGGCCGCGCAGGATCAGCAGGGTCAGGCCAATGCATCCGAGCAGGACGACGGCGGCGACGATGGGCACGACGCAAACGCTAGATGGTTGGTTCCGGGACCGGCCCCAGCCGTCTGCGGCGTGTGGTCAGGCGCTCAGCCGAAGGTCGTCCCGGCCGGGCATGTCGGGCTCGTAGCTGACGACCTGGTTTCGGCCCCGGTCCTTGGCGCCGTAGAGCGCCTGATCGGCACAGCGCAGCAGGTCGTCGGCCGACTGCCCGGCGACCAGCCCGGCGACGCCGGCCGACAGCGTCACGCCGAGCCGGCGCGCGAGCGACGAGTCGTCGCCGATCGCGGCGAGCATGCGCTGCGCGACGAGCGCAGCCTGCTCGGTGCGGCAGTCGGGCAGGATCATCGCCATCTCGTCGCCGCCGATGCGGGCCAGCAGGTCGCCGCTGCGCATCACCGAGCGCAGGCTGTCGGCGAGGTCGACGAGGACATGGTCGCCGGTGCCGTGGCCATAGCGGTCGTTGATCGTCTTGAAGTGGTCGACGTCGACGAGCATCACCGACAGCGAGCGGATGTGGCGGTTGGCGCGCTCGGTCTCCTCGGCGAGGCGCTCGTCGAACGCGCGGCGGTTGCCGATGCCCGTCAGCGGGTCGGTCCGTGCCTGCGTCGCGAGCGCCTCGTGCGCCTGCGCGTTGGCGACGGCGAGGCTCGCGAGCTGCGCGAAGCGCACGAGCCGCTTCTCGTCCTCAGGGCGAAACCCGGTCGTGTCGCGCAGGGCGACGACCATGCCCCACGAGCGTGCGTCGACGATGACGGGAGCGGCGATCCGGTGCTGGAAGCGGAGTTCGTCGAGGCCCGGCTCGATCGCGAAGCGGCGCGCCGCGCGGCCCTTTCGCATCATCGCGCAGATGCCGTCGGGCAGGTGCGTGGCGACCGCGTCGGGTGTCAGCAGGCGCGCCTCGTCACGCCCCCCACGAGCCCATGTTGCGGTAGCGGTCGTCGTCGTGGAAGCGCAGGACGTAGCCGGCCTCGGCCTTCAGCAGCCGCCCGACCTGCTCGGCCACGAGCGAGAAGAGGACCTGCGGGTCGGCCTCGCCGGCGACCTGCGTAGCGACGCGCTGCAGCGCCGTCTGCTCGCGCGCCAGCGACTGCGCGCGCGCGGCGTTGCGCCGCAGAGCCTCGGCGCCGTCGACCTGCTCGATCGCCAGGCGCGCGAGGTGAACCGAGCGGTCGATGACGATCTGGTCGCGCGCGTCGGGCGCGCGCGTCGTGCGGTAGTAGATCGTGAACGTGCCGAGCACCACCCCGCCGCGGGAGAGGATCGGCGTCGACCACGCGGCGCGCAGGCCATGGCTCGTGGCGAGCTCGACGTACCACGGGCTCAGCCCGGAGCGCCGATGTCGGCGACGACGAGGGGCTCGCGGCGGACGGCGGCGGTGGCGCTGATGCTGCCGCCCTCGACCGCCGCCACGCCGTCGAGCGTGCTCGCGAAGCCGCGCGGCAGGCCATGGCCGGCGACGACGCGCAGACGGCCGTGGGTTCCCCGCACGTGCTCGAGCCGCGCGATCGCGGCCAGCATCCCGGGAGCGTGGGTCTCGGCGGCAGCGAGCAGCTCGCCGAGGGTGCGCGTCAGCGGCGCGCGCGCCGCGATCAGCTCGAGCACGGCCTGCTGGCGGTCGCTCCAGCGCTTCTCGCGCTCGGCTTCGGCACGCGCGGCCTGCAGGTCAAGCTCGGTGGTCGCCGAGGAGGTGAACTCGCTGACAAGCTCGACATCCTGGATCGTCCAGCGCCGCGGCTTGACGTTCATGACGCAGAAGCTGCCGACGGCCGCGCCCGAGGCGTCGATCAGGGGAGCGCCGATGAACGCCACGCCGGCGGCGTCTCCGGCCGCGTCTCGGACCTTGCCGCGCACGTCGCCGATCGCATCGGGCTCACCGCAGGCGCGGATCCGCTGCTCGAACTCGCGTAGGCGCGAGCTCGCGAGCGGCTCCTCGGAACCGGTCCGGCTGGCGACGATCACGTCCTCGCCGTCGCTGAGCGTCACGACCGCGACCGGCGCGCGCAGGGCCTTGGCGGCCCAGCGCGTCAGGCGATCGAGCGCGGCCGAGGCGTGGACGTCGAGCCGGGATGGCGACCCCTCGTCACCGGGCTGCATGCTCGGATCGCGGCTGGCGCGCTGCACCTAAAGATCATCGGTCACTCCTGGGCGAGCTTGAGTGCTTCAGCGGCCATACCGGAGCACGAGGGGCGTTCTACGACATTCGCTCGACTACCCTCGACGGCGGTGATCGAACGACTCGTCGACCAGATCGAGGCGCGCTTCGCGGACGCCGAGCGCGAGATGGCCGATCCCGAGATCTTCGGCGATCGTCAGCGTGCGGCCGCGGCCGGTCGCAACTACCACCAGCTCGAGGCCGCGGCGAAGCTCGCCGAGGCGTGGCGGCGGGCGGTCGACGATGAGGCCGGCGCGCGCGAACTGCTCGCCGAGGGCGAGGATCCCGAGGTGCGCGAGATGCTCGCCTCCGCGCGCGCGGAGATCGAGCGCGTCGAGCAGGAGATCCGCCTCGCGCTCGTCGAGCCCGACCCCAACGACGACAAGAACGTCATCGTCGAGATCCGCGCGGGCGCCGGCGGCGACGAGGCGAGCCTGTGGGCCGCCGACGTGTTTCGGATGCTCACGAAGTACGCCGAGCGCCGCGGCCTGTCGATCGAGCTGCTCGAGACCTCCGAGGGCGCGTTCACGTTCGCGATCAAGGGCGAGGGCGCGTACTCGATCTTCAAGTTCGAGGGCGGTACGCACCGCGTCCAGCGTGTTCCCGCGACCGAGTCGCAGGGCCGCGTGCACACGTCGACCGCGACCGTCGCCGTGCTGCCCGAGGCCGACGACGTCGACATCGACATCGACATGAACGACCTGCAGATCGACGTGTACCGCTCGTCGGGCCCCGGCGGTCAGTCGGTGAACACGACCGACTCCGCCGTGCGGATCACGCACAGGCCGACCGGGATCGTCGTCTCGATGCAGGACGAGAAGTCGCAGCTGCAAAACCGCGAGCGCGCGATGCGCGTGCTGCGCGCGCGCATCTACGACCAGGCGCTCGCCGAGCAGCAGGCCGAGCTCGCCGCCGACCGCCGCTCGCAGGTCGGGACCGGCGAACGCGCCGAGAAGATCCGCACGTACAACTACGGCGAGCGGCGCGTCAAGGACCACCGCATCAACCTGCTCGTGCACAACCTCGACGAGATCCTCGAGGGCGCGCTCGATGAGTTCACGGCGGCGCTGCAGGCCGACGAGAAACGTCGTGTGCTGGAGCTTCAGGCCTCCGTCTGACTCGCGCCCGGGCAGCGCCGGCCGGTGAGCGCGTACGGCGGCGTCACGGTTCGCGAGGCGCTGGACTCGGCCGTGATCGCGATCGCGGCCGCGGGCTCGCAGACGCCGCGGCTGGACGCCGAGGTGCTGCTGGCGGCGGCGCTCGGGATCGATCGCACGGCGCTGTTCCTCGATCCTGCTCGTGAGGTGAAGGGCCCCGCGGTGCGGTCCTTCCAGGCGGCGGTGCGGCGCCGTTCGGCCGGCCGCGAGCCGGTCGCGTACATCACCGGCACGCGCGGCTTCCGGCACATCGAGCTCGCGGTCGACGCGCGCGTGCTCGTACCCCGGCCGGAGACCGAGCTGCTCGTCGAGGTCGCGGTCCAGCTGCTTCCCGACGGCGCGCGGGTGGTCGACGTCGGCACCGGCAGCGGCGCCGTCGCGCTCGCGCTCGCGCACGAGCGCCCGGACCTCCACGTGCTCGCGACCGACGTCAGCGCCGACGCGCTGGCGGTGGCGCGCGCTAACGCGGCGCGGCTCGGCGTCGGCGACGTCGTGTTCGCGCACGGCGACCTGCTCGCCGGGGTCGGCCAGGTCGACGCGGTGCTCTCCAACCCGCCGTACGTCGCCGACGGCGAACGGGCGTCGCTGGCGCCGGAGATCACGCGCTATGAGCCACCGGCAGCGCTGTTCGCCGGGGCGGACGGCCTGGACGTGATCCGGCGCCTCGTGCCGGCCGCGGTGGCTGCGGGCGCGGGGCTGCTCGCGATCGAGCTGGGGCAGGGCCAGGCGCGGGCCGTGGCCGCGCTGTTGGAGCAGGCGGGCTTCGGCGAGGTCGAGGCGCGGCGCGATCTCGCCGGCGTCGACCGCGTCGTGGTGGGCCGCCGGTGACCGTCGACGCCGGCGCCTTCCAGGCGTGCATCGGCCGCGGCGGGGTCGTGGTGTTCCCGGCCGACACGGTCTATGGCCTGGCCTGCGACCCCACCTCACCCACGGCCGTCGCGCACCTGTACGAGCTGAAGGGGCGGCCCGCCGCCAAGCCCGCTGCGGTCATGTTCTTCTCACTGCCGCGCGCGATCGCGGCGCTGCCCGAGCTGACGCCGCGGCTGCGCGCGGCGCTGCAGAAGCTGCTGCCCGGGCCGGTCACGCTGCTCGTGCCAAACCCGCTCGCACGCTACCCGCTGGCCTGCGGCCCGGACCCCTGGACGCTCGGCCTGCGCGTGCCGGCGGCGGGCCCGCTGGCGGACGTCACCGTGCCCGTCCTGCAGTCCAGCGCCAACCGCTCCGGCCGCGACGACCCGCGCACGCTGGACGAGGTCGACCTCGCGCTGCGCGACGGCACCGACCTCGTCGTCGATGGCGGGCCGCTGCCGGGCACGCCGTCGACCGTTGTCGACCTGCGCCGTTACGAGCGCGACGGCACGTGGGCGGTGCTGCGCGAGGGCGCGGTGACGCGCGACGACATCGCGCCGCTGCTCTGACCGGTCACTCGCCCGCCGCGCGGCAAAGCCGAACCGACGTTGCGCTCGTGCTGCGGCTCGCCAGCCGGCGACCTCGTAGAGCTCGGCGAGCGTCATCGGCCGTGTCACCTCGCGATCGACGTCGCGCGCGGCGAGCCGGGCGTCGCCTCGCCGGCCCTGAACGGCTCGAACGCGACGCTCGCCCAGCAGCGGCCCCAGGGCGGTGGACGGCCGGATGCAGCCGCCCGAGGGGCTCGTTGGTCGTTACGAGCAGGACGCACTTCACGCCCTGGCCGAGCATGCCGTCGGTGAGGTTCAGCACGCGCGAGAGGCCCTGGTCTGCGACCGCGCCGAGGCCGACATGAGCTCGCCGGCGTCCTCCAGCACGACGAGCCGCCAGGCTGGCTCGTCCTCGCCGCGGCGCGCGGTCGCGACCTCCATGAGGTAGCTCGTGCCGGCGAGAAACCGCTCGGGATCGGTCACGTAATGCGCCGAGCACCAGGGCCGCCAGCTGCGCACGAGCGCGCGCAGCGCATGCGTCTTGCCCGTGCCGGGCGCGCCGTGCCAGAGCAGCAGCGCTCCGGCGCCGGGCTCCCGCGCGCTCACCAGCCGCGCGACGGCGTCGCGGACCGGCGCGGGACAGTTGCCGGCGACGCGCTTCCACTTCGGAGCGTCGCATGCCGCGATGCTCACGGGCAGGCCGAGCTCGCGCAGGAGCGAGCGCTCCGCGCGAGCGGGGATCAGCGACGTCTGGGGGCTGTGCATGGCATGGCAGGTCGCCTGGAGGAGTCGGACCTCCGGCTGGCCGGCGCGCTACGTCTCGTCGCCGCGCACGCGCCGACCGGTGCCCCTCCGCGGGGCGACGAATATGTGGGTCGGTGCTGGGACGCGGTTCATGACGTGCTCCTGACGGTAGCTCAGGCGCCGCCACATCGCCACCCCGTCACCACACGTCGGCGTCGCGCCAGTCGCACACGATCTCGGCCGCCAGATCGACCTCCACGGCCACCGGCAGCACGTGGATGCCGTCGTCGTCGTCCGGCGTGCGCTCGATGCCGCGCGGGGTGAGCGCCGCCGACGGACCCTGCCACAGCTTCCAGCCGCGGGCCTCGTAGAAGCCCTTGGCCTGCTCGGTGCTGGCCAGCGCGCCGAGGTCGTACGCGCCGCGCACGACCGGCTCCAGCGCGTCCATCAGCGCGGCGCCGACGCCGCGTCCGCGGCGATCGGCGCGCACGCCGACGCCTTCGATGTAGCCCGTTCGCAGGGCGCGCCCGCCGAGCCACAGGCGCCGCTGGATCACCGCGGCGTGGCCGACCAGCTCGTCGCCCTCCCACGCGATGGCGTGGATCCCGCCCAGCGCGTGCTCCCAATCGGCGTCGGTCATCTCGCCGGCGAAGGCGTCGTCGAGCATGGCCCGCGCCGCGGTGAGCACCGATAGCGGGAGATAGGCGGTGTGGGCGGTGCGAACGTCGGTCATACGCCGCGTACCATGCCATCCATGCGCATCGCAATCGCTTCAGACCATGCAGGGTTCGAGCTCAAGAAGCACGTCAAGGCGCAGCTGCAGAGCGCCGGCCACGACGTCGTCGACGTCGGCCCCGATTCGGATGAGTCGACCGACTACCCGCGCTACGCGCGACCGGCGGCGCAGCTCGTCGCCGAGGGCGACGCCGAGCGGGGCGTGCTCGTGTGCGGCTCCGGCGTGGGCGTCTCGATCGTCGCCAACAAGGTGCCGGGCGTGCGCGCGGTCAACGCGCACGATCCCGAGGAGGCGCAGCTCGCGCGCAACCACAACGACGCGAACGTCGTGACCCTGTCCGGGCGCCGGCTCGGCACGGAGGCGGCCGACGCGATCGTGCAGGCGTTCATCGAGGAGGAGTTCGAGGGCGGGCGCCACGCGCGGCGTGTCGCGCTGATCGAAGGAGAGGGAACGACCTAGTCGCCGCGGGGCGCTGCCGCGCTTCGCCCGCCGTGCTCAGGCATGGCCGAGGATGTTGAGCACCTTGCCGGTGTTGTCGCGGACGAAGAAGCGGCGGACGCCCAGGGTTCGTCGGTCAGCGGATGGACGATCTCGCAGCCTCGGCGCTGAGCGGCCGCGTGCGCGCCATCCACGTCGTCGACCTCGATCAGCGTCAGCGGCGCTCGCGCCCACGAGCCACCGCCCGCTCCAGCACCGCGGCCATCCGCGCGCCTTGGAGGCGGACGTCGTGCTCCGCGGCCGCCTCCCGCGCCGCCGGGTTGGGCGAGGGCAGCTGCGCAGCCTGCGCCAAGGCCTCGGTCAAGGCCGCCCGATTGCCGGGCGCCACGAGAACGCCGGCCTGCGGCGTGACGAACTCCCTCGGGCCGCCGTCGGTCGTCGCCACCACGCTGCGCTCCATCGCCATCCCCTCGAGCGCCGCTTGGCCGAAGGGCTCGGCGAACGACGGCTGGCAGAGCACGTCGCACGCCGCGATCCAGTCTGCCACCTCGCGGTGCGGCACCCGGCCGGCCAGCCGCACGCCGGCGCGCCCCGCGAGGCGCTCGCGCAGCGGGCCGTCGCCGACGAACGCGAGGCTGCCGCGCCCGAGCCGCTCGAACGCGTCGGCCAGCTCGACGACCGCTTTGCGCTCGATCAGAGAGCCGACGCAGAGGAATGCCGGGCCTGCGTCGCCCCAGCCGAGCTGCGCGCGCGCCGCGTCGGCCGGTCGCGGTGCAAAGACCTCGAGGTCGACGCCACAGTCGATGATCTCGACGTCGCCGCGGACGGGCCCGAGGCGGTCGGCCAGCCAGCGTGAGTTGCAGATCACCGCTGCCGCCTGGTTCGTGACGAGCCGCGTCGCAGCCGCCAAGGCTCGCGAGCGGCGCGCGTTCGCGACGTCGGTGCCGTGCGCCATCACGACGAGCGGCGCCCGGCCCGCGACGGCGGCCGCGGCACCGGCGCCACCGGCCGGAACGAGGAAGTGCGCGAAGACGACGTCCGGTCGCCCCCGGCGCGCTGCGGCGACGGCCGCGCGTGTCAGCCGCGCGTACTTGGCCGGCCCCCCGCCGCGCCGGTCGATCGCGCAGACGTCGACCTCGTGGCCCAGGCGCTTCAACTCGCGCGCGATGTCGAAGACGAACACGCCGAGGTCGGGATCCTGCGCGCCCGGCCACATCTGGGTGACGAGCAGGATCCTCACCGCGCGTCCTGCTCCTGCCACAGCACGAAGCACAACAGGCCCCACAGCGCGCGCGAGTGGTCGTCGCGCCGCCCGACGTGCTCGTCGAGCAGCCGCGTGACGACGGGCGCGTCGAGCACTCCGCGCCGCGCCAGCGCCGCGGGGGAGAGCAGGTCGCGCGCCATCGGCAGCAGCGGCCCGCGCAGCCAGGCCGCCATCGGGATCGAGAAGCCGCGCTTGGCGCCGCGGGCGACCTCGCGCGGCAGCAGGGTCCCCGCGACCGACCGCAGCAGCCGCTTCTTCGCCAGCCCCCGGACCTTCGCGGACGTCGGCAGCGCGAACGCGAGCTCGGCGACGTGCGGGTCCAGAAACGGGACGCGCACCTCGAGCGAGTGCGACATGCTCATGCGGTCGGTCTTCGTCAGCAGGTCGTCGGCGAGGTACGGCGCGAGGTCGACGTCCTGCAGCCGCGCCAGCGGCTCGGCGCCGGCGGTCTGCGCATAGCGCTCGCGCAGCTGGTCGAGCGGGTCGCGCGCAGTCCGGCCGTCGTGCATCCCGGCGAGCAGCTGTGCGCGGACCTCCGGCGCGAGGATCTCCTTCCAGCCATGGTGGCGCTCGAGCGCCGGCAGATGCGCCGCGCGGACGAAGCGTCGCGCCTTGTAGTCCAGGCTGACGCGCCGCGACGAGCTCGGGATCCGCTCGACGAGCGGCCGGGCGAAGCGCGCCACGCGGCCGAAGCGCGCGGCCAGCAGGTCGGCGGCGTAGGTCTGGTAGCCGCCGAACAGCTCGTCGCCACCCTCGCCGCTCAGCGCGACCTTGACGTGCTGGGCCGTCAGCCGCGACACGGCATCGGCGGGCAGCGCGGAGCTGTCGGCGTAGGGCTCGTCGAAGGCGGCGGCGATCTGCGGCAGCAGCGCCACCGACTCAGGCCCGAGGATCGCCTCGTGGTGCTTCGCGCCGAGCCGCCCCGCGACGAGCCGCGCGCGGTCGAGCTCGTCGAAGCTGCGCTCCTCGAAGCCGATCGAGAACGTCCGCAGCCGCTCGCCGGACTCCTGCGCCGCCAGCGCCGCCAGCAGGCCCGAGTCCACGCCGCCGCTGAGCCAGACCCCGACCGGCACGTCGCTGACGAGGTGCGCGCGGACGCTGTCGCGCAGGCGCTCGGCGAGCTCGGCCGCGAGCTCGCGCTCGTCCTCGCCGCGCACCTGCCCCGCCGGCACCGGCGCCGGACGGCACCAGCGCCGCAGCTCGGGCGCGCGGCCCGGTCGCCACGACAGCAGCGTGCCGGGCTCGAGCTTGCGCACGCCGCGGAAGATCGTCAGGGGCGAGGGGATGCTGTTGAAGGCGAAGTAGGCCTCGACGGCGTCGGGGTCGAGCTCGTCGCGGAAGCCGGGCAGGTTGCGCAGCGCCTTCAGCTCGGAGGCGAAGCTCAGCACGCCGGCGGCGGCGCGCCAGTACAGCGGCTTGATGCCGAAGCGGTCGCGGGCCAGCAGCAGCCGCCGCTGGCGGGCATCCCAGATCGCGATCGCGAACATCCCGCGCAGCGACTCGAGCATGTCCTCGCCGTGCTGCTCGTAGAGGTGCACGAGGACCTCGGTGTCACAGCGCGTCGCAAAGCGGTGGCCGGCGCGCTCGAGATCGCGCCGCAGCGCCTCGTGGTTGAGGATCTCGCCGTTCTGGACGGCGTGCACCCGGCGGTCCTCCGAGGCGATCGGCTGGCGCCCGCCGCCGAGGTCGATGATCGCCAGGCGGCGCGCGGCCAGCGCGACGGGGCCGTCGATCACGCTGCCCGCGTCGTCGGGCCCGCGATGCACGAGCGCGGCGCTCATCGCCTCCAGCGGTGCCGCGTCGACGGCTGCGCCGTCGAGTGCGGCCAGGCCACAGATGCCGCACACGTCAGGCCTCCGGTGGCGCCGAGCGCGTGATCTCGGCGCGCATCCGCCCCAGCAGACGGGCGACCGTCGCCAGCACGATGCGCACGTACAGCCGCACCGAGCGGTCGGCGAGGTACTCGAGGTCATGCGCGAGCTTCTCGGCCCAGGTGGTGTCGCGGCGCATGCGCAGCTGCGCGAAGCCGGTCAGGCCGGGCCGCACGACGAGGCGCTGCCAGTACTGCGGGATGTCGACCACGAGCTGTTCGAAGAAGACCGGCCGGATCGGGCGCGGGCCGACGATCGACATGTCGCCGCGCAGCACGTTGACCAGCTGCGGCAGCTCGTCGAGCTGGGTGGCGCGCAGAACGCGGCCGACGCGCGTGTGCTCGTCCTCGGTCAGGCGATCGAGCTCGCGGTCCTGCAGGCCCCGCAGGCGCTGCTCGGCATCGGGGCGCAGCGTGCGCAGCTTGTACATCGTGAAGGTCCGGCCGGCGCGGCCGACGCGCGCGCCGCGGTACAGGACCGGCGAGCCGGAGGTCAGCTTGATCGCCAGCGCGGCCAGGCCCAGGACCGGCGCGGTGAGCAGCAGCAGGCCCGCGGCGAGGACGACGTCCAGCGCGCGCAGCACGCCGTCGACCGGCCGCGGGCGCAGCGCGCGGTCGCCGAGCGTGGCGTAGCGGGCGGCGAGGTCCTGGCCGAACTCGAGCTCCGCCGAGCGCCGGCGCTCCTCCTTGGCCTCGGGCTCCGGCAGCGTGCGCAGCAGCCGCGCCCTCACGCCGCCTCGAGCATCAGGTCGACGAGCGTGTCGGGGTCGCGCCGGTCGGTCGGCTCGCGGCGCTCCTGCTTGACGATCTCGATCGCGCGCACGTCGGTTGCGGGCCGCAGGCGGCCGCTGCGGATCAGCGCCTCGTCGACGGCCCCGAGCCTGCCGCCATAGGTCGTGTAGACCGGGGTGCCGAGTGCGACGGCCTCGCGGTTCATCGTGCCGCCGGCGGAGATCACGAGGTCGGCCAGGGCGATCAGGCTCTGCGCATCGATCGCCCGCTCAGGCACGATCACGCTGGGCAGATCCATCGCGCGCAGCGCCTCGCGCTGCTCCTGCGTGCGCGGGATCACGACGGCGTGCACGCCGTCGTCATGTCCGATGTGCTGCAGGACCTGCACGTACAGCGGGTTCGAGCGTCGGTGATACAGCGACACGTCCGGTGGCGGACGCACGACGACGACCGTGCGCTCCCCGTCGACGCCGAGGCGACCGAGCAGCGGCTGGTCGGGCTGGAAGTCGGCGAGGTAGTACTCCTCCTTGATGCCCGGGTAGTGGCGCAGACGGCCGGCGGTGACGCCGTAGCGGCTCAGCCGCGCCAGCGGGATCGCCTCGGGAACCATGACGATGCGCGCCAGCCGGCAGCCGACGTTGTGCTGCAGCGTCGCCCATTCGTAGTCGAAGGTGTTGCAGGCCGGGACGCCGAGCATCCGAGCGACGAGCGCGAGGTCGTTGGAGCCGTGGGCGACCGCCAGCTGGGGGTCGAAGCGCTTGACGCGGCGATACAGGCGCGTCGTGCGCGACGCGAGGCTGGCCGCCTTGCTGGCCATCGACGCGCCGCCGTGGACGCCGACGATGGTCGCGTCGATCTTGTGCAGCCGGCACAGGTCGAGCGTCTGCGCGTAGTCGCGGGCCGTCACGAGCACGTCGTGGCCGCGGGCGCGCAGCCGCGTGAGCAGCGGTCGGAAGACGACCGGATGCGCTGGGGCTGTGAGGTCGATCCAGATCCGCATGACGTCTGCCTTCCCTGGCTGCGCAGCATCATCCCCCGGCGACGCCGCGGGTCCGACAGTCTGGCATGCGCGACGGCGACCCGCCGCGGAGGATGGGATGCTGTTCGCGATGTCGCCCTCGACCTGGGACGCAGTCGCCGCCGCGACGGTCGCGGCGCTCGTCGTCGTCTGTCTGACCCCGGTGACAACCCGTCTGGCGCGCCGCATCGGCGCCGTCGACGAGCCGCGCGCACGCGGGTTGTCGGACCGGCCGATGCCGCGCCTGGGCGGCGTGGCGATCTTCGCCGGCGTGCTCGTCGGCGCGATCCTCTTCCTCCCGCCCGACGGCCGCTTCGGCGCGATCCTCGGCGGCGCGGCCGTGATCACGGTCGTCGGTGCGCTGGACGACATCTTCGAGCTGAGCGCCCCGGTCAAGCTGCTCGGCCAGGTCGGCGCGGCGCTCGTCCCGGTGCTCGAGGGCGTGCGCGTGCAGAGCTTCACGCTGCCCTTGCTGCACCGCGTCGAGCTCGGCGACCTCGGGATCCCGCTGACGGTGCTGGGGATCGTGCTGATCATGAACGTCGTCAACTTCTCCGACGGCATCGACGGGCTGGCGGCCGGCGTCTGCGCGATCGCGGCGGCCGCGTTCGTCGTGATCGCGTTCGACCTCGAGCGCGCGAACGCCGCCGTGCTGTCGGCGATCATCGCCGGGGCCGCGCTCGGCTTCCTGGTGCACAACTTCCACCCCGCGACGGTCTTCATGGGCGACTGCGGCTCGAATCTGCTCGGCCTGCTGCTCGCCTGCGTCGCCGTGGAGGGAACCCTGAAGACGCAGTCGTTGATCGCGCTCGTGCTGCCGCTCGTCGTCCTCGCGGTGCCGTTCATGGACACCACGTTCGTGGTGCTCAAGCGGCTGAAGTACCGCAGGCCCGTCTACCAGGCCGACCAGGAGCACTTCCACCACCGCATGGACCGCATCGGGTTCTCGACGCGGCGCACGGTCGTGTACCTCTACGCGTGGACCCTGATGCTGGCGGGCCTCGCGCTGGCGCTGCGCTTCGTGCCCTATTCCGACAACCGCGGGCCCGGCGGTGGCGTGCGCCTGGACCCGACGTGGTCGAGCGTCATGGCGCTGCTCGGCGTGCTGGCGCTGATCGCGTCGATCTACCTCGTCTACGTGCTCGAGATCCTGAAGTTCAAGCGCCTGGACGCGATGCGGCTGCGGCGCATGAAGCCCGACGCAACCGAGGCGGAGATCGACTCCGATGTGGTCGACCGGCTCCAGACCGGGGAGTTCGACGCGGTGCGGCGCGAGACGGAGGAGTTCGAGCGGCTGGGGACGTAGTCGCGCGCGCGGCGCCGTCAGCCGCCGTACACCGTCGCCACCCACACCCCCGCCAGCGCCCGCACGAGCTCGTCGTCGGATACCCCGCCGCGCTGCACGAGCATCTGGTGCAGCGTGCGCTCGGTCATCCACACGAGCGCAAACGCGGTCGCCTCGGGCGAGTGCGCGGCCGACGCCCGGGACGTGACCTCCGCGGCGATCCGGCCCGCGCTGGCGTCCACGAAGCGCCCGACGAGCGCGTGCCAGAACGGGCCCACGACGTCGTCGTACGTCGACAGCTCGACGATCGCGCAGACGAGCGGGCCGTGGGCGCGGTACAGCGCGGCGATCTTGGCCAGCGCCGCCGTCAGCTGCTCGGGACCGTCGCCGGCGCCCGACCACCAGGCGTCCGCCTCGCGATAGAGCTCGTCGGACACCTTCGTCGCCAGCCGCATCAGCAGCTCGCGCTTGTCGGCGAAGTAGAAGTAGAACGCGGTGCGGGAGATCCCCGCACGCTTGGCGATCCGCTCGACGCTCAGCGTCGCGTACGTCGCGCCCTCGCCGAGCAGGTCAGCCATCGCCCGCAGCACCGCGGCCTCGATCGCCTGGCGCTTCTCGGTGGGCGACTCGGGCCGTCGCGACAGAATCTGGACGTTCATGATCTGGACGTTCATGACACGCGCAGCGTATTGGTCATCGTGGATGCGGGCTGCGCCGATCACTACCGTTGTCGCGCGATGCACGCCCCTCGTCTCGATGCCGCCGACGCGTACGCGACGCGCGCCGCGTCGACGGGCGGCTGACGGACGTGCGGCGCCTCGCGCCGCCGCCGGCGCTGCTCGTCGCCGTTGTCGTGCTCGCGCTGGCCACCCAGGCCGCAAGCGCCTCGGAGATTCCCTCGCGGCCGGGTGTCGCCCGGGCGGCGCCGGGCGTCGAGGTCGGCATCGCAGACCAGAAGGCCGACATGTTCTCCGACTCGCGCTTCGGGACGCTCGGCATCACCCGCGCCCGGCTCGCGATCGGGTGGGACGCGCTGACCAGCCCACGTGACATCGCCGAGATCGACGCGTGGCTGGCGGGGGCCCAGGCGGCCGGCGTCGAGCCGCTGGTCTCCTTCATGCACTCGCGCTCGCGCGCTAACCGCCGCAGCGTGCCGACGCCCGAGCGGCTGAAGTACGAGTTCCGGCGCTTTCGCCAGATCTGGCCGTGGGTGACGACGTTCGCGACCTGGAACGAGGCCAACCACTGCGGCGAGCCGCTCTGCCATCGCCCGAAGCTCGCGGCGGCCTACTACCGCGCGCTGCGACGCGAGTGCCCGAGCTGCACGATCCTCGCGCCGGAGGTGCTCGACATGCCCAACATGCGCAGCTGGGTGAAGGACTTCAACCGCGCCCTGGGGTACTCGCCGAGGATCTGGGGGCTGCACAACTACGTCGAGGCCAACCGCTTCAAGATGCGGCGCCTGCGCGAGCTGCTGCGGGTCGCGCCGCGCGCGCAGGTCTGGTTGACGGAGACCGGCGGGCTCGTGCGGCGCGACAACGCCAGCAAGACGAAGATCCCTGAGGGCCCGCGCCACGCGGGCGAGGTGACGCGCTTCATCTTCGACCGCATCCTGCCGCTGCATCCGCGCATCACGCGGGTCTACCTCTACCACTGGAACGCGGGGCCGCCGACGACCGCATGGGACTCGGCGCTGATCACGCCGGGCGGGCGCGAGCGCAGCGCGCTGTTCGTGCTGGCCCGCGTGCTGCGCTTCGGGTTGCGTCCGGGCGCGGACTTCCGGTCGACGACGACGCCGTAGCACCCGCCACGGCCGCCGGTAGTCTGGCGGCACGGTGATCCTCGACTGCGCCCACTACAAGGACGGGGAGCGTCAGAACACCGGCCCACTCTCGGTCGACGAGGCCGCCGAGCGCTGCACCGACGACGGCTTCGTGTGGCTCGGCCTGCACGATCCCGATCCGATCGAGCTGGCCGAGATCGCCGACCGCTTCGGTCTGCCGGAGCTCGCGGTCGAGGACGCGATGAAGGCCCACCAGCGCCCGAAGCTCGAGAACTACGGCGACGGCTACTTCCTCGTCCTGCACACCGCCCACTACCTCGACGCGCGCGAGGAGGTCGAGTTCGGCGAGGTGCACGTGTTCACGGGGCCGGGCTACGTCATCGTCGTGCGCCACGGCGCCGCCAGCGAGCTGCACCCCGCGCGCGAGCGCCTGGAGCAGAGCCCCAAGCTCCTGCGCGAGGGGCCGGCGGCGGCGGTGTGGGCGATCATGGACAAGATCGTCGACGACTACGAGCCGGTCATGGCCGGCCTCGAGAACGACGTCGAGGAGGTCGAGGTCGAGGTCTTCAGCGAGAACGCCAACGACCAGACCAGGCGCATCTACTTCCTGCGCCGCGAGTTCGCCGAGTTCTACCGCGCCGTGCACCCCGTCCTGCAGCCGTTGGAGCTGATCGTCTCGGCCGAGTACCCCGACGTGTCGTCGCTGCTGCGCGAGCACCTGCGCGATGTCACCGACCACGTCAAGCGCGTGGAGGAGTCGATCACGACCCAGCGCGAGCTGCTCACCAGCATCCTGCAGGCCAACCTCGGCGTCATCTCGCTGCAGCAGAGCGACGTCGTCAAGCAGATCTCGGGCTGGGCGGCGATCATCACCGTGCCGACGCTGATCGCGAGCATCTACGGCATGAACTTCGAGCACATGCCCGAGCTCGCGTGGCGCTACGGCTACCCGGCGTGCCTGTTCGTCATGGCCGTCGCCGCCGTGGTGCTGCACCGCGTCCTGCGTCGGGCCGGCTGGCTGTAGCACGATCGCGATGGGACACGAGGGAAGGCTGATCCTGATCGCCGGGCTGCTGCTGGCGCTCGGCCTCGCGGCTTCGCTGCTCGCCGGGCGCCTGCGGATCCCCGGCCTCGTCCTCTTTCTCGGCGTCGGCATGCTCGTCGGATCCGACGGCCTCGAGCTGATCGAGTTCGACGACTACAGGCTGGCGCGCACGATCGGCATCATCGCGCTCGCGCTGATCCTCTTCGAGGGCGGTCTGGCCGCCGGCATCCAGGAGATCCGGCCCGTGCTCGGGTCGGCGCTGAGCCTGGCGACGCTCGGCACGCTCATCACCGCGGCGGTCACCGGCCTGGCCGCCTACTGGCTGCTGGACCTCACGCTGCTGGAGGGGATGCTCGTCGGCGCGATCGTGTCGGCGACGGACGGCGCGGCGATCTTCGCGCTGCTGCGCGGCTCGACCCTGAAGCGGCGCCTCGCGCGCACGCTGGAGGGCGAGTCCGGGATGAACGACCCCGTCGCGGTGCTGCTCGTGCTGGGCTTCATCGAGTGGATCGGGCACCCCGGCTACGGGCTCGTCGACATGGGCCTGCTGTTCGTCCAGCAGCTCGGGATCGGCGCGCTGGTGGGGATCGCCGTCGGCTGGCTGGCGGTGCAGGCGTTCCGGCGCGCGCGGCTGGCGACCGGCGGGCTGTACCCGGTCGCCTCGATCGCCGTGGTCGCGATCGCGTTCGGCTTCGCCGACGTCCTGCACGGCTCGGGCTTTCTCGCCGTCTACCTCGCGGGCCTGGCGATGGGCTCGGCGAATCTGCCCGCGCGCCAGACCGTGCACGCCTTCCACGACGGCCTGGCCTGGGTCGCGCAGCTGGCGATGTTCCTGGCGCTCGGGCTGCTCGTCTTCCCGACCGAGCTCGACGACATCGCGTGGGAGGGCTCGCTGATCGCGCTCGTGCTCGTCTTCGTCGCGCGGCCGCTGGCCGTCGTGATCGCGACAGCGTTCGCGCCGCTGGGACTCGGCGACCGGCTCATCCTCGGTTGGGCGGGCCTGCGCGGCGCCGTGCCCGTCGTGCTCGCGACGTTCCCGGTCATCGAGGGCGTCGAGGACAGCGTGGAGTTCTTCAACATCGCCTTCTTCGCCGTGCTGCTGTCGACGCTGCTGCAGGGCACGACGTTCGAGCCGTTCGCGCGCTGGCTGGGCGCCACCACCGAGGAGCCCGCGCTGCCGCGCCCGCTCGTCGAGGTCGGCTCGATCCGCCAGCTCGGCGCCGATGTCGTCGAGGTGCCGATCGCCGACGGCGACGCCGCGATCGGCGTCCGCGTGCGCGACCTCGGCCTGCCGCGCGACGCGCTCGTCAACGTCCTCGTCCGCGGCGACGAGGCGCTGCCGCCGCGCGGATCGACGCGCCTGGAGGCGGGCGACCGGCTGTACATCGTCGCGCGCCAGACCGCGCTCGCCGCGCTCGAGACCGCCCGCCAGCGCTGGCGCACCGGGCCCGTCGGGCCCGCGCCGCGCCCGCCGCGCTCGCCCGCGACCGGGGCGCCGATCTTCACCACCCGTCCCTGGAGCGCGGCCGACGGCGACCCCGACGCGCCGGCGCAGGTCCTCGGCCTGAAGGTCGTCGAGCGGCTGAACACGCGCTGGGACGTGCCCGGGGCGCTGGTGGTGCTGGAGGACGGGCGCTACGCGGTCACGGGGCCGCACGTGCTGGTGGGGGCGCGCGAGCAGGTGCAGTGGCATGCGCGGCGGCGGCTGCGGAGGGCGGCGACGGATGCCGAGCGGGCCTGGTGGCAGGAGGTCATCGGTGCCTCGGCGCTGTGAGTCCGCCGCGCCCCCCGGAGCGCCGCTTCGTCAGCGGTTGAGGTCCAGCGCGCTGAGCAGGTTGGAGTAGTCGTCGGTCCAGGGAGCGCTGCCGGGGGCGCGCCGGCAGTCGTGCCAGCGCTCGTCGGAGCCGGCCGCCCTCAGGTCGCGTCTGCGCGTCGCCATCACCACCCAGTCGGAGCCGTCGGTCTCGGGCACGCCGTCCGTGCCGCTCTTGCGGTCCCTCTGCGCGACGCAGGCCATCTTCGCTTCGTGCCCGAGGTTTCCGAGGACCGGCTCGAGGGAGACGTAGTTGTTGGAGACGTTGAAGGCGACGATTCCGCCCTCGCGCAGCTTCGACCGGTAGAGCGCGAGCGCCTCGCGGGTGAGTAGGTGGACGGGGACGGCGTCCGAGCTGAACGCGTCGGCCATGATCAGCCCGTAGCGCCGATCGGCGGCGCGGGGCAGCCGCAGCCGGGCGTCGCCGAGGACCACGTCGAAGTTGCCCGGGCACACGCGCAGGTAGGTGAAGAAGCGCGGGTCGCGGGCGATGCGTTCGATCGTGGGGTCGATCTCGTAGAAGGTCCATTCCTCGCCCGGCTTGCTGTAGCAGCCGATGGACCCCGTGCCGAGCCCGATGATCGCGGCGCGCGTCGTCACGCTCGGGGGCATGGCGCTGAGCAGCCGGCCGATCGGGCTGCCGCGGTGGTAGTAGCTCATCGGCGTGCGCTCGCGGCCAGGGGAGAAGTCCTGGGCGCCGTGCGTCGTCGTGCCGTGAACGAGGCGGTGCAGGTCGCCGCCCTCCTCGGCTGCCGTCACGCGGTAGACGCCGAAGAAGCTTCGCTCGCGATGCAATTCCTGTTCGTCCGGTGCCGATGCGAGCGTGACCGCGAGTACGATCGCGCCGACCGCGAGGCCGAAGCGGAGTGGGCGACGGATGAAGTTGGCCGCGATCCCCGCCGCCAGGCCGAACGCGAACATCTTGGCGTATTGCTGCACGTCTGCCTGCGCGAGCTCGATCAGCAAGACGATCAGCGCGACCACCGTCCCGAGGACGAGCGGCAGCGCGAGGTCGAGCCAGCGTGCGTAGGGACCCGGGGCGATCAGGGGCGGGCGTCCCGGCAGGCAGAGGATCGCGAGCACGAGCACGATCGGGTACTCCGCCAGGGAGTCGAACAGCGAGGGCGCGACGATCGCGTTGAACACCCCGCCGAGCGCTCCGCCGAGCGAGATCAGGAGGTAGAACTCGGTGAGCCGCGACGCGGGCGGGCGGTCCCGCGCCAGCCTCCCGTGGCACACCACGGCCACGACGAAGAAGCCGCCCAGGTGGACGGGCACCAAGAGCCAGAGCGGACCGCGGAGCTCCAGCAGCAGGATCACGGAGATCAGCAACACGACTACGGGCAGCGCGAGCACCGCCGCGCGCTGCAGGCGGTCCGAGCGCGCGCCCGGCGCGAAGACGAGGATGAACGAGACGAGGTACAGCGACAGTGGCAGCGACCACAGCAGCGGGACCGGCGCGATGTCGGTCGTCAGCGCCGTCGTCACGCCGAGCATCAGGCTCGACGGAACGAAGGCCAGGCCGACCCAGCGCAGGCGCGTGATCAGCCGCTGCCGGGGGGCGGTCTCCAGCCCAGCCTCGCGCTCCTGCGCCGCCGGGTGCGCCGACACGACGTCGTCCGCGCCCCGCGGCGAGCGCCACACCACGACCGCGCAGGCGAGCACCAGCACGATCAGCAGGCCGTAGCCCAGCGACCACGCGCGCCCCTGCTCGGCCAGGCGCAGTGACGGCTCCATGAGCACCGGGTAGCCGAGCAGCCCCAGCACGCTGCCCAGGTTGCTCGCGCGGTAGAGGAAGTAGGGATCGGCGGCGGCCGGGTGATCG
>Ga0136617_10000765_pt1 | contig 27887 bp, 22 predicted proteins | sample AntDrymUQ3222106_2_FD_129672 | JGI IMG/M metagenome (GOLD analysis project Ga0136617, IMG submission 129672) | Polar desert sand microbial communities from Dry Valleys, Antarctica - metaG UQ322 (21.06) | ecosystem: Environmental > Terrestrial > Soil > Desert | place: Antarctica: Dry Valley...
ACGGTGAAGCCGGCGTACTCGCCGGTGTTCACCGAGACGCCCGGCTCCTTCTCGGCGATGAAGCACGTCATGCCCTTGTAGGGCGGATCGGCCTTGGGGTCGGTGCGCACGAGCACGAAGACGATCTTCGAGCGCAGACCGTTCGTGACCCACATCTTCTGGCCGTTGATCTCGTAGCTGCCGTCGTCGAGCTTCTTCGCGGTGCTCTTGAGCGCCTGGACGTCGGAGCCCATCTCCGGCTCGGAGAGGCTGAAGGCGGCGCGCCACTCGCCCGTCGCCATCTCCGGAAGGTACTTCTGCTTCTGCTCCTCGGTGCCGAACTTCATGAGCAGGTAGGAGCCGATGAAGTGCGTGTTGATGATCCCGCTGATCGAGATCCAGCCGCGCGAGAGCTCCTCGACGATCATGCAATAGGTCGTCAGATCCAGGCCCATCCCGCCGTACTCCTCGGGGATCGTGACCCCGAACAGCCCGAGTTCCTTCATCTGGTCGACGATGTCCTGGGGGAACTCGTCCTCGTGGTCGTAGTGCTCGGCGTTGGGCAGGATCTGCTCGTCGGCGAACTGCCGGACCATCGCGATGATGTCCTTCTGCTCGTCGGTGTACTCGCTGTAGGTGGGGGCTACGGCCATGGCTGTGACGCTCTCCCAGGTCAGGATCTCGCGGGCTCTTTGCAAGCCAGCTTACCTGCGCCCTGGCAGCCCCCGGGGCCGTGCGAGACTGCGCGCGGCCATGAGCAACTTCGCCCTCGATGTCGTGCAGTCCGCGCCGCCCGACCGCCTCGCGCTCGTCGAGCTGGCACGCGACGGCGCGCGCCGCGAGTGGTTCTTCGGGGACGTCGTGCGCGCGGCGGAGACGTTCGCCGCCTCGCTGCATGAGCGCGGCGTGCGGCGCGGCGATACCGTCCTGACGCTCGTCGGCAACCGGGCCGACTGGGTCGCCGCGATGGTCGCCTGCTTTCGCCAGGGCTACGTCGTGTTGCCCTGCAACGAGCAGCTGCGCGCGAATGACCTGCGCCTGCGCCTGGACGTCTGCCCGCCGGCGCTCGTCGTCTGCGACGGCCGCAACGCGGAGGTGCTCGAAGCGTCCGGCTGGGACGGCCCCACGATCCACCTCCCGCCCGGCGTGGCGGATTGGCCGCCGGCCGAGCCGCCGCCGGCGGCGCAGCTCTCGCCGCTGGACCCCTGCCTCGTGACGTTCACGAGCGGGACGGCGGGCGAGCCCAAGGCGGTCGTCCACGGCCAGCGCTACCTCGCCGGCCAGCGCGTGCAGGCCGAGCACTGGCTCGGCCCGCGGCCGGGCGAGCTCGTCTGGTGCACGGCCGCCAGCGGCTGGAGCAAGTCGGCGCGCAACGCGTTCATCGCGCCGTGGATCCGCGGCGCCGCGGCGCTCCTGCACGATGCCCGCTTCGATCCCGCCGAACGCCTCGAGCTGCTCGAGCGCGAGCGGGTCAACGTCCTCTGCATGGCGCCGACCGAGTACCGCGTCATCGCCAAGCGCGCGACGCTGCGCCCGATCGCCTCGCTGCGCGGCCTCGTCGCCGCCGGCGAGGCGCTGAACCCCGAGGTCCTGCGAGCCTGGGAGGAGGCGACGGGCCTGCAGATCCGCGACGGCTACGGCCAGACCGAGACCGGGCAGCTCACCGGGATGCCTGCCGGCGAGGAGGTCCGCCCCGGCTCGATGGGGCGCCCGCTGCCGGGCATCGGGCTGTCGATCGAGGACGGCGAGCTCGTCGTCGACCCTGCGAGCGTGCCGACCTTCTTCCTGCACTACCGCGGCGCCGCGCCGCCGACCGGCGTGTGGCGCACCGGCGACCGGGTGACCGAGGACGAGGACGGCTTCCTCTTCTTCGAGGGTCGCACGGACGACGTCATCATCTCCTCCGGCTACCGCATCGGGCCCTTCGAGGTCGAGTCGGCGCTCATCGCCCACGACGCCGTCGCCGAGGCGGCGGTCGTGGCGGCGCCCGACGACGAGCGCGGCTCGGTGGTGCGCGCCGTCGTCGTCCTGCGCGAGGGCTTCACGGCCTCCGCCGAGCTCGCGGGCGCACTCCAGGAGCACGTCAAGGCGCAGACGGCGCCCTACAAGTACCCGCGCATCGTCGACTTCGCCGGCGAGCTGCCGAAGACCGCCAGCGGCAAGATCAAGCGGGCGGTGCTGCGCGGCCGGTGAGCTCTTCGGGCCTCTTTGTCAGCTTATGAGCCATACCCGCTCAGTACCTGACAAACGTCGCTGTCCGCCCGCGCAGGCCCTACCCCGGCAGCGCCACGATCGCGTCGATCTCGACCTGCGCGCCCTTGGGCAGCGCGGCCACGCCGATCGCCACGCGTGCAGGGGGGTCGGTCGCGAAGAACTCGCCGTAGGCCTCGTTGACGTCGGAGAACGCGGCGAGGTCGGTCATGTAGACCGTGCAGCGCACGGCGTCGTCGAGGGTCGCGCCCGCAGCCGCGCAGACGGCCTGGAGGTTCTCCAGGCAGCGGCGTGCCTGCTCGGCGGGCGTGGCGCCGACGAGCTCGCCGGAGTCGGCATCGAGCGCGATCTGACCCGAGCAGAACAGCAACGAGCCCGCGCGGACGGCGTGGCTGTAGGGGCCGATGGCGGCGGGGGCGCCGAGTGCGGTCACGGGCTCGCGGTGCTTGGACACGGGTCGTTGCGCTCCTGGGATCGCGGGAACGTGCGGTCGGAGCCACGGTAGCGCGCTGCTACCGTGAAGCACCGGATGCGTTTTCCGGCCCTGCAGGGACTGCTCCTCGCCACGGGCCTCCTCCTTCTCGCGGCGCCGTCCGCTGACGCCGCCATCGCGTTCACTCGCTGTGCGCAGGCACCGGCCCTGCAATGCGGCGCGCTCGACGTCCCGCTGGACCGCAGCGCACCGGTGGCGGGCACCATCCGCCTCGCCGCGATGCGGCGCGTCGCACCGACGAACCCGACGAGCACCGCTGTCGTCGCGCTCGCCGGCGGGCCCGGACAGGCCGCGACGCCGCTGACCGTCGACTTCGCGTCGGTCCTGGCGCCGGCGCTCGCCACGCGCGACCTGCTCGTCTTCGACCAGCGCGGCACCGGCGCATCGACGCCCCTGACCTGCCAGCTCATCGGCCGCACGCTCACCGACGCCGCCACCCGCTGCGCCGGCGAGCTCGGGGTCCGGCGCGGCCAGTTCACGACCGCCGCGAGCGTCGAGGACCTCGAGGCACTGCGCGCCGAGAGCGGCTACGAGAAGCTCGTCCTCTACGGCGTCTCCTACGGCACGAAGGTCGCCCTGGACTACGCCGCGCGCTACCCGGCCCGCGTCGAGACGCTCGTGCTGGACTCGGTCGTGCTGCCCGCAGGTCCCGACACCCTCCAGCGCTCGACGTTCGCGGCCATGCGCCGCGTCCTCACGGAGCTGTGCGCACACGGTCAGTGCTCCGGCATCTCGGGCAACCCGGTCGGCCAGCTCAACGGCGAGGTCAGGCGCCTCGCGCGCAGGGCGCTGCAAGGCCGGTTCACCGACGGCCGCGGGCGGCGCCTGCGGGCGACCATGACGCGCGAGGACCTGCTCAACGTCGTGCTCAACGGCGACCTCAACCCGACGCTGCGCGCCGAGCTACCGGGAGCGCTGACGTCCGCCGGCCGCGGCGACAGCGCGCCGCTCATCCGGCTGGCAGCGCGCGCGGCCGGCCTCATCGACCTGCGCCGCCAGGCCGCCGGCGAGGGCTTCAGCGATCCGGTCTTCGCCGCGACCCTCTGCGAGGAGGGCATCTTTCCCTGGAACCGGGCGGCGAATCCCGCCACGCGCGCGCGGCAGGCCCGCGCAGTCGTACGCGGGCTCGGTGACGGGCCGTTCTATCCCTTCGACGGCGCCAGCGCCCTCGGCACCGAGATCATCGACCTCTGCCTCGGCTGGCCCACGCTCACACCGCCTCCCGTCCCCGCGGGGCCGCTGCCCAACGTGCCGACGCTCGTCGTCAACGGGAGCGCAGACGTGCGCACGCCGCTGGAGGACGGCGCCAGCGTCACGTCGCTGGTCCCGGCCGCGCAGGTGCTGTCGCTTCCCTATACCGGCCATTCGGCCCTCGCGAGCGACGAGACGCCCGAGCACTGCGGCCTGCGCGGCGTGGCGCAGTTCTTCGCCGGCCAGCCCGTCACGCCCTGCGCGACGAGCGACGCTCCGTTCTCGCCTACGCCGATCGCTCCGACGCGCCTGGACCGGCTGCCCGGGACCGGCGGCAAGGGGAAGGTCGGGCGCACGGTGACCGCCGCGCTGCGGACCGCCGTCGACATGCGCCGCCAGGTCATCGGCGACGTGCTCCAGAGCGGCGGGCTGCCGCGGCGCGTCGGCGGACTGCGCGGCGGCCGCGCGACGGTCAGCCCGGGCGGCAGGCTCACGCTCGCAGACGTCGTCTACGTCCCCGGCGTGCGGGTCTCCGGCACGGTGCCGATGGATGTCGCGGTCGCACAGGTCCTGCGGATCAGGGGCAGCAAGGCCGCGCGCGGCAACCTGACGATCACCTCCTCGACCATCACGGGGCGCCTTGACGGGCGGGCTGTGAACGTCGGCGCTCGCAGCGCCGGCGTGCGGGCGTTCGACGACCCGCCGCTGGCCGCGCTCCTGCGCCGCTTCGCCCTGCGCCACGCGGGGTAGCGCGCCCTCATGGCCAACGCACTCGCTCGCGAGACCTCGCCGTACCTCCTGCAGCACCGCGACAACCCCGTGGACTGGCTGCCGTGGGGGGAGCAGGCGCTGACGCGCGCCCGCGAGCTGGACCGGCCGCTGCTCGTCTCGATCGGCTACTCGGCCTGCCACTGGTGCCACGTCATGGAGCGCGAGTCCTTCGAGGACCCGGGGATCGCCGCGCTCATGAACGAGCACTTCGTCTGCGTGAAGGTCGACCGCGAGGAGCGCCCTGACGTCGACGCGATCTACATGGAGGCCGTCCAGGCGATGACCGGCCACGGCGGCTGGCCGCTGAACGTCTTCATCACGCCCGAGCAGGTCCCCTTCTATGCCGGCACGTACTTCCCGCCGGAGCCGCGCCAGGGGATGCCGAGCTGGCCGGCCGTGCTCGACGCCGTCGCCGAGGCGTGGAAGGCACAGCGCGACGAGATCCGCGCGCAGAGCTCGGCGCTGGCCGCGCGGCTGTCCGGCGGCGCGCGGCTGAAGCCGGCCGAGGGGCCGGTCGACGCGCGCGTCCTCGACGACGCCGTCGCCGAGCTGCGCGCGCACTTCGACGCGGTCGACGGCGGTTGGGGCGGCGCGCCGAAGTTCCCGGCGGCATCGACGATCGAGTTCCTCCTGCGCCGCGGCGAGACGTCGATGACACTGCAGACGCTGCGCTCGATGGCGTCCGGCGGGATCTACGACCAGATCGGCGGCGGCTTCGCGCGCTACGCCGTCGACGCGACGTGGACCGTGCCGCACTTCGAGAAGATGCTCTACGACAACGCGCTGCTCGCGCGCGCCTACCTCCACGGCTGGCAGGTCAGCGCCGACCCGGTCCTGCGCCGTACGACCGAGGAGACGCTTGACTGGGTGCTGCGCGAGATGACCGGCCCGGAGGGCGGCTTCTACTCCGCGCTCGACGCCGACTCCGAGGGCGTCGAGGGCAAGTTCTACGTCTGGAGCGTCGACGAGCTGCGCGACGTCCTCGGCGCGGACGCCGACGTCGCGATCGCGTGGTTCGGCTCCAGCGAACGCGGCAACTTCGACGGCACGAACATCCTCGAGTCGCGCGGCCCGGAGCCCGAGCCCGAGGTGCGCGAGCGCATCCGCGCAGCGCTGCTGGCCGCGCGCGGGCAGCGCATACGGCCTGGCCTCGACGACAAGCGCCTGACGGCCTGGAACGCGCTCATGATCGGCGCGCTGGCGGAGGCCGGCGCCGTCCTCGGGCGTGACGACTACCTCGCCGCCGCCCGCCGTGCCGCCGCCTTCGTGCTCGACGAGCTGCGCGACGGCGACGGTCGCCTGCTGCGCACGTACAACGCCGGCGAGGCGAAGCTCAACGCGTACCTCGAGGACCACGCGTTCCTGCTCGAAGCGCTGCTGACGCTGTACGAGGCGACGTTCGAGCCGCGTTGGTTCCACGCCGCCCGCAAGCTCGCCGACGCGCTCATCGAGCGCTTCGCCGACACCGAGCACGGCGGCTTCTTTCAGACCTCCAGCGATCACGAGCAGCTCGTCGCGCGACGCAAGGAGATCGACGACGCACCGATCCCGTCGGGCCAGTCGAGCGCCGCGTTCGGGCTGCTGCGCCTCGCCGCGCTGACCGGCGAGGCCCGCTACGAGGAGCACGGGACGACCGTGCTGCGCCTCTTCGGCGACCTCCTGCGGCGCGCCCCGCTGGCCTTCGGCCACCTCCTGCAGGCACTCGACTTCCAGCTCGCGCCGGTACGCGAGGTCGCGCTCGTGGGCGACGACACGAGCGCCCTCGTGCGCGCCGTGCGTTCGGCGTTTCGCCCGCACGTCGTGCTCGCCGGCGGCGATGGCGGCGACGACGCCGGCGTGCCGCTGCTCGAGGGCCGGACGCCCGTCGACGGCCGCGCAGCCGCGTACGTCTGCGAGCGCTTCACATGTCGCGCGCCCGTCACAGAGCCGGGCGAACTGCGGGCGCTGCTCGGCGCGCCGGCCTGACCGACCGGCGCATGCTGTAGAAGTTCGCGATGCCCTCCCTGCTCGCGATCCCCGCCGGCCGGCGCGCGAAGTGGGTCGTCGCCGCCGTCTGGCTGCTGGCCGTCTTCGGGTCGTTCGCGGCCAACCTGCCGGGCAGGTTCGCCGACGCGGAGCAGAACGAGTCGACCTCGTTCTTGCCCGGCGACGCGGAGTCGACGAAGGCGCTTGCGATCAGCGAGCGCCTGCAGGGCGGGGAGCTGGCGGAGGTCATCGTCGTCTACCGGCGCGAGAGCGGGCTCGCCCCGGGCGACCGCCGCCGGATCGCCGCCGACATCCGCGAGCTCAACGGCCTGAACTTCCGCGCGACGTCCGAGTTCCGGGGACCCGTGCTCTCCCCAGACGGCAAGGCCGCGATCGTGTGCGCGTCGATCACGAGCGACGGCGAGCCGGAGACGATCCTCGATCCCATCGGCGAGATCCGCCGGCGGGTGAGCAATCCCGGCGGCGGGCTGGAGGTCAAGGTCACCGGTCCCGCCGGCTTCTCCGCTGACGCGATCAAGGTCTTCGAGGGCATCAACGGCACGCTGATCGGGGTCGCGTTCCTGCTCGTGCTCGTGCTGCTGATCCTCATCTACCGCAGCCCGATCTTCTTCCTCGTCCCGCTCGCCGCGGTCGGCTTCGCCGAGATCGCGACGCGGTCCATCGGCTACGGCCTGACCGAGCTCGGGGTGACCGTCAACGGCCAGTCGTCGGCGATCCTCTCGATCCTCGTGCTCGGCGCGGGCACCGACTACGCCCTCCTGCTCGTCGCGCGCTATCGCGAGGAGCTGCGCCGCAGCACGGACCGCCACGCGGCCATGGCCCTCGCACTGCGCACCGCCGGCCCGGCGATCTTCGCCTCCGGCCTGACGGTCATCGCGGCACTGCTGTGCCTCACGCTCGCGGAGGTCAACGGCACGTCCGGCCTCGGCCCGATCGGCGCGCTCGGCATCGCGGTCGCGGTGCTGTCGATGCTGACGCTGCTGCCGGCGTTGCTGCTGATCGTCGGGCGCCGGGCGTTCTGGCCGTTCATCCCGCGCGTCGGCGACGCCGGCGCCGACGAGACGCGCGGGCGCTGGCGCACCGTCGGCGAATGGGTGGCCAGGCGGCCGCGACGCGTCTCGATCGGCGTCGTGACGCTGCTCTGCGTCCTGGCGCTCGGGCTGCTGAACTTCGACGACGGCCTCACGCAGGGCAACTCGTTCCGCGACGACGTCGAGGCCGTCCAGGGCCAGCAGCTGTTGTCGCTGTCGTTCCCGAGCGGCGCCAACGCGCCGACCGAGATCATCGTGCGCGAGCCGTCGAGGGTCACCGCGGTGCGCCGCGCCGTCGCCGCGGTGGACGGCGTGTCGGCGGTCACGCCGCCGGTCGCCCGTGGCAAGGATGGTGTGCTGCTCAACGCGGTGCTCGACCCGGCGCCGTTCTCGACCGACGCCTTCGAGCTGATCCCGAAGATCCGCGCGGCGGCGAAGCGCGCAGGCGGCGCGGAGACGCTCGTCGGCGGCGCGACCGCGGTCGAGCGCGACCTGCGCGAGGCTGCGGCGCGCGACACGTGGGTGATCCCGCCGGTCGCGCTGATCGTCGTCTTCCTGATCCTCGTGGCGCTGCTGCGCGCGCTCGTCGCGCCGCTGATGCTCGTCGCCACGGTGATCCTGTCGTTCGCGGTGTCGCTTGGCGTCGGCGCGATCGTCTTCGACGTCGTCTTCGGCTTCCCCGGCAGCGACCCGTCCCTGCCGCTGTTCGCCTTCATCTTCCTCGTCGCCCTGGGGATCGACTACAACATCTTCCTCATGGCGCGCGTGCGCGAGGAGACGATTCGCCACGGCACGCGCGAGGGGAAGCTCCGTGGCCTCGCCGTCACGGGCGGCGTCATCACCTCGGCCGGGATCGTACTCGCAGGCACGTTCTCCGTGCTGGGCGTGCTGCCGCTCGTCTTCCTGACGCAGATCGGTTTCGTCGTCGCCTTAGGCGTCCTGCTCGACACGTTCGTCGTACGCTCGGTGCTCGTCCCGGCGCTGACGCTCGACATCGGGCCGAGGATCTGGTGGCCGTCGAAGCTGGCGCAGCAGGAGTAGCTATGCGGCGTCGTCCAGTCGCTCCATCTGGTCGTCGCTCAACCGCAGCTCCGCCGCCGCGACGTTCTCCTCGAGGTGTCCGGTCGAGCCCGTCCCGGGGATCGGCAGCATCACGGGCGAGCGCGCAAGCAGCCACGCGAGCGCGATCTGGCCGGGCGTCGCGTCGTGCGCCTGCGCGATCTCGTCGACGACCCCGCCGGGCCTGGCGAGCTCACCCGCCGCGAGCGGAAACCACGGGAAGAAGCCGAGCCCGTCGCGCTCGCAGACCGCGAGCACCTCCGCCGACGAGCGGTCGCTGAGGTTGAAGCGGTTCTGGACGCTGACGACGTCGACAATCGACCGTGCCTCGTCGAGCTGCTCGACGCTGACGTTGGAAACGCCGACGTGGTTGATCTTGCCCTCGTCCTGCAGCTCCTTCAGCGTGCCGACGGACTCCGCATATGGGACGTCGGGATCCGGCGCGTGCAGCTGGTAGAGGTCGATGCGGTCGACCTGCAGGTCCTTCAGGGAGCCCTCGCATGCCGCCCTCAGATGGTCCGGGCGCCCGTTGCGCGGCCACTGGCCGGGGCCGGTGCGCTCGAGGCCGCCCTTCGTCGCGATGACGAGGCCGTCCGGATAGGGATGCAGCGCGTCGGCGATGAGCTGCTCGCTGACGTGCGGCCCATAGCTGTCGGCGGTGTCGATGAGATCGACACCAAGCTCGACGGCGCGCCGCAGGACCGCGATCGCGACGTCGCGGTCGGCGGGTGGCCCCCACACGCCCGTTCCGGTGATCCTCATCGCGCCGAATCCGAGTCGGTGGACCTCCAGGTCGCCGCCCAGGATCAGCGTGCCGCTTGCGGCGACGGCGCTCATCGCGCGTCGGCCGCTGCGGGGCCGACGCAGGTCGGACCGTCGTCGATGATGAGCACGGTGACGTCGGACATGCGTGACGGGACTCCTTTGGTCGATCGGCTGTGCCCGCTGAGGATGCCAGTTCGCCGAGGTGCTGCGCGGTCGTCGAGCTACACGACGCCGCGATCGACGCGGTTCACGCTGCCGTCGAAGTCGATCGCGAGATCGGCCAATAGTCCTTGGAGCCCGTCGCGCGCGGCGAGATGGCGCTGCCGCGCCGGGCCGGGGTCGTCCAGAAGATCGCCGAGCAGCTGGAGCTCTCGTGCGCAGCCCAGCGCGCTGGCGTGCGGCGCGCAGGCGCTCATCAGCTCGATCGCCATGCCGCGGACGGCGACGGCGCGGCCGCGTACCGGGTCCACGAGCTCGGCGTCGACCCCGTCGCGCGCCGCGAGGAAGCGGTTCTCGTCCAAGACCTCGGGCGCGTGCACGAGCGCCGAGTCGGCGTGGCCGTCGACGAGCTCCAGGCGGACGAGCGACTGGACGAGGGCGACGAGCGCCGCCGTCGCGCCGAGGGTGGACTGCGCGTCCATGATCCGCAGCTCGACGGTGCCGAGCTTGGGCTGGGGGCGAACGTCCCACCACAGGTGCGTCGGATCGGGAAAGGCGCCGCAGTCGAGCAGCAGGTCGACGGCGCGAACGTACTCGCCGTAGGAGCCGAACGCGCGCGGGATCCCCACGCGGGGAAAAGCCTGGAAGAGCGGCGTGCGAGCCGACGCCAGGCCTGTGTCCCGCCCCTGCCAGAACGGCGAGTTCGCCGACAGGGCGAGCAGGACCGGGATGTGCGCGCGCAGACGGTTGAACGCGGCGATGCCCGCCTCTCCGGATGGCAACCCGACGTGGACATGCAGGGCGAACGTCGGCTCGCGGCGCGCGAGCTCGCGCATCGAGCCGTAGACGTCCTGGTGGCGCTCGCGTGCGGAGACCGCCATCTCGTGCCATACGGCCGAGGGATGGGTGCCCGACGCGCCCGCCGCCAGGCCGAGCCCGTCCAGGACGCGGCCCAGCTGGGCGCGCAACACCGCGAGTTCGCCGACCGCCTCGCCGACGGTCGCGTGCACGCCGGTGCGCAGCTCGACGGCGCTGGAGTGGGTCTCCGAGCTGACGTGGTCGCACAACGGCTCGGGCCAGGCCGCGAGCACCTTGTCTATGGCCGGAGACAGCGCCCAGCCGCGGCTGGGGTCCAGCAGCATGACCTCCTCCTCGATGCCGAGGTCGAATTCGGACTCATGACTGTGGGACCACTTCGACCACGGCCGCAACGGCGGCGATTTGGTGGAATCACGCGGCACGGGCGGCCCCGGCTCCGTACGAGACGGCAGCCTCGGCGAACGCTGCCAGCAGGCGCGCCTGCTCAGGTGCGTGGATCATGCTCTCCGCATGCCACTGCACGGCGACGGTGAAGCGTCGGTCGGTGGCTTCGACTGCTTCGATCACGCCGTCGGCCGCCCAGCCCACGGCGCGCAGGCCGCGTCCGAGCCGGTCGACGGCCTGGTGGTGAAAGGAGTTGACGCGTGTCTCGTGCAGCCCGAGGCAGCCGGCCGTCAGGCTGCCGGGCTCGAGCTTCACGTCGTGGGTCGGCGTAGACCCGGGTTGCAGCTGGCGGTGCTCCACATTCGACGGGCGCTGGGACGGGAGGTCCTGCGTCAGCGTTCCGCCGCGCGACACGTTCAACACCTGCAGGCCGCGGCAGATCGCCAGCACGGGCATCTCGCGAGCCTCGGCGGCGCGCACCAGCGCGATCTCGAAGCTGTCGAGGTGCGGCTCCGTCGGGCCGAGGGCGGGGTGGGGATCGGCGCCGTAGCAGGCGGGGTGCAGATCGGGCCCGCCCGACAGGCACAGGCCCCAGAGTGCATCCAGCAGCGGCTCGATTCCGGCGGCATCCATCGGCGGGATGACGACCGGCACGGCGTCCGCACGGCGAATCGCCTCCGGATAGGTGAGTCCGAGGGCGAGCTCGCGGCCGGCCGGCTCGCTGCGTGGGTCGTGACGGATGCGCTCGGGGGCGCGCATCTCGGACGTGCTGAGTCCGATGATGGCCTGGGCGGTCCGGGCAGTGGGCATGGTCACGGTTTGGCGGCGGGCGGTCATTGGACTACTTACCGTTCTACCTATAGCGCCGCACCAGATGAATCGCCACTGAGTCCAGCCGTGCGGCTAGGTGTTGGCCCGTCTGTCGAACCGAACTCCGCGCTGCGCGCTCAGCTACAGCACCGGCAGATAGCGATCCAGCTCCCACTGGCTGACCTGGACGCGGTAGTCCTCCCACTCGCGGCGCTTGATCTCCACGAAGCGGTTGAACGTGTGCTCGCCGAGCGCCCGCAGGACGAGCTCGGACTCGGACGTCAGCTCGATCGCCTCGCCGAGCGTCTCGGGGAGCTGCTCGATGCCAAGCCGCCGGCGGTCGTCGGGCGACAGGTGATAGAGGTTCTTCTCCATCGGCTCGGGCAGCTCGTAGCCCTTCTCGATCCCCTCCAGGCCTGCCTGCAGCAGGGCGGCGAACGTGAGGTAGGGGTTGCACGCGGGGTCCGGGCAGCGCAGCTCCATCCGCGTCGCGTGCTCCTTGCCGGGGTGGTAGAGCGGCACGCGCACGAGCGCCGAGCGGTTGCGCCGGCTCCAGGCGACGTAGACGGGGGCCTCGAAGCCCGGCACCAGGCGCTTGTAGGAGTTCACCCACTGGGCGAAGATCGACGAGATCTCACGGGCGTGCTTGAGCTGGCCCGCGATGAACGCCTTGCCGACCTCGGAGAGGAAGTACGGGTCGTCCTCGTCGAAGAACGCGTTGCGCCCGTCCTGGAAGAGGCTCATGTGCGTGTGCATGCCCGACCCGTTCTCGCCGAACAGCGGCTTGGGCATGAACGTCGCGTGCCAGCCGTACTGCATCGCGTACTCCTTGACCGTGATGCGGTACGTCATGCAGTCGTCGGCCATCTTCATCGCCTCTGAGTAGCGCATGTCGATCTCGTGCTGGCTGGGCCCGACCTCGTGGTGGGTGTACTCGACGTGGATGCCGAGCTGCTCGAGCGCGAGCACGGTCTCGCGGCGCACGTCGGAGCCGGCGTCGAGTGTCGTGAGGTCGAAGTAGCCGCCGTTGTCGAGCACCTCCGTGCTCTTCGAGTCGCGGAAGAGGTAGTACTCGAGCTCCGGACCGACGTTGAACGTGTTAAAGCCCATCGCGCCCGCCCGCTCGAGCGCACGGCGCAGCACGTGGCGCGGATCGCCCTCGTAGGGCGTGCGCTCAGGCGTGAGCACGTCGCAGAACAGCCGCGCGACGCCCTGCTCCTCCGGGCGCCACGGCAGGACCGCGAACGTCGAGGGGTCGGGCATCGCGAGCATGTCGGATTCCTCGATCGCGTTGAAGCCGGTGATCGACGACCCGTCGAAGCCCATGCCGCCCTCGAAGGCGTCGTCGAGCTCCGCGCGGTTGATCGAGAAGGACTTCAGCTGACCGAGGATGTCGGTGAACCAGAGGCGGATGAAGCGGATGTCGCGCTCGGCGACGAGCGCCTTGACGTCGTCGGGTGTCTGGGGGCGGTCGACGGGCATGGCCGGGGAGCCTAGATGACCCACCGGGACGCCGGGGTGCTGGCGGCGTGCTAGCGAGCCGTCCAGGAACGTGGACGACCCACTAGGCCAGCCAGCGCCGGGCCCAGCGCTCGAGCTCGTAGACCGCGGGGGCGAGCTCACGACCCATCTCGGTGAGCGCGTACTCGACGCGCACGGGCCGCCCGGGACGGACGGTCCGAAGGACGACGCCGCGGGCCTCGAGCTCCTTCATGCGCTCGGACAGCAGCCGGTCGGACAGCTCGGGGACGGCCTCCGCGATCTCGCCGAAGCGCAGGGTCGTGCGGTGGATGAGCACGCTCACGATGGCGCCCGTCCAGCGCCTGCCGATGAGCTCGATCGCCTCGTGGTAGTACGGGCAGCAGGGTGGCCTGTCGGCCGCGCCCCCGGCGAGCCCAGAGGACGGCTGCACCGGCGCGCCTCTCTGCGACTCCGGCTGCCGGCCTTCCTCGGGCCTGCGCATGCCGCCTACGCGGCCCGCAACGTCCGCGTGTCCTCGACCGAGCCGTCGACCGGCACATCGCCGGCGACGTTCACCATCGCGGTGAAGCGCTCGAGGGCGACGTAGGCGATCGCCTCGAGGATCTGCTCATCCGACCAGCCGGCCTCGCGCGCCTCCTCGTGGAGGTGCATCGGCGGGCGACCGGGGTTCTCGACGACGGCCTTGAGGTAGTGCAGCGGCGCCGCGGCGCGCTCGTCGCGGGAGTCGAACTCCCGTGCCAGCGCGACCTCGTCGAGCGCGAGTCCTGAGTGGCGCGCCGTGCGGCTGTGGAGCGCGATGCCCGGCTGCGAGCCGTGGTACTCGGCGATGGCGAGCGAGATGCGTTCGAGCATCGGGATGTCGAGCTCGCCGCGCCGCAGCTCAGAGCGGAAGCGGGCGTAGCCGCGCAGGGCGGCGGGCGATCCGGCAAGCGCGCCGAGGAAGTTCGGGAGCTGACCGCCGGTCGCGAGGGCGCCGCGCAGGACGGGCACCGAGCCCTCGGGGGCGGTGAGGTCATCGTGGATCTGGAACCTGCTCATCGGTGTCTTCATGGGGTGGCCTTCTGGCATGGCGATGGACGTGGCTTCGATGCCAGTGCTTTACTAGGGGCTTGTTGCTTACGCGATGTAAGTGTAGGCCGGGTGTGGTAGCCACACAAGGGTGTACCGGTCCTACGTGCGGGATGCGATGGAGGCTCATCGAATCCTGCCCCAAACTGCAGGATTGCCCACGATGCGAACCGGCAACCGGGAACTTCAGCCTCTGTGTGACGGATGTCTCAGAACGCAGCCGGCAGAATCGCGCCTGCGAAACCTACCGATACTCAGCGCGCGACGACGGCTGCCACCGTGGCGGCGTCGGCGGTGCCCACGGCGACGAGGATGAGCACGAGGCCCATGAGCAGCGCCCACAGCGCGAGCCGGTCGGGGCGCGGCCCCACGCGCTCGATGACGCGGCGCGGCGGGCGCCGGCGATCGAGGTCGAGCGACCGTGGAAGGGCGGGTGCCGGAACCGTGCGACCGCGGATCTCGACGGTGCGGCGGCCGGAAAGCGCGACAATCTCGCCGTGGTCGCTGCGGTCGGCCGCCCCAGCGACGTCAACACGATCGCGCCCGCTGCGGTCGGCCGCCCCACCAACATCAACACGATCCTGGCGGCTGCGGTCAGGCGCCCCAACGACATCAACACGATCCTGGCGGCCGCGATCAGGCGCCCCAACGACATCAACGCGATCGCGGCGGCTGGTCGCCGGCGCGTCGGGCTGGAGTCGGCGGCGCGGCGCCGGCGCTACCTCGGCGTCGACGCGACGGCGCTCACGGACGGCGCGACGCGCGGCCAGGTCGGCCCGGTCGGCGCGGCGACGTGCCTCGTCGGTGCGCTCGGCGGCATCGCGGAGGTACTGGACGTCTGCCCACCAGGCGCTGGTCCCCGTATGTGACATGCGTATCCCGTCCTCTTTCGGTGGAGGCCTACGGGGTTAGCTGACGGGCTCGCGCTGAAAGAGAGCTGCGCTACGTCCTGGGATAGGACGATTCGCCCCTGTATGTGGTTCCCCCGCTCCCGACGCCCTGCGACCCCGGAACTCGGCAATCTGACGGCGCCATCGTAGCAGCGATGGATTTCCCTGCACATACGCAGTGTTACGTAGACCTCGGACGGAATCCGCGCAGTTTGCGGGGTCGCGCCGTGCGATGACTCCGCGGCGGCCGCTACTGGCCTGCGACGTCTTCGATGTAGCGCGCGACGTTGCGCGCATCCTCGCCGTCGAGCAGCTGGGCCGGCATCTGGCCCTGGCCCCGCGCGCGCCCCTCGCGGATCGCGCTGATCGTCAGCCCCGCGGTCGGCGCCAGCGCGTCGAGGTCCGGGCCGACGCGCCCGACCGCATTGGCGTCTTTGAGCGTGTGGCAGGTCGCGCACTTCGCGTTGAAGAGCTTGCGTCCGGCCTGCTGGTCGGCGCTGAGCTTGTTACCGCCCGGTCCCGCCGCGGCCTGGTCGCCGAGCAGCACGATGGCGGGGACGGCGAGGCCGAAGAGCACGATGACGCCGGCGACGGCGAACTCGGCGGCGTGCAGGGGCCGGTGCCGGCCGGCCTCGAGCGTGTCGCGCACGCCGCGCGGTCCGCCGCGCATGGCGACCAGGACGACGCCGAGGCCGAGAATGATGAAGAAGCCGAGGAGGATCGCTGCCGCCATGCGGCGCGGAATCTACTTCACGACGTGGTCGCGCCGTCACATTCGGGCTCAGGGCCTATCCCGGTAGGTCTCGCACGTTGACGCACGATCCCAACCGGGATAGGCCTTACCGCCGCCGGCCTGACCCGTCTCACCCGGAGGTCACCGTCGCCGGCCGGACCCGAAGTTCATGACCGCCGGTGCCACCGCGCGGAAGTCGTCGGTGCCGGTGGCGGCAGCGGTCTCCTGCGCCTGGCGCGCGAGCTCGATCGCGTCGAGCAACGAGAAGTCCTTGACCTGCGCGGCCAGCCGGTCGCCGACCTCCAGCCGCGTCACCCGCCGCGCGAGGACGTTGATCGCCCCGCCCGCCGCGGCGTGGCGCTCGAGCCGACCGTCGACGATGACAAGCGGCTCGGTGCGCACGGCGAGGCGATCGCGCTCGTAGATCTGCGGCGAGACGATGACGTTCACGGTGCCCTGCTCGTCCTCGAGCAGCATGAACGTGATGCCCTTCGCCGTCCCCGGCCGCTGGCGGGCGATGACGAGACCGCCGATGCGCACGCGCGCACCGTGCGGCAGCCCCGCGAGCGCGCCGACGTCGACTGCGCCTTCGGCGCGCAGGCGCTCGCGCAGCAGCTCGAGCGGGTGGCCGGTGGTCAGCCCGGTCGTCGCGTAGTCGGCGATCATCGCGTCCCAGGACGACAGGGACGTCAGCGCGGGCGCGGCGGGCAGGTCGAGCGCGAGCGCGAGCTGGGTGCCCTCGGCGACCTTCTGCCCCGGCGCCGTGACCCCGAGCTGCCACAGCGCGACGCGGCGATCGCCGCCGGCGAGCGCGTCGCAGGCGCCCGACCAGGCCAAGCGCTCGAGCGCGGGGCGGCCGGCGCCGGCGCGCGAGGCGAGGTCCTCGAGCGAGCGAAACGGCCCGCCCGCCTCGCGCGGGGCGACGAGCGCGGCGACCTCGTCAGCGCGCACGCCGAGGATGTAGCCCAGGCCGATTCGCACCGCGCCGCCGGCCGTCACCGTGCAGCCGACCTCGCTGTTGTTGACGTCGGGGGCCAAGACCGGAATACCGCGCCGCTGCGCCTCGTGGACGAGCGCGTCGGGCGGATAGAAGCCCATCGGCTGCTCGTCGAGCAGCGCGCAGAGGAACTCCGGGCCGTAGTGCACGCGCAGCCATGTCGACTGGTAGGCGAGCAACCCGAAGGCGGCGCCGTGCGCCTTGGGAAAGCCAAAGCCCGAGAAGCCGGAGACCATCTGAAAGACCCGCTCGGCGAGCTCCTCGGTGACGTCGGCGTGCGTCGCCGTCGCCCCCTCGACGAAGCGCCGGTGGTGGGCCTCGATCGCGTCGGCCGAGCGCTTGCGGCTCATCGCCCGGCGCAGCCCCTCGGCCTCCCCCACGCTGAAGCCGGCGAACGCCTGCGCGACCTCGAGCACCTGGTCCTGGAAGATGATCGTGCCGAGCGTGTCGTGCAGCGGCGGCTCGAGCGACGGGTGCAGGTAGGGCACCTCGTAGGAGGGATCGGCGCGCAGGCGCTGGCGGCGCTCGATGTAGGGGTTGACGGCGCCGCCGACGATCGGCCCAGGGCGCACGATCGCGACCTGGATCGTGATGTCGTCGAGGTTCTCCGGGCGCGTGCGGCGCAGCGAGCCCATCTGCGCGCGCGACTCGATCTGAAAGACGCCGGTCGTGTCGGCGTTCTGGATGCACTCGTACGTGGCGGGGTCGTCGTACGGGATCCTCGACAGGTCGATCCGCTCCCCGCGCCGTGCGGCGACGTGCTCGACGCAGCGCTCGACCGCGCTGAGCATCCCGAGGCCGAGCAGGTCGATCTTCAGAAAGCCGGCATCGGCACAGGAGTCCTTGTCCCACTGCGCGAGCTGGCGGCCCTCCATCGCGGCCGGGACGAGCGGGACGCAGTCGACGAGCGGACGGGTCGCGACGATCATCCCGCCGGAGTGCTGGGAGAGGTGGCGCGGCAGGCCCTGCGCCTCCTCGGCCAGGCGCGCGAGCCAGGCCCAGCGGCCGGCCCGCCGCCCCGGGCCGAGCGCGGAGTCGATGTCGCGGTCGACGTCGCGCGCCGACCAGCCCTCGCTGCCGCGCGCGACGCGCTCGATCTCGCCCGGCGGCAGGCCGAGCGCCTTGCCGAGCTCGCGGATCGCGCCGCGCGCACGGTACGTCGGGAAGGCGGCGACGAGCGCCGAGCGATCGCGGCCGTAGCGCTCGTGCACGCGGGGGATGAGCACCTCGCGGATGTCGCGCGGGAAGTCGAGGTCGATGTCGGGCAGCGCCGTGAGCTCCTCGCTGAGGAAGCGCCCGAGCAGAAGCTTGTTGGCGATCGGGTCCACGTGGCTGAGGCCGGTGAGGTGGCAGACGATCGAGGAGACGCTCGACCCGCGCCCGCGCCCGGGCGGCAGCAGCGCCCGCGCGCTGTCGCGCCCGCGCACCTCGACGGCGATCTCGCGCGCGAGCTCCAGCAGGTCGCGGTGCAGGAGGAAGAAGCCGGCCAGGCCGAGCTCGTCGATGACACGCAGCTCCGCCTCCAGGCGCGCCATCGCCTCGGCGCGATGGACGCTGCCGTGCGGAAAGCGCTTGTCGAAGCTCGTCCGGCAGACCTCCGCCAGCTTGCGGCCGGCGGCCGCGTCCTCGGCACCGGGGTAGCGGTAGCCGAGGTCGCTGCAGAGGTCGAACGTCAGGCTCTCGGCCAGCCGCACGCTCTCGGCGGCCGCTTCGGGATGATCGGCGAAGCGGGCCGCCATCGCCTGCGGCGTCGCGAGCACGTGCGCGTGGTTGCCGCGCCGCAGCGGCTCGGAGGCGTCGAGCGTCGTGTGCTCGCGGATCGCGACGAAGGCATCCTGCAGGCGCGCGCGCCCGGGCGTGTGCGCGTGGACGTTGCCGGTGGCGACGGTCGGCACCTGCAACCGCGCGGCGAGCCCCGCCAGCCCGCGGTTCAGCGCGCGGTCGTGGCGGGCGAGCGGGCGCTGGAGCTCGACACGGAAGGCGTCGCGACCGAACGCTGCGAGCAGGCGGCGCATCGTCGGCTCGTCGCGGACGCCGCGGGTGGCGCAGCCGCTGAGGCAGATAAGGCCCGCGTGGTGAGCCTCGACGTCGTCGAGGCCGACAGCCGGCTCCATGCGATTGCGCTGCGAGCCCTCGCGGGTGTGGGCGTGCGCGCGCGTCAGCAGCCGGCAGAGGCTGCGCCAGCCGGTCGTGTCGCGGACGAGCAGCGTCAGGTGGCGGCCATCGTGCAGCGTCACCTCCGCGCCGTGGATCGCCCGCAGCTCGAGCGCCTTCGCCGCCTGCGCGAACTCCATCGAGCCCGCGAGCGAGTTGTGGTCGGTGAGGGCGAGCGCGCCGTGCCCGCGCGCCACCGCCGCCGCCACGAGCTCCTCGGGCTGCGAGGTGCCATCCAGGAAGGAGTAGGCGGAATGGCAGTGCAGCTCGACGTACGAGGACATGCGAACATATGTTCGCACATCGAGCGGGTCTTGTGGGCCGGGCGAGCGTTTTGCGATTCAACTCAGGGCGAGTGGTGGCGCCGTCGTTCGCGAGCAGCATCACTGAGGAGGGTTGTCGGACCTGGCGGGCGTTCAGCCGGGGAGCGGCGGTGCGCGTGGGCGGGCGGCGCGCTCGGCGACACGCCCCGGCCGGCACGCACCCAGCTCACACCCGCACCGACACACCCGCACCGACCCTTCTCAGAGATGCAGTTCATCCCGCCACCGCACGCCGAAATCCACCACCCAACGACCACCTTGCCTCCCCACCCGCCACCGAGCAACTCCCCCACGCCACCGATGCCCGCCCGCCGCCTCACGCCACCGCCACACAGTCCGTGCGCGCCTCCCACACACCGAAAGGTGGCCGCGACGCGGCCGCGAGCAGCCTCGAGCGATCAACCGCGTGCGCGAGCTCACCGCCAACCCTCAGACCGAACGCAACCGCCACGCCAGCGCCGTTGGAAGAACTGTCAAGGCGGTAGCTGCGCACCTCCAGGTACGCGCGACTGCGCAGCTGCTCACCGAGCGCCCGCATCGCCGCGAAACTCGCCGGCGCAGCGCGGAAGGCCGCCCAGGCAGCAGCAACATCGGGATCAGTGAGATCCACACGCGCGCCGAGCTCCCACCGCCGCCCGACAGCGTTCAGCGCCACCCCCGGCTCGGCGCTCCAGCGGCCGCGCAAGGCCGGCGGGCAGCATCCTGCCGGCCGCGACGCTGCCGGTCGCCGACAGCGACAGCTCGACCGGCCGCCGGCGGCGGTCGAGCGTGAGCCCCAGCACGGCCTGCCCGTCGAGCGCGCCGGCGTTGCCGTCGACGGCGATGGCCACGAGTCCCGCTCCGGCGCCGCCCGCTCCGAACGAGATGGTGAGCTCGCCGCTGCGCCGGTTGCGCCGAGCCCCGAGCATCGCGTCCGCGATGCCGTCGAGCTGTCCCGAGAGCGCCCGCGACCCGCCCATGCCGACCCTCCCGAGCCCGCGCACGCCGCCCTCGACGACGATCTCGCGCGCCCGCGGACCGCTGCCGCCCAGCCGCGGCCGGCGGAGCGCGCGCAGGACCGCGTCGGCCTCGCGCTCGCTGCGCGCGTAGAAGACCTCGCCGCGCCCGCGGACGCCCTGGACGCCGGCGCGCGCCTCGCGATCGAGGCCCAGCGGGCGCCCGTGCACGTCGATCCGTGCCCGCGCGCCGGCGCCGACCTCCACGCCGGCGCCGCTGCGCCGGGCGACGGTCAGGCGGATCGTCCCGTCCGACAGGCGCTCTCGCAGGACGATCCGATCCTCGTCCACCCGGACGAGCCCGAGGTTCATCGCGAGGTGGCGGACGTCGCGCGTGCTCGCGACGGTGCAGGGGCGGCGCGGCGGCACCGGACAGGCGCCGCCGCTCACGACGCACAGCGCGTGCCGGAGCTGGGCGAGGACGGCGTTCGCCACCCCCGGCGCACCGACGGCCGTGACCGCCGCCACCGCGCTCGCGAGCGCCACCGCGAGCACGGCGAGGAGCGCGACGTAGTCGACCGTCGCCTGACCGCGCTCGGCGCGCAGGAATCGCATGCCTCGAGGCTGCCGGCCGTCGCGTGACGGAACTACATGCGTCTGCCTCGAACGACGCGCGATCTCGTGTCAGCCCAACCCGGCGACGACGAAGCCGAACCCGCCACGACGGGCGCAGCCGCCGGGCGGGTGAGATCCGCGACGGTCAGCGCTGGCGGTACCACCGTCCCTCCCCCAGCTCGCGGAAGACGACGACGTTTCGGCCGCAGGTCGTGACGACCTCCCAGTAGCGCCGCCGCAGCGGCCGGTCGGTCCACCAGCGGTCCTCCACGAGCCAGGACTCGCGGACGGCGTCGACGGCACGCCCCTCGACCGCCAGTGGCGCGCCGACGGCGTCCGCCCGCACCGCCACCGCCCGCGGCTCGCCGATCCGGCGCGGTCCGGGGCTCATCGCCTCAGGACCTACGGGTCGATCGGGGTCAGCACGAAGCGGCGCTCGGGCACGCGCGACTCCGGGTCGATCTCCAGGACGCGCAGCGCGGCATCGGGTCCGGCGGCGGCGCGGGCCTGGCGGACCGCCTCGCGCAGGCGCTCGTCGCGGCGCGCGGCGCCGTCGTCGAACAGCGCGCGCCCCTCGGGAGCGGGCGGGCCGAAGCGCTCGACCGTGAGCAGCAGCGTCTCGGCCGGCGCGGGCAGCAGCGCGAGGCGCCCGCCGAGCGCGAGGCGCATCCGCTCGGCGTCGGCGAGCGCCTCGCGGAACACGACGCGCTCGCGCCACGTGCCGCCCTCGACGAGCCGCGCCGACAGGACGACCGCGCGCAGCGTGCGCCCCCGCCGCTCGCGGCGGGCCAGCAGGCGGTCGACGAGCAGCCCCAGCGCGCGGCCGAGCTGCTCGCCGGAGCCGGCCTCGGGCAGCTCGAGGCATTCGCGCAGCGGCTCGCCCGGCCGGCGCGGGCGCAGCGGGGTGTCGCGGCCGCGGGCGAGATCGTGCGCGAGCAGGCCGGACCGCCCGAAGCGATCAGCGACCGCGCCACGGGACAGCCCGGCGAGCGCGCCGAGAGTCGTGATCCCGAGGCGCTCGAGCGGCTCGACGAGCGCGGCGGTCTCGGCGCGGCGGCGCAGGAGCTCCACCGGCCGCGACGCGAGATCGCCCTCGCCGGCGACGCGCCCCGGGCGCCGGACGCGGGCGCCGTGGGCCGCCACCATCGCGCAGAAGCGCGTCGGTCCCTGCCCGATCCGCGCGCCGGCGAGCACGCGGCGCAGGCGCTCGGGCCCCTTCGCGGCGAGATGACCCTCGGCGAGCATCCGCACGATCCGGCCCGAGTGCAGCCGCTGCAGCCCGCGCGCGTCGAAGCACGCCTCGCCCGAGCGCAGCGACTCGACCGCCGCCCCAAGTCCCTCCAGCCGCGCCAGCGCGTGCTCCCACGCCTCGGCGACGCCCATCGGGTCGGGCGGCACGAGCGCCAGCGCCGGGCAGCGGGCCAGCGCCTCCCCCATGCGCATCCCGGCGTGGATCCCGAACGCCTCGGCGGCCCGCGAGACCTCGCCGACGAAGAGCTCGCGACCGGGCTCCGGAGCGACCGCGGCAGGCTCCCGCAGAAGCCCCGCGCGGCCACCCGCAGCCACGACGAGCTCAAATCGCTCCAGCAGGACGCAGACGATCATACGAACATATGTTCGCATCGATCGCTGGCCCGCGCAAGCGCTGGATTGTCGTCCAGCGCGCTCGTAAGCTCCTTGCATCCCGATGCGCGGCTCATCGATGTTCGACAGCCGGACGAAGGCCCGCTCGCTGGCCTTCCTCTTCGCAGCAGGCGCGCTCGTCGGCGTGCTGACGATCGCGCTCCCCCAGGTCGAGACCACGAATGTGTCCGTGGGGCTGGTGACCGCCACGCTCTCGCTCGCGCTCGCGCTCCTCTTCCTGCGCTACGCGAGCCATATCACCGACCCGCTCCTGCACGCCGCGCTGGCGCTGGTGACGATCATCCTCAGCGTCGTCGTCCACTCCACGCAGCCAACCGGGCTGTACCCGCTCATCTACATGTGGCCGGCGCTGTACGCGTTCTGCTTCTTCTCGACGTGGAAGGCGCTCGCGCACCTCGCCTTCATCGGCGTCGCCTACGCCACGGTCCTGAACATCGACAACACGATGGACACGACGATCCGCCTCGTGCTCGTGCTCGGGACGCCGCTCGTCGTCGGCCTGCTCATCTCGCGCCTGCTGGAGTTCGTGCGGGCCGGCATAGAGCGCAGCGCGCGCCAGGAGCGGGCGCTGAGCAGCAGTGAGCGGCGCACGCGGCTCATCGTCGACAGCGCCCGCGACGGCTTCATCTCGACCGATGTCGAGGGCCGTGTCCTCGACCTCAACGCCGCCGCCGAGCTCCTGCTCGGCCGTCCGCGAGAGGACGTGCTCGGCCGGCCGTTCCAGGAGCTCGGCATCCCGCCCGAGGGGCACGCGAAGTTCGACGAGCACCGGCGGGCGCTGCTGGACGGCGCGCTCCAGGACGGCATGCGCCACATCGCGCTGCGGGTGACGATCGACCGCCCCGACGGAACGAGGCTGCACGGGGAGACGATGATCTGGGTCGTCGAGCGCGACGGCGAGTGGATGTTCAACGCCCGGCTGACGGACATCGGCGACCGCCTGCGCGACGAGGAGGAGCGCGAGCGGCGCGTGCGCGCCGAGGCCGAGCGGGCGGAGGCCGAGCGCGCGACGGCGACGATCGGCCGGCTGCAGGCGGTCGCCGACGCGGCGCTCACGCATCGCGACCTCGACGCGCTCCTGCCGGCGATCCTCGCGCGTACCCGTGAGGTCATGGACGCCGAGGTGGCGGCGCTGCTGCTCCTGCAGGAGGACGGCACCCTGTCGCTCGTCACGTCGGACTCCTCCACGCGCGAGGAGCGGCCCGACCGCGTGCCGGCCGACGCCGGCATCGCCGGGCGGGTCCTCGCCGCCCGCGGGCCGGTGCTCATCAACGATCCGCGGGCCGACGAGCTCGCAGACCCGTCGATCCTCGACGTCGGCATCTCCTCGATCATCGGCGTCCCGCTCGTCGCCCACAACGAGGTCATCGGCGTCATCGAGATCGGCAGCCGCAAGCCGCGGCGCCTGGGAGCGGAGGACGTCAACCTGCTGCGCCTCACCGCCGACCGCGTCGCGCTCGCGATCGACCACGCGCGCGCGTTCGGCCGCGAGCACCGGATCGCCGAGACGCTGCAGCGCAGCCTGCTGCCGCAGACGCTGCCCTCGCTCCCTGGCATCGCGCTCGCCGCACGCTACCTGCCGGCGGCCTCGGAGGCCGAGGTCGGCGGCGACTGGTACGACGCGATCGCGCTCACGGGCGGGCGTGCCCTGCTCGTCCTGGGCGACGTGTCGGGCAAGGGGCTGGCGGCGGCCTCGACGCTCGGCGCCCTGCGCAATGCGATCCGCGCGTACGCGCTCGAGAGCCACGGCCCGGCCGAGATCGCCGAGCGCCTGAACGAGTTCGTCCTCGCCGACCACTCCCCCGAGCACATGGCGACGCTCGTGCTCGTGGTCTTCGATCCTGTCGACGGCCAGCTGTCGTGGGTCAACGCCGGGCATCCCTCGCCGCTCATCCTCGACGCCGACGGGACGGCCCGCCTGCTCGAGGGCGGGCGCTCGGTCCCGCTCGGCGTGCTGCCGTTCCCCGGCTACGCGCTGGCCACCACGACGCTCGAGCCCGGAGGCGCCGTCGTGCTCTATACCGACGGCCTCATCGAGCGTCGCGGCGAGCATCTCGACGAAGGCATGAACCTCCTCCTGCGCGCTGCCGCCGACGGGCCACTGGACGCCGATGCCCTCTGCGACCGGCTGCTGGCGGCCGCCGTTCCGACGGGCGCCTTGAGCGACGACGTCGCGCTGCTCGTGCTGTGCCACGCGCCGCTCGGAGCGCGGCTGGCGCTCGACATCCCGAGCGAGCCCAGCGCACTGCACTCGCTGCGCGCGCTCCTGCGTCGCTGGCTCACGCAGGCGGCCGCCTCGGACGTCGACGTCCACGCGATCGTCATGGCATGCAGCGAGGCATGCACGAACGCGATCGAGCATGCCGGCGCCGGGCCCGACGAGACGATCGCCTTCGAGGCGGTCCTGCGCGACGGCGAGGTCGACGTGACGGTGCGCGACCGCGGCCACTGGCGCGACCAGCGCCCGCCGAGCGACCAGGGTCGCGGGCTGGATCTCATCGACGCGCTCATGGACGACGTGCAGCTCTCGACGACCACCGAGGGCACCGTGGTCCGGCTGCGCCGGCGGCTGACGGAGCCGGTGCGCGCATGACGGCGCCCGCCGCGCTCGAGGCCGAACGGCACGGCGACAACGTCGTCGTGAGCGTCGTCGGCGAGCTCGACGTCTTCAACGCGGCCGAGATCGCGGCCGCGATCGAGGCCGCCGTTCCCTCCGATGCCCACGGCGCGATCCTCGACCTCACCGGCGTCGGCTTCCTGGACTCGACCGCGATCCGCAAGCTCTTCGCGCTCACGGCCCGGCTGCGCGAGCGCCGCCAGCGCGTCCTCGTGGTCACGCCGGGCGGCAGCATCGTCCTGCGCACGCTGGAACTCGTCGAGTTCTCGCGCGCGGCGCCGATGCACGATTCGCTCGAGGAGGCGCTCGCCGAGCTCGGGCCCGGGGCCATCGAGCCGGCCTGAGCTGCGACGTAGAACAGGCCCCCACCGGGGTGGGGGCCTGTCCCGTAGCAGACCGATAAGCCGGAGACTCGTCACGCTACGCAGCATGTTGGGATGGGGCCTGCCCGGACGGAGGTTCCGATGTTTGCTGCCCGCGATGACTTCATCGTGTTCTGCGAGGGTCGAGCGCCGCTTGTCGCCCGCGATGTGCCGTGCCTACCGGCGGCGCGCGGCATCGATGAGCTGACTGCGGTGTCGGTGCGCGACCTGCGCGCCTTTCTGGCCTACGAGCAAACGCACCGGCCGGCGCCGTCCAGCCAGGCGCGAATGGTCGCGGCGCTGCGCTGCTTCTTTCGCTTCTGCGTGGAGAGCGAGTACCTCGACCGTGACCCCGCACAGGTGCTGCGGACGCCCGAAGAAGCGCGAGGCGTTGCCCGACGTACTCGACCGCCGGGAGTTGTCACGCCTGCTCGACGCACCGACGAAGGCCGGCGGGTGGCGCCGCCAGCACGCCGGCAAGGCCGAGCGCGACGCTAGCTGCTACAGCTTGTCCTCGCGTTGCTCCAAGCCCGACTCGCAGCGCCGCAGCTTTCGTCGCGCCCAGGTGTCGCGGCGCCGTTTCCGTCAACCAAGAGATCGATCCTTGGATTTACGCTCCAAACCAACGAGTTGATATCTCAGCGTGGCTCACGGACAGAGCCTGCTTCAGGGTCTGATGTCGTCGCAGCAAGCGACGGCAGCAACGACAGGCGCCGTGCCCTCCTCGGTCAGCTTGAGCGCCTTCGGGACCTCTACCTGCTCGGTGACCTCTCCGAGCCGCAGTACATCCTCCGCCGGCAACTCCTCGAAGAGAAGCTAGAGCGCCTACAGCCGCCCGACGATCCTGGCCTGGCGCAGGCCGAAGAACTGCTCGGGGACTTCGGCGAGTTCCGGCACACCGAGACTGACCCAGCCGAACGGCGCAAGCTGCTGGCTCTGCTGTTCGAGCGGGCCTGGCAGGACGACGGGCGCATCGTCGCGTTCGCCCGCGCGCACCGTTCCTCGGCTACTTCCAAGCCGCGCTCGCCGACGCAACTGATCGGCGAGGTGACAAGAGCGGGAGCGACGGGTCCAATCCCGGGCATGGCACCGCGGACCGCGATCCCGACCTGAGCGCCAGCGCTCAGCCTGGCGCGTCGGCCGGGAGGATGCGAAACGGCCGGCCCGTTGATCCACGAAGCGTGCAGAAGTGCCGTTCGTCGAGCGTCAGCACGTCGAGCGTCTCATACCGGCGCGAGAGCACAACGATCGACGCGTCCGCAAGACCGACGTCGAGATCGCTATGGGCCTCGATGACCTCGTGCGCGATAGCGACGTCGCCTGCGTCGAACGATTCGAGCCGGTAGGCCCCGCGCGCCACCTCGGCCAGCAGCGCAATCGCCGCGTGGGAGCCGACGCGGGTCGCGAGGAGGTAGTCAAGCTCGGCGAGGACGAACGGCGAAAGCAGGAGCGGTCCGCGAGCGTCGCGAAGAGCCGCTGCCGCCTGAGCGTGCTGGCGTTGGCTGGAGTCGAGCGCGGCCAGCAGGCCGCTCGTATCGAGCAGAATCACCGCTCGCCGAAGCCGACCAGATGCTCGTCGACCCGCGCGGCGAGATCCGGGTCGCCACTCGCGAACAGCGGCAGGCACGGCTCCGCGCCGCCCACTCGGCCAGTCACCAACTCCACCCCCTCGCGAATGAGATCGGCCTCCGAGCGTCCCGCCTCTACCGCGGCGCGCGCGAGCTCCACCTTCAAACGCTCCGGGAGATATACGGTCGTCTTGCGCATGCCACCCATTATGCCATACGTCTGCGGCTGACGCACAGCGGCGGCCGGCAACCCCTCCACGTCAGCGCTCAAAGATCGCTGACACATCGCTCACAGGCCCAAGCCAGCCCTTCAAGGGCGTTCGGTTCGGGGGGCTCTCAACGACTTCTAGTGCATGCTCCCTCGTCGCGCGTCGGCCCTGGCCCTGGCCCTTGATGGCGGGTAGCCAGTCGAGTCGGCTCAAGGAGGTGAACTCGGGGGGCCCGCTACACGACGGGCTTCGCAGCCATGCGCATCACCAGGCACCTGCCGCACGTCTCGCCGACGGCCGGGAGACGCCCGACCTCGTACTACGGACTCACGCCCAGCCGTGGCCTCAGCTTGAACGAACGACGCGAGCGGGCGCGGCGGCTCTAGCGAATCGGCATAGAAAAACCCCGCCTGAGCGGGGCTTTTCCTTAGCAGACCGGTAAGCCGGATTCTGTCGTTGAGCAGCCATCCATCTGAGCGGCCGACCTGGACCTTGGCGGGCAGCCTGCGAGCGGTCCTGCTTGGCCTTGCATCGGGTGGGGTTTGCCTGGCCGCCGTGTCGCCACGACGCCGGTGCGCTCTTACCGCACCTTTTCACCCTTGCCTGTGCGCGCCGCACGTGCTGACGCGCCA
>Ga0136617_10000766_pt1 | contig 27840 bp, 25 predicted proteins | sample AntDrymUQ3222106_2_FD_129672 | JGI IMG/M metagenome (GOLD analysis project Ga0136617, IMG submission 129672) | Polar desert sand microbial communities from Dry Valleys, Antarctica - metaG UQ322 (21.06) | ecosystem: Environmental > Terrestrial > Soil > Desert | place: Antarctica: Dry Valley...
TCATGGACTCCTGGATGCCAGACCACATTGGTTCGAACCTAGACGCGGAGGTGCTACGCCGGAGGCAGTCGCTGTATGCCGTGCTGAAGGATGCCCTCGGCGTCGCGCCGCATGAGGCCACCGAGACGATTCGTGCCGAGGCTGCCACCCCCAGCGACGCCGAGATGCTCGACGTCGCCGCGGGCGCGCCACTCATCACCATCTACCGCTGGACCCAGGACAACCGGGGCCTGCCGATCGAGTACGTCCGTTCGGCATCGCCGGGAGACCGCTACGAATACGTCGTCAAGCTGCAGGGATGACATGACGCGCACAGGAATCACTGTCGTCGGCAGCCTCAACGTCGACCTCGTCGTGCCGGTGCCGCACCATCCCGTTCCAGGCGAGACGGTGCTGGGTGGCGATCACCTGCGCACGCCGGGAGGCAAGGGCGGAAACCAGGCAGTCGCCGCGGCTCGGCTGGGCCAGCGGGTCCGCATGGTGAGCCGCATCGGCGACGACGACTTCGGGCGGCTGCTCGTTGACGCGCTGGTCGCCGACGGCGTCGACACCACCGACGTCCACGTCTCGCCCGACGCACCGACGGGAGTCGCACTCATCACGGTGGACGAGCAGGGCGAGAACGCCATCGCCGTCAGCCCGGGCGCGAACGCACGTCTGTCGCCCGACGACGTGACCGCCGCCGCCGACAGCCTTTCGAGCGCCGCCGTCACGCTGCTGCAGCTCGAGGTTCCCTTGGCCACCGTCGAGGCCGCCGCCACGCTGGCGGGTGGCGTCGTCGTGCTGAACCCCGCGCCGGCTCAGCTGCTGCCGGACACGCTGCTACGGCGCGCTGACGTCCTGGTCCCCAACCGACTGGAGCTGGCGACCCTGGCCAGGACGGATACCCCGCCGTGGGATCTTGAGGAGGTTGCGGCCCGTGCGCTGCAGCTGCCCACCGAGGCCACCGTCGTGGTGACCCTCGGTGCCCAAGGTGCGCTGGTGTGCGCCGCAGGCGTGGTCACCCACGTACCCGCCACGCCGGCGACGATCGTCGACACGACAGGCGCCGGTGACGCTTTTTGTGGTGGTTTGGCCGACGGGCTGGCACGAGGGCTGGAAATTGAGGATGCCGCCGCCTGGGCGTCGCGGGTCGCTGCCGCCGCGGTCAGCCGTCAGGGCGCGCAAGCGGCGATGCCGGTACGAGCGGAGCTCGAGCGGGGAGCCGGCTGACCGACGGCTCAGGGGGGCACACCTTCCTGTCAGCGTCGAGACGCCACCGGCCGGTCGATGTAACGACCGCGGCAGGCTTCGCCGGCTTCGACCCGACTCTTTCCCGGCCAAGCCGTCAGCCGCGATCGGAGCCGCCTGGCAGCTATCCGGGCCGGACACGCACCGGCAGGCGACGACGAGTTTCTCGTTGAAGATCAGGACGCATCACCTCGCCGTGCTGGGGGCACGAAACACCGGGTTAGAGTGGGAAAGGCCTTTCTCCACGCCGCACAAGGAGACGATGGGTGACCAGGACGCGGGGGGTGACCATCTCCAGCGTCGCCGAGGCCTCCGGCGTTTCCGTGGCCACGGTGTCGCGCGTGATGAACGGCTCGCCTACGGTCGCGCCACAGTTGGCCGAGCGTGTGCGCGAGTCCGCCGCGCGCTTGGGCTACCGGCCCAACGCCTCCGCGCAAGGTCTTGCCCGCGGCCGCACCGGCATGATCGGCGTGCTGCTGCCCGATCTGGCCAACCCCTACTTCCACGAGGTCATGAAGGGGCTGACCGCCGAGGCGGTCGCCGACGGCTACCACACCCTGGTCGCCGCCTCCGACGAGGTCGCCGAAGAGGAGATGGGTCTGGCCCACGAGCTGCTGCGGCAGACCGACGGGTTGGTGCTGTGCTCGTCGCGAATGCCGCGCGGGGACCTCATGGAGGTGCTTGACGCCGGCCGGCCCGTGGTGTCGGTCAACCGGCAGGTCTCTGGGCTAGCGCTGCCTGCGGTCACCGTGGACTCCCGTCGCGGGATGTTGGCGGTCTGCGGCCAACTGGCGCGGCAGGGGCATCAGCGGGTCACGTACTTGTCGGGGCCCGGGCTGTCGTGGTCGAACCGGGAGCGGCGTCGTGCCCTGTCGGAGTCCACCGCGTTCGGCCTCACGCCAAGCACCGTGGCTTGCGGCTCGACCATGGACGACGGCTACCGTGCCACCGACGCAGCGCTGGAGCACCATCCGACCGCGATCATCGCCTTCAACGACATCGTCGCGTTCGGCGCGCTGGCACGGCTGCGCGAGTGTGGGATCGCCGTGCCCGACGAGGTTTCGATTGCGGGCTTCGACGACATCGCCTTCGCCGCCTATGCCAGCCCCGCCCTGACCACGGTGCGCAACCCCAAAGAGCAGCTAGGCCGCCACGCCTGGCGGATGCTGGTGCGGCTGCTCAACGGCGAACGCGGCCTGGAGCCGCAGGTGCTGGTCCCCGAACTTGTGGTTCGCGATTCGACGGGGCCGGCCTCACAGCCGGCGACCCCAACGCCCCGGCAGCCATTAGCCCGGCTGCAGGCAGCAAACCCCGGCAGCGCGTAACCCCCGCAAGCCGCAGTCGCGAGGAAGCGGTTCCTGCACTCCCAGCAGAGGCAGGCCCTCGGGTCCGTCCCAGCTGCTGGCGCCCGCCGCGCCTCCATAGGGTTATGCCCCGCCGCTGTGGCCAGGCCCCACATATGGGTCAAACGACAATGCGGAAAGAGCTTCCGCGGCTGTCGAGGCCGCGCAAAGGAAAGTTGCCGTCAGATCTGGGTTGGGCTAGAAAGCGGTTACTACAACGCAGTCGGCGATCGTCGCCTTGAGCGCGAGAGGGTGGTCCGCAGTGGTGCGAACGCGACACACAACCCGGATGCTGGCGGTGCTGGCGGTGCTGGCGATGCTGGCCGTGGCCTGCGGCGCGCCGGAGGCGCCGCCCGCGGCTGGCGACGGCGCCAGCGAGGCGGCAGGTTCCGAGAACGGCGAGTCTGCGGCCGGGGAGCCGGTCACGCTCAACGTCATCGACGTGGCGGGCAATCTGCAGCTGACCCAGCCCATGATCGACGCCTACGTCGAGGCCAACCCGGACAAGGTGTCACAGGTCAACTATGACCAGGCGCCGGCGCCCGACCTCGCGGGGCGCGTCCGCTCCCAGCAGGAGGGCGGTGACCTGCAGACGGACTTGGTGCTAACCGGCACCGACGGGCTCGCCGCGGGCATCGAGTTCGGGCTGTGGGAGGAGATCGTCCCGGCCTACGAGGAGACCGGGGCGGACCTGCAGGAAATCTTGCTGGAACCGGCCTACAACATGCAGGCGCTCGCGGAAGGCTACGGCGTTGTCATCACCTACTACCCATCGGGACCCCTGCTGGAGTACGACCCGGCGCAGGTGGACGACCCGCCGAGCACACCCGACGAGCTGCTGGCCTGGGCCGAGGAGAACCCCGGCAAGTTCATGTACGCGCGGCCGGCCAACTCCGGGCCGGGCCGCACCTTCTTGATGGGGCTGCCTTACCTGCTCGGTGACTCCGACCCGCAGGACCCCGAAAGCTGGGACAAGACCTGGGCCTACCTGGAGCAGCTCGGCGAGCACATCGAGTACTACCCCAGCGGCACCACCCAGACCATGACCGAGCTGGGTCAAGGCGTGCGCGCGATGATCGCCTCCACCACCGGCTGGGACATCAACCCGCGCGCTCTGGGCACGGTGCCGCCGGAAGCCGAGGTCGCCTTCTTCGACGACTTCACGTGGGTGACCGACGCGCACTACTTCGTGGTCCCCGAGGGCGTGGACGACGCCAAGATGGAGGTCCTGCTTGACCTCCTGGCGTGGATTCACACCCCCGAGGAGAACGCCAAGGCCTACGACGCCGGCTACTTTTACCCCGGTCCCGCGGTCGAGGGAGCCACGCTGGAGATGGCCCCCGAGGAGTCACAGTCGGTGATCGAGGAGTTCGGCAGGCCCGAGTACGAGGAGGCGATCGCCAACAACCCCAAGGAGCTGCCGCTGGGCGCCGACGCGATCGTCCGGGCCTTCGAGATCTGGGATCGCCGGATCGGCGGGAACAAGATCCAGGAAGAGGAGGGGTAGAGGGGGTGCCCGAGCCGAAGCTGAGGCGCCTGCACATCGAGGGGGTGAGCAAGTCCTTCGGCGAGCAGGTCGCTCTCAGCGATTTCCACCTGGACGTCAGCGGCGGCGAGTTCGTCGCCCTGCTTGGCCCCTCGGGATGCGGCAAGTCGACGATGCTGAACTGCCTGGCCGGCCTGCTGCCCCTCAGCGCCGGGCAGATCACGCTCGACGGCCGGCGCATCGACACGCTGCCCGCGGAGCGCCGCGGCTTCGGGATGGTGTTCCAGAACTACGCGCTGTTCCCGCACCTGACGGTGCGACGCAACGTGGCGTTCGGCTTGCAGGTGCGCAAGACGCCCAGTGACCAGGTGGGTCCTCGCGTCGATCGCGCGCTGGATCAGGTCCGCTTGACCGAGCACGCGGGCAAGTACCCGTCCCAGCTGTCCGGAGGCCAGCAGCAGCGCGTGGCGATGGCCCGCGCGATCGTGCTCGAGCCGCCGCTGATCCTGATGGACGAGCCGCTGAGCAACCTGGACGCGCAGCTGCGCACGCAGCTGCGCACCGAGCTGCGGCGCCTGCACCAGGACCTGGGACTGACGACGATCTACGTCACCCACGACCAGAGCGAGGCGCTGTCGCTGGCCGACCGCATCGTCATCCTGCGGTCCGGCCAGATGCTGCAGGTCGGCACGCCGGAGGACGTCTACACCCAGCCGGCGGGTGCCTACGTGGCCGCGTTCATGGGCTACCGCAACCTGCTGCCCGCCCACCTCAAGGAGACGCGCGACGGCCGCGCCACCGTGCTGCTGGCCGACGGTCAGGTGCAGCTGGACGGCGTGGACCGCACCAGTGGCAAGGACGGCGAGCTCGTGGCCGCGATCCGGCCCGAGGACCTGCACGTCGGCGGCGAGGACCGCAACCGCATCCCTTGCCGCGCCGAGGTGGTCGAGTACCAGGGCAACGAGCTGGTCGTCACCGCCGGGGCGGCCTCCGGCCTGAGCCTGCAGCTACGCACCACCGAACGGGTCGCGCCTGGAGACCAGCTCAGCGTCGGCGCTGACGCGGCGCGCGTCCTGGTGTTCGAGGCCGCGTCGTGAGCCGCGCCGCCACAGCTGAGCCGCCCGTCCCCGCCAGGCGCTCGCTGCGCCACCGGCTGGCGGCCGTTGGAATCGACCGGCTCGTGCTGCTGGCGATCCCGGCCGCGGCGACCATCGCGCTGCTGTTCGTCTACCCGTTCCTGTACGGCCTCGGGCTGTCGTTCCAGCCCCTGGACGGCGGCGGAGCGCTGGCGAACTACCGGGCGTTCTTCAACGACGCCTACCAGGCGTCCACCATCGCCAAGACGCTGCGGCTGGCGTTGCCAGCCGCCCTGCTCAACGTCGCCGTGAGCGTGCCGATCGCCCACAAGATGCGCCAGCCGATGCGGTTCAAGCGGCTCATCACCACCGCGCTGATCCTGCCGGTGACGCTGGGGACCGTGCTGGTCGCCGAAGGGTTGATCCGCTACTTCGGGCCCAACGGGTGGTTCAACCAGGCGCTGCTGGGCCTGGGGCTGATCGACTCGCCGCTGCCGCTGACCAACAACTACGTCGGCGTGTTCGCCTCGCTGGTGATCACCGGGTTCCCGCTGGCGCTGCTGATCGTGCTGGGCCACGCCTCAGGCATTGACCCGGACGTGGAGAAGGCCGCAGCCACGTTGGGCGCCAGTCCCACGCAGCGCTTCTGGAAGGTCACCTTCCCGCTCATGCTGCCCGGGGTCAGCATCGCGTTCCTCCTCGCGTTCGTCGCCGCCTTCGCGGTGTTCCCGTCGGCGGTCATGGTCGGCAACCCGTCCGGTGAGACGCGGGTGATCTCGATCGCGGCCTACCAGGCCGCCTACGAGCAATTTGACTTCCCCATGGCTTCGACCATCGCCATGGTCATGGCCGCTGTCGAACTCGCCGTCATCGCGGTCATCCTCGGGCTGCGCTCGCGGCTGTACCGCGGTGCCACTGCCGGGGGGAAGGGCTGACCATGGGCAGCGTGCCTGCTGCCCCGCCCCGCCGCCGGCTGACGTTCTCGGTCAGCAGCTGGATCCTCGTCGGGATCATGGCGTTCTTCTTGCTCAACCTCGCCGCGCTGATCCTCGGCGTGCTGTTCAACTCGTTCGCGACCAGCTGGTTCGCCACCGCGCTGCCGGCGGGGTGGACGACGCGCTGGTACGAGTTCGCCATCGACAGCTTCCGCATGCTGCGCGTCCTGGCGGCGACGGCCCAGATCAGCGCCGCCGTGGTCGTCATCAGCCTGGTCGTCGGCACGCCGGCTGCCTACGTCATCGCACGGCGCGACTTCCCGGGCAAGCGGGCGCTGCTGCTGCTGTTCCTGTTGCCGATGCTGGTCCCCCCGATCACCTACGGCATCCCGCTGGCGACGGCGCTGTACAAGTTCGGGCTGGCCGGCAGCCGCGGCGGCGTGATCCTGGCCAACATCGTGCCGGCGGTGCCCTTCGTGATCTTCGTGCTGGTGCCGTTCATCGAGCAGATCGACGAGAATGTCGAGCGCGCCGCCCGCATGTGCGGCGCGTCCACGTGGCGGGTGTTCTCCCGGGTGCTGGCCCCGCTGATGGTGCCGGGACTGCTGGCCGCCGGGCTGCTGGTCCTGATCCGCGTGCTGGGGATGTTCGAGCTGACCTTCCTGACCGCGGGCCCCGGCGACCAGACCCTCGTCGTCGCCCTGTACTACACCGTGTTCGCCGCCGGGATCCGCCCGGGCCAGGCGATCGACGCGATGGCGGTCATCTACATGCTCACCACCTTCGTGCCGCTGCTGATCGCGCTGCGCTTCATCAATCCCACCCAGATGGTGGTGCGCATGAAGCGCGAGGCCGCCGCGTGAAGGTCACCGGGGCCAAGGTCATCGTCTGCTCGCCCGGACGCAACTTCGTCACCTTGAAGGTGCACACCGACGAGGGCATCTACGGGCTCGGCGACGCCACCCTCAACGGCCGCGAGCTGGCCGTCGCCTCTTACCTGGACGACCATGTCGTCCCGTTGCTCACCGGCCGCGACCCGTTCGACATCGAGGACTGCTGGCAGTACCTGTACAAGGGCGCGTACTGGCGGCGAGGACCGGTGACCATGACCGCGATCGCCGCGGTGGACGTCGCCCTTTGGGACATCAAGGGCAAGGCGCTTGGCACGCCGGTCTACAACCTGCTCGGGGGCCGCTCGCGGACTGGTGTGCTGTGCTACGGCCACGCCAGCGGCGCGACGCTGGAGCAGACCGTCGAGGCGGTCGCCCGCTACCGCGACCAGGGCTACCGGGCCATCCGCGCGCAGTGCGCCGTTCCCGGCGTGCCCGGTGGCTACGGCGTGGGGCGCGGAGAGCTGGGCTACGAGCCGGCCGCCCGCGGCCTGCCGTCCGAGGACGCCTGGTCCACCGAGCAGTACCTGCGCTTCGTGCCGCAGCTGTTCGAGCGGCTGCGCGATGAGTTCGGCTTCGAGCTGGCGTTGTTGCACGACGCGCACCACCGTCTCACGCCCATCGAGGCCGGGTGGCTGGGCCGGCGCCTGGAAGACCACCGGCTGTTCTGGCTGGAGGACCCCGTGCCCGCCGAGCTGCAGGACAGCTTCCGGTTGATCCGCCACCACACCACCACGCCGCTGGCTGTTGGCGAGGTGTTCAACAGCCTGTACGACTGCCAGCAGCTGGTCACTGAGCAGCTCATCGACTACCTGCGCGCCACCGTGGTGCACGCCGGCGGGATCACGCACCTGCGCAAGATCGCCGCGCTGGCCGAGCCGTACCACGTGCGCACCGGCTGCCACGGGGCGACCGACCTGTCGCCGGTGTCGATGGCGGCCGCGCTGCACTTTGACCTGTCGGTGCACAACTTCGGCATCCAGGAGTACATGCGCCACTCGAGCGACACCGACGCGGTGTTCCCGCACGCCTACCGGTTCGCCGACGGTTACCTGCACCCCGGCGACGACCCGGGCCTCGGTGTGGACATCGACGAGCAGCTGGCCGGGCGCCACCCCTACGTGCCCGCGTACCTGCCCGTCGCCCGCCGCCTCGACGGGACGGTGCACAGCTGGTGACCGAGGAGTCCACCGTGCCCGACGCCAGCCCGCATCCCGACCGCTTGTTCCCCTCTGACCCTGTGCAGCGCCGACTTGCGCGTGAGCTGTACGGCCACGTGTGCGACCTGCCGCTGATCTGCCCGCACGGCCACGTTGACCCGGCGCTGCTGGCGCACAACAAGCCGTTTGGAAACCCCGCCGAGCTGCTCGTGGTCCCGGACCACTACGTGCTGCGCATGCTGTACTCGCGCGGGGTCGCGCTGGAAGACCTAGGGGTGCCCAGCCGTGACGGCTGGCCGGTGGAGGACGACCCGCGAGCGATCTGGCGACGGCTGGCCGAGCATTGGCACCTGTTCCGCGGCACGCCCAGTCGCCTGTGGCTGGAGCAGGCGCTGCACGAGGTCTTCGACGTCACCACCCGGCTGTCGGCCGACACCGCCGACGAGGTCTACGACCAGCTGGAGGACTGCCTGGCGCAGGAAGCGTTCTTGCCCAGGGCGCTGTTCGACCGCTTCAACATCGAGTGCCTAGCCACCACCGAGTCTCCGCTGGACTCCCTGGAGCACCACCGCGCCATCCGCGACAGCGACTGGGCCGGCAACGTCGTGACGACGTTCCGGCCCGACGACGTCGTTGACATGGAACGCGAAGGCTGGGCCTCCGCCGTCGCCCGCCTCGGCGAGGTGACCGGTTGCGACACCGAGACCTACGGCGGCTACCTAAAGGCGCTGCAGACGCGCCGGACGTTCTTCGCCCGAAACGGGGCCACCGCGACCGACCACGGCCACCCCACCGCGGCGACGCTCGACCTGGACCAGCCCGAGGCCGCACGGCTGTTCGAGGCGGGGCTTCGCGGCCGCGCCGACGCCACCACCGCCGAGCGCTTCCGCGCCCACATGCTCACCGAGTTCGCCCGCATGAGCTGCGAGGACGGGCTGGTCATGCAGCTGCACCCCGGCTCGCTGCGCGACCACAACTCCCGCGTGTTCGCCCGCTTCGGGCGCGACATGGGTGCCGACATCCCCATGCCCACCGACTACGTCCGGGCGCTGCGACCGCTGTTGAACCGCTTCGGCAACGACCCGCACTTCACGCTGGTGGTATTCACGCTCGACGAGTCGGCTTACTCGCGCGAACTGGCCCCGCTCGCGGGACACTACCCGGCGATGCTGCTGGGACCCCCGTGGTGGTTCCACGACAGCCCCGAGGGCATGCGCCGCTTCCGCGAACTCGCCACCGAGACCGCCGGGTTCTACAACACCGTCGGGTTCAACGACGACACCCGCGCGTTTCCGTCGATCGCCGCCCGCCACGACGTCGCCCGCCGGGTGGATTGCGCGTTCTTGGCGCGGCTGGTCGCCGAGCACCGGCTGGCGCTGGACGAGGCCACCGAGACCGCCGTGGATCTGGCCTACCGCCTGCCCAAGCGCACCTACCGGATCGCAGACGACACCGGCGCATGACCACCATCACCGCCGTGGAGCCGCTCGACATCCGCTTCCCGACCTCGCGCACCCTGGACGGCTCTGACGCCATGAACACCGGGGACTACTCGGCGACCTACGTCGTCCTGCGCACCGACGATCCCGGCGGGCCGCAGGGCCACGGCCTGACGTTCACCAACGGGCGCGGCAATGAGCTGTGCGTCGCCGCGGTGCGGGCGCTGGCCCACCACGTCGTCGGCCGCGACCTCGATGCGATCTTCGACGACATGGCCGCCTTCTGGCGTTCGCTGACGGCCGACCGCCAGCTGCGCTGGGTGGGACCGGAGAAGGGCGTGATCCACCTGGCCACCGCGGCGGTCGTCAACGCCGTCTGGGACCTGGCCGCCAAGCGGGCCGGCAAGCCGCTGTGGCAATTCCTGGCCGACCTGCCGGCCGAACGGCTGGTCTCGTGCATCGACTTTCGCTACATCGCCGACGCGCTGACGCCCGGCGAGGCGGAGGACCTGCTGCGCCGCAACGACGCCACCCGCCCCGAGCGGGAGGCGCAGCTGCGCGCTGAGGGGTTCCCGGCCTACATCACCTCGGTGGGCTGGCTGGGCTATCCCGACGACAAGGTGCGCCGGCTGTGCCGCAAGGCCGTGGCCGACGGCTGGACGCACGTGAAGATGAAGGTCGGCGGCAACATCGACGACGACGTGCGCCGGGCCGGGATCGTGCGCGGCGAGATCGGTTCCGACCGCGTGTTGATGATGGACGCCAACCAGAACTGGGAGGTCGACGAGGCCATCGCGAACATGCGGCGGCTGGCGGCCTTCGACCCGTGGTGGATCGAGGAGCCCACCAACCCCGACGACGTCCTGGGGCACGCGCGCATCGCCCGCGCGATCGCTCCGGTGGGCGTGGCCACCGGCGAGACGGCCCACAACCGGGTCATGTTCAAACAGCTGCTGCAAGCCAAAGCGATCAGCTTCTGCCAGATCGACAGCTGCCGGCTCGGCGGCGTCAACGAGGTCGTCGCGGTGCTGCTGATGGCCGCCAAGTTCGGGGTGCCGGTGTGCCCGCACGCCGGCGGCGTGGGGCTGTGTGAGTACGTCCAGCACCTGTCGGCCTTCGACTACCTACGCGTGGGCGCCAGCCTCGACGGCCGGGTGCTGGAGTACGTCGACCACCTGCACGAGCATTTCGTCGACCCGGTGGTCATGGACGCCAACCGCTACCGGCTGCCCACCGCGCCGGGTTACAGCATCACCATGCGCCCGGAGTCGCTGGCCCACTACCGCTTCCCGACGGGTGAGGTGTGGGCGGCCTAGCCCGGTCAGGCCCGTTGCGCCTGAGCCTGGCCTCACTGCCGCGCGTCCCCCCTGGCATGCGGCCCGGTTACGACCCCGCCGCGGTCGGTGTCGGCATCGTCCACCTTGGCCTAGGTGCGTTCGCCCGCGCGCATCCGGCCGTCTACACCGACGACGTGCTGGCGGCTCGCGGGGGCGATTGGGGCCTGTGCGGGGTCAGCCAGCGCAGCTCAACGGTCTGCGACCAGCTGAACCCCCAGGACGGGCTCTACAGCGTCGTGGAGCGCAGCCCCGAGGGCACCGGCGCGAGGGTCGTGGGCAGCGTGCGCGAGATGCTGCTGGCCAGCGCCGCGCCCGACGTGCTGGCCGCGCGCATCGCCGACCCGCGCACCCGAATCGTGTCGCTGACCGTCACCGAGAAGGGCTACCGCCACGACCCCGCCAGCGGCCGGCTGCGCCGCGACGATCCCGAGCTGGCCGCCGACGCCGAAGGCAGGGCGGCGCCGCGCACCGTCGTTGGGCAGCTGGCCGCCGGGCTGGACGCCCGGCGCGCCTCGGGTGGCCCGATCACGGTGCTGTGCTGCGACAACCTGCCGCGCAACGGGCGCATGCTGCGCGGCCTGCTGACCGAGTTCGCGGCGTGGCGCGACGCACGCACCGGCGGCGACCTTGCCGGCTGGGTGGATACCCAGGTCGCGTTTCCCTCGACCATGGTGGACCGCATCGTGCCGGCCACCCAGCCGGCCGACCGTGACGAGGCCGCCAGGCTGCTGGGCCTCGCCGACGCTGGCACCGTCGTCGCCGAGCCGTTCCGCCAGTGGGTGGTCGAAGACAGCTTCGCCGCGGGACGCCCGGCCTGGCAGGACGCAGGCGCGATCCTGACCGACGACGTGACCGCCTACGAGGTGCTCAAGCTGCGTCTGCTCAACGGCGCCCATTCGACCCTGGCCTACCTCGGCGCGCTGGCGGGTCACGAGTTCATCTGGCAGGCGGTCGCCGACCCGTCGCTGGCCGCCGTCACCCGCCGGTTGATGGCCGACGACGCCGCGCCCACGGTCGCGCCGCCCGACGGCGTGGACGTGGACCGCTACCGTGACCAGGTGCTGGCCCGCTTCGCCAACCCCGCGCTGGGCCACCGCACCACGCAGGTCGCGATGGACGGCTCGCAGAAGCTTCCGCAGCGGTTGCTGGACACGGCGCGCGATCGCCTCGCCGCCGGCGCCGAGCCGGTCTGGGTATGCCTGGCGGTCGCCGCCTGGATGCGCTACGTCGTCACGCAGGGCGCCGACCTCGACGACCCCATGGCAGTGCAGCTGGCCGCGGCCGCCGGCGGCGCCGATGACCCCCCGGCGGCGGTGGTGCGCGCGCTGCTGGGGGTGCAGGACGTGTTCGGGGCTGATCTGGCTGCGTCAGCGGTCTTCGGCGACCGGGTAACCGACTGGTTGGCGCAGCTGCACGCCCGCGGCGCCGCCGAGACCGTGCGTGCGGCCGCCGAGGCCGGCGCGCCGTGAGCGGACGGTCGGCGATGACCAGCGTCGCGTGCATCGGCGAGTGCATGATCGAGCTGCGCCACGTCGACGACGCTTCGTTGGCCCTCGGCTTCGGCGGCGACACCCTCAACACCGCCGTGTACCTGGCCCGCTACGCCGGCGCGGTGGGCGCCACGGTGCACTACGTTACGGCCCTGGGCCAGGACCCCTACAGCGACGCGATGGTGCGCCAGTGGGAGGCGGAGGGGATCGGCACCGACCTGGTGCAGCGCTTGGAGGGCCGGCTGCCGGGGCTGTATTTCATCCGCACCGACGACGACGGTGAGCGCTCGTTCACCTACTACCGCTCGGCGGCAGCGGCCCGCGAGATGTTCGCCGCCGGCGCGGCCGCCACGCTATCGGCACAGCTCGCCGGCTTCGACTGGCTGTACCTGTCAGCGGTCAGCGTGTCGATCCTCGACGAGCAGTCCCGCAGGGTGCTGTGGGCGGCGCTCGACCGCGCACGGGCCGGTGGCACGCGCGTCGCCTTCGACAGCAATTACCGCCCTGCCGGTTGGCCGGACGCCGCGGCAGCCCGCGCGGCGGTGCGCGCAACGCTGCGGCGCGTCGACCTGGCGCTGCCCAGCCTGGACGACGAGCAGGCCCTGTTCGGCGACGCCGACGCTGCCGGCTGCGCGGCCCGGCTACAGCGCCTGGGGGTCGCCGAGGTGGTCGTCAAGCAGGGCCACCATGGCTGCCTGGTGTCCGCCGATGGGTCACGGCAGCGGGTGCCGACCGTGGCGGGCCGCGCGGTCGACACCACCGCGGCGGGCGACGCCTTCAACGCCGGCTACCTCGCCGCGCGTATCGGCGGGGTTGACGCCGCGGCCGCCGCGGCCTGCGGCCACCGGCTCGCTGGCGCGGTGGTGGGCCACCCGGGAGCGATCATCCCGATCGGCGTCACGCCACCGCTGCAACTCGGCGTCAGCGCGGCGGCGCCCAGGAGGGAGGACCACGGTGGAGCCGGTGCGCGCCAACCGTAGCGCCGTGACGTTGCACAGCGTCTGGGATCGCCCGGACGCGGTCAGGGTGCTGCCGGTGATCGGCGGGCTGCTCCCGCGGCACGCGCCGGCGCTGGTCGCCGCGTTCGCCGACGCCGGCGTGCGCGCGGTGGAGATCACCCTGCGCGACCCGCAGGCCCTGGCCGCGCTGCGCGCCGCCGCCCAGGCCGACGCCGGGGTCGCGGTCGGCGCGGGCACCGTGTGCAACCCCGGGCAGATGGAGGCGGCGCTGGACGCCGGCGCGACCTTCGCCGTCTCGCCCGGCTTCGACTCCGCCCTGACGCGCCACGCGATCGCCATCGGCGTGCCCTACCTGCCGGGAGTGGCCACCGCGTCAGAGGTCATGGCCGCCCGCGAGCTGGGCCTGAGGTTGCTGAAGTTCTTTCCCGCCGAGGCCATGGGCGGCGTCGCGACGTTGCGGGCGCTGGCCGGCCCCTTCCCCGACGTGGCGTTCATCCCGACGGGGGGCGTCGGCGCCGCCAACCTGCGCGGCTACCTGCAGCTGCCGACGGTGCGGGCGGTCGGCGGATCCTGGCTGGTCAGCGCCGAGGAGTTGGCCGCCGGCGACTTCTCCGCTGTGGCGGGCCGGGTCACCGCCGCCCGCGGCGCGTAGGAGGCCACTTTCAGCAGGCGTCCCGGGTTAGAGCAAGCTGCACCTGAAGGCCAAGCCACTTCTGACTCCCAGCCGACCGGCTACTCCTCGGGCTCTCGCTCCTTGAGGCGCGACAGGAACATGGCCAACGCCAGGGCGACGACCAGCCCGGCCAGGATGCCGATCTCCAGCATCGCGTCCTCGAAGCTGCCGTCCGGGTTGCCGAAGTTGTCCTTGGCGCTGATGGAGACCACCACGATCTCCTTGATGGACGCGATGATGCCGATGATGAGGAAGGGCTCGGCGACGAGCTTGCGCTCACGGACGGTTGAGCGGACCGCGCCCAGCAGCTCGACGAAGATGAACACCAGCAGCAGCAGATCGAGTGTGGCCTTGACCGCCTCCTCCACACCCTCGCCCATGGTGGTGACCAGGGTCACCGCGGCCTGGAACAACAGGGCGATGCCGCCAACGGTCAGCAACAGGCCAACACCGATGTAGATGCCGTCCTCGGCGACGCGCAGCAACGCCTGGGTGGCGCGCGTCATCCCCGGTATGGGATCGGTGCGATCAACCATGCCGCCACCCCCGTCGTCGTCGCGCCGCGCGCGCCGGCATGGTATCCGAGACATAGAGCTGGCGATGCGGCCGCCGAACGCCCGGTTGACTGGCGGCTGCCGTCCGACGGGCTCCCCGTTCGAGGATCGCCCACCGGGACTGGTCAGACCGCCCTGGTCACGCGAGTTTCCTCCGTCCCGTTACCGTCACCGATGTGGAGCCGTGGAACGAGTCCGCCCCAGGTGTCCTCCGCCTGCCGTCCGGCCGGCTGGTGCGGGGACGAGGGCTGCGACACGAAATGCCCGCTGGCCCTCTGCCCCAGTTCGCGCTGTACCTGCAAGGCAAGCCACCGCCATCGGCCGCTTGGGAGTCCCGGTGGTTGCGGTGGCCGGATTGGTGGCTACCGGCCGACCCGGTCGACGCCCGACACGCCCTGGCCGATCTGTGGCAGCGAGCCGCGAGCGAGCGGGTCGAGGTGGTCTGCAGTGGCGGGCAGGGTCGGACCGGCACCGCTCTGGCCTGTCTGGCGATCCTCGACGGCGTGCCCGCGACCGAAGCGGTCGGCTACGTGCGCCAGCGCTACAACCCGCGGTCAGTGGAAACGCCTTGGCAGCGCCGATACGTCGCCCGCTTCCAGTGATGCGTTGCGCGTGCTTTTCAGGGGAAGCCCCTTATGTATCCCGGGGCGCCGCCTGACCAACAACTTCCTGAGGAGGCGCGGCACCTCCTCGCCTCACGCCTCAGGGTGGTGATGAGCCAGTAGCCGATCAACGCTCCGGCGACGCTGACGAGCCATGTGTGGCCGGCCCACCCGGCGGGCGCACTGTGGCGACCCAATTCGTTGGCTAATGCGGAATGCAACTGAACCGTACCGACATCCGGGAGGCCCTACACCACGGTGCCGCTGCGCATCTGACGATGTGATGACAACACCACAGCTGCAGATTCGCGGTCCTCGCGGCGGGTAGGCCACTCAGGCACCGCCTACTCGAAGGACGCGCCGTGAGCCCTGTTGTCGTCGTCACCGGTGCCAGCGCAGGCGTTGGTCGAGCGGTGGCGCGGGAGTTCGCCGGTCGCGGGGCGGCCGTCGGGTTGCTGGCGCGAGGGCGCGCCGGGCTCGATGCCGCCGCCGCCGATGCGCGGGAACGCGGCAGCCCGGCGGCCCTGGCGGTTCCCACTGACGTGGCCGACGCCGAGGCCGTGGAGGCCGCCGCCGAGCGCATCGAGTCCGAGCTTGGGCCCATCGACGTCTGGGTGAACTCCGCCATGGTCTCGGTCTTCGCCCCCGCGTTCGAGGTCACCGCCGACGAGTACCGCCGGGTCACCGAGGTCACGTACCTCGGTCAGGTCCACGGCACGCTCGCGGCCCTACGGCGGATGCGCCCCCGCGATCACGGCACCATCGTGCTGGTCGGGTCTGCGCTGGCCTATCGCGGCATCCCGCTGCAGGCGGCCTACTGCGCGTCAAAGCATGCCGTGGAGGGCTTCTTCGACTCGCTGCGCGCCGACCTGCTGCACGACCGCAGCGCCGTCCGAGTGAGCCACGTCGTCCTGCCGGCGCTCAACACCCCGCAGTTCGGCTGGGTGCGGACGCGGATGCCGGGCCACCCGCAGCCGGTGCCGCCGATCTATCAGCCCGAAGTCGCCGCCCGCGCGATCGCCTGGGCCGCCGATCACGGGCCGCGCGAGATCGACGTCGGCTACCCCAGCGTGCTGACCCGGCTCGGGGACAAGGTGGCACCAGGGCTGCTCGACCGCTACCTGGCCCGGACAGGGGTCGACTCCCAGCAGACCGATGAGCAGATCGACCGGGCCCAATGGCGCGACAACCTCGACGCGCCGCGGGACGACACCAGCGACCACGGCCCTTACGGGATCTTCTCCGACACCGCCAAGCCCCGCAGCACGCAGCTGTGGGCCACCACGCACAAACCGCAGCTGGCGACCGCGGCGGCCGCCGCCGTGGGGGCACTCGCCGCGCTGGCGCGCTCGCGGCGGCGCTGAGCCGACGGGCACCACGGCAACCGCCCGGCCGCAAGAACCTTCGGCAAGACCCACACTCGACCGCACCCCGAGCAGAAAGGCAGCAGGCATGGCCGGAACACGCCGGCGACCCGCCGGACCGCCCGCGACCGAGGCCCGGGGACGCTCCACCGGCATCGGGCGTCCCAGCAGTCCGCGTGCCGAACGGATCAGCGATGACCTACGGCGCGGCAACGACCCCAATCTGACCCGTCGGCGCCGCATCGCCGGACTGTCACTGACCGCGATCGGAACGCTGGGCACCGTGGCCGCGTACCAGATGGGTTTGATCCGCCACCTGCCCGAGCTGCCGCTGCCCGGCCTGGACGCGGACACCGTCGACGCCTCTGGCGAGGCCTACGCCCAGCTGGTCACCCCCGACGCCGCGCTGGGCATCGCCAGCTACGCGGTCACCTTGATCATGGCCGGCATGGGCGCGCGCGATCGCGCTCGCACGCAACCCTGGATTCCGCTCGCGCTGGCCGCGAAGGTCGGCCTGGACACGGCTGGCTCGGTCTTTCTCGGCGTCGAGCAAGCCTCCAAGCACCGAGCCTTCTGCGGCTGGTGCCTGGCCGCGACCGGCGCGTCGCTGGCGATGCTGCCGCAGGCGCTGCCCGAGGCGCGGGAGGCATGGCGCCACCTGCGCCGTGGGTGAGGGCGCTCCCGTGGGTGACCCGGCCGCCGCAGGTGAGCAGGCCGCCGCAGGTGACCCAGCCGGCGTGGGTGAGCCAGCCTCCGCACCGATCGGCGCGCACCGGCTGATCGGTGACGGGCGCTCCACCGCGTTGATTCGGCCCGACGCCGAGATCGACTGGTGGTGCGCTCCCGAGATGGACTCGCCGCCGCTGGCCTGGAGCTTGTTGGACGGCACGGGTGCGGCCGCCCGCTGGGGCGGCGCGCGCATGGTCACGGTCGACCCGCGTCCCGCCGGGCCCACCGCTCGGACGCTCGTGCGCATCGAGGCAGCCACCGTCGAGTGCTGGGACGGGCTGCTGTGGCAGGACGGTGGCGGCACGGTGCTCGTCCGCGCGGTGCGGTGCGCGAAGCAGCCGCTGGACGTGACCCACGAGCTGCGCCTCGGCGGGTTCGACGCCGGATTCGCTGACTGGGAGGGCGCGACCGTGACCGTCGGTGAGGCGAAGATCACGGTGCACGGTGGCCTCAGCAGCGCCGACGGGCAAGCCCTGCGTACCCGACTGCGGGCGCCGTCGGGAACCTGGGCCGTGCTGACCGTCGGGGTGGACGCCACCCCACCGGATGAACCGCCTCAGCAGGTCGTGGCCAAACTTGCCGCCGCCGAGCAGGCGGAGTCCGACGCGCTCGCCGGCAGCAAGCTGCCACGGCTGCACCCCGAGCGCGCCGCCGACGCACTGGCGGTGCTGCGGGCCTGCACCTACCGGCCCACCGGCATGGTCGTGGCCTCGCCGACGACCTCGCTGCCCGAGGCGCCGGGAGGCGACCGCCAGTTCGACTATCGCTACAGCTGGCTGCGCGACACAGGACTGGCTGTGTCCGTCGCCGCGTTGCTGGGCCAGGTCCGCCTCGCCGAGCAGTACCTGGGCACGATCGTGGAGATCCTCGACGAAGAGCCGTTGCCCTTCGCTCCCCTGCGCACGGTGCGCGGCGACGCGACCCCGGAGGAGCGAGAGATCTCCGGTGTGGCGGGATGGCTGGGCTCACGCCCCATCCGGGTCGGCAACGCGGCGGCCTCGCAGACCCAGTACGACGCCCTGGCGATGCTCGTCGAAGCGATCTCGGTGCACGTGCAGATGGGCGGGCGCCTGCTCGACGGCGCCTGGGCTCTGGTCGTCAAGATCGCTGACGCCATCGCCACCGAGGTTATCGACGAGCGGGACGTGCCTGCTGAGAACGGCATCTGGGAGGTCCGCGAGCCGAGGCCGTTCCTGTCCAGCGACATCGGCCGCTGGATGGCATTGGACCGGGCGATCTGGGTGGCGCGGGGATGGAGTCCGAGGACGCCGCGAGGGCACTGGAAGCGGGCGCGGCGCAGCGTGCGCGACCGCGTGCTGCAGGCCATGGACGAGCGGGGCCGGCTGCCGCAGGCGTACGGCGACCCACCGTCGCGCGCCGACGGCTCCAACCTCATGGCCGCGGTGTTCCATCTGGTCGAGGCCCGCGACCCTCGCAGCAGGCGGCTGGTGGACGCCGTCCTCGACAGTCTTGGGTCCGGCCCGTTCGTGTACCGCTACGAGCCGGGCGGTCAGGACGGGTTCGGCGGTCGCGAAGGCGCGTTCGTCCCCGTCTCCTGGTGGGCGGTCGCGGCGCTGGCCGGGGTCGGCCGGTTGGAGGAGGCGACGGTGCGCACGGACGCCATGTGCCGGCTGCTGCCGCGCCTGCTGGCGGAAGAGGTCGAACCCGCGACCGGCCAGGGGCTGGGCAACGTCCCGCTGGTGTGGTCGCACATGGAGGCGGCGCGGGCGCTGTACGTTCTCGACGCGGCCGTCCGCCGTCGACGCTGGGGTGTTGTCGGCCTGGGCGTGTGGCGAATCACGCGCTTCCTCCAGGCGCGGCGGGCGAGACCTGATCAGCAGGAAGAATCCGCGTAGAGTCTGCGCGCCGCGGTGATCGACCAGCGGGTCGAGGTGATGGGGAATGACGCTGCCTGAGGGTTTGCTGGCGGTCTCGGCCCTGCTGGCCGTGGCGGTGCTGCTCGCGGTGGTCGCCCAGCGGATCCGCATCCAGCTCACGGTCGTGCTGGCCACCGTCGGGTTCGTAGCGGGGGCGGTGGCCAGACAGCTCGGCATCTCGCCCCCGCTGCAAGGCGAAGGCTTCGAGCAGGTAGTGGTGTTCGCCTTCCTGCCCGTGCTGGTGTTCGCCGCGGTGCTCAGCCTTTCGGTCCGGGCCTTCTTCCGCAACCTGTGGCCGATCCTGGTGCTGGCCACCGTCGCGTTGGGCGTCTCGGCGGCGTTGGTCGGCGGCGCCGTCTATGCGGCCCTGCACATCCCCTTGGCCACGGCCTTCCTGTTCGGCGCGCTGATCTCGGCCACCGATCCTGTCGCCGTGGTTGCCGTCTTCCGGGAGCTGGGTGTGCCGGAGCGCCTGCTGATCCTGGTCGAAGGGGAAAGCCTGCTCAACGACGGTGTCGCGATCGTGGCGTTCGACGTGCTGCTGGCCGCCGCACTCGGCGGCGAGGCGAGCCTGCTCGGCGGCGTCAGCGACTTCGTTGCCGTGTTCTTCGGCGGCGCCGCCATCGGAGCGGTTATCGGACTGGCGGCGGCGGGAGTCCTGCCATGGCTGGACCGGCTGGGGGCGGCGGCGCTGTCGGTGGCCGTGGCCTACGGCAGCTTCGTGCTGGCCGACGACGTCCTGGGCTTCTCAGGGGTGATGGCAACGGTCGGGGCCGGTCTGGTCATCGGTGGACTGGCCCCGTCGCGGGCCTCCGCCGAGATCCGCGAGGCCTGGGAGCAGCTGTGGGAGTCCCTGGACTACATCGCCAACGCCGTGCTGTTCCTGCTGATCGGCCTGGCCATCGACCCTGGACTGCTGGTCGCCAATCTGCGCGCCATCGCCCTGGCCGCCGTCGTGGTGCTGGTCGCGCGGGCGCTGGCTGTGGTGCCATTGGTGTCGGCGTTGCACCGCTTCGCGGGGGTCACGAGGGTCGGCAAGCGCAATGAAACCGTCCTCGTCTGGGGTGGGCTTCGCGGTGCGGTGGCCCTGGCGCTGGCCCTGGCGCTTCCCGAGGAGCTGGCGCAGCGCGAGACCCTGGTGGCCATGACCGGAGGTGTGGTGCTGGCCACGCTGCTGATCAACGCGACGACGATCTCAGTGTTGGTCTCGCGCCTGCGGCTCAACCAGCCCAGCCGGGCGGACCAGTTCCTCACCGCGGGGGCCCGGCTGTCCGCCGTGCGCGTCGCCAGCGGACGCCTGCACGACCTCGACCTGGACGACACCGTCGTGCAGGAGCGCCTCGCGGCTGTGGAACACTCCGCCCGCCAGGAGCTGGAGGCATTGGGACTCGACGAGGAGGAGCAGGTCCAAGCCGTGATGCGCAGGGGCCTGTCGGTGGAGCGTGCGACCTATCAACGCCTCAGCGACGCAGGCCTGCTGCCACCGACGTCGGCGCGAACGCTGCTGCACGAGGTCGACGATCAGGCCGAGGAGCTGGGCATGGGGCGACCGCTGCAGCATGGTGGCGATGCCCGTCCGCAGCCGTGGTTCGATCGGCTGGTACGGCGGGTGGTGGCGTGGTTGCCCGCGCCTGCGGGCGAAGACCCGGCGCAGCTGGCCTACGCCGAGGCCAGCGCCCGACGGCTCGCCGCGCAGCGGACAGACGAGGCACTGACGGCGTTGCAGGACCTGCCCAACCTCGACGCCGGGGCTGTGCGAACGACTCAGGAGACCTTCCAGCGCTGGGAATCCGAAGCGGTGGCCACGCTGGCCGAGCTCGACGAGACCGCCGGTGACGAGGGCCGGGCGCTGCGCCAGCATCAGGCTTACGCGATGAGTCGGGTGGCATCCGTCGACGCGATGGAACAGCTGTGCGAGGCGGGAGTGCTGTCGCCCGCTCTGGCCGAGTCGGCCGCTGAGCAGGTGTCACGGCAGATCAGCCCGGCTCGTGACTCGTGACGAGTGGCTGTTGCCTCGCGCAGATGTCGGTGGGTGTTGCGGCCGGTCATCCCGCGACCGTGGCGGCCGGAGTGGAGATCCTCCGGGAGGGCGGCACGGCCGCCGATGCCGCGGTGGCCGCCACGGTGGCCAGCTGCGTGGCGGAGACCGTCATGACTGGCCTGGCTGGTGGTGGCCACGCCATCCACTGGGACGCGCAAGGCGCCACCGCCGAGTTGTTGGACTTCTTCGTGGCCGTGCCCGGGCGCGGCGGCGGGCCGGCGGCCGACATGGTTGCGGTCGACATCCCCTTCGGCAGCGTGCCGGTGCGCTACCTGATCGGCGCGGCATCGGTTGGCGTGCCAGGTGTCCCAGCCGGCTGCGACGCGCTGTGGCGCCGCTGGGGCAGGTTGCCGTGGTTCCGGATCGTCGAGCCGGCGCTGCGGCTGGCAACGCACGGCGTGGCGATGCCCCCCGCCCACGCCGACTGCCTGGCGATGCTGTCGCCGGTGCTGACCCGCCACGAGGGAGCCGGCATCTACGCCCCCCGAGGCCGGACCCTGCAAACCGGTGAGCGCCTGCACCAGCCCGGGCTGGTGCACGCCTTGGAAGCGTTGATCCACGAGGGGCCGGCGACCTTCTACGGGGGCTCGGTCGGCGAGGCGATGCTCGATCTGCTTGACCAGCGCGGCGGTGCGCTCACCCGCGCCGACCTCGACGCCTACCAGGTCGAGTGGCACCAGCCGGACCGCGTTGGCTACGCCGGCCTCCACGTGCTCACCCGCCGTGGACTGTGCACCGTGCTGGACACGCTGCAACGACTGCCGGGGATGGCTGGCCTCGACCCGGCGGGGCGCGTACTGGCCATGGCCGAGGCGCTGGGTGGCGACTCCAGGATCGCCGACACCACCAACGTGGTCACCACCGACGCGGCGGGCAACGCCTGCGTGGTCACGACCAGCCTCGGCCTCGGCTCGGGCGATTGGCTGCCCGGCTACGACATCCACCTCAACTCCATGCTGGGCGAGGTCGACCTCGGGCGGCCGAGGCCCGGCGAGCGCATGGGCAGCATGATGGCCCCGACCGTCGCGGTGGACGACAACGGCCTGGTCCTGGCCGCTGGGGCCGCCGGGGGAAGCCGTATCCGCAGTGCGCTGGTCCAGGTTCTGGCGGCCATCCTTGACGAAGGGGTGGCGCCGCGCGAGGCGGTGGAGCGTTCGCGGCTACACCGGGTCGGCGACATCGTGCACGCCGAGCCAGGCATGGCCGATTCCGCACTGGAGGGCCTAGAGCACGCCGGCTTCCAGGTCCGGCGCTGGCCTGGGCGTCATCACTACTTCGGTGGGGTCAGCGTGGTCGGGCGCGCCGGCGCCGCGGGGGACCCCCGACGGGACGGGGCCGCTGCCACGCTGCCGCCCTAACCCCGGGGTGGTGGGGATCCGGTACCCGAATCGGTACCGGATCCCCACCATCCTGGGTCAACGGCGGGACGCTCAGCCTTCGGAAGGCGGCGGGCGGCCCCTGCGGGACCGGCAAGCCCTCCGCGTCCACATCGGAGCGACCACACCGAACAGCTGCGTGCCCTCCCGGCAGACCGCCTGGGCCTTGACGTAGTTGCGGTGTGTCCCGTTGTCGAACAGGCCTCCGCCTCGAAGATCTCGTCTTCGATCATGATCTCCAGGTCGCTGCGGCCCTGGTAGTACTGGCGCACGCCAACCGGGGTGGTGGCGATGTAGCCGGTGACGGTGACCAGCGGGTCGCCGGGCTGCACGTTGGTGACGATGGCGCCCTCGGGCCAGTCAAGGCCCTCGACGTCGACGTCGGCCATCGCCTCCGGCGGTGCCTGGCAGGGCGGCAGGCCCAGCAGCGGTCCGCCGTCCTCCCGCGACTCGGTGGCCGCTGGGGAGCCAGTAGCCCCACCTTCCGACGGGCCGTCGGACTGCGATGGCACACGGGCACCCGAGGGGTCAATGGCCACCGGTTCGCCCGGACCGCTACAGGCGGTTGTGCCCAACAGCACCAGTGGCAACGCCGCGAGCAGGGTGCCCGTACGGCCGGTTGAAAACAACTTCGGCTTTCCTCGACCTCCCTTCCCTGACGGGAGTGGTTCACCGGGATCGTCGCACCGCTATGGCAGCCTTTGTGCCGGCGTCGACGAGCGGAGTGCCCGATGAACCCGGAGGATGCGCGGATCCACGACCTGGTGGTCGAGGCCTGTGCGCTCACGCAACGGCTGACGTCCGAGGCACCGGTCGACGAGCGGGCATGGGCAACGCTGCACCACCTTCGCGTGGCGTTGTGCGCGGCGGTCGATCAGGTCGAGGACACCGACACTCGTGACGCCGCTTGCGGCGCGATCGATGAACTCGACCGAGTCGCCGGTGAGGCACCCCCGGCGCGCTGGGAGCGTGGCGCCGCTTGATCCTGTCCGGCTGGGCCGGTGCTTGACGCAGCGAGGCCCCGGACCAGGGTGGCCGAGGCCTCGGCAGCGCCGCTGATCAGTTAGGGCTGGTGGCTGCGCTGCTCTGCTTCGTGACCTGAGGCCTCGGCGCGTGCCTTCTCGGCCTCGGCTTCCTTGGCGGCGGCGTCCCGCTTGGAGTCGGCCTTGTCCTCCTGTGCGTGGCCTTCTGCCTCAAGACGCTCGTTGCCGGTCAGCGCCCCCGTCGTTTTCTTGACCGAGCCCTTGATGCCCTCGCCGACACCCTCGGCGCCTTCTTGCGGTCCGGTTCCCATGACTCCTCCTCGCTAGGTCGTGCTATCGGATGTACCCGTCGCAGGTCCGGGTTACCCGGCAGTACCACCGCGCAGGGCGTGTGATGGCCACGGCCATCGACGCTGACACGACGTTGGACCCTGCGCTGGTCGAGGCCTGCGCGGCCTGGTTCGACGAGGTCGAGGACAGCTACCGCGAGGCAGGCGCCATCGGGCCGCGGCCGCAGGTGGCCGACTCCGCGGATCCGCAGGCTCGGCTGCTGGCCCGGTTCGGCCGCACCGCCTGAGCCTTCACCCAGGTGTCACGCTGCCGTTGCGGCGGGGTTGTGCACGTGTTGTCCGGATTGCCTAGGCTGACCCTCGATCCCAAAGGCTTCGATGGCTCTTTCGACGTTCCCCCGAAAGGATTCGCATGCTCCGCGCTGCCTCGCGCATGGCCGTCGTGCTGTGCGGCCTGTCTCTCATCGTTTCGGCGCTGCCGGCGCTGGCCGCTCCTGGCGGAGTGGTCATCAGTGAGTTCCGCTTCCGTGGACCGTCGGGTGGCAACGACGAGTTCGTCGAGTTGCACAACACTGGGTCCTCCCCGGTGGCGATCGGCGGTTGGCAGCTCATCGGCTGCAACGCCGCAGGAACCTCGTCCGCGCGCGCCACCGTCACCGCTGGCACCATGCTTCCAGCCGGTGGGCACTACCTGCTGACCAACACGAACAGCAATGGCTACAGCGAGAGCGTCGCCGGTGACCGGAACTACAACACGGGTATTACCGACACCGGAGGGGCGCGGTTGGTCGCCAACGGCGCAACGGTAGACGCCGTCGGCAGCAGCGCAACCGTGCCAGCCTGCAAGGAGGGCACCGGGTTGTCACTGCCGACAAGCGGCGATGACACGGCTTTCGAGCGTCGGGTCGAAGGGACACAGGACACCGACAGCAACGCCGCGGACTTCGAAGGTCCGAAGGCCGGTGACCCGAACAACCTGGCCGGCGATGAGCCAGAGCCGGATCCTGAGCCCGAGCCCACGCCGATCAACCAGATCCAGGGGTCCGGCAGTGGGTCACCGCTGGCAGGGGATGACGTCATCGTTGAAGGCGTCGTCACCGGCGTCGACGACGAAATCGGCGCCAACTTTGAGCGGACGTTCCCCGAGGATGCCGGGATCTTCATCCAGTCCCTGGACGCCGATGTCGACGCCAACGCAGCCACCAGCGAGGGCATCTTCATCGGGTACGTGCGCGATCGTGGCGCCTACCCACCCGGAACGGTCGTCACCACCGAGGGTGAGGTCAAGGAGAAGTTCGGCTTCACGATGGTCTCGGAGCGCTTCGGATTGGAACCGGAGATCCTCGGCACGGCCGACGTGCCCGCTCCGGTGACCATCGACCCGACGCTGGCCGCGGCCCAGGACCCGTTCGACCGCGCCTATTACGAGACGCTCGAGGGCATGCGCGTGCGCCTGGCCACCGGCACCGCGAACTCAGGCGGCACCAACAAGTTTGGCGAGCTGTTCTTGACGCCCGGCACTGAGCGCGACCGCGTGTTCAGGGATGATCCCGCCCCAGACCTGCTGGCCACCGACGCCGACGCCGGCGCTGGCGACCCCAGCAACCCCTACAAGCCGGCGGCGCCGTCCACGACCCTGGTTCGCGGTGATTTGTTCGACCGCGTCGACGTCGTCGTCGGACCGTTCGCCTTCTCGTTCAGCCACTACAAGATCATGGTGCAGGAGGGCCTGCTGCCGACCGTCACCGACGGTCCCACGACCTTCCCCTTCCAGATCGGCGCGGCCGGGAACAACCAGCTGCGGGTGGCCTCCTTCAACGTCGAGAACTTCTTCCCGCCCGGCATCGAGCTGGACCTGAGCGACGTGACCCAGGAGGAGTACGACGAGAAGCGCGCGCGCCTGACCGACGCCATCGGCGACCTGTTGGAGCGGCCGCAGGTCGTGGCGGTGCAGGAGGTCTACGACGAGGCGACTCTCCAGGCGCTGGCCGCCGATCTCGGCGGCTACACCGCATACCTGGAGGAGGGCAACGACGAACGCGGCATCGACGTCGGCTTCCTCGTCGCCGACGGCATCGACGTCGGTGACGTCACCCAGTACGGCAAGGACGCGACCGGCCCCGAGGGCTTTGACTGCTCGGACGTCGATGGCGGGCTGTACGACCGCCCGCCCCTGGCGATCGAGATCAGCGACGGGGGATTCGCGGCCACCGTCTTCAGCAACCACTTCTCGTCCAAGTCGGCGCCCGACGAGTGCCGGCAGGCACAGGCGGCGTTCCTCGAGGACATCGTGGCTGACCTGGAGGCCGACGGCGGCGAGGTGATCGTGACCGGCGACCTCAACGCCTTCGAGGACGAGCCGGCCCTGACCGAACTGACCGACGGCGAGACCTCGCTGCGCAACCTGTGGTTCGACGCGCCGGCCCAGGAGCGCTACAGCTTCGCTTTCTCCGGAAAGCTGCAGACCCTGGACCACATGCTGGTCACCGATGGCTTAGACAACCGGGTGGACGACTTCCGTTACGCCCACCTCGACAACGACTACTACGAGCGTGAGGACCCAACCGACGGGCACCACGTCTCAGACCACGACCCGCCGCTGGGAACGTTCTCGACCTCGCCGTGCGCCGACCCGGACGCCCGCGACACGGTCTTCGTGGAGGGCAACGACACCGAGGTGCCCAACCGCGAGCTGAGCAACAGGTGCACCATCAACGATGTGCTGCCGGTGCGAGCCGACTACGACGACAAGGGTGACTACGTCGCCGCGGTCTCGGCCAAGACCAACGAGTTGAAAGCCGATGGCATCATCAGCGGCCGCGAAAAGGGTCAGATCATGCGCGTCGCGGCGAAGGTCGATTGACCGGGAGGCGACGGCAATGTCCCAGCTGACGCACAAGGTCTGGATGGACCGTGCGTTGGCTGAGGCCAGGCTCGCCCAGGCCCACGACGACGTCCCCGTTGGGGCGGTCGTGGTCCAGGGCGGCCGGGTGGTGGCGCAGGCACACAACCGCCGCGAGGTCGACGCAGACCCCACGGCGCACGCCGAGATCCTCGCCCTGCGAGCGGCAGCGCAGGCGCTGGGGTCCTGGCGGCTGGACGGCTGCAGCCTGTACGTGACACTGGAGCCGTGCACCATGTGCGCCGGAGCGGTGGTGCTCGCCCGGTTGCCCGAGCTGGTTTACGGCGCGGTCGACCCCAAGGCCGGGGCGGCAGGGTCCCTGTTCGACCTGGTGCGCGAGCCGCGGCTCAATCACCGCGTCCAGGTGGTGACCGGGGTTCTGGCCGAGGAGTCGGGAGCGCTGCTGCGCACCTTCTTCCAGTCGCGCCGCGCGGACCCTGCGGGACGCCGTGGCAGCGCGCCCGGCACCGCTGGTACCCTGCCCGCCGCAAGCGGTGGAGTCGCATAGACCGGCCTAGTGCGCGGCACTCGAAATGCCGTAAGGGGGCAACTCCTTCGTGGGTTCGAATCCCACCTCCACCACTTATCAGCCAATGCGTACGAAGTAGTCAGCTGTGGCTGGGGTCCCTTGCGCTGGCTCGCGGAGTGCGGCGCGCCGTAGCTCGGTGCGAGTAACTACGCACCGCCGAAACTGCCGGCGGCGGTCAATCCTAGTTGACACGATCAGTCCGTCAATGTAGATTGACAGCTATGAGCGAGGCGACCAAGTTGGCGGCGGCTGCCAGCAGCACCGACCCTCGCGTCGGCCTGGGCGCCGTCGCCGCCCTTCGCCGCCTGCTGGAGAGCCTCGAGGCCCTGCAGGTGGACAACGCCAGAGCAAGCGGCTGGTCGTGGCAGGACATCGCCGAGACGCTCGGGGTGAGCAAGCAGGCGGTCCACAAGAAGCACGCAGGCGGCCGGCTGCTTCGCCGAGGGAGGTAGCGATGTTCGAGCGGTTCACCGACGGTGCCCGCCACACCGTGGTGCTGGCTCAGGACCAAGCCCGCGAGCTGTGCGCCGCTCACATCGGCACCGAGCACCTCCTGCTGGGCCTGCTGGTCGAGA
>Ga0136617_10000767_pt1 | contig 27820 bp, 25 predicted proteins | sample AntDrymUQ3222106_2_FD_129672 | JGI IMG/M metagenome (GOLD analysis project Ga0136617, IMG submission 129672) | Polar desert sand microbial communities from Dry Valleys, Antarctica - metaG UQ322 (21.06) | ecosystem: Environmental > Terrestrial > Soil > Desert | place: Antarctica: Dry Valley...
CGGCTGCGCTCATCGGCCTGCTGGCAGCCGTTCCCGCATCAGCGCTCGACAGCTTGAAAATTCTGGTCCCAGCGGCGCCCGGAGGTGGCTGGGATCAAACGGGCCGCGCGTTGCAGAGTGCGATGCAGAGCGGCAACATCGTGCCGAAAATTACCGTGGACAACAAAGGCGGCGCCGGCGGCACGATCGGGTTGGCCCAGTTTGTGAGCTCGAACAAAGGCGATCCCAACGCCGTGATGATCGGCGGGATGGTGATGGTAGGGGCGATCATCACCAATAAGTCGCCGGTCAACCTATCCCAGGTCACGCCGGTTGCGCGCTTGACGGGCGAATTCCAGGTGGTCGTGGTTCCCGCGAGCTCGAAGATTCAGAGCCTCAAAGATTTGATCGCCCAGTTCAAAGCCAATCCGGGCAGTGTCGCCTGGGGTGGCGGCTCGGCCGGCGGATCCGATCACATTCTCGCGGGCATGATCGCGCAGGCCGCGGGGGTCGAGCCCGCGAAGATCAATTACATCGCCTACGCGGGCGGCGGCGAAGCGCAGGCGGCGATCATTGGCGGCCACGTTGCGGCGGGGATCAGCGGCTACGGCGAATTCGCGGGTCAGATCAAGACGGGAAAAATGCGCGCGCTCGCCATTTCCGGGGATAAACGCATTCCGGGTGTCGATATTCCGACGCTCAAAGAACAAGGGGTCGACGTCGAGATGGTCAACTGGCGCGCGGTCTTTGCCGCTCCCGGCATTACCGAGGCGCAGAAGAAGGAGGTCATCGACACGATCCAGAAGACCGTCAAGACGCCGTCCTGGCAGGAGACGCTCAAGCGCAACGACTGGACGGACATGTATCTCGCCGGAGACCAGTTCAAGGCGTTTCTTGAAGCCGATCAGGCGCGCATCGAGAAGATCATCGCCGGGTTGGGCATGAAGAAATAGCTGCTGGCTCAACCCCGTCCAGAGGGCCCACCATGCCAAACGTTCTTGCCAGTTTTTCCCGTCACCGGATCGCAAGGACTGCGTTCTTAAGCGCGACGCTGGGATTCGCGGTCATCGGCCAGGTCCTAGGCGCGGACCTCAAGATCATCGTTCCCGCCGCGCCGGGCGGCGGCTGGGATCAACTGGGCCGTGCCGCGGCGCAGTCGTTGCAGGCCGCCAAGCTTGCCGACAAGGTCCAGGTCAACAATGCCGCGGGCGCCGGCGGCACCATCGGACTTGCCCAGCTCATCAACAACAACAAAGGCGACGGCAACGCGCTGATGGTGACCGGCAAGGGAATGGTCTCGGCGATCTTCATCAACAAGTCGCCGTTGACTCTTTCTAACACGACTCCGATTGCGCGCCTTTCCGGCGAATACAACGTATTGATCGTCCCCGCAGCGTCCAACCTAAAGTCCATGGCCGACCTCATGGTCGCGTACAAGGCCAATCCCGGCGCGGTCTCCTGGGCGGGAGGACTTGCCGGCGGGGTCGATCAGCTCACCGCCGGGATGATCGTGCAAGCGGTCGGGGGCGATGCCGGCAAGTTCAACTACGTCGCCTTCAATAGCGGCGGCGAAGTGCTTGCCCAAACGCTGGGCGGGCATGTCACCGTGGGCATCGGTGGCTACAACGAGTATGCCGCGCAGATCACGTCGGGCAAGCTGCGCGCGCTGGCCATTTCCTCCGACAAACGACTGCCCGGCGTCAACATCCCGACTCTCAAAGAGCAGGGCATCAACGTCGAGTTCGTCAACTGGCGTGGCCTGATGGCGCCGCCCGGAATCACCGAAGCGCAACGCCAGGAGCTCGTCAAAACCGTTACCCAAATGGTCAAGAGTGACCAGTGGAAGGCCACCGTAGACAAAAACGGCTGGCTCGATCTCTTCATGGCCGGTGACGAATTCAAGGCGTATGTCGAATCCGAGCAGAAAAGCGTTCTGTCCCTCGTCAACAATCTCGGCCTGGTCAAACAATGACCGAGCGCTCTCCGATGCATCTGGGAGAGATGCTCATTTCCCTAGGGCTTATCGCGTTGGGCTCGTTCGTTGTCTTCGAGACGCGGAGCATTGCGGAAACCCAGGGCTACGCGCAGATCGGGCCAAGACTCTTCCCCTACATCATTGGCGTGGGCCTCACCCTTTGCGGCGCCGTCTTGGGATGGCAGGCCCTCATGGGCGGGTGGCGCAATGTCCCGCTTGACCAGGAAGGGCACGACGCGCCGGATTGGTTGGCATTTTTCATCATCAGCGCGGGCATCGTCCTGCACATGCTGCTCATCGGCTGGGCGGGATTCATCATCGCTTCGACGTTGCTGTTCGTCCTGATCGCTCGCGGCTTTGGTAGCCGGCAGCTTGTAAGGGACGCCCTCATCGCCGCAGCGCTTGCCGCCGTGGTGTTCTTCGTTTTCACGAGCGCGTTGGGCTTGAAGCTCCCGCGCGGTCTATTCTAGCGTGTCGGCCAAGTGAACACCTACTTTCGCCGGATGGACCTGCCTGCCTATCGTTGGCGGAGCCAGCCGACTCTCCGTCGAACAGCCAGGATAACGACGTAGACCCGGCGTGTGGAGACGTTCAGCGCGTTGATGTCGGGTTTCGCGGTGGCGCTCACCCTGACGAACCTGATGTGGGGTTTCGTCGGCGTGACCTTGGGCACCGCCGTCGGCGTTCTGCCAGGCGTTGGCCCGGCCTTGACGATCGCGTTGTTGCTGCCAGTCACCGCCAAGCTCGACCCCACCGGGGCGCTCATCATGTTCGCAGGGATTTACTACGGCGCGATGTTCGGCGGCTCGACCACGTCGATTCTGCTCAATACGCCGGGCGAGTCGGCGACCATCGTGACCGCGATGGAAGGCAACCTGATGGCCAAGCGCGGCCGTGCCGGACCGGCGCTCGCGACGGCCGCCATCGGCTCGTTCGTCGCCGGAACGATCGCAACGATTCTCCTGACCTTGGTGGCGCCGATCGTCGTGGAGCTCGCGTTGAAATTCGGTCCGGCGGAATATTTCGCGGTCATGGTACTTGCCTTTACAACGGTTTCCGCGGTCCTGGGGGCGTCCGCCGCCCGCGGATTGGCGAGCCTCTTTTTTGGGCTGACAATCGGGCTCATCGGCCTCGACAGCCAGACCGGCCAGGCGCGATTCACGTTGGGGATTCCGGAACTCCTGGATGGCATCGACGTGGTCGTCGTGGCGGTGGGCCTATTCGCGGTGGGCGAGACCCTCTATATCGCGACCTATTTAAACCGCCAGAAGGACAGCATCGAGCGATTGAAGGGGTCGATCTGGATGAGCAAGGCCGACTGGCAACGCTCGTGGAAACCTTGGCTGCGCGGCACGTCGTTGGGTTTCCCGTTCGGCACCATACCTGCCGGAGGTGCTGAGATTCCCACTTTTCTCTCGTACGCGTTGGAGAAGAAGCTCACCAAGCATCCGGAGGAGTTCGGCAAGGGGGCAATCGAAGGCGTAGCCGGTCCGGAAGCGGCTAACAACGCTTCGGCCACGGGCACGCTCGTGCCGTTGTTGACACTCGGGCTGCCCACGACGGCGACGGCAGCGATCATCCTTGCCGCGTTTCAGCAGTGGGGTCTGCAACCGGGGCCGCTCTTGTTCGAGACGCAGCCGTTGCTGATCTGGGGGTTGATCGCCAGCATGTACGTCGGCAACGTGATCCTCTTGATCCTCAATCTCCCATTGGTCGGGATCTGGGTCAAGCTGCTCGAAATCCCCCGCCCGCTGCTCTACGCGGGCATCCTGATTTTTGCGACCCTTGGCGCCTACGGCCTGCGCAATTCCTGGTTCGACTTAGTGCTGCTCTACACGATTGGAGTGATTGGATTCTTGATGCGGCGCTTTGACATTCCGGTGGCGCCGGTGCTCGTGGGCCTGATTCTGGGGCCGCTTGCCGAGCAGCAATTCCGCCGCGCGCTCGCGATCAGTCAGGGCGACCTGACGGTGTTTGTCACGCAGCCGATATCCGCCGGCGTCTTGGCGATCACGGCGCTGGTATTGTGTGGTCCGCCCATTTGGCGGCGGGTTTCGGCCCGACGACGCACGGCTGTGCAGGCTGCATCGCGCTAAGCGCTTCCAACGAATAAATCACGAGGCATCGCCATGGAGTTTGGAAGTCCTCAATTCTGGATCGCGCTGATGCAGATCATCGGCATCAACATCGTGTTGAGTGGCGACAACGCTGTCGTCATCGCGCTCGCTGCCCGTTCTTTGCCGCCACGGCAGCAGAAACAGGCGATTCTCTGGGGCAGCGGCGCTGCGGTCGTGATGCGAATCGCGCTGACCATCGTGGCGGTTGAGCTGCTGAGACTGCCCTATCTGAAGCTGATCGGTGCGGTGCTGCTGCTGTGGATTGCGGTGAAGTTGCTGATACCGGAACGCGAAGGGGAAGGCACCGGCGAGTCGGTCGGTAGTCTCGCGTCGGCGGTGAAGACCATACTCATCGCCGACCTCGTGATGAGCCTCGATAACGTGATCGCGGTCGCCGCAGCGGCAAAGGGCAGCCTCACGCTGCTGATCATCGGACTTGCGATCTCGATTCCGCTCGTGATCTTCGGCTCAACGATGTTGCTGAAGCTCATGGAGCGCTGGCCTGTCATCATCACCATCGGCGCGGCGCTGCTCGGGTGGGTGGCCGGTGAAATGGCTATCACCGACCCGCTGATCACGCAATGGGTCGAGGCGACCGCTCCCTACCTGCACTGGGTCGTACCCGCGGCGGGCGTGGTGCTCGTCGTGGTCCTGGGCAAAGCGCTTGCCGCCCAGGTGCTTGCAAGGGCGCCGGCGTTGGTCGAGCTCGGCGAGCGGGTACCCGCCCCGGCCGCGGCCAAAGCCCCGGCCTTGGCGCGCCCGGGATGGTTTAATCGCATTCTGCTTCCGGTGGATGCTTCGGACAACGCCGCGCGCGCCGTTGAATACGTCATCGCGCACCTTCGTTCGCACCCGGCACCCGAGACCGTGGATGTCCACGTACTGAACGTGCAGCGGCCGGTTTCGGGCGACGTGAGCACCTTCGTCGCAAAAGAGTCGCTGACAGACTATCACCGCGAAAAGAGCCTGCTGGCGCTCGAGCGGCCGCGCAAGATCCTCGATGTCGCAGGCGCGAAATACGGCGTTCACATGCTGGTTGGCAGACCATGGGAGGCGATCAGCGATTACGCCGTGGCCCATCAGTGCGATCACATCGTGATGGGCACGCGAGGTCTGGGCTCGTACACCGGTGGAGCGCTCGGTTCAGTGGCGCTCGGCGTAGCGGCGCGCAGCCAAGTGCCCGTCGTGCTCGTGAAGTAAGGCGCGATCGCCGGTAACGCAGCGAACACCGCTCCAACCCTTCCGATCATTGGCCGTTACACATGGACGCGGGAACCCATACGATCGCGGGTTTGCCGCTACGTCCGATGACGCGTGTCGTTCCGTCCCTTTCTGAGTGCCTGTCGAGCGATCCTAGTGACCTCATAAAGCCACAACCAATCGGAGCCTTTTGTGGAAGATAAAGAATCTCACGGTAAGCCAATCGACGCCGTTGTCAGCGAATTCAAGACGGACGTCGCCAGCGGCTTGAGCCCGGCCGAGGCGGGGCAGCGTCTGCAGAAATTCGGCGCCAACGAGCTCACCGAGAAGCCCCGGCCCGGTTTCCTGGCGTTGCTGTGGGATCAGTTCAACAACTACCTCGTGATCATCCTGATCATCGCGGCGATCCTCGCGGCGTTGCTCGGCGAGTATGTCGATTCCATCGCCATCATGTGCATCGTCGTCCTCAATGCCGTGATCGGCGTCATTCAGGAATCGAAGGCGGAACAGGCCCTCGCGGCCTTGAAGAAAATGGGAGCCCCGAACGCCCAAGCCATCCGTGGAGGCTTTCAGGTAACGATTCCGTCCCGGGAATTGGTTCCGGGGGATATCGTCCTCCTGGAAGCGGGCAACTACGTGCCCGCCGATCTGCGCCTGGTCACGAGCGTCAATCTCAAGGTCGAAGAAGCCTCGCTGACCGGGGAATCGGTGCCCGTGGAGAAGAACGCGGCACTGGTACTGGACAAGGAGGCGGGCCTGGGGGACCGCAAGAATTCCGCCTTCTTGAGCACGATGGTGACCTACGGCCGCGGCAAGGGAATCGTGACCGGCACCGGCATGCACACGCAGATCGGCCTCATCGCGGAAATGATCCAGTCCTACGAGGAGGAGGCCACACCGCTGCAGCAAAAGCTTGACCACCTGGGAAAGGTCCTCGGGACGGTCACCATCGCGATCTGCGCGGTCGTCCTCGTCTATGGACTCATCCGGGATACGCGCTTGACGGATGTTTTGAATACCGGGTTCCTCAACTACTGGGAGGCCGAGAAAACGGACATCGTCAATCTCATCCTCACCGCCGTGAGTCTCGCTATCGCCGCCGTTCCTGAGGGGCTTCCCGCCATCGTGACCATCTGCCTCGCGCTAGGGATGCAGCGGATGGTCAAACACCATGCCCTGATCCGGAAACTCCCGGCGGTGGAAACGCTGGGATGCGCCACGGTGGTTTGCTCTGACAAGACGGGTACGCTCACCCAGAACCAGATGACCGTCGTCCAGGGATGGGTCGGGGGCAAGAAATTCCGGATAACCGGAGAAGGGTATGACCCCAGCGGGCAGCTTCTCGTGGACGACAAGCCATCAGACCCGCGCACTGACCCGGACGCCAGTGTGCTTCTGCACGGGGCCGTGCTTTGCAACGACGCGAAACTGGAGGAACGAACCGATACGGTGGGGACCCGCACCTGGCAGATGATCGGTGACCCCACGGAGGGAGCGATGGTCGTTGCCGCTGCAAAGGGTGGGTTCCAGCGGGGCGAGATGGAAAAGTCCCTACCCCGCGTTCAGGAGATACCTTTTGATTCGGAAAGAAAGCTGATGACCACGATCCATCGTCGTGATGGATCCGAGGGTCAGGCGTCCACGCCAAACTTCGCCTATCCGCAATTCGTCGCCTTCGTAAAGGGAGCGCCCGATGTCATCCTGGATCGTTGCACCAGCATCCTGCAGGCCGGGGTTGCCGTGGCAGTGACGAAGGAGAAGCGCAAGGAGGTGCTGGAGCAAAACGGTGACATGGCGAGCAACGCGCTGCGGGTGCTGGGAATCGCGTATCGGCCGCTGGCGGAGGCACCCGAAAGCCCGCGTCCCGAAGATATTGAGAAGGAGCTCACCTTTGTCGGACTCCTCGGCATGATTGACCCAGCGCGGCCGGAAGTGGCGGAGGCGCTGAAAGTGGCAAGGGGGGCCGGACTCAAGAGCATCATGGTGACCGGCGATTACAAGGATACAGCCGAAGCCATCGCGAAGGAGATCGGCCTGCTGACCAAGGGCGGCCTCGTGCTGACCGGTCCGGAGATCGAGAAGCTCTCCGATGAGGAGCTGGCAGCCAGGACGGACAACCTGCAAGTGTGTTGCCGGGTCTCACCCCAGCACAAGACGAAGATCGTCGATGCCTTGAAGGCACGCGGCCACGTCGTGGCGATGACGGGTGACGGCGTGAACGACGCTCCGGCCCTGAAGCGGGCGAACATCGGAGTCGCCATGGGCATCGCCGGGACGGACGTGACCAAGCAGACGGCGGACATGGTTCTCACCGACGATAATTACGCAAGCATCGTCGCGGCGATCGAGCAGGGGCGGATCATCTATTCCAACATCCGCAAGTTCGTCTACTTCCTGCTTGCCTGCAACGCAGGAGAAATTCTCATTATCTTCGGCGCGATGCTGTTGGGATTGCCCATCCCCTTAAGGCCGGTTCACCTGCTTTGGCTGAATCTGGTGAGCGACGGCGCTCCGGCGCTCGCTTTGGGGATGGAGAAGGGCGATCGCGACATCATGAAACAACCGCCGAGACCCGCGAAGGAGCCGGTCATCAATCGCGATATGGCAATCGGTATCAGTGTCATTGCCGTCGTTGACGCGATCGCCATATTGACGGTGTTCTACTTGGCCCTGCAGCGCTATCCCGGCCAGCTCGAGGCGGCCCAGACCATTGCCTTCGTCACCCTCTGCGTGTCGGAACTCATCCGAGCCTTCACGGCGCGCTCCGAGTACCTAAGCATTTTCTCCATCGGTGTGTTCTCCAACCGATGGATGGTATGGGCCGTTTCGGCGTCGTTCGTGCTCGTCCTGATGGTCGTGTACGTACCGTTCTTGCGGCCTTTCTTCGACACCGTGCCGCTGACGCTGGATGACTGGCTCTTCATGTTGCCTTTTTTCTTCGCCTCGCCGATCGCTATGGAGCTCGTCAAGCTCTACTTCCGACGCAGCACAACGACAGCGGTGGCATAGGCTCGGCGGCGGCATCAGTTGACGTCTTGGGACCGGCGGCGGCGCCGACCAGATGGTCGCTGCTCAGCAGGCTCTTGCGAGGTTCAGTGGCCGCCGAGCTGGTTCGGCGCGCTACCGTTTCGGTGACGCTGGTCTGGCGCTTCACTTGCAGACGCGGAAAGAGCCACGATCGAAATGGAAGTGATCGCGGTGCGCAGCGTTGTAATCCGGACCAAGAACCGAATCGAAATACCCGCACGCGCCGCGATGAATGTCGCGCAGGAATTGCGCGTCGCCGCCGTCGCTCCCCCAGTGATTTTGCACGCTAATGCGGCGGCCGTTGCCGAGCACGAAGCCTGCAATATCGAGCGCGTCGGCGGTCGCATGCTGGCTGCGCCGCGCGTCCTCCCGCCCATAAACGTTGCGGCACGCGTAGCTGCCGAAATGCTGTAAGCGCGTGACGCGTTGACCAAAATGTGCATCGGCAACCGGTTGCAGCACATGGTGCTCCCACATGGCCAACGACACCGCGCTGCGGCAACTCAATGCAAACGGTTCGCCGACGCTCGCGCTCGTGGCTTCCACGCGAACCGCGCTGGAATAGCCGCAGCCTGGACCGGTTTCGCGGTCGGGCAGTGGCGTGTAGCGCATGCGGGCCTGGCTTAGGACCGAGTGGCAGAGGGCCGAGTTTTGGGATACACGAGCGAGCTTGTACCGCGTCAAAAAGTTCGGCGTCTCGGCAATGACGAGCGGCGCCCAAGGATTGAAGCGGTCGGGGATTTTCAACGCACCGCTGCCAATCTGGTAGGCGAGCGCAAGCGCGGCAACGAAGAGCAGCAGCAAGAATAATCGCAGGCGCATACCCTACCCTGCAGATGCCTTTTCATTTGGAAGCGGCGCGTTCGCGCCTCGTGCGCTGGAGCGGCGCACTCGCAATTGGCGCAGCTGCGGGTTACGCATGCAGCCTTTTGCGCACGCCGATCCCCTGGATGCTAGGGCCATTGTTGGCCATCGCCATCGTGCGCGTCGCGGGTTTAGACATCGCCGCGCCGCCCGCGGCGCGGCAAATCGGACAGTGGATTATCGGGACCTCACTTGGACTGTATTTCACACCGCAGGTAATCGGGGAGGTCGGTGGTCTGTGGCACCTGCTGGCCGCGGGTGCGGTCTTCGCAATTGTCGTCGGGTATGTGTCGGGAATCGCGCTCGCCCGCATGGCCGGAGTGGATCGCACCACAGGCGTGTTTGCGAGTGTGCCGGGCGGCGCCGCTGAAATGGCAACGCTGGGAGAGCGGTTTGGCGCTCGCGTCGATCGCGTGGCCGCGGCACAGAGCCTGCGCATCTTGATTGTCGTGGCCGTGGTCCCTGCTGCGTATGCGCTTCTGGGGATCCATGGGAGCGATCGCTATCTGCCGAGTACGCGCACATTCGACCTCCAGGGATTCGTATGGTTGATGGCCGTAACTGGAGCAGCCGGCTTGCTGTTCCAGTTTTTGCATCTGCCCAATGGCTTCGTGCTGGGATCGCTGGCCGTCGCGATTCCGTTGACCGCCTTGGAGCTCGACCTCTCCGCAATCCCATTCTCCGTGTCCAATACCGGCCAGTATCTGCTTGGATGTGCATTGGGTTCGCGCTTTCAACCGGATTTTCTCCGTGGCGCGCATCGCTTCGTCGGGGCTGTGGTGGCCGCCGTTATCTTGTCGATGGGGTTGTCGGCGCTCTTCGGGGTGGGCATGGCCTATGTCACGGGGTTGGATCCCGGGACGCTGATCCTCGGTACCGCACCGGGCGGCATCGCGGAAATGAGCATCACGGCCAACGTCTTGCAACTCGGCGTGCCGCTGGTCACCGCATTCCACGTCACGCGCGTTGTCGTCTTGCTGCTCTGCACGGCACCGCTCTTCCAGCGCGTCCGGCAGTGGCGGCGGAAGCTCGACGGAGATGATTCGTCGTGATTTGGAATCCTGAGTGCTATTTGCAGTTCGCAGGCGAGAGGATCCGGCCCGCGCTTGACTTGCTCAACCGCGTGTCGCTTGTCTCTCCGCGTGCCATTGTCGACCTGGGCTGCGGTGCCGGGAACGTCACGCGTGTGCTTGGTGAGCGTTGGCCGAATGCGCGAATCACCGGGGTGGACAACTCCGCCGAGATGTTGGCCGCGGCACGAGAAAATACCGACGACGACGATCGGTATACGTTTATCGCCGCGGACCTTGCGGCGTGGAAACCCGGCGCGCCGGTCGATTTGGTCTATAGCAACGCCGCGTTGCAATGGTTGGACGATCATGCACGGCTCTTCCCGAGGATTGCCGCGATGATCGCTCCGGACGGGGTCCTCGCGGTGCAGATGCCGAACAATCATGCGTCGCCATCGCATACGGCGAGCGTCGAACTCGCCCGGAGCGAACGGTGGCGCGCGAAGCTCGAGCACCTGCTGCGTCCGAACCCCGTGGCCGATTCCCGCTACTACTACGCTCTCCTGGCTCCGCAATTCGCGATCGTCGATATCTGGGACGCCGAGTATTTGCAAGTCTTGCCGGCGCGCTCCGATGGCGAGCACCCTGTCGTCGCGTGGACGAGAGGTACCTGGCTCACACCATTTCTTGCAGCATTAGATCCGTCCGAGCGTGCGGAATTTCTAAACGATTACGCCAACCGGATGACCATTGCCTACCCTCGGGAAGCGGGAGGTGGCACCCTGTTTCCGTTTCGCCGCAAATTCATCGTTGCAAGCCGCTAGGCACGCGGGCTCCCCCCGGCGCAATGCGGTGAATGGCGCTTCGTGGTAAATTTTGACATTCTCTGCGGGGCACGTTTCGTAAGCGCGGATGTCCGCGTCGCCCTTTCTGCCCCGCCATTCCCGATAGCAGCCATGAACCAACCTGAATCGTTTGCTTCGCTCGCCGCCTCCGTCGGCGCGCCGGCGTATGTCCGCCATCCACAACTTTTGGGCTGGGTGCGGGAAATCGCCGCGCTGGCGCAACCCGACCGCATCGTCTGGTGCGACGGCAGCGACGCTGAGTACGACCGGCTATGCGCGGATATGGTCGCTGCCGGAACGTTCAAGAAATTGGCCCAGGAGATCCGGCCGAACAGCTACCTTGCCTGGTCGGATCCATCTGATGTTGCGCGCGTCGAAGACCGCACGTTCATTTGTAGTCAACAATCCGACGACGCGGGTCCGACCAATAACTGGGTTGCGCCTGCCGATATGCGCCGGACCCTGCAAGGATTGTTCGCGGGGTGCATGCGCGGGCGGACGATGTACGTGGTGCCGTTTTCGATGGGTCCGCTGGGGAGCCCAATCGCGCACATTGGGATCGAGCTCTCCGACAGTCCGTACGTCGTTGTCAGCATGAAGCTGATGACGCGAATGGGCCGCGCAGTCTTCGATGTACTCGGTGCCCATGGTGCGTTCGTGCCGTGCGTGCATTCGGTGGGGGCACCGCTCGCCATGGGTCAGCGTGACGTGCCATGGCCATGCAACAAGGACCACAAGTACATCGTGCATTTCCCGGAGACGCGCGAGATCTGGAGCTACGGATCGGGATATGGGGGCAATGCGCTGCTGGGAAAGAAGTGCTTCGCGCTGCGGATTGCCTCGGTCATGGGCCGGGACCAGGGATGGTTAGCGGAGCACATGCTGATCCTTGGCGTGACCTCGCCAGAAGGCGAGAAGACGTACGTGACCGCCGCGTTCCCCAGCGCTTGCGGCAAGACCAATTTCGCCATGCTGATCCCCCCGCCCGGGTTCGATGGGTGGACCGTGACCACGATCGGAGACGACATCGCTTGGTTAAAACCCGGGCCGGACGGTTATTTTCGTGCCATCAACCCGGAGGCTGGGTATTTCGGTGTTGCGCCGGGCACATCGTACGAGTCGAATCCGAATGCCATGCGCACGCTGGCGGCGAATGTCATTTTCACGAATGTCGCTCTAACCGACGACGGCGACGTATGGTGGGAAGGCATGACTCGGACGCCGCCCCCGCATCTTACCGATTGGCAGGGACGCTCATGGACGCCGGAAGACGGGAAGAACGGTCGCCGCGCTGCGCATCCGAATTCCCGATTTACCGTGTCGGCGACTCAGTGCCCGTCGCTCGACCCGGCGTGGGACGACCCTGCGGGTGTCCCGATATCGGCGTTCATCTTTGGCGCTCGTCGGTCTGACACGGTCCCGCTGGTCAGCGAAGCACGAACCTGGGAAGAGGGCGTGTACAAAGCGGCGACGATGGGCTCAGAAACGACCGCGGCGGCGACCGGTGCCGTCGGTGAGGTGCGCCGCGATCCCTTCGCCATGCTCCCGTTCTGCGGGTATCACGTCGGCGATTATTTTCGCCACTGGCTCGAGATGGGAAAGGCCGTTGTCCACCCGCCCAAGATTTTCAGCGTCAATTGGTTTCGCAAGGACGCCGATGGCAAATTTGCTTGGCCCGGTTTCGGTGAAAACATGCGCGTCCTGCAGTGGGTTGTCGAGCGCTGCCTCGGCCGTGCAGAAGCAGGGGAGACCGCGGTCGGGCTGGCGCCACGGTTTGCCGATCTTAATTGGCAGGGCAGCAATTTCGATGAGCTGCGATTCGCCAAGATCATGGATGTCAATGGTGCGCTATGGACACGTGAGCTCGCGTCGCACGACGCCCTGTTTGCCAAGTTGGGTAGCAAACGCCCGGCGGCGTTGCAGACCGAGCGCGACCGGTTGGCGGGCCAATTACAGCAGTAAGTGCCCGCTTCACCGCGACGCAGTTGGGTTCGCACGAAAGCTTGCGTGGTTCGTAACTCCGGGAGCAAACACAGCCGGAACCCACGGCGGATGCGTCGGCGGCAACCCTGGTCAAAGACGGAGCAATGTTTCACGTGAAACCAACGCGGGCAAGCCGGTAGTATTCCAGCTCTTCCTTTGCACGTAGCTCGATTATGAAGTTCCCAAAGCGTTTTGAAGTGATCGTGGTTGGCGGCGGTCACGCGGGCACCGAGGCAGCCCTTGCGGCGGCCCGCATGGGTTGCGCGACGCTGCTGCTGACGCACAGTCTCGAAACATTGGGGCAGATGTCCTGCAATCCGTCGATCGGGGGGATCGGCAAGGGTCATCTCGTTCGCGAGATCGATGCGCTCGGGGGAGCGATGGCAATCGCGGCCGACGAAGCGGGAATCCAGTTTCGCACGCTCAATTCGAGCAAGGGTCCAGCGGTGCGCGCAACGCGTGCGCAAGCCGACCGGGTGCTCTATCGGCAGGCAATCCGCTCCCGCCTCGAAAACCAGGAGAATTTGGCACTTTTCCAGCAAGGGGTCGATGACCTCATGCTGGAGGGGGATCGTGTCATCGGGGTGATGACCCAACTAGGGTTGGCTTTTGAAGCTCAAGCCGTGGTTCTCACCACTGGAACCTTCCTATCGGGGCTGATCCACGTTGGGTTAATTAATTACGAGGCCGGGCGCGCTGGGGATCCACCAGCCAAGCGGCTCGGCACTCGCTTGCGAGAAATCAATCTCCCCGTCGGTCGACTCAAGACCGGCACGCCCCCACGCCTGGATGGCCGCACGATCGATTTTGCGCCGCTTGCGGAGCAGCCCGGCGATGATCCGGCCCCAGTTTTTTCCTTTCTGGGCACGCGAGGGATGCATCCGCGCCAAGTGTCCTGCTGGGTTACGCACACGAATGCACACACCCACGCGATTATCCGCGGCGGCCTTGATCGATCTCCGATTTATTCAGGCGTCATCAAGAGCGCCGGCCCACGTTATTGCCCATCCATTGAGGACAAGGTTGTGCGCTTTACAGAGCGCGACAGCCACCAGATTTACCTCGAGCCGGAAGGCTTGCAAACAACTGAGATCTATCCCAACGGCATCTCGACGTCGCTGCCATTCGACGTGCAGCTTGATTTAGTCCGTTCGATCAAGGGTTGCGAACGCGCGCACATCGTACGACCCGGCTACGCGATCGAATACGACTATTTCGATCCGCGCGCGCTCAAGGCATCGCTCGAAACCAAGGCACTTCGGGGACTATTCTTCGCCGGGCAAATCAATGGGACGACGGGTTACGAGGAAGCCGCGGCGCAAGGGTTGCTCGCGGGCATCAACGCCGCCAGGCTGGTGCGCGACCAGGAGCCCTTTACCCCGCGCCGCGACGAAGCCTACGTCGGCGTCCTCGTCGACGACTTAATTACCCGTGGCGTATCCGAGCCTTATCGGATGTTCACTTCCCGCGCCGAGTATCGATTGCAACTGCGCGAGGACAATGCCGACTCGCGCTTGACTGAACACGGACGTCGCTTGGGCGTCGTCGACGACGCGCGCTGGGAGGCTTTTTGCCGCAAGCGAGAAGCAATCGACGCCGAGCTCGAGCGGTTGAAAGAAACGCACGTCAGCCCTCGAACTGTTACTGATCATCAGGCCAAGCGCGTGTTGGGACAAAGCTTAGAAAGAGAGTATGCGCTCGCTGACCTATTGCGGCGCCCGGAGGTTTCGTACGCCTCGCTGCTGACGTTGCCCGGTGCCGGACAGCCGGTTACCGACCCGGCCGTCGCGGCCTGCGTCGAGGTAGAGGCTAAGTACTCGGGCTATATCGGCCGCCAACAGGAAGAGATCGCGCGTCGGCTGATGCACGAGGCGACGCCGCTTCCGGCAAACTTTGATTATCGCCTCGTCCGCGGACTGTCCGCCGAAGCGCAACAAAAGCTCAACCTGCATCAACCGGAAACAATCGGCCATGCGGCCCGTATCTCCGGCGTAACACCGGCTGCGATATCGCTCTTGCTCGTCCACCTGAAACGCATCGGCCACGCCCCGTCCAATCGCTCAGCGCTCACAGCATGATCGCCGCTGCCGCGGCGTCCGGCCTAGCCGCCGATATCGCCGCGGGCCTAGCTACGCTTGGGCTCAACGTTCCGGAACCGGCACAACAAAAGCTCAGCGGATATGTCGATTTGCTGGCGAAGTGGAATCGAACCTACAACTTGACCGCGATCCGCGAGCGTGCGGACATGGTCGCGCATCACCTGCTCGATTCGCTCGCCGTGTTGCCGGCGCTCATGCCACGGCTGGCGACGACTGTAGGTTTGCGCCTGCTCGACGTTGGCGCCGGTGCGGGACTTCCTGGAATCCCTCTGGCGATCGCACGGCCCGATTGGGACGTGACGCTACTCGATTCCAACCGGAAAAAAGTCGCGTTCATGACCCAAGCCGCAATCGAGCTCGACTTAAGAAACGTCGTGCCGCACGCGGCGCGTCTTGAAGAGTTCACGCCGCAAGCCCAATTCGATGTGGTGATCGCGCGCGCATTTTCAGCGCTTGCGCCGTTCGTGCGGTCCTCGGCGCGGCACTTGGCGCCCGGTGGTCGGCTGGTCGCCATGAAGGGTCTCTATCCGGCGGAGGAGATCGCAACGCTGCCCCACGACTTTAGAATTCTCGCGGTCTCCCGATTGACGGTGCCGGGCCTCGCCGCCGAACGCCATCTGGTCATCATGGAACCAAACGACGCGTCAACGCGCGCGGGCCGATGACGCAGGTCATCGCGATCGCCAATCAAAAAGGCGGGGTCGGCAAGACGACCACAACCGTCAATCTGGCAGCAAGCCTCGTGGCGATGCATCGTCGCGTGCTCATGGTTGACCTCGATCCGCAAGGCAACGCCACGACGGGCGCGGGCCTCGACAAGCGGTCGTTTAAAGCGACGGTCTACCAAGTGCTATTGGGCGAACGGCGAATCGAAGACGTCCGTGTCGTTTCGCCGAGCGGCGGGTTCGACCTCGTACCCGCGAATCGCGAGCTCGCCGGTGCTGAGCTCGAGCTTGTCGAATTGCCCGAGCGCGAGACCCGCCTCAAAGAAGCATTGACCGAGGCTTTGTCGCAAATGAAAGCCGCGATTAGCGAAGTGGCGCCGGAATACGAATTCATTCTGCTCGATTGTCCGCCTTCGCTGTCGCTGCTCACGTTGAACGGTTTGTGTGCGGCGGATTCAGTGCTGATTCCGATGCAGTGTGAGTACTACGCACTGGAAGGATTGTCGGATCTCGTCCAGACAATCAAAAAAGTGGGCGCGCATTTGAATCCGAAACTCGAAATCGAAGGCTTGTTGCGCACGATGTACGACCCCCGCAACACGTTGTCGCAGAACGTTGCCGCCGATCTCGAGCGTCACTTCGGGGAGAAGCTCTACCGCACCATCATTCCGCGCAATGTGCGCCTGGCCGAAGCCCCGTCGCACGGGTTGCCGGCTTTGAAGCTCGAGGCGCAATCGAAGGGCGCGCAGGCGTATCTCGCGCTGGCAGGTGAGATGCTGCGCCGAATCGACGCGCGCAACGCGGCTCCGCTCCCGACTGCGGCTGCGGCAAGCATAGAAAGGCCAGAATGATTCGACCAAAGGGATTGGGCCGCGGCTTGGATGCTTTATTGTCCGGAGGCGAGGACGAAGCGCCGCGCGAAACGCTTGCTACCGTCGCTCTCGATCGGCTCGACCCAGGTCAATTTCAGCCGCGCTCAAGGATGGACGAATCGGCGCTGGATGAGCTCGCATCCTCCATTCGGGAACAAGGTGTGATGCAGCCGATCCTGGTGCGCCCGGCGGCTGGTGAGCGCTTCGAGATCATCGCGGGCGAGCGGCGGTGGCGAGCCGCACAGCGGGCCGGTTTAAACGAGATTCCGGTTCTGATCAAGGCAGTGCCGGACCACGCGGCACTCGCCTTGGCGCTCATTGAGAACATTCAACGCGAAGATCTGAATCCGCTGGAAGAGGCGATCGGCTTGAAACGGCTCATCGAGGAATTCGGCCTGACGCACGAGGCGGCAGCAAAGGCGGTTGGACGCTCACGCAGCGCCGTCAGTAACCTCTTACGTTTGACGCAACTTGCGCAGCCGGTACAGGACTCTCTGTTGAGCGGCGCGCTGGAAATGGGGCATGCGCGAGCGCTGCTATCCCTGCCGGCCGGGCAGCAGTCGCTCACGGCAAACCGCGTTGTCAACCAGCACATGTCCGTGCGCGAAACCGAGCGACTCGTGTTCACCCTCTTGAATCCGGCGACACTTTCGGGCCGGAGCAGTTCGCGCAAAAAGAAGGACGCCGACACGTCGCGGCTCGAAACCGAGCTCGCGGAGGCATTGGGCGCAAAAGTGACCATCGAGGCGAATCGGCGCGGCGCGGGGCGCCTCGTGATCGCGTACTCGAGCCTCGAGCAATTGGATGGGATTTTGGCGCGGCTCAAGTAGGTGACACGCGGCACCACCCGTTCAGCGGTGGATGCTGTCACCACCACTTCCTACGCTCGCAATCGGCTGCTGTCGGTAGCGACGACGGCCTCAATGAGCCGCCGCCGCACCGCGACGCCTAACGCATCGCTTCCCTTGGTACACGGGCTGGCGTCTGCAAAAAAACGCGCCCGTTCAGGTCATTTGCTTCAGCAAGGTTTCCGCGTCCGACACTTCGTATTTACCGGCGTTCTCGACGTTCAGCGTCTTGACCACGCCATCGTCCACCAACATCGAAAAGCGCTGCGAGCGCATGCCAAGGCCGCGCGCGCTTAAATCGAATTCGAGGCCAAGTGTTTTGGTGTAGTGTCCGCTGCCGTCGGCGAGCATGCGGATCCTCTTGGACGTCTTTTGCTCGCGCCCCCACGCGCCCATCACGAAGGGATCGTTGACCGATAGGCAGACGATTTCGTCGACTCCCTTCGCCTTCAACTTCTCGACGTTCGACAGAAAGGATGGGACGTGCTTGGCCGAGCACGTTGGCGTAAATGCGCCCGGGACGGCAAAGATCACGACTTTTTTGCCTTTGGTCAGATCCTCGACCTTGACCTCGGTCGGACCGACCGGGCAACCTGGGGTTTCGACTTCGTTGAATTCAGAAAGCGTTCCAGGCGGAAGCTTGTCGCCGACTTTGATCGACATGGAATTCTCCTATGACAGTTAGAACGAGCCGCGATTGTACGAGAATCGCTCGGTTATCATGGCAACGATCAAAAACTGTAGAGCGAGGTGTAGCGTCTCGTCGATGGCCGAGCGGGCGAAACCTCGATTTCCAGCACGGGAGAAACGATGAGCGAAGCCTTGGCCGTTGCCCCAAGCGAGCGTACCGGCGCAAATTCTACTCGGCTGCTGATCGCCACCCGCAAGGGACTCTGGACCTTGCAGAGTGACGCCGCGCGAAGAACGTGGACGCTTGCCGGACCGCAGTTTCTCGGCCACATCGTGCACCACGCAACGGCCGATCAGCGTGCCGGCAAGACGATGTTGGCCGCGGCGCGCACAGGACACCTCGGTCCGACGATCTTTCGCTCCCCCGACGGCGCGACGTGGCAGGAGGCGAAGCAACCGCCGGCGTTCGAACCCGGCAGCGGCCGGACGGTGGATCATACGTTTTGGTTGGCGCCCGGCCACGCGTCGCAGCCCGGCTTCTGGTACGCCGGCACGTCGCCACAGGGCCTGTTTCGTTCCGAAGACGACGGCGTTACGTGGGTCGGCGTTGCCGGCTTTAACGCCCACCCGCAGCGCAAGGCATGGTGCGGCGGCGATCAGGATGGAACACCGGACGGACCGAAGCTCCATTCGATCCTGATCGACCCGCGCGACGCGCGGCACATGTATATCGGCATGTCCAGCGGCGGCGTATTCGAGTCGACGGATGCGGGCGCCGATTGGCGGCCGCTCAATAGCGGCGTGCGCGCCGACTTTCTGCCTGAGCCAACGCCTGAGTACGGACATGACCCACATTGCGTGCGTCTCGCGAGCGGCAATCCAGACCGCCTGTACCAACAGAATCATTGTGGTCTCTACCGCCTCGATCGGCCCGGCACGCAGTGGCAGGACATCGGCGTCGGTATGCCGCCATCGGTCGGCGCGATCGGCTTTCCGCTGGTCACACATGTTCATGATCCGGAGACGCTTTGGGTGTTTCCGATGGACGGGTCGGACGTCTGGCCCCGTGTATCACCGGGTGGCGAACCAGCGGTCTATCGCTCCCGCGACGGCGGCACGACTTGGCAGCAGCAGCGCGATGGTTTGCCGCCGACGCAGGCGTGGTGGACGGTCAAGCGCCAAGCGATGACCGTCGATCGCTTCCCGACCGCCGGCGTGTACTTCGGCACCACCTCGGGGGAGGTGTGGGGAAGCCGCGACGAGGGCGAAACCTGGCAGCGCTTAGCCGCGCATCTCCCTCACATCTACGCGGTTGAAGCGGCGTGATTCCGGATGTCAATCCGCGCCGGACGAGGTGATACAGTGACCCAGCGCGAGATTTCGCTGCGGCGAGCAAGATAGCTGCCAGCAACATGCCGATCGTTGTGGCCAGGGCTGGCGCCATCGACATCGCGATTGCGGGCTCGGTGCTCGTCCGGGCGTAATCGTCAAGCGTTGCGCCGCGCCGTGGACCCGCACGTCTTTCGCATCGAGATCCCTAGACTGCTGCGCTCGTACACGCACCAGGCGCCGCTCGTGACCGTGGTCCTCTCCGAACCAAACCCGACGCTCGGCGCCGTCCTCAGCGCGCTCGACCGCGCCTACCCTGGAATTCGTTTTCGCATTATCGATGAGCAGAGCCGTTTGCGGCCGCACATCCAGGTCTTTGTCGACGCTTCGATCGAGCGCAACCTCGCTGCGCAATTGCCAATGGATGCCAGAATCATGATCGTCGGGGCGCTCTCTGGCGGGTAGCAAGTGCTCACTCCGAGCCGCGACCGACAATCAACGGATCGCGAAACGGACGCCGCGTTGCAGTGCAACATTCCGTTGGCGGCAACAGCCGAAGTCGGTTAGAATCAATAGGTTTGCGAGGCTCCAGCAATTGCAATCGATGGGCGCCGCGCTGCGAGACGCGTCTCTACCTTGCCGCTTTCCCTTCGCCCGTATCGCCTGGTTTTGCAATGGCAGGCGGTCGCGACGTGCGCGATCGCTGCGGTGGCGGGTTTGTGGGCGGGGGGTCATGCGGCGCTGTCGGCGGTACTGGGAGGGGTCGTGAGCTTGACCGCGTCCGCCGTCTACGCATTCGTGCTTGCGCTGTCGCGGCCGACCACCGCAGGCGGTTCACTCTCGGCGATGTTTCGCGCCGAGGCAAGCAAGATTCTCTTGATTCTGGGACAGTTGTGGCTGGTGCTAGCGACGTACAAGGATGTCGTGCTGGCGGCCTTTTTCGTGGCGTTCGTGGTCACCGTCTTACTCAATCGAATGGCTCTTCTCGACCGCAGTTCGTAAACCCTCGGTAGCGATTTCATGGCGGCCGGAACCTACGCTTCTCCCACTGAGTACATCCAGCACCACCTGACCTTTCTGGCCAAACCGGTCGGAGCGGGGAGCTTCTGGACAATCCACGTCGACACGATCGTCGTGTCCTTGCTTCTCGGTGTTATCGGGCTGGGATTTCTCTGGCTCGTGACGCGCAAGGCGACCGCAGGCGTGCCCTCGAAAGTGCAGGCGTTCGTCGAGCTGACGGTCGATTTTGTGCATGAGCAGGTGCGCGGCATCTACCACGGCGACAGCCGCTGGGTCGCTCCGATCGCGCTTACCGTGTTCATCTGGGTCATCTTGATGAACGCGATGGATTTCTTGCCGGTAGATATCATGGCTTTGTTCTACGAGCACGTGCTGCACCAGCACAACTGGCGCAGCGTGCCCACCGCAGACGTGAATACGACGTTTGCGCTTGCGCTATCGGTGTTCGCCCTGATGATCTTCTTCAGCATCAAGGCTAAAGGCTTCTCCGGCTGGGTGAAGGAGCTCTTCACCGCGCCGTTTGGCAACCACGTGCTGCTGTGGCCGTTCAATTTCCTGTTTCAGCTCGTCGAGTACCTGTCGAAGCCTCTGTCGCACAGCCTGCGACTCTTCGGCAACATGTATGCGGGCGAAATCATCTTCCTGTTGCTGGGTCTCTGGGCCGCAACGGGCCTTGCCGGAACCATCTTCGGCGGCGTGCTCAATCTCGGCTGGGCGATTTTCCACATCTTGATCGTCGCGCTGCAAGCCTACATTTTTATGATGCTGACGATCGTGTATCTGGCAATGGCCGAAGAGCACCATTAAAACTGCCGCGATAACTGATCCAAAACGAGTTCTTACACACCCGCAATCGAAAGGACCGCAACATGGAAGACAAGCTGCAACTGCTGGCGCTGATCCAGGCCAATACCGCCATCGGCATTGGCCTTATCATCGGTCTCGGCGCGCTGGGCGCGTGCGTCGGAGTGGGCATCATGTGCTCGCGGTTTCTTGAAGGCGCCGCGCGCCAGCCCGAGCTCATGCCGCAACTGCAAGCGAAAGTGTTCCTGCTGCTGGGCCTGATCGACGCGTCATTCATCATTGGCGTGGGCCTCGCGATGCTCTTCGCCTTCGGCAACCCGCTGCTCGCAGTCGTCCAGTAGCCAGGCGTGCATCTAGAGCCTTCCGCACGAGTCTCGCGATGAACTTCAATCTGACGCTTTTCATGCAGGCCGGGGCTTTTTTGGCCTTCATCTGGTTTTGCGCACGCTTCATCTGGCCACCGCTGATGCGCGCGATCGAGACGCGCCAAAAGCAAATTGCCGATGGCTTGGCCGCGGGCGAGCAGGGCCGCAAGGACTTGATCAACGCTGAAAGCAGAACCGCCGAAATCCTCTCCGAGGCGAAGGCGAAGGCAGCGGAGATCATCGCGACAGGCGAAAAGTTCAAAGCCGAGGCGATCGAGCGCTCGAAGGGAGAGGCAACAGTCGAGGCCGATCGGATTCTCGCCGCGGCGAAGGCGGAAATCGCGCAGGAGGTCGCGCGCGCGAAGGAGCAATTGCGCGACCAGGTGGCGGAGCTCGCAGTCGAAGGAGCCAGCAAGATCTTGCAAAAAGATGTCGACGCCCGAGCACACGCGGAGCTGCTCGCGCAGCTGAAGCAGAAGCTCTAAGCCCCGGCGCCTAGAGACGCTAGTCGGGCGAAGTAACCCACGTTTATTAAGCGCACCGAACGACTCACAACCCCACATCGCGCGCCATGGCCGAAGAGATCACCGTCGCCCGACCCTACGCGGAAGCGGCATTTGCGCTTGCCCGCGACGGCGATGCGCTGCCGGTCTGGTCGGAAATGTTGCGCCTTGCAGGTTCGATATTGGCCGATCCGGAGATGGTCACCGCGCTCGGCCACCCCAAGCTGACACTTGCGGATAAGGAAGCGCTTCTGCTGTCGGTCTTGGGCGATGAGCTGAATCGCGAGGGACGCAGCTTCGTCCGAGTCCTGATCGAGGCCGATCGGATCGCGCTGCTTCCGGCGATCGCGCAACTGTTCGAAAAGCTGAAGGACGCAAGAGACGGCGTGGCGAAGGCGACGATCGAAACTGCTTTTCCCATGGACGACACACAGCTCCAAGAGTTGACGGCGGCGCTCGAGCGGCGCTTTGGCCAAAAGATCGAGGCAACCGTTACCGTGAGACCGGAATTGATCGGAGGCGCACGCGTGAGCGTCGGTGACATCGTTCTCGATGGCTCGGTGCAAGAGCAGTTACGGGCGATGGCGACCGGGCTGCGCGCGTGAGGCAGGGTCTTTCCACCGCTTTTTCCACTCTGAATCGACTGGCTTCGCCAGCGATTCAGAGGAAATCTAATAGAGCCGGGCCAAAGCAGGTTTTTACTTTGGCCCGAAGGAGCCGTGATGCACCTGAATCCATCTGAAATCAGCGAGCTCATTCGGAGCAAAATCCAGAACCTCGACACGGCAGCCGAAGTGCGCACGCAAGGCACTGTCGTGTCGATCTCCGACGGCATTTGCCGCATTCACGGTCTCTCGAGCGCGATGCAAGGCGAGATGCTCGAATTTCCGGACAACACGTTCGGTCTCGCCTTGAATCTCGAGCGCGACTCGGTCGGCGCGGTGATCCTCGGCGCCTACGAGCACATCACCGAAGGCGATACCGTCAAATGCACCGGTCGCATTCTCGACGTCCCCGTTGGACCCGAGCTGATCGGCCGCGTCGTCGATTCGCTCGGTCGTCCCATCGACGGCAAGGGCCCGGTGAACGCCAAGATGCGCGACGTCATTGAGAAGGTCGCGCCGGGCGTGATCGAGCGCAAGAAGGTCCAGCAACCCGTGCAAACAGGCTTGAAATCGATCGATGCGATGGTGCCGATCGGCCGCGGCCAGCGCGAATTGATCATCGGCGATCGCCAGACCGGCAAGACCGCGGTGGCCGTCGACACCATCATCAACCAGAAGGGCAAGGATTTGATCTGCGTCTACGTCGCCATCGGGCAAAAGGCGTCGTCGATCAAGAACGTCGTCAAGAAGCTCGAGGAAAACGGGGCGATGGAGTTCACGATCGTCGTCGCCGCGTCGGCGTCCGAATCCGCGGCGCTGCAATACATCGCGCCGTATTCCGGCTGCACGATGGGCGAGTATTTCCGCGATCGCGGCCAGGATGCACTCATCATTTATGACGACCTTACCAAGCAGGCGTGGGCGTACCGGCAGGTGTCGCTGCTTTTGCGTAGGCCGCCGGGCCGCGAAGCTTATCCGGGCGATGTCTTCTATCTGCACTCGCGCCTGCTCGAGCGCGCCGCGCGCGTGAACGCGGAGTATGTCGAGAAGTTCACCAAGGGCGAAGTGAAGGGTAAGACGGGCTCGCTCACTGCGTTGCCGGTCATTGAAACGCAAGCCGGCGACGTGACGGCATTCGTGCCGACGAACGTCATCTCGATTACCGACGGCCAGATTTTTCTGGAAACCGACCTTTTCAACGCAGGTATCCGACCCGCGATCAACGCCGGTATTTCGGTGTCGCGCGTCGGCGGCGACGCGCAGACGAAAGTCATCAAGAAACTAGGCGGCGGCGTGCGCTTGTCGCTTGCCCAATATCGCGAACTCGCCGCGTTCGCACAGTTCGCCTCCGATCTGGACGAAGCGACGCGCAAGCAGTTGGACCGCGGCCGTCTGGTCACCGAGCTCATGAAGCAGCCGCAGTATTCACCGTTGTCGGTCGCCGATCAGGCGCTCACGCTTTACGCGGTGAACAAGGGTTACTACGACGACGTGCCAGTGGAAAAGGCGCTGGCGTTCGAATCGTCGTTGCGGCAATTCATGCACGGCAAGTATGCGTCGATCGTCGACCGGATCGCCGAGACGAACGACTTGACCGCTGACGACGAGAAAGCGCTTTCCGCGGCGATCGAGGACTTCAAGAAGACCGGTACGTTCTAAGCAGGCGCACGAACAAAGCGATAGGCAGCGATCGACCATGGCCGGCTCCAAGGAAATCCGCAACAAGATCAAGAGCGTGCAGAACACGCGCAAGATCACCAAGGCGATGGAGATGGTCGCGGCCTCGAAGATGAAAAAGGCGCAGGATCGGATGCGCGCCACGCGCCCATATGTGACGCGCATGCTGCAAATCGCCATTCATCTGTCGCAAGCGAACACCGAATACAAGCATCCATTCCTTGTGAAGCGCGAGAACGTGAAGCGCGTAGGCGTGCTGGTCGTGACCACCGACAAGGGCTTGGCCGGCGGTCTCAATACAAATGTGTTGCGGCTCGTGACGCAAGCGCACAAGGATTGGCGTGCGAAGGCGGTCGAGATCGACTACGCGGCCATCGGCAACAAGGGATTGGGTTTCCTGCAGCGGATGGGCGGCAACGTCGTGTCCTCGGTCGTGCAATTGGGTGACCGCCCGCATCTGGAACGCCTCGTGGGATCGATCAAGGTTCTGCTCGATGCATACGTCGCGGGCAATCTCGACGAGGTACACGTTTTTTACACGAATTTCGTCAACACGATGCGGCAGGTGCCGCTCAAGGGCCAGTTGCTGCCGATCCCCGATGAATATCGCGCGCCGGACGGCAGCGTGCACAAACCGGAAGCGCAGAGCGGGTCGTGGGATTACATCTACGAACCGGATGCGCGGGAATTGCTCGACGGCGTGCTGCGCCGCTATGTCGAGGCGATCGTGTTCCAGGTCGTCAATGAGAATCTGGCTTCCGAGCAATCGGCGCGGATGGTGGCGATGAAATCCGCCTCGGACAACGCGGGCAAGATCATCGGTGAGCTGAAACTCATCTATAACAAGACGCGGCAGGCGGCGATCACCAAGGAACTCTCGGAAATTGTCGGCGGCGCGGCCGCCGTTTAAGGAAAAGTCATGAGTCAAGGAACCATTGTTCAATGCATCGGCGCGGTGGTCGATGTTGAGTTTCCGCGCGATGCCATCCCGGAAATCTACGACGCCCTCAAATTGGACGAAATCGGTCTGACGCTCGAAGTCCAGCAACAGTTAGGCGACGGCGTCGTGCGCACGATCGCGCTCGGATCTTCCGATGGGTTGCGGCGGGGTATGCCGGTGGTCAACACCAACTCGCCGATCATGGTGCCGGTCGGCCCGAAAACGCTGGGCCGGATCATGGACGTGCTCGGCCGACCGATCGACGAAGCCGGCGACATCGGCGCCGAGCAGACGATGTCGATCCACCGCCAAGCGCCGCCGTACGAAGAGCTCGCGCCGTCCACCGAGCTGCTCGAAACGGGCATCAAGGTGATCGATCTGGTCTGTCCGTTTGCCAAAGGCGGCAAGGTCGGTCTCTTCGGTGGCGCCGGCGTGGGCAAGACCGTAGCCGTGATGGAATTGATCCGCAACATCGCAGTTGCGCACGAAGGCTATTCGGTGTTCGCGGGTGTGGGCGAGCGCACGCGTGAGGGCAACGACTTCTATCACGAGATGAAGGATTCCCAGGTCCTCGACAAGGTCGCGTTGGTCTATGGGCAGATGAACGAGCCCCCGGGCAACCGGCTGCGCGTCGCGCTGACTGGCTTGACGATGGCCGAATTCTTCCGCGACGAGGGACGCGATGTGCTGCTCTTCGTCGACAACATCTATCGCTTCACCTTGGCGGGTACCGAAGTGTCCGCGTTGCTCGGCCGGATGCCCTCCGCCGTTGGCTATCAACCGACATTGGCCGAGGAAATGGGGCGGCTGCAGGAGCGCATCACGTCGACCAAGACCGGGTCGATCACGTCAGTTCAAGCCGTGTACGTGCCGGCGGACGATTTGACCGACCCCTCACCGGCGACGACGTTCGGCCATTTGGACGCGACGGTCGTTTTGTCGCGCGATATCGCGTCGTTGGGCATCTATCCCGCGGTCGACCCGCTCGACTCGACGTCACGGCAGGTCGACCCGCACATTCTGGGTGACGAGCACTACAACACGACACGTCGCGTGCAACAGACGCTACAGCGGTACAAGGAGCTGCGCGACATCATCGCGATTCTCGGCATGGACGAGCTCTCCCCCGAGGACAAGCTCGCCGTGGCGCGCGCGCGGAAGATCCAGCGCTTTCTGTCGCAGCCGTTCAACGTCGCCGAAGTGTTCACCGGGACGCCGGGTAAGTACGTTTCGCTCAAGGACACGATCAAGGGTTTTCGCATGATCGTCGATGGCGAATGCGACCAATTGCCCGAGCAGGCATTCTATATGGTCGGCCCGATCGAGGAAGCTTTCGAAAAGGCGAAGACGCTCCAATAGCAAACATCCAGAGACTGATTGAGATGCCACGGGCGAGGTCCGACGTGCAGGTTCGTTCAAGCGGCGTCGGGGCACCGGTGCGATTCCGATGAATGTTCATGCGTCGCCGCTTAACTCTCCTGCACGTCGTTGCAGCCGTCGGCGCAAAATGCTAATGGTCATTCCTCAAGACTTGCCCTAGCCATGGCTAATACTATCCACGTCGACGTTGTCAGCGCCGAAGAGCAGATCTACTCGGGTGAGGCGGAATTTGTCGTCTTGCCGGGGATAGAAGGCGAGCTCGGCATCTATCCGCGGCATACGCCGTTACTGACGCAGATCAAACCCGGCGCCGTGCGCATCAAGATACCGGGCAAGGCGGAAGAGGAATTCGTGTTCGTCCAAGGGGGGTTTCTCGAAGTGCAGCCGACCACGGTGACAGTGCTCGCCGACACGGCGATCCGGGGCCACGATTTGGACGAAGTCCAGGCGCTCGAAGCCAAGAAGCGCGCCGAAGAAGCGATGTTGCACAAGGGCGCGGAGGAAGATTTCGCGAAGGCGCAAGGGGAGCTTGCTGCGGCTCTCGCGCAATTGGAGGCGATTCGCCGTTTCAAGAATCGCGCGGGGTGATGCTTTGGTCAGCCAGGGTGTGCGAAGCTAAAGTCCCTCGTGAGTCAAAGCGGCCAACGCAAAGAGGGGATGCGCATTGAGCACGACGCCTTTGGCGACGTGCGGGTCTCTGCCGAGCGGCTCTGGGGAGCGCAGACGCAGCGCTCGGTTGAAAACTTCCCGATTGGTGTCGACCGGTTTCGTTTTGGCAAGGCCGTCATTCGCGCCTTTGGTCTCGTCAAACAGTGCGCCGCGCGCGCTAACCTGAAGCTCGGCGAGCTTCCGGCCGACCGCGCAGAGTTGATTGCTCGCGCTGCGCAGGAAGTCATCGACGGCCAGTGGGATGCGGAGTTTCCGCTGGTGGTGTTCCAAACGGGCTCGGGCACCCAGTCGAACATGAACGCGAACGAGGTCATCGCCAACCGTGCGATACAGCTCGCGGGAGGTGTTGTCGGCTCGAAACAGCCGGTGCATCCGAACGACGACGTCAACTTAAGCCAGTCGTCCAACGACGTC
>Ga0136617_10000768_pt1 | contig 27792 bp, 25 predicted proteins | sample AntDrymUQ3222106_2_FD_129672 | JGI IMG/M metagenome (GOLD analysis project Ga0136617, IMG submission 129672) | Polar desert sand microbial communities from Dry Valleys, Antarctica - metaG UQ322 (21.06) | ecosystem: Environmental > Terrestrial > Soil > Desert | place: Antarctica: Dry Valley...
ATCCGTCTTTCTCGACATAAAAGAGATCATCTTTGAAGTAGATTAAAAAATCTTTCTGCATCTTGTTATAAAGGAGGCAGCGCACGTGATTTTTAAACCTTGATTCGGGAAAGATTCGGAAAATGGTTGAAACAATTCGGTTCATTATAAATTTATACAAAACTCATAACGCAACAATACCAAAAGTATTATTCAGTAATATTCTTTGCCCACTTTTCAATGTAGTTCCTTTATGAATTCCCCTGAAATCGGCGAGAATCAAAGTTCCAGCTTTGCCGATACAGACAAATTCTTCATAATTTCTTTCTTTTTTAATGGATTCAATTTCTTGCCAAAAGAAATGTCCGTACCTGCCGCTTTCGCCGTCAATTTCATATTCCAAATGATATTTATATTTCCAAGGATGCTGTTCGTGACTTCCCTTATAATAAACGAAAGGAGCGTTATAAATACTAACATCAGTCAAATATAAAAACGCTTTGAATCTATGTCTCCAATCATCAAAATGCGCCAAATCTGACGAAAGAAGATGCCCTGCCTCTAGTTTGTAATCCGCTTCTCTTCTATAAGACGCAGCTTTTTTGGAAACATATGCTTTAGCTATCTCGAAAATTAATTTATCGTCGAAAAACTTTTCTTTTGCCGTATTCGATATTTTATCCACGTCGTGTATTCTAAAGGACTTCTGTTTAACTTGGTGTTCTGCAAAATCTCCCTTTCCCTTATACGTCCCTTGCAAAACTTGGTCTGCGGATTCTTGGAGTTCAGAAATTATGGCATCGCAAATTTCCCTTGAAAGATAATTCTCAATGACGATTATTCCGTCTTTGACTAAAGCATCCAAAATATCCGGTCGTGTCGTTAAAGTATAAGCTACTTCGCACGGTCGGTATTGACGGTATCTTTGTAAATGATAATAGAATCTGTTTCTTTTTATTAAAGGATATTTTTCTATTAAATCTTGCACAAACTTTTTCATACTGTTATCAATTTAATCTATTAAACACCGTTATGTTCAGCTTCAAAAATAGTTTAGCCTTTTAAAGTCAAGTTTCACTCATACAAAGGCTTTTTAAAGATATGTCGAAAAGATAGTATATCTCTTCCGAAAAAAAAGACGACCGCCAATATAAAAACCGCTAGAGGAATTATATTAATTAGGTATGGAGCAAAGAACTGGCGCACGTGATTTATTAGAAAAAACGCTCCATATGAAAGAACAACTAATGTTGATATAACATGGTTTTTGGAAAGCGACAGATAATCGCATTTATGATATTTGTAATGCCTAACAAACAAATACGCTACCAAAAACTGCGTAAATTTCGTAACGAAAAGTGCCATACAAACTCCATATATTCCAAACATCGGAATAAAAACGATATTGGAAATCATGCCGACAATAAGTATCACCAAACTAATCCAAGGCAGTACTTGGGTTTTATTATGAAAGAATAAAGGCACGGTGTAAATAACGTAATATACTTGAAATACATAAACCAAGATGAGCCAGGACACATAATCTTGAATCGCTTGATATGTTTCGGAAATAAAAATCTTCAAAACGGGAATGATGACTGCTATTGCCAGAGTGATGATGCCTAAAACAATTAAATGAAACAGAACATTTATTTTTTTTACTTCCGATAAAGACTGTCCTTTGACCTCTGCCAGCAATTTATAAATATGAGGAGATACGGCGTTGAAAATGGCGTAGATTAAAACGGAGATCACGGAAGCAAGTAGAAAAGCAAAATTGTATAAACCCAGAGTATCGAGTTCAAAGTTCCGCTCTATCATTATCTTATCAATATTGTTGTATGCCATCAGCAGCAGCAAATATGGAATTAACGGCAGCGAATAGAAGAGAGAGTTTTTGAGATAATCTATTTTGAACTTAATACCGTGCTTAATAAAATAATTTAGTAAAAGTATTGTGGAAACTATCGTCGCGCCTATCGCTCGACCGGTTACGTTGCCTATTGCTTCCGCCTTAAAATAAACGACTCCTATCAAGATACCAAATACGGAAGTAAAGAAGAAAGATAGAGAAACCAGCGAATACGTTAAAACTTCTTCTCTATTACGGTAATAGCTTAAAAAAATAGCGTGAACCGCGGTCGAAAAAGTAGTGAAGAATACCATGTTTCCATACTTTGAAAAAGTAAATTGCTCGTTTTGCAAAAGGCTTCTAAAAATAAAATCGCCCGAAAAATAAAGTATGACCCAAAATAAAACTCCGCCCGCGATGAATGCCAACAACGTTGTTGACATCAGTCCTTTAACCAACTTTTCTTTTTTGTGGTAATTAAAATAAATTCGTGAAAAACCGCCGTCTAATCCGAAACAAATAAAGACTGTCAAAAATCCTTGGAAGATAGCAGCCAAAGCAACCAACCCGAATTCATCCGGCGATATAAATCTGGAATAAACAGGTGCTAATAAAACATTCGCCGCTAAAGGAAGAAAACCTAAAACAACATAGAGGAACGAATTTTTTAATAGCGTTTTCTTACTAGACGACATCCTTTTGTAATACTTCCTTTAATCTTCGGCTTGCATTTCCATCCGCTTTATAAAAATATCTTTTGACAAAGCGATTCATACTTTCCTCTTTTTTTTGATAGCTATCAAAATTAATGTCTTCTTCATCAAAAGAATGATAATCAAGTATTTGCGCTAATCCCAACGCGTTTATATCATCCTGATAGCTTGACTGCTTCCAAATCTTGAATAAACAGCATCTATTGAAGTAAATTGCCGGAAGCGTAAGCGTCGAGCTAAATCCGAACACTCCTTTGCTTTCAAAAATAAGTTCTACCGTATCCGTATCCTTCACATATTCTATATTTGGATGGTCCAACAAAAAATCGTCGTCGTATGAATATGGGTGCAGTTTTATTTTGAGTTTTGCCGAGTCCTTTTCCGCAAAATCAGCCAATTTTTTATAAAAATTATTAGTCTGTTCTTTCGATATGCCAAAACCTGGTGATGCGAAATCTTTCATTTCAGACCAAGGCTCGTCTATCAATAAATAATAATCCTTTTTTTTATTTTGCGTCTTCGGCTTATAATTGAAATAGATATCCATTTCAGGATTTCCTATTTCAATCAACTGGTCTTCCTTAATTCCGTCCCTTTCACAATAAATAGAAGCATTATCTTTAGTGAAGACCACATAATTTGAAGCGGTTCTAAATTTCGATGGTGCGTTCTTGACTGCCTCGACTTCTAAGTATCGGCGTTTTAAATACTGGAATTTTATCATGTAAATTATTGCCAAAGGATTTACGAAGGATACAGAAAGCAGAAAAAACCGAAGTAAAAAGAATCGGTCAACTTCTACGGCAGACCGGTTGAACTGTCCGGTTCTTTTACGTTCCTTCATTTCTTCAACAGACCAATTCAAATAATCGGAATAGCGATGAAACATTCCGTGCTGCACAACGAGCGTTTCGATTTTTCTTTCTCTGGCTACTACATTAAGGGCAATGGTAACCATACTTTCAATCGCCATAAATACTATTTTGTCAGGCTCAATTTTGTTGATAATATCCTGCACCGATGAAAAATCTGACCAGTAAAGAATATTTGAACTTCCACTATAATTTATCTCATTTTCGGGTTTTGTGAGATGGAATAGATAATAAAATTCAAAGTCGTTTTGCAGAGCGTTGAAGGCGTGTAGCCAGCCTTTGCGATGATACCCCCAACACAACAAAATTCTAAGTTTCCTGTCTTTTATTGCTTTATTAGACACAATCTCGCCTCAGTAAATTTCTGGCATTAACTCCCTACGTTACCTTATCTTTAAGTTGAACATTTTAATTGAAGTTGAGCTATTATATCCGAATTATTATTTATCAGACTTTCTCAAACAGCCAAATTGTAACGTCGTCAAAACCGTCTTCCGCTGTTAGATAACCTTGTTTGAGAAGTTGTAATTCGGGGAAAAGCTCTTGATACATTTTTCCATAATCGCGTTTAAAAAGTGCGCCGCTTTGTTCGCGGTAAGGAACTTCCGTTGTTTCTTCTGCGAAATACTCGCCACACAGAACATACTTTTTTGAGCAGCGCACGATTTCCGCAATCACGAGCGGCAAAGTAGTTTCCGGTTGATGAATCAATACGCCCATTGTATAAACCATATCGAAATAATTATCGCGGAACGGCAGCGTCCGCGCCGGAGTCCAGACCGTGTTGACTTCCGACATATTTTTTCGCAAGTCCGCCAAAGCCTTCCGGTTGATATCAATGCCGTAGACTTCGTGTGGCTCGACGTGCGCCGTAACGCATTGCAGATTTAACCCCACGTTGCAACCGACTTCCAAAATACGCTTGACCGGAAATTCTGTTAAAATTTGCGTCCAAAAAGGCTCACGGCTATTAGGGGCATTACGATTGCGCTCGACGTATGCGTTGCCGAAATCGCCACCCCATAAATCTTCCAATCTTTTAGTTTCTGCCGTTTGATTTGTCATAAAATTATCGTTTTCTAAAAATTAAAGTCTGACGTTAACGCCTTTCGCGCGCAAATAAGATTTCGCTTCGAGCGGCGTTTGCTGCGTGAAGTGAAAAATGCTGGCGGCGGCGACCGCCGAAGCCTCGCCCTCGATTAAAACCTGCGCCATATCTTCGTAACTGCCCGCGCCGCCCGAAGCTATCACGGGAATCGAAACCGCCTCGCAAACGCTTTTAGTCAATTCAATATCATAGCCGGTCATCGTGCCGTCGCGGTCAATCGAGGTCAGCAAAATTTCGCCCGCGCCTAATCGCTCACATTCGCGGGCAAAAGCAATCGGCTCTTTACCCGTCGGACGAGTTCCCGAATGCGTATAAACTTCATAGCTTCCGTCGTTGTGTCGTTTGAAATCAATCGAAACGACGACGCATTGCGCTCCGAAGCGTTCCGAGATTTGCGTAATCAATTCGGGGTTTTCGACTGCCGCCGTGTTAATCGAAATTTTGTCCGCGCCGACTTTCAAAAGTCCGCGCACGTCTTCGATTGAACGAATTCCGCCGCCGACCGTGAGCGGCATAAAGCAATCGTCCGCCAACTCGTCAATCAATTGAAAATCGGGCGGGCGATTATCTTTCGTCGCAGTAATGTCGAGAAACACGAGTTCGTCAACCTGCCGCATATTATAAACCTTAATGGCTTGCATCGCGCTGCCGACTCTGCGCCACGAATCGAACCCGATTCCTTTTATCAACCCGACATCTTTATGCAGCAGCGTCGGCATTATTCTGACTTTTGTGGGCATCGTTTCTAAATCGCCAAAAAATTTTTAATCACTTGAAAGCCGATGTTCTGACTTTTTTCGGGATGAAACTGCACACCGAAAATGTTATCGCGTCCGACGGCGGAAACAAATCCCGCGCCGAACGGCGTTTCGGCAATAATCTCGTCCGGGTTTTCGGCGGCAAGATGAAAACTATGAACGAAGTAAAAATCCTTGCCCGAAGAGACGTTTTCAAAAAGCGGCGAATCACGCTTGTATGTGACTTCGTTCCAGCCGATGTGCGGAACTCTCTGGTCTTCGCCGCTCGGCTCGATTCGCTTGACCGCGCCCTTTATCCAGCCGAGTCCGGCGCATTCGGTGACTTCATAACTTTTTTCCGCCATCAACTGCATTCCCAGGCAGATGCCCAAAAACGGAATTTTATTTTCGACGACCTGCTCGCCGAGTTCCTCGTCAATCCGATTTTCTCTGAGGTAATCCATCGCTACCGGGAACGCGCCGACACCGGGTAAAATAATGTGTGTAGCGACATCCAAACCTTCGGTGCTGCCGGTGATTCGCGCTTCCGCTCCGCATTCTTCGACGACCCGCGCCACCGAATCGAGATTGCACAAGCCGTAATCAATGATTGCTACTTTTTTCATAAGCCGCTTCGTTGTCGTAATTGATTTTGGTTAAATTGCCGTCTTTGTCTTTAACCAGATTTCCGCGCGAATCGCAGACGAAAAGTTTTTTGTTCGTAAAGCGGTCGCAGACTTTCACGAACTCGTCCATCGTCATATCAATATCGCTGAGAATCTCTTCGAGCGGGCAGCCGAGATAAACCGAAGGAAATTTACCGTCGTGCATTCTGACGAGCCTTACCGCGTCGCTGCGCTGAAGCCGCCCGCGCCGAACGTGCAGGCAAGCCAAATCGGTAGCGCGTCCGAAACCGTATTTTAAAAATTTGAAGTAATCGTGAATGCCAGTTTGATAATTGTCCAGATTTTCGTAATTGACCAGCGAGCCTTCGACCGGCTTGTGATAAGTTTCAAAACCGTGCGCCTGCGCGTAAAGCGCATTGCCGTATCCGTCCCAGGGCAAATAATAACCGAGAAAAATTCCGGTCACGCCGACGCGCTGCAATTCTTCATCCGTCGGGTAAGTATATTGAATCAGATGCTTCTGCTCGATTTCTTCCTGACCGATTAAATCCGAAACGCGCATTCCGAGCAGCCCGCCGAATTCTTCGAGCCAGCGACGGGTCAAAACGCTGTCTTTGGCGGCAGTCGCCGGACCGCCGTATTCATTCTGCGAGTTCTCGCCCCAAACCAGCAGCGGCACATTGAACTGCACGGCGCAGCGAATCGGTATCGTAAAAATACTGACGTGTTCAGTCCATGAAATATCGCCGACCTGTTTTAGAGCCAGACGGTTTATTTTTCTTTTAACGACCGGATTGGAAGTCACCTCGACGTAATCAACGCCGAGATTTTTGACGTTCTCGATATTGCGCTGTCCGATGTCGGAAAGTTTATCGGTCGTCGCCGTCACGCACAGCGGATTCATGCCGAGTTCGAGCATTCGGATGACTTGATAAGTGCTGTCTTTGCCGCCGCTGACCGGAATAATACAGTCGTAATTGCCGCCGTCTTTCGAGCGGTAACGCTCAAGAACTTCCGCCAATTCTCCGCGACGAGAATCCCAGTCAATTTCTTTGCGCTGCTCGAAACTGCGACAGGCGTTGCAAACCCCGGTTTCGTCAATATGCAAATCCGGTTTGGTTTCCGGCATAATGCAGTGATTACAATATCGAATCATAAAATCTCAAAATTAGTTTTTAGTATCGTGAATTAAATTCCATTCGAGCGGCGTTCCGCGTGCGATGTCGCGGTTCGCCCGCGAATTTAAAACCTCTTCAAAATGTTTCGGCGGCAAACCGTAGCCGGGGCGAATCGAGCGAACATTGCGGCTCGTAAATTCCTCGCCCGCTTTGACATCTTCGACGACGAACAGCGAGCGGCGAAACGCTTTGCTTTTGGCTTCGAGTTCGTTTTTGCCGTAAGAAACTGTGCCGAGTGCCTGCTCCGCCGTCCGCACGGCTTCGACCATTTGGCTGAACTCGTGCGGTTCGAGCGAAAACGCCGAATCCGGTCCCGGTTCATTGCGCGAGAGCGTAAAATGTTTTTCGATAACCCGCGCGCCGAGCGCGACGGCGGCAATCGGAACGCTCGTGCCGAGCGTGTGGTCGGAAAGTCCGGCAACCACGCCGAATCGTTCGGCGAGATTCGGAATAGTATTCAAGTTCATCGTTTCGGGCGGCGCAGGATACGAACTCGTGCATTTTAAAAGCACAATTTGATTTGCGCCCGCTGCGCGCAAGGTTTCGATGGATTCTTCGATTTCTTCGAGCGATGCCATCCCGGTTGACATAATAATCGGTTTTCTCGTCGCGGCGACTTTCCTCAGCAAAGCGGTATCGGTCATCTCAAACGAAGCGATTTTATGCACGGCGACGTTCATTTCTTCGAGGAAATCAACTGCCGTTTCATCAAATGGCGTGGAGAACAAATCAATGCCGAGTTCGTCGGCAATTGCTTTTAAGCGCGGCTGCCATTCCCAGGGCGTGTAGGCTTCTTCGTAAAGCTCATACAAATTTCGCCCGTCCCACAAACTGCCTTTGATTTGAAATTCCGGTCGGTCGGATTTTATCGTCATCGTGTCGGCGGTATAGGTTTGCAGTTTCACCGCATCCGCGCCCGCCGCTTTTGCGGCTCGCAGAATCTTCTCGGCTTGTTCGAAACTCTGTCCATGATTGCCGGACATTTCCGCTATGATATACGTTGGGTGTTCCGCCCCGATAAGCCGTTTACCGATTTGAAAACTCTTCATAATTCTAATTTATTCCGGCGACTGCCAGACGAAGCGGAAAGCGCGTCGTCCGCGAACATCAATCAATCCTTCGGTCGTAAAACCGGCGCGAAGAAATGCTTTTGACGAGGCTTCGTTGCCTTCGATGACGAAGCCGACGATTTCCCGGCATCCTAAATCCGCCACAGCGCGGGCTGCAGTTAAACGCAAAATTTCAGTTCCGAAGCCTTTTCCGCGTTTTTCTTTAGCAATCGAAAAACTTATCTCTGCCGTTTGTCCGCGCGCGTCGCGGTCATAACGAATTTGTCCGACAGGCTCGCCGTTTTCAACCAGCAGATAAAATTGCGTATCGGGCGAAGCCAATCGCCGCGAAAACCAAGCCGTGTGCGATTCCCAGGGAATCAGCTCTTGATTAAACGAACGCTCGCGGACTGAAGCATCGTTTGCCCAATGCCACAAAAGTTCGGCGTCATCGGCTCGTGCCGGACGAACGGATAAATTTTTGTCGCTCCGCGTCTCGTTCATGAACGTTTTAAGTTTAAGAGTGATTGCTTAAAAATTCAACGACCCGCGCCGCGCCGCGCCCGTCAACGATGCCGCGTCCCGTTTCGCTCATTTTTCGCCGCTGGTCGGCAGCGGGCAAAATCTCGCTTAAACTCTTTATCAAATCCGTTTCCGAAATCTGCTCGAACCAACCGAGATTTTCGGCAAAACCTTTTTTGTGCAAGCCGTCGGCGATTCCCGTTTGGTTTTCCGCCGTAATCAGTAAAATGCAGGGAAGCTGTAAAAGCGCCATTTCCCAGCAAGTGCTGCCCGCCGCCGCGATTGCCACATCCGCCCAAGCCATCAGCTCAGCCATATTTTCCGCCGCGCAAATTAACTCGATGTAAATGCCCGACTCATCAATCGCTTTTTGCAAATCAGACAAATGCGGATTGTTGGCGCCGACAACTGCCTTGACGTCCAAATGTTCGATTTTCAATCGTCCGAGTGCGCGGATCGCTTTGAGCGTTTGATTATGAAAATCGCTACCGCCCATCGTGATTAAAATTTTGCGGGCGGTAGTCGGCGAAATTCTCTGCCAATTTCGCCACTTTGAAAACTCGCCCCGCAGCAACGCATAGTCGGTTCCAAAAAGTAAAATCGTATCTTTCGGGCAATTATAATGCAACTCGTCGGCGTTGATGTTTTGATTCAAAATTGCATCAGCATTGTAAAACGAGAGGTGCGCCGTGTCATCGATTACCAAAATTTGGTTGCCGCTTTGCCGGATCAATCCGTGAAAAGTCATGTCAAAATGATAACCGTCAACAACGCACCACACTCGCGGATAATTTTTGAGTATCTTTTGCATCACTGCAAAATCCGTCGGATGTGGATATGAATTTTCAATCTCGACAATTTCAAACGCTTCGTTTTTTAACTTCTCGCGCAAAGCCACACTTTCACAATTGGTGATAAAAATTACCGCGCCGCCAGTTTCGGCTCGCCAGTTTTGCGCCAACGCAAAAGAACGCATCAGATGACCGCTGCCGATTTTCGCTCCGGCATCGGCGCGGATGATTAAATTTGGTTTTGAATTGGAGACCAAGTTTTAGTTCCTTTATTTATATGAATGAGTTCGGGATTAGAGCGAAGGTAAGCGATAATTTCGCGGTGTGACGCGACGCGCGAATTCAAATCGAGTTCAGCAAATAAACGGCGAATCAATTCCAAATCCGCTTTGGTGTCCACAGTTAAACGCAAATCGGAATTGTCTTCCGTATCCTTAATCGTGCGCTGCAAAAACAACTGTGGTTTTTCGCTGACCAGAGCGACGGTGACATGCTCGCGGGCAAGAGCCGATTGTCCCAGGCGATTAATTCTATGCAAAGTGTCGCGGAAAAATGCCTCCACATCGAAACCTTGCGGAAAGGTGCGCTCAACGACGTTGCTCGCGTAGTCGCATTCGTCGGCGTGATTGATTAACTCGTTGATAACCGCATCGGTTATTTCAGGGTCAATGAGCGGACAGTCCGCCGTCGAACGAATCACGACATCGGCTTTTGCTTGTTCCGCCGCGCCGACGTAACGCCCTAAAACATCGTCTTCATCGCCGCGAAAAAACGCGATGTTTTCACTTTTTGCTAATTCGACAACAGGGTCATCAGTTGCATTTGCGGTGGTCGCTATGACAATCTCGTCAACCAATCGGCACTGCCGCAAACGCCTAATTTGTTGTTTCAACATCGGCTCGCCGCCGACTTCCATCAAAATTTTGCCTGGCAATCGGGTCGAAGTCATCCGTGCCTGAATGATAATCACTTTTTTCATTCTAGGTTTCTTTCAAAATTTCCCTGATTGTAACTGAAACGCGCTCGACATCTGAATCGGTCATCGCTGGAAAAAGCGGCAAGCTCAGACAGCCTTCATAATAACTTTCCGCGTTTGGAAATTCGCCCCGGCGATAACCGAAGTTTTCTTGATACCACGGCTGAAAATGAACCGGAATGTAGTGAACTTGCGTCCAAATGTTTTGCGAGCGCAGGTAATCGAAAACCCTCTTACGCCGCGTCGTACCGCCTGAAATTGAAGCTACCAGTAAATGATAAGAAGATTTTTTGCCCTGAGCTTCGGTGAGAAGACGGGCATCATCGTGCAAATCCGCAAAAACTTCTTCATAAATTTTGACGAGTTCGCGCCGCCGCTCGACAAACGAATCAAGTTTTTTCATCTGAGATAAACCGAGGGCGCATTGAATATCGGTAATCCGGTAATTGAATCCAAGAGTTTGCTGTTCATACCACCAAGCGCCTTCGTTGCGAATTAATTTGTCCTGGCTCTTTGCAATGCCGTGCGAGCGTAATTCCAAAAGCGTTTGATAAATGTTTTCGTCGTTGGTTGTTACCGCGCCGCCCTCACCGGTCGTGATGAGCTTGACCGGATGAAACGACAAAATCGCCATATCCGAGTGAAGGCAAGATGCGGCTTTGTATTCTATGCCGTCGTCAGAGTAACTTGCGCCCAAAGAATGAGCCGCATCTTCGATAACCATCGCGCCATATTTTTCGGCGATTCGCTTAATCTGCGGCAAATCGGCGGGCTGCCCGGCAAAATCAACCGGCACAATAATTTTTGGTTCGTATTGCGCGCACACTTCTTCCAAAGCATCAACGTCAATATTTACCGTATTCGGATTAATATCAGCAAACCTTGGAGTTCCACCGCAATAAGCGATGCAGTTTGCCGAAGCAACGAAGGTGATCGGTGACGTAATGCCAACATCACCTTTCTTGACACCAGCCGCAAGAGCCGCGATGTGTAAAGCTGATGTTCCACTATTGACGGCGACGGCATATTTGGCGCCGCAGTAATTTGCAAGAACTTGCTCAAATTCGGCTACAGTCGGACCTTGTGTCAAGAAATCACTGCGTAAAACCTCCACAACGGCGGTAATGTCATCTTCGTCAATCCATTGTCGACCGTAGGAAAGCGGTTTTTGTGATGCTGTTTTCATACTTTCGTGGTTAAAATTCACCTTTGAATTATAAATAAACAAAGTTTAACTTGTTAATTTTTACTATCCCATCTATTTTCCGCCAGCAATCCGTGTCTCCTAAGTTACATGAATGAAGCTATTTCCTTACTTGCCTGAGTGAGCAGTTTCTTAAGTTCTTTAAGGGAAATATTATTGTCTTTTGATGAATACTCACTAGTCAAAGCAGGCGTAAAATCCTGCTCTTCTCTCAATTCAGGCAACACCGGCAAAATCACGTAATAATCGCCTCGTTCTACTGTGCGGAAACATTCCTCTTCCGACACCATAATCTCGTGAACTTTCTCTCCCGGTCGAATTCCTGTAAAAACTATTGGCAAATTTTTATCGCCCATCAATGCTTTGGCAACATCAGTTATTTTTGCCGCTGCGACTTTCGGGACATAGGTTTCTCCACGGTTACCATCGGAAATTGCCGCAAAAACAGTGTCAACCGCTTTATTTAGACTTAAAAGAAACCGCGTCATTTCTTCGAGAGTAATGGTTATCGGTTGATTGTTCCGCACTTGTTCAACAAACAGCGGGACAATCGAACCGCGCGAGGCGATTACATTTCCGTAACGCACGCACATTAAACTTGTGTCTGAGCAGTCTCTATTAGCTTCAATCAAAACTCTTTCCTGCAGTGCCTTTGTCATTCCCATCACATTGATTGGTTTACAGGCTTTATCGGTAGAAATTCCGATTACCTTTTCAACCGGCAATTTGTTTTCACGAATCCCCCGGACTATATTCTCCGCTCCGTAAATGTTCGTTAGGATAGCTTCAAAGGGAAAATACTCGCATGACGGAACTTGTTTTAGCGCCGCTGCGTGAAAAACAACGTCCGTCTCGCGCATTGCTGCCAGCAACGCCGGATAATCGCGCACATCGCCGATACGAAAATTTAATAAATCTTGTGAGTTTTGATAGATAATATCATCGGTCGCTTCGCGCAAATGCATAAAATCAAGCCGCATATAATGCTGCTTGGCTTCATCGCGCGAGAAAACTGTGATGCGGGCGGGATTTCCCATTTCTCCTGTTAAAAGCCTTCTAACCAGCGTTTGTCCCAAAGAGCCTGTTCCACCCGTTACTAAAATTCTTTTTCCTTCTAAATTCATTGTCATAAAATCTTCTTAAAAGATTAAAACCGGAGCGATGAATAATCAATTGTTCATTTTCATTTACCACTCAGCTGTCAACCTTAAATTCATAATACCCTAATTTGTTTTTATGTGCTTCACCACTACGCTGTGAATTCTGGTTTATCATTTTCTGTTTCACCGCTTAATATTTGATTCATTACCTTTTAATGAAACTAAGCCAAGTTACGTAACTTGTAAAGGCAAGAGTTGCGTAACTTGATAAAAGTGTTTAACTTTATACAATTATGCCCACGCGACTCATTAGAAAGCAGTTTTTACTTACAAAGGAAGAGAATGCAAAAATTGAATCGAAAGCTAAGAAAGAGGGAATATCGGTTTCAAATTTGACTAGAAAACTTTTTGGTTTAGAACAGATTAAAGCCGGAGGGAAGAGAGAAAATACGGGAAGACCGCGAAAACTCAAGACTAAGAACTAACCTTCTTTTCACTAAAATCCTCTTTTGCCATTTGTAGAATTTCCAGTGTACTACGCGCGGCTTTCTTTGAAAGCCATTGTCCAATTGGAAACATTTTGCAATTCTTTATTGCATACCGGTAAAAAAAAGCGAAATTTACTAAAAAATTATCCTGTATAATCTCATCGCTTTTTTGAAGAAAATTTATACTTTTATCTTTTTCATATTCTTCTGCTAGTATCTCAAGTTGATTGCATTCTTCTTGCTAGTCTTCGGGCTTTGCATTGTTTTTATCTAATACATCTTTGAGATAATCTCGCATTAATATAAAGTCTTTCACCGAAATAAAAACGTGTGTTTTCAAAAACAATCTATCGATTCGGCTGCTCAGTTTACTCATTGTTTTCCTCTGCTTGTTTCACCACGTGCTCAAGCATCTCGAGCCGGTTTTCAATATCCAGCATTTCCAATCCTTTGAGCGACTGTTCGAGAATAATTTGGGCGCAGCGAATCTCAACGCTCGGATTTTCGCAAGTCAAGTTTCTTTCTAAAGTTTCAATCGCTTGATGGGTAATACTTTGAAGTTTAGCAACCGTGTTTTCTAAGATTCCGCGCCGCATTTTCCGGTACTCACCAAGCAAATTTTCATCCTGCATCCACCGCTAATATGTCGTAACATTTACACCAGCTTTTTGCAGGCTTCATCAATTGTTTTTTCCGTTAGCAAAAGAGCTATCAATTTTTCCTGTTTATTTGTTAATTCATCAGAAGTTTGCATAATCTTTGCATTTCTTTGTATTCGATGAGAGAAGCTTGTTACTTCTTTATTTTAATTTAAGGCTTTACTCTGTGTCCAGAATCTCAGTTTCTCCAAAACGTTTTTATTGACCCTCTTTAATTAACAATAAAACGAATGAACTGGAGATTGTAAAAACCCACCTTTGTCAATCACATTTCTCAATGACGAACGTTAGGTCTTAATTATTATAATCGGACTCGTTCATTAAAATGTCCTAAAACAAATCGAATACCACAAAGAATATAGATAAGCCCGAAAACTTTTTTTCTTTTTCCTTTCGCCGAAGTTTTCCAAGTGTTATGATATTTTCAGGGCAGAAAAATTTAACTATTCGGCATCAAAGTTCTAAATTTTTACAAAAGGGAATTATATGGCAGATTTAGACGCATACAAAGATAAATTTAGCGAAACCGGTCGGCGTGTTTTGGAAGTGGCTTTGGACGAATCGAGAAAGCGCGACCAGAATTATGTTTCGACCGAACACATTTTACACGCGATTGCCAATGAAGAAGCCGAGCTTTTTAATTCGACAATGCGCGATTTGGCGGTTGACCCGCGCTCGGTCAAACTGCTGATTGAAAAGCGGCTCGATTCGAGCCGCCAGCACACGGGCAAAGGTTTTCGCATTGCGCCGGAGACGACCGACCTTTTCAAACGCTCGATGGACAGGGCGCGTTCGCAAGGAAGGCGCGTGATTGAATCGAGCGATATTTTTTATGTTTTGTCGAACGACGAGCGCAGTCTTTTGAATGACGTTTTACAGAATTTAGGAGTGCCTGCCGAAGAAGTGGCGCAAACGGCGCGCACCCGGATTCGCAAATTGGAAAAAGAAGAAGAACGCGCTCGCAAGAAATACGAGCTTCCTTCTTTTTTGAAACATTTCGGCGTGTCGCTGAACAAACTAGCCAGGCAGGATAAAATTCCGCCGACCATCGGGCGCGAGCGGGAAATTCATCAGATGATGGAAATCTTGTCGCACCGCGAGCGGTCAAATTCGCCGATGCTTGTCGGCGAGCCGGGCGTCGGCAAAACCGCCGTCGTCGAAGGTCTTGCCAGAATGATTGAATTAGAGCCTGATAAAGTTCCGTCTCGTCTTCGTGACGCGCATATCGTTCAATTGCAAATGGGCGGACTCGTCGCCGGAACGATGCTGCGCGGAATGTTTGAAGAACGCATCAAAGGCATTATTGACGAAGTAAAAGAAAAGAGCGACATCATTCTTTTTATTGACGAAGCGCACACGATTATCGGCGCGGGCGCGGCGATGGGAACGTCATCGGACGCGGGAAATATGTTCAAATCCGCACTGGCTCGCGGCGAATTAAGAATTATCGGTGCGACAACTTTGACCGAATACAAGGAATATATTGGCGAGGATGAAGCTCTGGCAAGACGTTTCAGGCTTGTCAAAGTTATTGAACCGACAATCGAAGAAACGAAAGAAATTCTTTTGGGCTTGCGTCCGCGGCTGGAAAGAAATTATTCGGTGACGATTTCCGACGAAGCGATTAACACGGCTCTGGAAATGTCGCCGAAATATATTCGCAATTTGCATTTGCCCGACAAGGCAATCGGCTGGTTAGATACGGCTTCGGTAAAAGTTGAAATAAACGAGCCGACATCTTTGGTCGTTCGTCCCGAACACATTATTGACGTTATTTCGCAGGAATCGCATATTCCGAAAGATATGATTTCCCGCGATACGACCGACCGTTTTTCGGATATGGAAAACGAACTCGGACGGCGCGTTATCGGGCAGAAAGACGCGGTGAAAGCCGTTGCCGAAAGATTGCGTTTGAATAAAGGTCCTTTGAAAGACAATCATTACGCGCCCGACGGAGTTTTACTTTTCTTAGGTCCGACGGGCGTCGGAAAAACCGAGTTGGCAAAAGCAGTTGCCGAATTTATGTTCGGCGACGAAGGCAAAATGGTTCGCATCGATATGAGCGAATACGGCGAAGGAACCGTTGGCATCGAAAAACTTATCGGAATGCCGCGCGGCATTGTCGGTTCGGAACGCGGCGGAATTTTGACTGAGCAATTGCGAGAAAATCCATACACGGTTTTGCTGCTTGATGAAGTCGAAAAAGCCAATCCGTATTTGATGAACATTTTCCTGCAAGCCTTTGACGAAGGCTGGCTGACTGACGGGCGCGGCAAGAAAGTTTATCTTTCGGACGCGATTGTCATTATGACTTCAAATTTAGGCTCGGATAATTTCAAAAAATACGAAAAACCTTTGGGCTTCGGAATGAAATCAAAAGGTGAAATGAAGGAAATAAAATCCGATGTGATGAAAGCCGCCGAAACGAGATTTTCGGCGGAATTCAGAAATCGCATTGACGAAATCGTCGTCTTTTCGCCTTTGACAATGGACGAAGTGCGTGAGATTGCCCGCATTTATCTAGGCAAAATGCGGCGGCAAATGGAACGGCAAGGTAAATTCGTCGAGGTAACCGACGCGGCGGTTGATTTGCTGACCGAAAAAGGCTACAGCCACACTTACGGCGCGCGATTTTTGAAGCGTTATATTGACCAGAAGGTCAAACTTCCGATTACCAACGCCTGGAAAACCGCTCCGCGCTTTACGGTTGACGACGAAGATAAGGAAGTTGTTATAAAACCGATGGATGCTTTTAATTTGAACTAAAAATGGCGAAGGAATTAACTATTAATTTAGACGACGAACTTTACACGGGTTTGATAAATTCGGTTGGCGAAAAAAACGTCAGCCGATTTATCGAATCTGTTATGCGTTCGTATCTGCAAAAAAATTCCGCAAAAACTTACGACGTAACAATTCCCGTTGCTGCCGACGGTCGAGGTTTAAAAATTCACAGCCCGCGTTTAGCCGACCGCACACTTGCCGACCGGTTTAAGATGGAAATAATTGAGGAAGCCGAGAATGGCAAATTATGATTCCGCACGGTTCTCTCCGCCCGCGCCGCTTGCGAACGTCGTTTTGCGAAATCCCGAAAACGGTTTTGAAGAAAAAAATGTTCCAATGCTGCTTGATACTGGCTCAGACGTAACTCTCGTACCCCAAATTTACGCGAAAAAGTTATTCTTAGATTTATCCTTGAGCCGACAATTTGAGTTGGCGGGTTTCGATAATAAAAAAAGCCTTGCCCAAGCCGTCGAATTACATTTGATTTTTGAAGGAAATACTTTTCGCGGAGAATATTTTCTAATCGAACAAGATTACGGCGTGATTGGGCGCAATATTCTGAACTTTTTCAAGATTCAATTCGACGGTAAAAATTTGCGTTGGAAAGTTTTGTAAATTTTAGCAAAGGTTTTGACAAAAAATATCGTTAAAAACTGTTTGTTTTGGAGAAAAATGATGAAAACTTTAATTGCATCGTTTTTTATTGCTCTGCTATTTTGTAGCTACGTTCTTGCACAAACAAATACAGCGGACGAAAAGGCTGAAGCAATTCTCAAACGCGCGGTTGAAAATCTCGGCGGCGAAAAGTATTTGCAGGCGAAATCGCAAATTGGGCGTGGTAAATTCAGTGTTTTACGCGATGGCGCAACCATTTCTTTTCAATCGTTTGTTGACGTAATAGTTTTTCCGGATAAAGAGCGCACCGAATTCAAAACCGGCGGTTCGAAAAATGTGCAGGTGAACACGGGCGAAACCGGCTGGATTTTTGATGGCGATGCGCAGGTGATAAACGTTCAAAACAAAGAACAGAAGGAAAACTTCAAGCGCGGAATACGTACAAGTCTTGACAATCTTCTGCGCAGCGGCTGGCGCAAAGAAAATGCCGCTTTAAGTTACGTCGGCAGACGCCCGGCGAGTTTGGGGAAAAGAAACGATGTCGTGAAATTAACTTTCGCGGACGGTTTCGCGGTCGAGTTTGCATTTTCGGCGGAAGGCGTTCCGATGAAATCAATTTACAAACGCAAAAATCCTGACAATGAAGAAGTAACCGAAGAAGACCGCTACGCGCAGTTTGTTGACGTTCAGGGCATCAAGACACCTTTTATCATTGACCATTTTTCAAATAATCAACACGCCAGCCGCATCAATTACGAAACGGTTGAGTTTAACAAAGCAGTTCCCGACGCGATTTTTGCGAAGCCGAACAGCGCGAAGGAATTGAAAAAAGATTTGAAATTGTAAAAAAGAAATTTACAGGGATAAACGGGATAAAGGGGATAGACCGAGGATAAATACAAAAAATTTAAATTGATTTAAATATCCCTTTCATCCCCTTCATCTCTGTAAATTTCTTGTCTTAAATAAAAGCAAAATCAAACTGCTCTTGGTGAACTGATTTGTCACCCGTCACGTCAACGCTTCCGAGATACGCTTCAATTTCTTCCAAAACCAGATTTTCCGTTGAGCGCAATGCTTGAGCAACATCCGGGTGAACTCTTAAGGTTGTTTGCCGCACGTCGTCGACGCTTTTCGACAGTCGTCTGGCTTCTTCTAAAATCTCGTAACAAACGGTTTGCGACGATTTTACCCAACCTGCGCCTTCACAGTAATCGCACGGAGCGCACATCGTTCTCTCTAAAGATTGTTTAACGCGCTTTCTCGTCATAATAATCAAACCGAAATCGTTAAACGATAAAACTTTGTTCGGGGATTTATCGCTGGCGAGAGCTTCTTGCAGGGCTTGCGCGACTTTGTTGCGGTTGCGGCGGTCTTCCATATCAATCAAATCCAGAACAATAATTCCGCCCAAATCGCGCAGACGAATCTGACGCGCGATTTCATCAACCGCTTCCATATTCGTTTTCGTAATTGTGTCTTCAAGCCGATTTCCGCCTTTGCCGACAAATTTTCCGGTGTTTACGTCAATTGCAACCAGCGCTTCGGTTTGATTGATCACGAGATAACCGCCCGATTTGAGCCACACGCGCGGCTTTAAAGCCTTATCAATTTCTTCCTGCACGCCGTAGTTTTCCAGAATCGGTTCTTCGCGCGTGTAAAGTTTGACGCGCTTGACCAGACGCGGCTGAATGCGGTTGATAAACTCGACAATTCGCAGATATTCTTCTTCCGAATCAACGCGAATCGCGTCAAACTCGTCGGAAAGCTGGTCGCGCAAGAGGCGTTGAATAATATCCAAATCCTGATGAACAAGCGCGGGCGATTTTTGTTTTTCCGAAACCTTTTTCACGTCCGTCCACGTGCGAACAAGATAGCGAGCGTCTTGCCGCAAATCTTCTTCGGAAATTCCGACACCGGCTGTCCGGACGATAAATCCACCCGACGGAACATCTTCTTCCTGTTTGATTTTTTGAATCAGAACGCGCAGACGGTTGCGCTCACTCGCCGATTCGATTTTGCGCGAGACGCCGAGATGTTCAATCGTCGGCATATAGACGAGAAATCTGCCGGGCAGCGCGATGTGCGAAGTGATGCGCGCGCCTTTTTTCGAAATTGGCTCTTTGGCAATCTGCACGAGAATTTCCTGACCTTCGCGCAGAAGGTCGGTAATTGTCGGCTGCGGCGAGCGCTCGCGGCTGCTACGGTTGCGATTGCCGTTACCTCCTTGATAACCGGACTCAACGCTTTCACTTTCGCTCGATTCCTTTCCGTCTTGTCTCGGTGGTTGTCCTGCCGGGCGGGTTTCGCTTCCCGGCGGACGACGACGCCCGCGCCCACCGCGCCGCACCGCCATTTCCGCTCGGTTGTTTGGTTCTTTGACGCTTGCTTCGGCGTCTTCAATCGTTGCGTTTTTACCGGGTTTTTTGCCGCCGCGATTCTTTTTTCTCGACTTTGGATTTGAGTCTGATTCGGGTTGCGCATCGTTTTTCGCCGGTTCTTTATCTGTGACTTCAGTGTTTGAATCGTTTGATTTGTCGGAAGCATCTTCTTTTGTAGTTTTTCCTGAACGCGGTTGTTTTGTTTTAGATTCTGTTTCGCCTTTATCCGCGTCAACCGATTTGGAATTATCCGTTTTTGCTTCTTGCTTACCTTCGCTTGCCGGTTTTTTTCTTCCGCGCCCGCCGCGTGAGCCGCGCGTTCTTTTCGGTTTTTGCGGCTCAACTGCCGATTCGTCATCGTCATCGGCGATTCGCTCAAAACCATTTGGTTCATTGGCAACCAAGCCAATCAACGAGCCGACTTCGGCGGTTGCCGCACCTTCCATATCAAATTCGACGGCGCGAACCTGGTCAATAATCGCTTCCTGCCGGTAAGCGTCCTTAAACATATCGCCGGTTGTTTCCTCGTCGTCGATGATACGTTCAAAACGCGAATCCGCCGCTTCGATAACCGGTGCGTTTTCAAAAGGCAAATCAACTTCTTGCGATTCAATTTGTTCGGATATTTCCTTTTCGGAAATTTCTTCTTCAAAAACTTCTTTTCGTGATTCTTCCACAAAATGGCGAACATCTTTTGCCGGTCGCGGCTCTCTGTCCCTTCTGCCTTGCCGCGATTTTTCGCGCTGGTTGTCTCTGGGTTGTTTTACCTGAACCGGTTTTTCTTCAATTGATTTGTCTTCAATAAAAGTTTCCGATTCAGATTCCGCCATCGGCTCGGCAATCGCTTGCACGGCTTCCATCTGTTTTTCGCGTTCGAGCCGCGCTTTTTGAATCTGGTCGCTGACCTCGCGGGCGGCAACTTCGGGCGATTCTTTTTTCGATTTTTCCATTATGATGCGCTCGATTTCTTCTTCCTCGTCGAAAAAGTCCGAGACATACAAAAATGCGTCGCGCTCCAAGCCGATTTCGACAAACGCCGACTGCATTCCGGGTAAAACGCGCATCACGCGTCCCTTATAAATGTTACCGACCACGCCGGAATTTTCCTCGCCGCGCTCGATGTAAAATTCACTGACGCGCCCATTATCAAGTATGGCAATCTTCTTTTCGCGCCCGTTGACGCTGATAATCATTTCTTTTGACATATTTTAAAACTAAAAATGTAGATGGCAGAAGTTATAAATTAGAAGTTAGAGGTATGAGTAAATTATCTCTCACTGACCACTGACCACTGACCACTGACCACCGTTTATTGAAGATTTTTGGGAAAGGAAACGCGAAAAGATACGGAAAATTTACACACTGAGTCTTTAGCTCAATTAGAAAGGAGCGGATTTTGAGTGATTCAAATAATTTAATTTGTTTTCGGAACAGTTTCGGAAAACAATCGGGAATTTGAGTTTTCTCACGCAGGAATCCAAGTTTTTCAAAAGCGACAAACTTCGTCGCTTTTCTTTATTAACAGGGAGCGCAAAGTTTTTCTTCGTTTTCGCGCTCAAACCCGCCAAAAATTTCTCTTTCAATAAAACCTAATGGTTGTAAAATTTCTCGCCAATCTTCGCGTTTGCTTTAATAAACTAAACTGTTGAATCAAAAATCTTCAAGCAAACTTTCGACAGTATAAAGTAAAAATTCCAAATGGTAAATCAAAAACAATTGATAATTGATAATTGATAGTTGATAGTTGATAATGAAAATTCAAAAAATTATCAGTTATCAGCTATCAACTATCAATTAAATTGCTATGGAAATTTATTTCGAGCTTATCAAAGACGCGGAAGCTCTCCGCAAAGCGTGTGAAGAACTGCGAAACGAAGACGTTTTAGGCTTCGATACGGAAACAACCGAACTCGACCCGTATGAAGGCGATATACGGCTCTTGCAATTAAGCACCGGAAACAATACAAAAGTTATTGACTTAAAGCCGTTTGCCGAAAAAGGAAATCTGCGCACAATGGAAGAACTCGCGCCTCTGCGCCAGATTCTTTCCGCCAATAAGCCGACAAAAATCGCACACAACGCGAAATTCGACGCCAAATGGATTTTGCATCATCTCGGCGTCGAACTCGGCGGCGTTTTCGACACGCTTCTCGCCAGCCAATTAATTGCGGCGGGCGACCAAGACCGCCGTCATTCGCTCGTTGAAGTTGCCAGCTATTTTCTCAACACGGAATTAGATAAAAGCGAGCAGGTCAGCGATTGGAGCGCGCCGGAACTCTCGCAATCGCAAATCGAATATGCCGCGCGAGACGCCGCAACAATGGTGCCTCTGCGCGAAAAAATTATCGAAAAATTAAAATCAGATAGTTTAGTTCAGGTTGCGAAACTCGAATTCGATTGCGTCTTGCCGATTGCTTCGATGGAGCTAAACGGGTTTTACCTGGATGAAAAACGCTGGCGCGAGCAGCTTGAAAAAGTGAAAGTTTTACAGTCGAAAGCCGCTTTAGAATTACAACAAATGCTTTCGGCAGGCGTCGCGCAAGCATCGCTTTTCGGAATTGCCGAAATAAATCTCGATTCACAAACGCAGGTAACGGATGCGCTGAAAAATTTGGGCGTTCCCGTTCCCGAAACAACGCGCGGCTGGCAACTGCAGCCGCTTGCCTTGGAGTATCCGGTTGTCGCCAAACTTCTCGAATATCGCGGCGTCGCAAAATCTCTGTCGAGCTTCGGCGAAAACATCTTAGAATTTATCCAGCCAAAGACGGGAAGAATCCACGCCGACTTTCGTCAAATCGGCGCGCCGACCGGACGCTTTAGCTGCTCGAAACCAAACATCCAGCAAATCCCGCACGAAGAAGCCTATCGCCGCTGTTTCCGCGCCGACGACGGTAAAAAACTCATCATCGCCGATTATTCACAAGTCGAACTTCGCATCTTAGCCGAGTTTTCCAAAGACCAAAATTTTATCAACGCCTTTCTTTCAGGCGAAGATTTCCACACAACCGCCGCCGCGCAAGTCTTCAACATCAAACCCGAAGATGTAACGCCCGACCAGCGCTCGTTCGCTAAACGCCTGAATTTCGGCGTCGTCTACGGCATCGGTTCGCAGCGTTTCGCAATGATGACTGGCTTAAAACAAACTGACGCTGAAGACATTATGCGCCGCTATTTTGCCACCTATCGCGGTCTCGATGCTTGGCTGCGAGACGCCGCGCGAAAAGTCGTCACCGACCGCACGGCGCGAACCGCTTCGGGCAGAATGATGCGTTTTCGCTACGACGAAGACGACCGCAAAGCGATTTCGCTCGCGCAGAGAAACGGCAAAAATATGCCGATTCAGGGAACGAGCGCCGACATCTTAAAACGCGCTCTGCATCTTCTGCACCGGGAAATGAACGGAACATCGGCGCGTCTCGTCAACATCGTCCACGACGAAGTTATCCTCGAATGCGATTCATCAGAAGCCGAAAGCGCCGCCGGCAAACTGGAAAAAGCAATGTGCGCGGCGGGCGAAGAATATATCACCAAAGTTCCGGTAAAAGTCGATGTCAAAATCGCGGATGAGTGGGCGAAATAAAGTAATGCTAAAAGTAGTAAAATAATCAACGTAACTGTCAATAAGATGTGGCTTTAATGAGTAAAGACCGCAAGATTTTGGATAAAAGATTTGACTTTTGGTTATAATCTTTTTTAAACTATGGCTGCTTTTCGTGTTAAATTGTCCTATCAAGATTTTACAAATGCTTTCCAATCCTCTTGCTTTTTCGTGAAAATCGGAAAGTTTTAGCTCGAAACTTTGTGTTTTATGGCTTCAACCAACGACAATTTAAATTTCGCAGGACGCGGCAGGAAAAGACCTCAGCTTAACATATCCATCGAACGATTATTTTTAGACAGCGAAAATCCTCGCTTACCCGAAAATTGGCAAGGCAAAGAGCAAACCGAATTGGTGCAACTTTTGTATCAGCAATTTAATTTAGATGAACTTGCCGAATCAATGGAAAAAAGTTATTCCATATCTTGGCGTTCGTCATATTATTGGTATTCGCAAATGGAATCCGTATGCAAAAGCTCGCTATCTTGCAAAAATGATTGAGAGTGGTTCGAGCGTCGCGGAAGTTCAGGAACGAATTGGAGACACGCAAAATGCCGTTCTGAAAAGCTACGTTAGCTATCGTTTGCTTGAGCAAGCGAAAGACGAACTTGATTACAATCCAACAAAAGCGACACAGGATTTTTCTTTGCTTATGGTAGTTCTTAATCAGCAACGAATTAAGCAGTTTATTGGACTTCCTAGACGGCTTACTGATGTCAATTTTGAAACACCTGTGCCAGAAGACAAGCTAGATAATCTGAAGGATGTATTAACTTGGGTTTTTGGCGACGGAAAAAAACAAGCTGCAATCAGTGACTCGCGCCAGATTCCAATGCTGGGACACGTTGTGGCTAATGCTGAAGCGGCTGTCTACCTCAAACATACTAATAATTTATTTGAGGCATATGACCGAACAAGTGGTGAGGAAGAAATATTACTCAAAAAATTAGTTGATGCTAATCGAAACCTTGAATTTTCACTAGGCATTGCTCACCGTCATAAAACATTTGATGTGCTTGAACAAACAGAACGATGCGCGAAGACTGCCAACACTCTTTTAGAAATGGTGAGCAAGGAAGATGATTGAGTTACCTGACCCGGAATCAAGAGAAAAGATTGCAGATTGGGTTGAATTACAACTTACATTTGGGAACGAGATTATGTCCCGTGATGAAGTTTCAGCCGCAATCGAAGCTACAAGCGGAAGTGAGCCGAGCGATGTGCTTTTAAGCGACATCTGGAGAGAACTAGAGCGCCGACAACAACTATATAATTCTTCATTGTATGAAGTAAATGGGTTTAGTATTGAATCGCTTTCAGCCGCAGGTCAAGCTATTACCATTGCGGCATATCAAACTTGTCTCTTTCTATCTTTGTTTGGAGTTCACGAACAAAAATCTCCAATGTTGTTTGAAAGATTGTCTTGTTGCGCTGTTGAGCATTACTTGATTGGCAAAGCAAAAGTTTGGGGTTGGCGTGGTGGTATCCCAATCGCAGAGCGGATGGAGCAACTTGCAAGCGACCTGAACGAACATTTTTCAGAGCCGCCGCCAGCACACTTTAAAGACCGCGGAGTTGATGTTGTCGGTTGGAAACCGTTTTTAGATTCACGAAGCGGACAATTAGTAGTCCTTACTCAATGCGCCGCCGGTCATAATTGGCGAGAGAAACCTCCTATTCCAATAGGAAGGTGGTGTCAATACATTCACTGGGCTGCTCGACCAATCTGTGCCTTTGCTGTTCCATGTGTTGTTTCTCCAATGGACTGGCGCGAAAAATCTCCTGACTTAGGATTTTTCTTTGACCGCGCACGGTTAATAAATCTGATTGATGAAACCTGTAATGATAATGATTTAGAAAATGATTTGCGCGAGTGGATTAACGAGCAAATTGGGGCGAAGGAACAAGATGAATAGGAAAAGGATAAAATTCGTAGATTTATTCGCAGGGTTGGGCGGATTTCATCTTGCCGCCGCCGAATTGGGAGCGGAATGTGTTTTCGCAAGTGAAATTGATGAAGAGCTTCGAGACCTCTATGAAGCCAACTTTGGCTTACGTCCCAAAGGCGATATAAGACCCATTCAACCGCATGAGGTTCCGTCGCATAATCTTCTGTGCGCGGGATTTCCTTGTCAACCATTTTCTAAAGCAGGAAGTCAATTAGGCTTGGAAGATACTGAACAAGGTAAGTTATTTTACGATATTGTCAAAATCTTAGAGACGCACACGCCAGAGTTTATCATTTTAGAAAATATCACGCATTTTGTTAATCACGATGAGGGAAAGACTTACCGCAAACTAGAAGAAAAACTCATTGAACTAGATTACGATGTATTGAAAGATGCACTTTCTCCTCATCAATTTGGTGTGCCGCAAATCCGCAACCGGATGTATTTGATTGGTCGTTATAAGAAAAAGGGAAATCTTAAAAACTTTGAGTTTCCTAAATCTAATGTAAATGAGCCGCTTTCCATTAAAACTATTTTGGACGAAAATCCACAAGATGCTCGACAACTGAGCGAACAAGTTATTGAGTGTCTGGAAATTTGGCAAGAGTTTTTGAACGAGTTTCCTGCTGACCAAAAACTACCTGGAACGCCGTTGTGGACAATGGAGTTTGGCGCGACGTATCCGTTTGAAGGCGATTCGTTGCACGACCTTGATTTGAATTTACTTCAAAAATGCAAAGGCTCTTTTGGTCAGTCTTTGAAAAACTGCGATTTAGAAGAAATCTTAAATCGTGTGCCGAGCCACGCGCGAAGTAAAAGCGATACATTTCCAGTCTGGAAACAAAATTACACTCGCAACAATCGTGAGTTTTATAAAAAACATAAATCTTGGCTGGATAAATGGCTGCCGAAAATACAACGCTTTCCATCTAGCTATCAAAAACTTGAATGGCACTGTAAAGACGAGCCGCGCAATATTTGGGATTATGTGATTCGTTTTAGAGCATCAGGCGTTCGCGTCAAGCGTCCGACTACTTCACCTTCTTTGGTAGCAATGACTCCTGTTCAAGTTCCAATTATTGGTTGGGAAAAAAGGTATATGACTATAAGAGAATGTGCGCGACTACAATCAATGGGCGAGTTGGAAAACTTGCCTTCGGATGGAAGCCGTGCAACTCGCGCTCTTGGAAATGCGGTTAATGTTCACGTAGTTAAGTTGATTCTGCAAAACTTATTCAAGAGTGCTGGCGTGAAATTTGAAAAGCAATTATCCGCTAGTCATTAGCTTTGCTTTCTTACTGGCTCAAATTTTCTTGCTTAACAAGAGTTTCAATCCTGCTTGCTATTTCTGAGAGATTTTGTTTTATATCTTTCTCCCAAACTCTAATAACTCGCCAACCCAATTCTTCGAGCAAAATTGTATTGCGTTTATCTCGTTTCATATTCGTTGAAATTTTCGCTATCCAATAAGCGGCATTGTTTCCCGTTTCGAGTTTTTTCTTCAACGTCCGCCAATTTCGCCCGTGCCAAAAATCGCCGTCGCAAAAAATAACAACGCGATACTTGGAAAATACTATGTCAGGTTTTCCGGGTAAGTCTTTAACATTTGTTCTATAACGCAAGCCTCTTTTCCACAATTCGCTACGAAGAATTATTTCAGGCTTTGTATTATCACAGCGATTATTACGCTTAATTCGTGATGCTAATTCCGATGCTGGCTTTAAGCCTTTATATGATGGGGTTATTCGCGCCACGTTTTTAATTTGAGTTACCAATTCGTTTCCGTCTGCTTAACCGCTTCGCCGTGTTCGACGAGAAATCTTTCGGCGTCAATCGCCGCCATACAGCCGGTTCCGGCTGCTGTGACTGCCTGGCGGTAATAATGGTCTTGCGCGTCGCCGCAGGCGAAAACTCCGGCGATGTTGGTTTTCATTGTGCGTCCTTCGGTTTTTAGGTAGCCGGTTTCGTCCATTTCCAAAATGCCTTTGAAAAGGTCGGTGTTCGGTTTGTGTCCGATGGCGACGAAAACGCCCTGCGTCGGGAAAAGGGTTTCTTCATTTGATTGGGTGTTGAAGATTTTTACGCCCGTGACGCCTGCTTCTTTTGTGCCGAGAATTTCTTTGATTCCGGTGTTCCACATAATCTCGATTTTGTCGTTGTTAAAAACGCGCTCCTGCATAATGCGCGAAGCGCGGAACGAATCGCGGCGGTGCATAAGATTTACTTTTGAAGCAAAGCGCGTTAAAAACATCGCTTCTTCCATCGCCGTGTCGCCGCCGCCGACGATGACGACCGGTTTGCCGCGAAAGAAAAATCCGTCGCACGTGGCGCACGCCGAAACGCCGTTGCCGCCTAAGCCGACGGGCGCGGGTTCTTCGCCGGGAACATTAAGCCATTTGGCGGACGCGCCGGTTGCAATGATTAAAGTTTCCGCTTTGATAACGGTCGAAATTTCCTTTGCGTCCTGACTTGCTTTGCCAAAAAGCGTAAAAGGTCTCGCGCTAAAATCAACTTTATCAATCCAAACATTGATAATTTCCGTACCGAAGCGTTCGGCTTGGGCGCGAAATTCGTTCATCATTTCCGGTCCCATAATTCCTTTGGAAAAGCC